>Ga0335080_10008976_pt1 | contig 10441 bp, 8 predicted proteins | sample Lox_Sample_34_FD_206720 | JGI IMG/M metagenome (GOLD analysis project Ga0335080, IMG submission 206720) | Soil microbial communities from Loxahatchee National Wildlife Refuge, Florida, United States - Lox_Sample_3.4 | ecosystem: Environmental > Terrestrial > Soil > Wetlands | place: USA: Florida... | reverse complement strand
GTCATGCAGGGATTCAACTCTGGATGGAGCCATCCTGGTTGTTGCACCGCCAGAACTCTGCTGAGACGACGTATTTACCTGTGGCCTGTAGATAGCATATTGCCCGTTATTCATTTGTTCACCAGGTCGATTGTTTTCTCTTATAGGAACTGTCCTGACTGTCGAACCGCTATATCTTTCTACTTCGCGTGGATCCGGACCACCCCGATATACATTCCTGTAATTATTATTGACCGTGGTATTATTTATCTCCTCTTTGTTGTAAGTCATATTATTGATGACTGTCGTGTTGTTGATGATGGTCACATTCTTTGTTTCATTCACATAATAATTGTTTATATGCGGATTGGCGATATATTGATGCGGCACAAAACACCAGTAATTCGCCGGAGGATTATAATTAACAGCCATGCCTACAGTAACATTTGGTCCTAATGGTGCCCATCCGTAATAATCATTGCTTGTTCTCCAGCTTACCCAGGCCGGTGACCATTCATTACCTGGCATCCACATCCATCCATATCCACCTTCATAGAACCATCTTCCGTAATGAAACGGAGCCCATCCCCAACTGTAATTGGAAGCCCATGTCCATCCTGCATCAGTATAGATCCAGTTACCATTGGTAGCGTAAGGCCTGAAACCGGGATCCACTGCAGGCATCCATACATAGCCATATCCGGGATAATCTATCCAATGACCGTAGGGCGAGAGTTCGTCATAAAAAGACTGATAAGATACTGCAGGTGCCGGTGCCGGGGCAGGTGTGGGATTTTCCTGAACTACATAAGTGGGATGACAGGCAGCCAGCATACATATCGCAAAACCGATAGTGGGTAAAATGTTTTTCATAAATCAGCTTTTATCGTTTTAAAGTGGTTGATTGTTGGACTGCATTTCCCGTGCTAAGTACGACAATCAAATCACGATTAACATTTAATTATGAATCTAATGAGGTTAGGAGCCGCTCGATGCAGCTGCTCTATTAACGCCGTAGCAACTTAAAAAGTATGAACAGGGCTTCGGTGAGCTTAGTTTCAAAAAGCTATCTTTGTCCTTCACCAAAAATAATTTACCCAGATGACAATCAGTTACAACTGGCTATGTGAATATCTCCCTCTGAAAAAAGGCGGCCTGGAATCTAAGCCTTCGCCAGACGAATTATCCAAAATACTCACTTCAGTTGGATTGGAAGTTGAAAGCCTGTCTAAATATGAATCCATAAAGGGGGGCTTGCGGGGATTGGTCATTGGTGAAGTCCTTGCCTGCGAACAGCATCCCAATGCAGATAAACTAAAGCTGACGAAGGTAGATATCGGGCAGCCTGAATTATTGCAGATCGTTTGTGGCGCGCCGAATGTTGCTGTTGGCCAGAAAGTGATTGTTGCTCCTGTAGGCACTATGATATACCCGATTACCGGTGAACCTCTGGTCATCAAAAATGCAAAGATCCGGGGCATTGAAAGCCAGGGAATGATTTGTGCTGAAGACGAGATCGGGTTGGGCGAAAGTCATGCGGGAATTATCATATTGCCGTCAAATACATCCAAAGGTCTTGCCGCTGCGTCTTATTTCAAACCTTATGAAGACCATATCATTGAAATTGGCCTGACACCGAATCATATGGATGCCATGAGCCATATCGGAGTGGCCAGGGATGTATGCGCTTATTTATCCCACCGGGATAAAAAAGAATACAAAGTCAGCGCCCCTGATGTGCAGGCTTTCGCCTCAGGCAAAAATAGTCTGTTCATCGCAGTGAGTATTGAGAACAGGGTGGATTGCGAACGCTATTCCGGCATAACCATCCGTGGAATTTCAATCAAAGATTCGCCGGAATGGATGCAGCAAAAATTAAAGGCAATCGGCGTTCGCCCAATAAATAATATAGTCGATATCACCAATTGGGTCTTGCATGAAATGGGTCAACCCCTGCATTCCTTTGATGCCGATGCAATCAAAGGCAACAGGATCATTGTAAAAAATCTTCCTGCCGGAACCAAATTCACCACCCTCGACGAAAAAGAAAGAATATTAAATGCAGATGACCTGATGATCTGCAATGAAAAAGAACCTATGTGCATGGCGGGAGTGTTCGGCGGCCTCCACAGTGGCATCAGTTCTTCAACAAAAAATATTTTTCTGGAAAGCGCCTGGTTTAGCCCGGTGAGTGTGCGCAAGACCTCGGTTAGCCATAACCTGCGGACTGATGCAGCTACTCACTTTGAAAAAGGGATGGATATATCAAATACTGTGGCTGCATTAAAAAGAGCAGCCTCACTGATCATTGAATTTGCTGGCGGGGAAATTGCTTCGGGGATTGTGGATGAATATCCGTCGCCTAAACCGAAAGTGGAGGTTCTGCTCAAATATCAGTACCTCAAAAAGCTGAGCGGGAAGAACTATCTTCCGGACACTGTAAAAAGTATATTGCTAAGTCTGGATTTTGATATCCGGAAGGAAAACACAGATGATTTACTTGTTGCTGTTCCTTATCGTAAACCGGATATTCAGTTACCTGCTGATATTGTGGAAGAAATCATGCGAATTGACGGCTACGATAATATCGACATCCCTTCTTCCATCACTATATCTCCTTCCATTGAAACAGAAAAAAAACAGTCATCCTACCAGGAAAAAATTGCTTCTTATCTTACAGGATCCGGTTTCAATGAAATTTTTACCAACTCCATAACCAATAGTGCGTATTTCAATGAAGAGGAGCTGCAACACTCGGTAAAAATGATAAATAACCTGAGCGCAGAACTGAATATCATGCGTCCCTCCTTATTGGAAACTGGTCTTGAGACAATTGCTTATAATATCAACAGGAAAAATAATAATCTCCTTTTTTTTGAATTCGGGAAGACATACAGTTCAACCGGGATTGGAGATTATCAGGAAAAAAATCATTTGTGTTTGTATATTACCGGAAACTTATCAGAGGATTCGTGGAAGGCAAAGAGTTCTGCTGCAGATTTTTATTATGTCAAAGGAATTTGTAAAAGATTACTGGAGATCGCTGGGATCAGTGATCATTCTTTCGAAGTGTTGAAAAGTAAAAAAATAAAAAATGGTCTGTCGTTCAGCCTCAATAGTCATACAATCGTGGAAGCGGGCAGGGTTCAGCCGTCTTTATTGAGTAGTTTTGATGTCAGGCAACCTGTATTCTTTGTTGACATTTATTGGGACAACCTGGTTCAATATATAGCCGGCAGCAAAATAGAATTTCGTGAATTACCCAAACAATTGCCAGTATACCGTGACATCGCGCTGATCGTCAACAAAGGGCTGTCTTATGGGGAAGTTGAGCATGCCATTATTGGAATAAGACTGGATAAGTTGCAAAAAATTCAATTATTCGATATTTTTGAAAGTGAAAAGTTAGGGAATAATAAAAAATCCCTCGCGATCAGTCTTACCTTTATCGACGAAGAAAAAACATTAACCGACAGGGAAATTGATAACATGATGACCAGGATCATGAAAACCTGTGAGGAAAAGCTAGGTGCGGAAATCAGGAAATAGTTTAAAAAAGTAATCCATGATGAATCCGGTTGAGGAACAACTGAAACGTATGCAGGAAAAGTTGCTTCGTTTACTGAAGCAGCATCAATCTTTACTAAAGGAAAATGAAAAGCTGAGCCAGGAATTCAAAGAGATGGCTGGCCGATATAACGCAATGCTTATTCAGTCTGAAAAATGGCAGCAACAGGCTGAAATATTGAAACTATCACACGAACAAATGAACGATCATGACAAAAAAGCTTTTGAAAAACGGCTCAGTCAATACGTTAAAGAAATTGATCGTTGCATTGCCTTGCTGAACGAATAATTGCCCTAACTCACGATTACCAAATAACAATTGAACCATGCAGGAGTTAATCCCCATCAACGTACTAATAGGAGATCGCACTTATCGGGTCAAGATACATCCGACAGACGAAGAAACCGTCAGGAAAACATTGAAAACAATCAATGACAAAATCCTCGAATTCAAAACCCAGTTTTCGGGGAAAGATATGCAGGATTATATTGCCATGGTCGTACTCTGGTATGCCACGCAACTCCCTTCTTCAAATGAACAACTGGTTCCCAGCAATGATATCCTGGAAGCGCTTCAGAAAATGGAAGAACAGTTGGATAAAGTTTTATAGTCCTTGTTCGCACGACCTCCCTCTTCCCGTGTTAAAAATCCTTATCTTCGCCAATTAACATATTTCCATCCAAATCATATGAGCATGGATGATACATTAAATACGATTGTGAACATTTTAAATTTTAGATTCAATGGATCCAAATATTATTTCCATCATAGTGGGTATTGCAGGCCTGGTGGCAGGGGTTATAGCGGGTAAATTTATTTTTTCAAAAAAGACACAGAGAAAAATTGAAGAAGCCAATCAACAGTCTCAAAAAATAATATCCGAAGCGCAGATTACGGCGGAGAACCTGAAAAAAGAAAAAATTCTTGAAGCCAAAGAAAGATTCGTTCAACTCAAAGCGGAACATGATAAGGAAGTGCTGGAAAGAAATCGCAAATTGAGCGATTCAGAAACCAGGGTCCGGCAAAAAGAACAAAGCATCAATCAAAAAATGGAACACCTGGACCGCCAGGCTAAAGAAAATGATGCCATCAAAGAAAACCTGAATCGCCAGATCGAAGTTGTCAACCAAAAAAGAACTGAGCTGGAAAAACACCAGGAAGAACATATTCGACGCCTGGAAAAAATAGCAGCACTCACAGCGGAAGAAGCAAAAGCACAACTTATAGAGAGCCTTAAACATGAGGCGCAAACCCAGGCATTGGCTATTCAGCAGGAAATCATCGATGATGCCAAGCAAAAAGCAAATAAAGAAGCAAGAAAAATCATCATTCAGAGCATCCAGCGTACTGCTGCAGAACAGGCGATAGAAAATTCAATTACCGTTTTCAACCTGGAAAGCGACGAAATAAAAGGGCAGATCATTGGAAGGGAGGGCCGGAATATCAGAGCCATTGAAGCCGCAACAGGCGTAGACCTGATTGTGGATGATACGCCTGAAGCAATTATTTTATCCTCCTTCGATCCCCTCAGAAGAGAAATAGCCCGCCTTTCTTTGCAAAGATTAGTAGCCGACGGCCGGATTCACCCCGCTCGCATCGAAGAAGTAGTCGAAAAAACCAGGAGGCAAATCGAAGAACAGGTCATGGAAATCGGTGAGAGAACCGTCATAGAACTGGGTATTCACGGTTTACATAAGGATCTGGTAAGAATAGTGGGTAAGATGAGGTTTCGTTCTTCTTATGGACAGAACCTGCTAATGCATAGCCGGGAAGTGGCAAACCTTTGCGCAATTATGGCTTCAGAATTGGGCATGAATCCCAAATTAGCCAAGAGGGCCGGACTTTTACACGACATCGGCAAAGTACCTGATGAGGAAACCGAATTGAGTCATGCTTTGCTGGGCATGAAGCTGGCTGAAAAATACGGAGAAAACCCTGCAGTCGTGAATGCCATCGGAGCACACCACGATGAAGTTGAAATGCAATATGTCATCGCCCCGATTGTCCAGGCCTGTGATGCAATTAGCGGAGCAAGGCCGGGTGCCAGAAGGGAAATTATGCAGCAGTATCTGCAACGCATTAAGGATCTCGAAAATCTTGCCATGACCTACCCCGGAGTTGAGAAAGCATATGCTATCCAGGCCGGCCGGGAGTTGAGGGTAATCGTTGAAGCCGATAAAGTAACCGATGGCGACAGTGATAAATTAAGTTTTGAGATCGCTCAAAAAATACAGACCGAGATGACCTATCCTGGACAAATCAAAGTCACCGTGATCAGGGAAAAAAGAGCAGTAAATGTGGCCAGATAAAGCAGGAATATCGTAAATAGTTTTCTTTTGGCGTTTCAACCAAAGATTCTTAATTTTGCCTCCCAAAATTTTTGTGCCATGAATGCGGCTATAGCCTTTATACACGAGCAGTTGACCGGGAAAAAAGAATTCCCTAAATTCAAAGCAGGTGATAATATTACCGTGCATTATAAAATCCTGGAAGGAAATAAAGAAAGAATCCAGAGCTTCAAAGGAGATGTGATTAAACGTCAGGGTATCGGCCATACAGCAACCTTTACTGTGCGCAAAATATCTGATGCAGTCGGTGTAGAAAGGACTTTTCCGCTGTATTCTCCAAATATTGAATCAGTTGAAGTGAATAAAGTAGGTCGTGTACGTCGCTCTAAACTGTATTTTCAGCGCGAAAGAAGCGGAAAGAGCGCCCGAATAAAAGAAAGAAGATCGGCTACAGAACAGGAGTGATTCCTAACAAAACAACCCAGCACAGTTCTTTGTTAGATGTAAGTTAATGCTGGGAAGTTGTGGAATTAATATCTTTAAAAAAATGCATTCCTCGGTAAAACAGTTAACTTTGCATCATAAATGATTTACTATGCTTATTAATTTTTTGCAGTGTTTTTTCTTGTTGTCACCTCCGGGAGGAACCGAATGGATATTAATAATCTTAGCTGTATTGATTCTTTTTGGCGGACGCAAGATTCCTGAATTTATGCGTGGTTTAGGCCGTGGTCTCCGCGAGTTCAATGATGCCAAAAATAATGTCAAGAAAGAATTGGAAGAAGGAATGAACGAAAAGGATAAACAACCCTCTCCTCCTCCGTCACAGCAATAATTTCTTTAGCGTCGATTAAGCTCCGATTTTTGCCGAACAGAAATCGAAACTGGTATTGTTTATATTTCAATCAATACAAGACTATCATGCTGCACTTCAAAACGGCACTGCTTCTTGTGAGGAAGCCGTGCAATTCTATTTAAAAAGAATTGATGGATCCAAGCAGCTTAATGCCTTCATCAACCTGTATGCAGATGAAGCCCTGGAACAGGCCAGAGCGCTTGATGCAAAAAGAAATTCAGGCGGCAGCACAGGAAAACTTCATGGAGTTATTGTCGGGCTGAAAGATGTGATCTGTTATAAGGATCATCCTGTTTCAGCCTCTTCAAAAAGCCTGTCTGGTTTTACATCTACTTATAATGCTACTGCACTGGATCGTTTGCTCGAAGAAGAAGCGATTATTATTGGTCATCTCAATTGCGATGAATTCGCCATGGGATCTACCAATGAAAATTCAACATACGGGAAGGTTTTAAATGCGCTCGACGAAACGAGAGTACCGGGTGGTTCTTCTGGTGGTGCAGCAGTTGCAGTGCAGGCCAATTTATGCATGGTAAGTTTAGGCAGCGATACCGGTGGATCTGTGAGACAGCCTGCAGATTTTTGCGGCGTAATCGGGCTAAAGCCGACTTATGGCAGGATCTCGCGTCACGGGTTGATTGCCTATGCATCCTCATTTGACCAGATAGGAATCTTTGCCCAAAATATACAGGATATTGCGAAAATATTCGAAGTGATTGCGGGAACCGATCCCCTTGACAGCACTTCATCCTCAAACCCGGTTCCTGATTTTTCTGATTCTTTCCAAATTCGAAATACCCCAAACTATAGAATCGCCTTCTTTAAGGAGGCTCTTGAACACAGGGGTTTGGATCCTGAAATTCGCTCGGCTTTCCGGACATTTATCGGAAAGCTAAAAACTGAGGGTCATTCTGTAAAAGAAATTGATTTTCAATATTTAGACTATATTGTACCTTCTTATTATGTCTTGACAACTGCAGAAGCCTCTTCCAACCTTTCCCGCTACGATGGAGTTAAGTATGGCTACCGTTCCGCAGCAAAAACTAATTCTTTAACAAATTTCTACAAAAAAAACCGTTCTGAGGGTTTTGGCAAGGAAGTAAAACGTCGTATTCTATTGGGAACCTTTGTATTAAGTGAAGGCTACTACGATGCTTATTTCACCAAAGCACAACAGGTGAGGAAATTACTTGTCGACAAAACCAAATTGATTTTTAAAAACTTCGATATTATCCTTTCTCCAACCGCTCCTTCCACTGCTTTTAAGATCGGGGAAAAAATGAATGACCCAATTGCTATGTATCTTGCTGATATATACACAGTTTATGCAAATCTGGTGGGTATCCCCGGCATCTCTCTCCCTCTTTTCCGGCACACAAATGGCATGCCTTTTGGTATTCAGGCTATGACAAACCGATTTAAAGAGCTACCTTTGCTTCAGTTCTCGCACTATCTGATGCAACAGTTTAAGTCCTTAGAAAATCCGACTTTATGAAAATTCGGAGTTAATCGCAAACCTTTCCGAATAATTTCCGTGATCCATCCCTTGAAAAATTTATAGACCGTATATCCGGTTTATAAATCTTTAAACAATCAAAAGATGAAAAGGCTTTTATTGTTGGGCATCCTTTGCATTGGGTCGATGTATGGTATGCATGCAGATAATGGGACAAAAGCCAAAAAAGCTAAACCCGTTCTACACCAAAGCGTTACGGATACCAGCTATTCCGAAGATGGTTTTAAAGATCTGTTTATAGCAGGTTCTACCAATAACGGGTCGCGTCTTAACCCAAGGGCAATAAGCTTTGTTCAGGATTATATTGCAAAATACGGTAAAGACCTCCAGGAAATGAAAGACTGGGGACGCCCCTATTTTAACCTTATTGACGGTATACTGACCGAATATGGTTTACCCAGGGAACTAAAATACCTGGCTGTTATTGAATCCAATCTTAAACCTACTTCTGTTTCATGGGCTGGCGCTGTGGGTCCCTGGCAGCTAATGCCATCAACTGCGCGCATACTTGGTCTGAAAGTTACCCGTAAACATGACGAAAGAACCAATTACTACAAAAGCACTCATGCTGCTGCCAAATATCTGAGAGATTTATACAATGAACTGGGTGATTGGTTGCTGGTGATCGCAGCCTACAATGGCGGAACAGCCCATATTTATACCGCAATCAAGAAAAGCCACAGCAGGGATTTCTGGGACCTGCAATATTATTTACCTGCAGAATCCAGGAACTACGTTAAGAAATTCATCGGGACTCATTATATTTTTGAAGGACAGGGCGGAGTAACCACTTTGACAAAAAATGAGGCCACAGAGCAGCTATCTGGTTCATCTATGTATGTTTTTACCCGTAAACTCAACAAAGAAGAATTAAATAATTCTAAAACCATTTCCGTATCGGGGAAATATTATTCAACCATTATTGCAAAATATGTGGTCATGGATATTTCCGAATTTAACCGCTACAATCCGGATTTTGACAAGGTGATGGCCAGCAGCAACAATACCTATGACCTCAAGTTGCCTGCGGACAAAATGGATTTGTTTGATGGAAACAAATACCAGATATTGAATGAATCCGTTCAATTGCTGTTGAGTGGAGATGCTGATGATAATGCTCAAAAAACCTTTGGAGACATAGCAAAAAAAGATACTAAGGAAAATAAAAAGTAACCGTCCAATAAATCAATAAACCTGTCAGACTGCAATGAAGTGCTATTGCAAAAGCCTGGCAGGTTTTTTATTTGGTCAGGACTTCTTCAATAGCCTGGGCTTTTAACAAACATTCGTCGAACTCTTTCTGCGCGTCACTGTAAAACGTTATTCCCGATCCAGCCTGATAAGAAAGATAGCCACTGCTTTCATTATATAACAGGCTCCGGATAATAACATTGAAATCAAAATTCTTGTCCGGCGAAACATAACCCAGGGCCCCTGAAAACAAGCCTCTTTTCGTCTTTTCGTATTGCTCTATCAGTTCAAGTACTCTCTTTTTTGGCGCTCCGGTCATGGAGCCCATCGGAAAGGTTGAGGCAATTATTTCTGTCCAGTGCATTTTTGCTTTACATCTTCCGCTGACTGTGGATACCATCTGGTGTACCTGGGGGAATGAATAAATGCCGTAGAGTTCATTCACCCTGACTGACCCTTCTTCACAAACCTTCGAAAGGTCATTTCTCACGAGGTCAACTACCATTACATTTTCTGAACGCTCCTTAGAACTGAGAAACAATTCCAGTTTGTAATAATTATCCAAGACAATATCTTTCTTATTTCTCGTGCCTGTTCCCTTCATGGGCTGCATCAAAAGATCAGAATTTGTTTTTTTCAGATATCGCTCCGGGCTTGCACATAACAAATATTTGTCTCCAAGTTTATAGAAAGCAGAAAATGGTGTTGGCGATATATCATTGAGCAGGCGATAGGTTTCAACAGGGTCGATCCGTATGTGTTCTGCATAAAATTCCTGGCAGAAATTTATTTCGTAACAATCGCCTCTCAGAATATGATTTCGTAAAGATTCAACGGTAATAATGTATTCTTCTCGTGTGAATCTTTTTTTGATTGAAATATTTTTCTTATCTGAGCTTGCAGGAAGAGGTGAAGTCTGCATGATGTATTCAAAGACCTGCTCATGCTCTGAACCGGATAAACCAATACGGATATGCGTCCTGTCTAATTCAATAATTATTTCAGGAACAAAAAAATGCAAATCCGGAAATTGAATATAATCG
>Ga0335080_10008975_pt1 | contig 10441 bp, 9 predicted proteins | sample Lox_Sample_34_FD_206720 | JGI IMG/M metagenome (GOLD analysis project Ga0335080, IMG submission 206720) | Soil microbial communities from Loxahatchee National Wildlife Refuge, Florida, United States - Lox_Sample_3.4 | ecosystem: Environmental > Terrestrial > Soil > Wetlands | place: USA: Florida... | reverse complement strand
GGTCATCGCCCCGCACCGCGGCTACCTGTCAGAAAGAACGCGAGACTACGGACAGCCCGAGCTATTCGTCCCGCCTCCGGCGTGCCTCACAGGCTGCGCCTGATCAGGACAGGGCAGCGCGCCGGCTCGAGAGACCTCGGGCCGAAGTCGCGCCTCCAGTGCTTGTCGCGCAAAGGAGGCGCAGCGCCGCTATCTCGTCGTCGGTGTTAACTGTTGCTGCGGCGGCGCAAGCTTCGGCACGGGCACTGTCTGCGAAGCCGGCGCTGGCACCGGTGTCGGCATGATGATGATGATGTTTGGAGGACCATGTCCGGCGCCATCCTGGGCGAACGCGATGGACGCGATGGATGTAGCCGTTGCTGTCATGATCAAAAAGGCACCAATTGCAGATCTCATGTTCGTTCTCCTTGGGCGCAGAAATGCACAGCGCTGGCGACGTGTGTACGCAGTCCGTCGGCAACATCGCCGGATGGTCGTTTCCCTGGGAAAAGCGCCGCATGAGGAATCTGTCGCGGCAAACGATCGACTCTCACTTCCTCTCCATTGTGAGGAAACATCGATCGACCGCTGAGACGCCCGAGCTTCAGAGAACAGTTAGGACGTGAGCACGGAGAACGCTTGCGACGCTGCGGACCGAGGCCCCGCCTGCGGTCCTCAAAGCTAACGAGGGAGCTGCGCAGTGAGCCTAGTTAATGTCGCAGTCGCGGTCACGGATGATGCCCAAGACCGCATCTATGAGGTCGCCGCCGCCTGTCGCGCGCTTGGCCTTGTGCACCGCGCCACGCTCGCGCTGGTGGGCGTGTTGACAGGTTCGATGGAGTCTGCCGACCTGGCTAAGCTCCGGGCGGTTCCCGGAGTTCTGGCGGTCGAGGTCGAATACCGGTGGTTCCGCTCGGGAGTTACCGCGATGAGGACGCGGTGCCGCGGGCGCGCAAATTGAAGGGGAACACCTCCCCCATGCCCGGAGTATTGGTGTCGGGCTCGAGCCGAAGGAGGTAACTGCCCGGGGTCAGGCGCGAGGCATCGGCATAGCAATGCACGTAGCCGTTCGTGTCCGGAGCAAGACGTGTCAGTTCGGCAACCGGCTGCGCAATGCTGCCTTCCTCGTGGCGCACGAGCGTCAGGTGATAGCGGTGAATCGTCTCGCGCGTGCTCGGCGCGACGCGAATCTCGATGAGGCCTGCGGGAGGCAGATCGAGATCGGGTACCGAGCTGCCGCGCACCGCGACAAAGGTGAAGTGCGCCGCGACCAACGGCCCGACATCTGCGGCAGTTCGCGATTCGAGCGACGCCAGCAAAATCGGTGATGGCCCCGTAGTGCGGGACAGCCACAGAAAGAGCGCAAGCCCGGCGCATGCGGCCGCCGCGAGAGCCGGTACCCAGATCCGCGGGCTTGCGCGTCGGGATGCGGATCTTTCGAAATATCCCTGTGTTCGCAGCTGGCGAAGCCCTTCGCGCATCCGCAGCGACTGCTCGAGCTCGTGCACCAGGTTGGGGTCGCGTACGAGGCGATCTTCGAAGGCTCGGCGCTCATCGTCCGACATTCTTCCGACGATGAAGTCCTGCAGCTTCGCAAAATCCCGATAGGCGTTGATCACTTGACGCCTCCCAAAGCAAAAGTGCCGTCGATAGCCGTCGCGGCATTCGCCGTGTTCGTGGTGTGAGCTCCGCGCGAGAGAGCGTCAGAACCAGTGCCCGAAATACAAAGGCCAAGCACCGCGATCGTCAGCAGGTCGGCCTTCTTGAAGCCGCGATGCTCAATAAGCTCCCGGAACCGATTGCGAGCACGGAAGATCACGCGACTGAAATGCTCTTCCGATAGCCGCAGATCGCTACAGATCTTCTCCTTGTCCTCGTCGTCGAGATAGAAGCGCACCAGAACTTCCCGATCCCGTGCAACCGGCATCTCCTCGAGCATCCGTCGCGCGACGGTGGCCCACTGACGTCCCCCGAGATTCTCCCAGTCGGCGTCGTTCCCGTAATCCGGGAGCTCGTCCAAGGCATCGGCGCTGGATAACGCGCTGCGATCCTTGCGGCGGTGATTTCGCAGATGGTTGAGGGCTACACGGTAGAGATAGCCCCCCAGATTCTCCGGATGAGCGATCTCTCCGCTCCGAAGCTTCTCGAGCGTCGTGACTGCAGCGTCCTGCAGGATGTCCGCGGCCACTTCGGGATCGCGCACGCGCCGTAAGATGAGCGCGCGCAGGCCCGGATAGTCACGATAGACTGCGGCCAGGGAGGAGACCGGGTCCGCTACGGGCGCGGGGAGGTCCGATTGCGGGGGAAGTACCCCTGCAGGTGCCGCTTGATCATCGACGCCAATCACCGGCTAAGTATAAGCCGCGATCGCAGGACACCGCAGCCTTCAATCGAGGCCCATCAGGCTGTCGGCCGGTGTCTGACGGCGGCGATTGTCCTCGCCGCATGGGCCGTGCCGGGGTTCCCTGCAAACCTCTCGTGTTCCAGTGCACTCGGCGCTCCGGCGCTCGCTGCAGGCCCACTCAAGACCCTCGGCAGTGAGACCGCCACAGAGCATTTTCCCGTCGTCCGCGGTCACGAATATCTCATCCAGGTCGATGAGCGCGACAACGATGCGTTCGTCGAGGTCCTCGATTCGAAAAACCACATCATCGCCCGCGCCGACCATCCCGAGCGACGGACGGGAACCCGCCGGGCCGTGGTGACGCCGCCTGACGCGACGCTCATTGTGCGCATGACCGGCGCGGAGCACACGGCCGGCGCCGGGGCAGCCACCATTCAAATGTTTGATCTGGCCGCTCTTGCGGCGCGCCCCGACTGCGTCGCGATCCTCAAGGCACTCGCCGCGGGCGATGCCGACTATGCGGCCGGAGAGCAGATTTCGAGCGGCCGCTCGGCGTCTTCGACCGCTAGCGCGCGCGAGGCATTCTTTCGCGCAGTGCAAGCATACTCGGACGCCGAGCAGGCACTCGGTGCGTCTGCGGCTCAGCGGCTTCGAGGTGAGACCGCGCTCGCGCTCGCAGGCGCCGAATACTTCGATCTGCAGGACTGGGCCCAGGCGGCCGTCTGGGCCGAGGAGGCCGCCACCACACTCGCCGCCGTCGATCCTTACCGAAGGGCACGGGCCCAGGCGATTCTCGCCGCGGCGTGGATCGAGATCGGCTCGACAGCGGCGGCCGGACGCGCTCCTGCCGGGTCGGGCGCCGATACGAGTGAGCTTCTTGCCCGCGCACGGCAGCTGCAGCAGCGGCTGCTGCATTTCCACTTACAGCGCGGCGAGCGGTATGACGCCGGCCTGCAGCTCACGAACATTGCATTGACGTATCTGAATGAGGGTCGCTACCGGGAGTGTGTCCGAGCGTCTGCGGCGTCAAGTCACCTGTTCGCTTCCGTACACGAGACACAGCGACGCGCGCTGGCATGGCAAAATCAGGCACTCTGCCTATGGGGTCTCGGGCAGCTCCCGGAAGCCTTGCGCTGGTTCGAGCGGGCACTCGCGGATATCGGGACCGAGCCCTACCCAAGGCTCTATATGGCGGTAGCGACCAACACCGCGCTGGCCGATTACGCACTCGGCCGCTTTGACGAATCACTGCGTCTTTATGATCAGGCGCTGGCTTTTGCGAAAAAAGTTCAGTCCTCACGCGATGAGGCGTACTGCCTCTACGGAATTGGCGTGAACTACTACGCGCTCGGCGACCGCCAGCGCGCCCGGGAGTTTCTCGAGCGCTCGCTCGCGATTCGCACGGTGGCCCTGGATGGTCGCGGGCGCATCGCGAGCTTGCGGGCGCTGGCAAACATCGATGCCGAGCAGGGTAAGGTGGAGCAGGCCCTCGCGGCCGATTCCGAGGCGCTCGGCCTTGCGATTGCGCCCTCGGCAATCGCGCGCATCAAAATTCAGCAGGCCGGACACACCGCCGCTGCCGGCCGGCCCACGCAGGCCGAGGCACTGCTCGACGAAGTCCTCTCCAAACACGCCAACGTTGGTCCACTCATTCAAGCCGAGGCGCTGCTGCAACGCGCGCAGCTTCTCCGCAGCACCGGTCGGCCACGGGAGGCGCTGATGGACCTGGCTGCGGCCCGGCCGCGTTTGCACGCTTTCGGCAGTGTGATGGAGGAGTTTGAAGCGGACCTCGAGATCGCCCGAGCATGGCGGCAGGTCGGACAACCTGACGCAGCGCTCGCGGCGGTCGCGCGCGCGCTGGGGCAGGCGGACGCTGTCCGCCTGCAGACCGCCAATCCTGAGCTGCGCGCGCAACTGCAGACGCCGCTGCGACCCGCCTACGACCTCAAACTCGAGCTACTTCGCGACCGGTATGAACACGCATCGGCCGTGGGCCGGGAGCGCGAAGCCAACGCGCTCGCGGCGGCTGCGTTCACGACTACGGACGCCTCGCGTGCGAACTCGTTTGCCGACGTCGCGGCTCAGAAATATTCCCCTGAGGTTCGTCTGGCACTCGCGGCCGAATTTCGCCGTCGCGAGGAGCTCTACCGTGAGCTTTCCGCCCGTCGATTCGCCCTGGACTCCCGACTCGAGCGTTCGGGAACCGACGACCCCCAGGTACGGCACCTGATGGCCGACATCGCGGAGCTGCGGCGGGAGGTGGACACCGTCAACACCACCATCGCCACCCGTACGGCGGGCGGTGGCGCACCGGTCCGAACCGGACGCGAGCCGGTGAGCATGCCGTCCGTGCCCGCGGACACGGTGCTGGTGTCGTACTGGCTTGGGTCTGAATCTGCCTACGCCTGGGTCGTATCGTCGAAAGCAATTGGCTGGACGCGCCTCGCCTCTCCGGGCGTCATCACCGACCAGGCGGAAGCGTTCCACGCCTCGCTAACGAGCCTGGTGGACGACAAGCTGGTCGCGCGTCGCCTTCAGGACGCTCGCGCTCTGTACACGACGATCATCCGACCGCTCGAGCCGTGGCTGTCGGGCGTGCGCAACTGGGTGGTCATTCCGGACGGTGCTCTTGACTACGTACCCTTCGCCGCCCTGCAAATGCGCGACGGGCAAGCCCCGTCGTTCGTGGTGCTGCAGCACGATGTTGCCGTAACCCCGGCCGCGTGGATGCTCGACACCGGCTACCGTCGGGCGGCACCGGAGGAGCGACGGAAGATCCTGCTCGTGGCCGACCCGGTGTATCAGGCGGATGACCCGCGGCTCGCCATAGTCAGGCATCCGCCGGTCGAGGCTCAAGCTGCAGCCCGTGCCACGGATCCCGACCGTGGCGACTATCGACGGCTGCGGTTTACCGCCGAAGAGGCTGCCGGGATCTCGGCGCAATTCCCGGCCGCGGATGTTGACGAGCTGATCGGCGTTGACGCCACGCGCGAGCGGCTGCTCGCGCTCGACTGGTCGCGATACCGGTTCATCCACATCGCGACGCACGGCATCGTGGATGCGCAAGTCCCCGAGTTGTCTGCGTTGATTCTCGGATCCTACGACGCCCGCGGAAGGGTCGCCGACCGTGCAGTGCGGGTTGCGGACGTGTCTCTCCAGACACTCACGGCGGAGGTTGCGGTACTCAGCGCGTGTGAAACGGCTCTCGGCAAGGAGGTGCGCAGCGAGGGCCTGGTCGGCATGAGCTCCACCATGCTCGCCCGGGGAGCGCAAGCGGTGGTGGCCTCTCTTTGGCCGGTCCCCGATGAGATTGGCGCACGCCTCATGACAGAGTTCTATCAGCATATGCTGCACGACTCCATGGACCCGATGGTGGCACTCGGCACCGCGATGCGGTCGATCGCGCTGCGCGAGCGGTCGGCCGATCCGGCGCATTGGGCGGCGTTTCAGATCTCGGTGGCTGCGCTACGACCCCCGTTGCCGAACCGCCGGCCGCTTCCCGTGAAGGTCGCCACGACCACTCCGCCTTAGCGGCGCTTCAAGGTCCCTTGGCCCATGGCATCACGCTCGAGGACTACCGGCTCCAGATCATGGAGCAGCTCAAGGCCGCCCCCGGCGCGGCATTTGCGCGCGACGTTCTAGCCCGGGTCGATCTGGTGTTGGGTAGCGCACGGCTCAGCACAGCCACCGTGGAGGCGTTCTGGGAGAGCCTGAACAGCGACCTGCACATTCTGGCCGAGGAATCGAAGGGAGTGCTGGGAAGAGAGGTCGCCGCCGCGCTCGGTGCGGTCATCGACGCGGCACAAGGCGAGGTCCTGAAATACAAGCAGCAACTCGAGAACGATGACAGCGCGGATTGACCGCGACAGGGCACCACGCTCTCGCGGATTGGTCACCGCCTCGGCGCTTGCCTGCGTACTGTGGACCTCGCTTGCCTGGACGGCGCGCGCGGATCCGGTCGTTGAAAAGCCTGCACCCGACACCGCGATACACCCCGACCGTCAACAGCTCGTGACGATCATCCGCGACAGATATCCGCAGCTCCTGACGCAGAGATTCGCCGGCGTCGCGGTAGTGACCGCCGTGTTCAACCACAACGGCACACTCGCGTCCACCGATCTCGAAATCCGCGGCAAGGATGCGGGCGAGCTGACCGTGTCGAAGCTGCACTTCGCTCGCTTTGGGCTGCAGGAGCGGGATCTCAGCTACATCGGGCTGGCGCGCTTCGAGCTGCCGCTCAACACGGTGCTGGTGATGTTTGGCGGCAAGAGCACGAGCGACTCCGACCACGACTCCTGCGGGCCGTGGCGGCGTGGCGTTACCGCTGGTCGATGGAAACGCTCAATCCCCTGAGCCCGTAGGCCGCCCGCCGAACCGTTCGCTGGCGGCCGGGTTGATTTGGATCACAGATCCCCAACCTGCCCGGCACAATTCTTGCGTCGCGTCACAGAGTCGGGATCGGCGCGTTGCCGCTATGTTCAATGCGGAGAAAGCTTGGCGTAGCGTTGGATACGAGCGCCAATTTCGTTGGATTGTCAACAGACTGCGATCACACCCTCGAGCCGCGCGCTGCCCATTTCTGCAGGCACGCGCAACGGGAAGTGCCGTGCGCGAATCACGCGCTGGCTGCTCGCGCTGTCGCTGGCTGCCTATCTCACTCCGGCGAGTGCGCAGTTCAAACTGCAGCAGACGTTCATGAACACCACGGCGCCCGGATGGACACTGTCCGGCACCGCGATCCTGACCGCGCCGTCGATCGATCCGGCCGGGCAGGGATGGTTGCGGCTCACCGACACGGGCGGCTACGAGCAAGGTCTGGCGCTCGATACGTCTGAGACGGCATCACCGTGTTTCTCTACGACTCCACGCAGAACATGAGTGGAGCGAACCTCGGCGGCGGTCTCGGCTACTGCGGCGGCGCGGGCGGCTACTTCGCGATCGGGCTGGATGAATATGGGAATTTCTCCAATCCCGGCGATCGCTGCGGCGCGGGGAGCGGTGGTCCGGGACGCGTGCCCGAGTCGCTGGTCATACGTGGACCGCTTGGCGCGAGCAATCAATACGTGACCGGCGTAGCGATCGCCGGCGGAATCGACGATCCCGGGGTGAGCACGCGGCCCGCGCCGAAGACCGTGCTCGTGACGCTCACGCCGGCTGCCGTCGGCTACACCGTCAGCGCGCAGTTCCAGGGTGCCGCCGGCCAGCCGTTCGAGATCCTGTTCTCCAACGTGCCCTTCCCCTACGCCCCGCCGGCGAGCCTCAGTGTGGGGTTCAGCGGCAGTACGGGCGGGGCGACCAATTATCACGAGCTCCAGGGGCTGGTCACGGCGTCACCGGATGACCTGCAGGTGACGATGAGCGGACCTGCCACGGTGCTTCAGGGCACGCCCGTTACCTATACACTGACGGTGACCAACAATGGCGCGTATCCGATCGCTGCGGCCGACGCGCCGACCGTGACCGACGCATTTCCTGCGGAAATCACCGGGGTGAGCTGGACCTGCGCGCCGTCAGGTGGCGCGAGCTGCACGGCCTCCGGATCGGGCAATCTCAACACCGCCGGGCTCACGCTGCCATCCAATGCCTCGGTGACCTACACCATCACCGGTACCCTCGCCCCGGCGACCGCATGTGGCGGCAGCGTAACGAATTCCGCCAGCGCGGACTTCGGCAGCTCTTCGACCTTCGTCGACCCGGACGAGACCAACAATACGGCTTCGGTGAGCGCTACCGTCTCGTGCGCCGTGACCCTGGTGGCCAATCCGGGAACGGTGACGTTTGGTCCGCAGACGGTGGGCGTACCGAGTGCCGCGCAAAGCATCACGGTCACCGGCACCAACGGTGCACTGATCAGCAACATCGGCGCCAGCGGCGATTTTACCCAGACCAACAACTGCAGCGCGGCGCTCAGCGGCACCAGCTGCACGATCGAGGTGACTTTCACACCCGGCAGCGAGGGGAGCCTCACGGGCACGCTGACGATCATCAGCAGTGCATCCTCGTCGCCCACGACCGTGACGCTGAGCGGCACGGGTACGAATTCCGTCCCGAGCCCCTTCAGCTTCACGCCGCTGCACAACGTGGCTCCGTCCAGCTCGCAGGTGTCGAACGCGATAACCGTTGCGGGCACCAACGTGCCGACGACGATCAGCGTCTCAAGCGGCGCCGCATACAGCATCAACGGCGGGCCCTATACCGCGGCACCCGGCATCGTATCCCCGGGCGCGCACGTCACCGTGCGGCTCACAGCGGCGGCCGCTTATGACACGAGCGCATCCGCTGTCCTTACTATCGGTGGCGTAGATGCGACGTTCACGGTGACGACCGCCGCGCAGCCACTCCTGCAGGATGTGACCGTGACCTCGGGTGGCGGCGGCCTGTCGCCCTCGATGCTCGTCGGGCTGGCGCTGTTGCTGCTGCTGCGGTTGCGGCGCCTGCGGTTGAATGCCCTCGTCGTCGTATTCGCCCTCGTCTGCATCGCCGGGGGCCGTCCCGCGGCTTCAGCCGACTGGGGCCCGGGGCTCGCCAACCTGTACTTCGGGGGCGCCGTCGGCGGTGTTACTAGCACGCTCACGGCGGAGAAGGTCACCAGTCGGCTGGAGGCTGCCGGTTACCAGGTGACTGCCAGCGACGTCGCGCAAGAGAGCCTCAGCGGCAGCCTTTGGGTCGGGTATGAGCTTCCCCGGCAGTTCGCCCTCGAGTTCGGCTGGAGCTATCTCGGACATACCCGCACGGAGCTCCAGGGTGTCGTGCCGCCCAACCCCGAGCAGCTGTTGTACGACGCGACGCAGGCGACGCGCGGGAGCGGGGACGCCTGGTCGCTCGTCGGTCGCTACCGCTGGGCGTTGCGCCCCAGGCTATCGCTCGACCTGCGGGCCGGGCCATATCGCTGGGTAACACACTCGGACCTGTGGTTCGGGTCGGTCGAGCAGCTCAACCGCAACGATCGCGGCTGGGGCTACACGCTGGGACTCGGACCCCGTTACGTACTCTCCGAGCATTGGGCGGTAGCGCTGAACGCGAACTACTTCGCCTCCACTCCCGACAACCGCTTCGTGCAGGTGACTGCGGCCATCGACTACCGCCTGCGATAGATCGGTAACGGCGGGCGGTTATCGACCTTGATCCACACCATCGTGAAATAGCTCGCTGCGCTTGCGACAAACACTAGATCGGCTTGCGCTCCCGGGCGAAGGCTCCTTTGGGACCCCATGATGCGCCGATAGCGTTGAGGATCAGTCGGCCGGCCGTAATGCACGTTATACCGTTCGACGCGTCGAACGACGGCGCAACCTCGACGAGGTCGAGGCCCACGATGCGGTGGCGACGCGCTATCGTGCGCAGGAACGGTGCCAGGCTCGCGAAGCGCAGTCCGCCCGGGGCGGGCGCCATCACTCCGGGAGCCTCCGTCGGATCTATGCCATCGGCATCGATCGTGACGTATACGGGCGCGTGCGCAGGAATCGTCTCGAGCGCAGCGGCAAAACCGCCGTCGTGCACCTGCTCGGCCGTGAAGATGTTGGAGCCGTAGGCACGCGCCGCCTCGAATTCGGCACGTCGCGCACTGCCGGTCCCACGCATGCCGATCTGGGTCATGCCGGACACATATGGCTTGCGGCTCGCCCAGTAAAGCGGACTGCTGTACCCGCGCCGCACGCCTCGAACCTCAACCCGCCAGTCCAGGTGCGCATCGATGTGGACGATATGCACGGGATGGCCAATGGCATCGAGCGCATCGAGGATCGGAATCGTGACGCCGTGGTCGCCCCCGAGTACGACGAGCTGACTACCGGCGGAGAACAGCCGACGGGCGAGTTGCGTGACGCTCGCGGCATACAGCCCGTAGTCGCCGCCTTGCCAGATTACATTCCCGCAGTCCACGCATCGGGGGGGAGCAAACGCCGCAAAGTCCAGGCCGAGATCGAAATCCCAGTGGTCTCGCCCGTCGCAGAACTGCGATGACAGCTTGCGTATCGCATCGGGCGCACGAGTCTGATCGTTCGGCTGCGGTTCGCCTGGATAGGGCTCGCTGTGCGTTATGCCAAGGAGCGCGATGTCTGCCGCCCAGTCCGCCGGGTCAGTGACGACGCGCCAGTCGAGAAAGGGACGCGGCGGAGC
>Ga0335080_10008974_pt1 | contig 10442 bp, 10 predicted proteins | sample Lox_Sample_34_FD_206720 | JGI IMG/M metagenome (GOLD analysis project Ga0335080, IMG submission 206720) | Soil microbial communities from Loxahatchee National Wildlife Refuge, Florida, United States - Lox_Sample_3.4 | ecosystem: Environmental > Terrestrial > Soil > Wetlands | place: USA... | reverse complement strand
ATTCTTCCCGACTGCATCGGGCACGGGAAATCCAGCAAGCCGAGCGACGGGATGCATGCGCGGTTCCCGCAGTACAACTACGACGACATGGTGGCGGCGCAATACCGGCTGGTGACCGAAGGGCTGGGCGTCAACCATCTGCGGCTTGTGATGGGAACGTCGATGGGATGCATGCACTCCTGGGTGTGGGGAGAGACGTATCCGGATTCGATGGATGCGCTGATGCCGCTGGCGTGCCTGACGGTGGAGATCGCGGGCCGGAACCGGATCTGGCGCAAGATGGTGATGGACGGGATTCGCAACGATCCGGAGTGGAAAGGCGGAGAGTACACGGCGGAGCCGCAGGCGGCCTTGCGGACCGCGCTCGACATCATGCTGATTGCGGGCAGCGCGCCGTTGCGCTATCAGGCTTTGTATCCGACGCGGGAGGCCGCCGACAAATTCCTGGACGACTACATGCGCACGCGCGCGGCGGGCCTGGACGCGAACGATCTGCTTTACCAGGTGAACTCGTCGCGCAACTACAATCCGTCGCCCGGCCTCGAGAAGATCCAGGCGTGGGTGATGTACGTCAACTCGGCGGACGATTTCATCAATCCGCCGGAGCTGGGGATCGCGGAGCGGGAAATCAAGCGCGTGAAGAACGGCCGGTTTGTGCTGCTGCCGATCACGCCGGAGACGCGGGGGCACGGGACGCACACGCTGGCGGCGGTGTGGAAGCAGTACCTGGCGGAGTTGCTCGGTGAGTCTGGTCACTGAGTACGGCGCGGACCTCGCGTACGTTCACGACGCGGGGTTCAGCGAGTATGCGCTCGGGGCCGCGCCGGGACTGCTGCGCCTGCTGCGCCAAAGCGGCGTTCGGAGCGGGCTGGTCACCGACCTGGGGTGCGGCAGTGGGCGATGGGCTCGCGAACTGAACCTTGCGGGGTACGAGGTGTTCGGCGTGGACCGGTCGGCGGCGTTCATCAGGATGGCACGGAGGATCGCGCCGGGGGCGAGGTTCGTTGTCGGGTCGCTTGCGAGCGTCGAGTTGCCGGCTTTGGACGGTCACTTCGATCGGGGAGTGTGTCAATTACTGCTTCGATCGGACGCCGCTCGCAGGTCTCTTCAGGCGTGTGTACGCGGCTTTGCGAGCGGGCGGCGTCTTCGTCTTCGACGCGGCGGGGCCGGGGCGCATCCCGGCGGCGGCAGAGCGGCGGTGGTTCTCGGGCAGGACTGGGCGATTTTGGTGGAGACAGAGGGGGACATCGCGCGGGCCACGCTCACGCGGCGGATCCTTTGCTTTCGGCAGGTTGGCCGGTTGTATCGGCGCAGCGAAGAAGTGCACCGGCTTCGGCTCTTCGAGCCAACCGAAGTGCTCTCCTTGCTGAGCCACGCAGGCTTCGAGGCGCGACCCGTGGCTGGGTACGGCCGATTCCGCCTGCCGCGTGGGATTGCGGGGTTTGTGGCGGTGAAGCGCTAGTGTCCTGTCTCTGAAGTTCGTGTAGTAAATGACCGGCAGCGTACGTCTTCCTGCCATAAGGGAGGACGGCAATGCCAATCGGACGGCCCATCGCACCTGTGAGCTTGAGCGACCAGGAGCGCACCAGCTTGCAGAACTGGGCTCGCCGGCCCAAATCGGCGCAGGCCTTGCATCCTCTGCCCTACGGATCCATCCCGAACGGCAGTGTTGAAGGGTTCAATTGGTAGCTGGACGTGCATCAGCATGCGCATCTTGCGTGATCTCCCAGAGTCGGATGAGTTACCCAGAGCCGCGAAGCGGCGTTGACAGAAGGATAGCGCGCCAAACGTGCCCCGATCGTCAACGACCAGGTCCAGGTGAACCGGACGCGCACCTATGGCGGGTTATGGACGGGCAGGGCGCAGTCGGATGTTAGACTGAAGGATCGGTCGATGCAGCGGCTTGTTCCTGTTTCCGTGCTCCTGGCGTTTTCCGCCGTGCTGGCGCGCGCGGACACAGTGCTGGTGCTGCCGTTCTTCAACCAGTCTCCTTCCGCGGGTCTCGACTGGATCGGCGAAAGCGTTGCCCAAACCATCACCGACGCGCTGAGCGCGCAAGGCATGCTGGTGCTCGGACGGGAGGACCGGCAAGAAGCGTTCCGGCGTCTTTCGATTCGCGCCAACGCGCCGCTGACGCACGCATCGGTCATCAAAGTAGCGGACACGCTGGACGCGACCGAGGTGATCTACGGGCAGTACGACTTCACTCCACCGCCCGCCGGAGCGCCCGCGGGATCGCGAGGTTCGCTGCAATTCAGCGCCTGGACGCTGAACATGCGGCGGATGCGCAACGGGCCTCAGTTCATCGAATCGGGCCCGCTGGACGACCTGGCCGCGCTGCAGACGCACCTGGCCTGGCAGGTGCTTGCCTCCCTCGATTCCGCTCACACGCCTCCGGCCGGGCAATTCACCAAGGACCATCCCCCGGTGCGCCTGGATGCGATGGAGAACTACACCCGCGGCCTGCTGGCCGCCGGTGCCGAACAGAAGCACCGCTACTTTACGCAAGCCGCGCGTCTGGACGAGAGCTTCTGGCAACCGGTTTTGCAGTTGGGCCGGCTGTATTGGGAACAGAAAGAGTACCGGCTGGCCGCCGGCTGGTTCTCCAAGGTCAAGCCGGGGACGGAGCGCTATTTCGAGGCGAGTTTTCTGTTGGGGCTCTGCGACTACTACACCGGCGATTACGCGGCTGCACAGAAGGCTTTTGGGACCGTAGCGCAATCGGTGCCGCTCAACGAGGTGTTCAACAATCTGGGAGCGGCCGAGTCGAGGCGCGACCTTCCCAACGCCATAGTGGATTTTCGCAAGGCGCTCGATGGCGACCCGGCGGACCCGGACTATCAGTTCAACATCGGCTACGTGGAATGGAAGCGCGGAGACTTCGCCAGCGCCGAGGAGAGTTTTCAGGCCGTGCTGGCTCGGAACCCCAACGACGCCCAGGCGGAGCAGTTGCTGGACCGCTGCCGGGAGAAGAGCGGCCCGCGCGCGGCCGATCTCAAGCCGGGGTTTGAGCGCATCAAGCTGAATTACGAAGAGGAAGCCTGGCGCCAGCTCAAGCAAGCGGTCGAAGGCAAGAAGTAAAGCCTGTCCCCGAGCTTCAGCCCAATACCTTGACTTCCGTGACGCCCTTGCCCCACACCGTCTGCCGGCCCACGCCCACCCACCTCGCCGCGCGGAGATAAGGCATGAACTCGGTCAGGTCGCCTTCGTAGGTGACCTCGCCCACGAACCCTCCCAGCGGATGCCGTTCGCCGCTTCGCGCCGATCGCCGCTCCGCCTCGCTGAAGCGCAGGTTGCACACCGGCATCTTCACCGCGCCGGCGCGTTCGCCGATGGCCTGGAAGTCGATTCCCAGAGGGCCCGCGCCGTAGAGCGCGCGCAGCGTGCTGATGCGGTCGCGGATGCGCCCAAACAGCACCGGAAACTCGGGCCGGGTGGCTAGCAACTGGCCGTGTTTCAGTTCGGTGGGAGTGAGGAAACGGACCTCCACCTTCTTAACCGGGGTCGCGTCGGGTGCGAACTCGAGGTGGATCGGCGCCAACAGCTCGGCCGGCACGAAGGTCCCGTTGTAAACGCAGGCGACGGGCTTTCCCAAGGCGTCGAGCTGGCAGGCCTGCACCAGCTTGGCTCGCCCACGCCGCGGTCCGATCCCTTCCTTGGCCACCTGCGCGAACGCCAGGATGAAGTAGACGATGGCCGGATCCTTCATGTCGAACAAGTGGACATCGAAGGAGAACTTGCGGCCCGGTTCGATGGTTGCCCCATCCAGATGCGCGGCGCGAAAGACGAACGGACGCGGCCAGTCGTGCAGTCCGCTCGGCCACTCGGCTGTAGGCGCCACGGGCTCGAAGATGCGCGCGTAGTCGCAGGTGGCGCGTTTCTCGCAGGTGCGCTCGTCGTGGCAGCGATCCACGCATACCAACTGGCGGAACATGGATCCGAAAGCACCGCGGACGATATTGCCCGATTTGCCGGGGGGAAAATAGACTTTGTCCTGCGCGAGGAATTCCAGGCGGAACGCGAACAAATCGAAATCCGCTGCCGGCGCCTCTGCCACGCCACCCGCCGCAGTCTGCTCCGGCGCTTCCCGACTGGACTCGACGTCCGCCACTGAATCGGCTCCCTGAGACAACCTTCCAAGAGTACCGCAAAACCGTTTAGGCTGCGCGAAGTGAGACACTGATCGGCGGCCATGATTGACTTTCCGGAGTTCATGAAGAATCCAGCGAACAGGATCGCATCGACCTCCCAGCACACGGCGGGAGTGGAGGGCTACGTCTTCGATGGCGCCGACGGCAGCCAGATGGCGTTCTGGACCTGCCATGAGACAGCCGCGTCCGCCGAGCATGCCCACGAATACGACGAGTACTTCGCGGTGATCGCAGGCTGCTACACGGTGGTGATGGACGGTCGGCGGATTCCGGTGAACGCAGGAGAGGAGTTCTTGATCCCTCGTTTCGTGCCGCACGGGGGCGAGGCTCTGGCTGGGACCAGGACGATCCACGCGTTCGGCGGCCGGCGGGCGAACAGAGCCGGCTAAACATGCTATCGTGTCCTGATAACAGGCACGATGAAACACGAAAGCCTAGGCGATTTTCCTCTGGCGATCAGCATCCCCGTGCAATGGGGCGACCAGGACGCGTTCGGCCACGTCAACAACACCGTCTACCTGCGCTGGTGCGAGAGCGTGCGCATCGAGTACCTGCGCCGGATCGGGCTCTGGATGATCGGCGACGACGGGGTAGGCCCCATTCTGGCCAGCATCGCCTGCGACTATCGCAAACCGCTGACCTATCCCGACACGGTGCACGTGGGCGTGCGCGTCGAACGGATCGGCAACACCAGTTTCCGCATGGACCACGTGGTGGTGAGCGAGGCCCAGAAGGTAGTCGCGGCGGAAGTGCGATCGACCATCGTGGTGGTCGATTACAAGCGCAATAAGTCCGTGCCGGTGCCGGAGCCGGTGCGGGCGGCGATCGAGAAGATCGAGGGCCGGGTGTTCGACCGCGCGCACGCCACATCGGCACACTGATGGAAGACAGAAACTCCGCCATCCTATTGATCGATTGCCCCGACCGCAAGGGCCTGGTCGCCGCGATTGCCAACTTTTTGTACGCCCACGGCGCGAACATCCTGCACGCCGATCAGCACCAGGATCAGGACCTGGGGCTGTTCTTCATGCGCGTGGAGTGGGCGCTCGAGGAGTTCGACCTGTCGCCCGAGGCTTTGCGGGAACAATTCGCGCCCATCGCGCGGCGGCTCGACATGAACTGGCGGATCGAATATTCCGCACGGCCGCTGAGAACGGCGATCTTCGTCTCCGGCTATCAGCATTGCCTGGCGGACCTGCTCCATCGTCATCGCAGAGGCGAGCTGCGTTGCGAAGTGCCTTTGATCGTCGGCAACCATGAGGACGCAGCGCCGCTGGCCGGGTTCTTCGGCGTTCCGTTCCATTACATCCCGGTTCCCAAGGACGGGAAGGCGGAAGCCGAGCGGCGGCAGTTACAACTGCTCGAGGAGAACCGGATCGACCTGGTGGTGCTGGCGCGCTACATGCAGATCCTCTCGCCCGAGTTCGTAGCCCGGTATCCGCGACGGCTGATCAACGTCCACCATTCGTTTTTGCCCGCTTTCAGCGGCGCCAAGCCGTACCACGCGGCATTCCAGAGGGGCGTGAAACTGATCGGCGCCACCAGCCACTACGTGACTGCGGTGCTGGACGATGGTCCCATCATCGAGCAGGACGTCGCGCGCATTTCGCATCGCGATCAGCTCGAGGACCTGGTCGAGAAGGGCCGCGACCTGGAGCGCGTCGTGCTGTCGCGCGGCGTCCGCTGGCACCTCGAGCACCGCATCATCGTCTGCGGGAACAAGACGGTGGTGTTCGACTAAGGGCCGTCGCGGGGAGGGCACCTCCGCTCCCTGACGGTCGGGTTCGGTGCCGAGGTCGCGGGAGAGCGCTATACTAGGAATCAGACATTGGGGCCTGATTGCCTATGCTAGAAGTCCAGGGACAAACGATCCAATTGCCTCCGCCAAAACTGAAGGGGCGGATGTCGCTCGAGGAGGCGATTGCCTCGCGCCGGTCGAGGCGCGCTTACCGCGCCGATCCGCTGAAGCTTGCGGAGGCTGGCCAGTTGCTTTGGGCGGCGCAGGGGATCACCGATCCGGAGGAGGGGAAGCGTGCCGCGCCGTCGGCAGCCGCGTTGTACCCGCTGGCGGTCTACCTGGTGGCAACCAAGGTCGACGGGCTCGCGCCGGGCGTCTACGAGTACCGTCCCGAGGAGCACGATCTGGTGCTGCACGCTGCCGGAAACCTGCGGCGGGAGCTGGCAGTCTCGATCGATCAGGACTGCGTGCGCTTTTCGGCCTGCGTGCTCGTGTTTGCCGGCGTCTATGAGGGCATCACGGCGAAGTTCGGAGAGCGCGGCGTGTGCTTCGTCCACATGGAGGCGGCCCACGCCGCCCAGAACGTCCAGCTTCAAGGCACGGCGCTGCAACTGGGATCGGTCATGGTCGGCTCGTTCAAGAAGGACGAGATTCGCCGCATCCTTAGCCTACCGGAGGGCGAGGAACCGGTGTACCTGATGGCTGTCGGCAAGGTCTAGATCGCCCAGGCCGCGCTCCGCGGCCAGTTCCAGATAGCGCAGACGGCTCTCGTCGAGCCCCCAGAACGCACGGGCCGCGTAGGCATCCACCGCAACGGGATCGGTTCCGGCGATCACCGTCTTCGGCAGCGCGACGTCCTGGGTGTTTCCGCCGCTGGGGCCGTTACGCATGAGCACGCGATACGCATCGAGGACCGTGAGCGTAGGGCGGAGGAACGCCGCCAGGTCGGCCAGGCTCTCGTCGATGCGCTGGTGCAACCGCATGCGCAGACCGCCCAACATTCCGTACCAGTTCTTGAGGCCGAGCGTCGCGCCGGTGAGGTCGTGATGCTTGGCGATGGGTAGGTTGACGATCTTGTCCGCCTCCAGGAACGGATCGAGCACCGGCCAGACGCGCAGCACGGCGCCGCCCAGATCGACTTCACGGAAGCGAGAGGCGCCGGGCAGAACGACCTCGCCTCCCGCGGCCTCGACGGCGCGCGCAATGCCGCTGCGGTCGAAAACGCGGTGCGCCTCGTTGACCGGCACATCGGTCACCAGGACCTTGCGAGCTCCGGCGGCGAGGGACAGGCGCACGACTTCGGCGACCGCGTCGGGGTTGGTGTTGGCAGCCTGCTCGGGCGTGCGGTCCCAGGCCATGTTGGGCTTGACCAGGACCACGTCGCCTTGCGCAACGAAGCGGCCCATGCCGCCGAGTTCAGCGATGGCGCGCCGGACCAGGCCGGCGGGCTCGGCGCCTTCGATGATTGCCATCTCCGGCAGACTCGGATCGGGAGCGACCCGCAGATCGCGCTTGACCACCGGCGGCGCGAGGTCTTCGGGACGACGGCTGCGCCTGGCGAGCCAGGCGGCGAGACCGGTCGCCCCGGCCGCTACGCCGCCAGCGTAGAGCAGATCGCGCCTCGTTGTCGTCATCGTGATAAGTTTAAACCCGTGGTCGTGAGAAAAGGAGACAGGAGGCAGGAGGCAGGAGTCGGGAGACGCGCCGGCGACGCGACGGTTCGTGGGGCACTGGTGCTTACGGGGGCGTCGGCGGTGATCGCGCAGATCGTGCTGATGCGCGAACTGATCGTCGTGTTCCGCGGCAACGAACTGTCGCTGGGGCTGATGCTGGGGACCTGGCTGCTGTGGACGGCGGCGGGCAGCAGCGTCCTGGGCCGCTTTGCTTCGCGCGCGCGCGATCCGCGAAGGATCACCGCGATGTTGTTCGTGTTGGTGGCGGCGGTGCTGCCGGCGACGATCTACGCTGTCCGCGCCAGCCGGGAGTTGGTCGCGACGGCGCCGGGAGAAGCACTGGGACCGGGCGCGGTGCTGGCGGTTTGCTTTGTGACACTGAGCGCGTTCTGCGCGCTGGCGGGATGCCTGTTTGTCGCGGCCAGCCGCCTGTATGGCGGCGCTGCCGGCGCCGCCGCGGGCGAATCCACCGGCACGGTATATCTGCTTGAGGCGGCCGGCTCGGCGGCCGGCGGCCTGCTCGCCAGCCTGGTGTTGCTTTCGCGCGCCGGCGCTTTCGAGATCGCGTTCCTGGTGGCGTCCTCGAACCTGATCGCGGCGGCGGCACTGGTGCTGCGGCGTCCCTATGCGCGGCTGGCCGCGGCCGTGGCGGTGCTGGCCGCGTTCGCGCTGGCGGGGCCGGCGGTCGGACGCCTGGAGCGCGGCTCGCTTGGACGGCTGTGGCGCGGCTTCCGCCTGGTGGCGAGCGAGAACTCGGTGTACGGCAACCTGGCCGTGATCGCGGGCGAAGGCAGCGGCACGCTCTACGAAAGCGGCGTCGCGGTGGCGACCGTTCCGGACCCGGCCGAGGCCGAGGAGGCGGTCCACTATGCGCTGTTGCAGCATCCCGCGCCGCACAGCCTGCTGCTCATCGGCGGCGGAGTCAACGGCAGCCTGGCGCAGGCTCTTCAGCACCGCACGCTCGAGCGGGTCGACTATGTGGAGCTTGATCCCGCGCTGATCGAACTGGCGCGGAGATGCTTTCCGGCCGAGTGGAGCGCCGTGGCGTCAGATCCGCGGGTGCACATACACAACCTGGACGGCCGGCTGTATCTGAAGACCACGGAACGCTACTTCGATGTCATCGTGGTCAATCTGCCCGAGCCGCGGACGGCGCAGTTGAACCGCTTCTACACTCTCAAATTCTTCCGCGAGGCGGCGCGCAGACTGAACGCGGACGGCGTGCTCTCGTTCCAGTTGCGTGCTTCGGAGAACTACATCGGCCCGGAGCTCGGCGCGCTGCTTGGATCGATCCGCAAGACGCTCGGCGCGGCGTTTCCGGAGGTCGGGATGATGCCGGGCGAGGAGGTGCATTTCTTCGCGGCCAAGCGGGCGGGCCTTCTGGCGGGACCGGGAATGCTGCTCGACCGGCTGCGCGAGCGGCGCCTGAAAACGCTCTACGTGCGGGAGTACTTCATTCCGTTCCGGCTGACGCCGGAGCGGGTGCGCGACCTCGATGAGCAGTCGCGGCCCAACGCCGCGACGCCGATCAACCAAGACTTCGCGCCGATCGCTTACTACTTCGCGACGACGCTCTGGGCCTCCGAGTTCAACCACGCCTGGAGCCGAGTCTTCGACGGCATAGCGCGCGTGCCGTTCGGGGAGGTTTCGACGTGGATGGCGGTGGGGCTCGTCGGCGTCGTGATCCTGATGCGGCGTAGTGGCGCCAAGGGCTGCGCGCTATTCTCGACGGGAGCGACGGGCTTCGCCATGATGGGCCTGGAGATTCTGCTGCTCCTCGGCTTCCAGGCGGTCTATGGCTACGTCTACCATCAACTCGCGCTGCTCACCGCGATGTTCATGGCCGGCATGGCGCTGGGCGCCTGGCGCGGGTTGCGCGGCTCGGGCGCGCTCGGCGCGCTGGCCGGGATCCAGGTGGCGGCTGCAGCAGCGCCGTTCCTGGCGTACGCGTTCCTCGACTCGCTGGCGGCGATGAAAGCGCCGGCGATGCTCGCGGCCGCCAGCCAGGCGCTGTTCCCGGGCCTCGCGGTGGCCTGCGGCGCGATCGGTGGATGGCAGTTCGCCGTGGCGAGCCGGCTGTACTTCGCAGGTGCGCCGGAAGGAGCGCGCGGTTTGGGAGCACTCTACGCGACCGACCTGGCGGGCGCGTGCCTGGGTGCGCTGGCGCTGAGCACCTGCGTCATTCCTGTGTTCGGGTTTCTCAATACCGCGGCGGTCATTTCGACGGTCTCTCTGGCTCCTGCGCTGGCGGCGCTGATTTGCGCTCGCCGAAGACCAGGGCGGTGAAGGAAAAGATATCGGTGTCGCGGTCCTGCCAGGCGTTGGTTGGCAGGCCGGCCTTGTGACAGGTTTCCTCCAGAAACGTTTTCCTGTCCCAATGTTCTTCGACCGGAACCTGGGGCAGCAGCAGGCCCAACTTGTCGCCGCGCCTCATGATCAAGCCGTCGCGGCCGACCTGGATCCGCGTGACGTCCAGGACGCGCCGCAAGGGCGAGAGCACGGAGATCTCGTACTGCAGTTGGCTTAGCTCAGAGGCGGTGACCGGCGAAAAGCGCGGATCCTGTACGGCTGCCTCGGCGGCCACGTCGCGCACGGTTTCGGCCAGCGGCAGCACCGGAGAAATGCTGCCGATGCAGCCGCGCAGTTCGCCGTGCTCCTTGAGCGTCACGAAGGCGCCGAGCTCGCGGTCGAAGGACTCGAAGCCGTGCGGGACGTTCTGGTAGAGCTTGCGCTCTTTGACAGCGGTCTCGACCGACTGGCGCGCCAGCAACAGCAGACCGTCCTTCTCGGCGTCGCTCAGCATGAACGCGGGTGCGGTTTCGGCGCGAGGCTTCGACGGCTTGACGAACACCCACGAGCTGTAACCCACCACGCGGGTCT
>Ga0335080_10008972_pt1 | contig 10444 bp, 7 predicted proteins | sample Lox_Sample_34_FD_206720 | JGI IMG/M metagenome (GOLD analysis project Ga0335080, IMG submission 206720) | Soil microbial communities from Loxahatchee National Wildlife Refuge, Florida, United States - Lox_Sample_3.4 | ecosystem: Environmental > Terrestrial > Soil > Wetlands | place: USA: Florida... | reverse complement strand
GCAGGCGGATGGCGTCATCGCTACCGGAGCGAAGCTGCAAAAACTCGCCGGCGACTTCGCATTCACCGAAGGTCCAACGTGCGATAAAAACGGAAATTTGTTTTTCGTGGACCAGCCGAACAACCGCATCATGGAATGGAGCGCGGACGGAAAATTGTCCACGTTCATGCAACCGTCCGGCTACGCCAACGGCATGTGCTTTGATGCCAGCGGCAATTTGATTGCCTGCGCCGACGAGCACAATGAACTCTGGTCCATCGCGCCTGACAAAACGAAGACCGTGCTCGTCAAGGATTTTCAGGGCAAATACCTCAACGGACCCAACGACGTATGGGTCGCGCCCAACGGCGCCATGTATATCACCGACCCGTTTTACAAACGCAAATGGTGGGATCACAGCATGATGGCGCTCACCAACGAGGAAGTTTATTACCTTTCACCCGACCGGAAAGAGTTGATGCGCGTAACCGACGACCTCCGGAAACCCAACGGCATCACCGGCACGCCGGATGGAAAGACATTGTTTGTCGCTGACATTGGCGCAAATCAAACCTGGCGTTATGAGATTCTGGCTGACGGTTCGCTGACAAACAAAACCCTGTTTTGCGCGAGAGGTTCGGACGGCATGACGATTGATGAGGCTGGCGACATTTATATCACGGGCCGGGGCGTGACGATTTTCGACAAGACTGGAAAACAAATCGAGCACATTGACGTGGCGGAACCGTGGACGGCCAACGTGTGTTTCGCCGGCAAGGACCGCAAAACACTTTTCATCACTGCCAGCAAATCACTCTATTCGATTCAACTGAGTGTCAAAGGCGCTAATCCGGCCAAGTAATGTTTCGAATTGAAATTTTGGCCACCGGACGAGGTTGACGGACAGCGTTAACGCAAAACGTTGGCAGTCGCACAACCGTCGGCAATTCGGTTGTGAATAACTTTGTGAACAACTTTCTGATTAATAAGCGTTTGAGGCACGCTTCCTGCAGTTTATGATATAAGTATATGAGTAACAATTCGTTCGGAAGTGCGCCCTCTGGTAGTAAGCTGGTAATAACTTTGGATGGCCAGCCGGTGGAAGTGCCCTGGAGGCATCCTTCTCTGAGTGCGATTCACTGTTTTCTTGAGGCGCTGGCCTTGAAAGGGCAGCGGATCCTGTGCGCGTTGAGCGTGGATGGCGAATCGGTAAATCTTGCCCTACCGTTGACTCATGATGGAACTTTTTGCCGGGTCGTTGCCGAGACCGCTGCTTTGAAAGAAAGGTCCGTTCTGTTGCTCAAAACCGCGTTGCAGCAGGTCGAATCGGCCCGGGATTGCGTTGAAACCGCCATTACCCTCGTCCTCATCAACGACGGCTGCGTCGCGCGCGAACTCTGGTGGAACCTGGCGCGACTGCTCAAGGAGCCGGTCCTGACGTTGAGCTTGTTGCCGGACAACACCTGTGGGGCAGGCCATGGCGGCGCCTCACTCACCCAGCTCCGCAAGTGGCAACTCGAACAGCTCGCCGCGATCATCAGGGACGTGGATGAAGCCTGTCATGCGGAGGAAACCATTCCACTTTCAAATGCATTGGAAAATCGCGTTTTGCCGTGGTTGCAAAATCTCGCTGAACTGATCAGCCTGTGGCACGATACGGCCATGGCGGGGGAACGGCTCGGGATGGGTTGTGCCGTCGCTTGATCTCAGGCAACCGTACTCCGCGTGCTTTCTTCGGTGGAATCCCGTTCATCGGGCGGATGATTCCGATTCGACAGCAGAAAGAACCAGTAAATCGGCGCGATAAAGGGATTGATCCCCAGGGTAATGAGCAGGTAACCAATCACAACCAGCGGCCGGTTGCGGAATCGTCCTGTCGTGCCGTTCCTTAACACTTCGCCTTCGGAGAAAACATTTAGAAAAGGCATCAAATTGTTGTAAGGACCAACGGCTTTTCCGCAATGCCGGCAAAACCATGCGGTGGGTGGTTGTGGCGTCGAACAATGCGGACAAACCTCGAGTGTTTCCGGTTCGGATAATTTTTGTTCAACCTCGGCATCCCACGGGTCCGGCTTTACCGGCGCATCACGGACCCAGACAATCAACCCCCGCAAGCCGGCCAGAAACAAAAACATCATGCCCAGCCCGGCTACAATCTGATATGGGTCACTGGCTCCAAACATACTCAGTCATGGCAATCTCTCACGCCGTTTCCTTCTGTCAAGGACCTGCTGAAGCTGTTGGCTTAACAGTCGTGCACCGGTCGCCATTCGGGCAAAACGGCGTAAATTCCTTCCGTGTACGCTGGAATTTGCCGATTCAGTTCCAGCCTGAATGCGTCGAGCGTAGAATGACGTTTGTGGTGAACAGGACGATCATGATGACGTTAATGGAGAATTTACCGACGATCCCCACAAACAGACCGAGCGTCGCACCCAGGCCGGCTTTCGCCGCCGGTCTCCATTCCCGCCCGCCGCTCAATTCCAGCAACGTTGCGCCGACAAACGGCCCAATGATAATCCCTGGCAGGCTGAAGAAGAGGCCGATGATGCCACCGAGCACCGCTCCCGCCGCCCCGCGCCAGGTCGCGCCGAATTTGTTCGCTCCATACCAACCCGCCACAAAATCGAACACCAGGGCAACCAGCGTGAGCAATACCAGAATGGCCAGCACGGTATTGCCGACGCCGGCGGGGACGAAGCAAAGCCGGTGAATGATTACTGCGCCGAGCACGACCAGCGTGCCGGGGAATCCCGGCACGAGGCCGGCAATCACGCCAGCCAGCATCACCAGCAATGCCAGGCTTAGGCCGATAATTTCCGCCGTTGTCATAGAAGTAGATTTAACACGGAATTTTCACAACGCAATGATTCAATCAGGAAAATCGGCGCATGTGCAGAATTCGGAAGCCCTTCGGGGCTGACATATTTGAAGAAACTCAAAATTGGAACTTGGTGGGGCGAGCGTCCACGCGAGCCGATCCTCGGTAGTGAAGGCGCGCTGCGCCGTCCGGTCATCGCAGCGCGATGACCCTACCTCTGCAAATGGTGGCCGTGCGCAAGCACCGGTGGCCGTCTGCAAAGACCTTGATTCGGCTTGGATTTGGTTCAAAGATGTCGCGCTGACGGCGCGTGGCGCGAAAATAGCGTGAATCAAAATGTGTCGAGATGGTTAGTCGAGTTCTGCGCATTGGCGGTAAGCTTAATGATTTTGGATAGCGGTCTCTTTTGTATTCTGATTTCGGCGGTGTTTGCAGTCTTGGAAACAACACTCCTGATTCTTCCGCCAACTATTCAGTTTATTCGCAAGCCTTGGATGCCAGCCATCCTCTTCCTAGTTTGTTTTTCAATTTATTCTTTTCTTCCGTTTCATCTTTGAACCGTGATTATTTCCTCACCCGCTTCGGTTTTTTGTAACTCACCGGTTCCGATTTTGGTTCCGGTTTGCCGCCATCCACGATGCGTTTGAGTTCCTTGATTTGATCGCGGAGCAGGGCGGCCTTTTCAAATTCCAATTTGTCGGCGGCAGCCAGCATCTCCGTTTCCAGTTCGTTGATGGTTTCAGTCAGATCCACGTCCAGGGCGGCGTCTTTGAGAACCGATGCGCCGGCTTCCCGCTTCGATTCGTATGTAGCCAAGCTTTCTTCAACCGCACGGCTGACGCTGCGCGGCGTGATGTGGTGCTCGGCGTTGTAGTCAATCTGTTTTTTGCGGCGATACTCCGTGACGGCCAGAAATTTCTTGATGCTGTCCGTCATCACGTCGGCATAAAGAATCACTTCGCCGTTGAGATGACGCGCGGCTCGGCCGGCCGTTTGAATCAGACTCGTTTCACTGCGCAAAAAACCTTCCTTGTCCGCATCCAGAATCGCCACCAACGAAACTTCCGGCAAATCCAAACCTTCGCGCAGGAGATTAATGCCGACGAGCACGTCGAACTCGCCCTTGCGCAACGACCGCAAGATCTCGACCCGCTCGATGGCGTCAATCTCGCTGTGCAGATACTGGACGTTGACGCCGATGCCGCGCAGATAATCGGTCAGTTCCTCGGCAGTGCGTTTGGTGAGCGTCGTGACGAGGACGCGTTCTTTCGCGTCGGCGCGTTTGCGGCATTCCTCGATGAGGTCGTCAATCTGGCCGTTGAGAGGTTTGAGGGTGACTTTCGGGTCGATCAGGCCGGTCGGGCGCACCACGAGTTCGATAACGCCGGGCTTTTCCCCCTCACCCGGCCTTCGGCCACCCTCTCCCCCACCGGGGGAGAGGGATGGGGCGAGGGGGCGCTTGACGCTGTCGCGCGACCATTCCAATTCCCGTTGCGCCGGCGTGGCGCTCACGTAAATCGTCTCGCCCTGCATTCCTTGGAATTCCGCAAACTTCAGCGGGCGATTGTCGAGGGCGCTCGGCAGGCGGAAACCATATTCGACCAGCACGGTTTTGCGCGAACGGTCGCCTTCATACATCGCACCTATTTGTGGCACTGTGGCGTGCGATTCATCAATCACCAGCAGGTAATCCTTCGGGAAAAAATCAATCACCGTGGCCGGGCGCGACCCGGGCGGGCGGGCGGCGATGTGGCGCGAATAATTTTCGATGCCGGAACAAATGCCCATTTCTTCCATCATTTCCAGGTCGTATTCCGTGCGCTGCTTGATGCGCTGGGCCTCGAGCAATTTGCCGTTCTTCTCGAACCACGCGATGCGTTCGCCCAATTCCTCGCGAATGGTGAGGATGGCCCGTTTCATCTTGTCGCCGGTGGTGACGAATTGTTTGCCCGGGAAAATGGTGACCGCGTCGAGCAACTGCGTTTTGTTGCCGGTCAACGGGTCGAATCGTGTGAGCCGCTCGATTTGTTCGCCGAAAAATTCCACGCGCAGGCCGTCCTCGCGTCCGGCCGGGCGCACTTCGACCGTATCGCCACGCACCCGGAAGTGCCCGCGTTCGAACGCGATGTCGTTCCGGTCGTACTGCAAGTCCACAAGGCGCGTCAGGAGCTGTTCGCGGGAAATTTCCGTGCCGACCCGGATGGGAATGACCATCGCCTCGTAATCATCCTTGCTGCCGATGCCATAGATGCACGACACACTGGCGACCACCACCACGTCGCGCCGCGAGAACAGCGAGCTCATGGTAGACAACCGCAGCCGCTCGATTTCTTCGTTCCGGCTCGAGTCCTTTTCAATGAACGTGTCGGTGCGCGGGATATAGGCCTCCGGCTGGTAATAATCGAAATAACTGACGAAGTATTCGACGGCGTTGTTGGGGAAAAAGCTCTTGAACTCGGCGTAAAGCTGCGCGGCCAGCGTTTTATTGTGCGAAATGACGAGCGTCGGCTTATCCACGTTTTTGATGACGTTGGCGACGGCAAAGGTTTTGCCCGAGCCGGTGACACCGAGCAGCGTCTGGTGTTTCGCGCCGGACAAAATGCCGTCGGTCAGCTTCGCAATCGCTTGCGGCTGGTCCCCGGCGGGTTTGAATGGCGCGACAAGGTCGAACATTCAAAGTGAAGGTAGAAGTCCCGCCCACCGGAGTCAACAATGGCTGCTCGGCCCAATGCCCTCGCGTTCCGGTGATGACGACAATCCAAGCGTCAGGAGCTCTTCCGTAATTATTGTTTCAGCGTATCAAACCAGATTTTGGCGTTTGTCAGACACGGAATTAAGCCATCTTTATGGTTGGCGCCGGGATCGGGATCGATCAGTTGTACCTGCAAAGCGCCCCGTGCCAGGAAGTTGCTGTAGGCGACCTGGGAATTGGCGTAGGGCACCTGGTCATCAGCCAAACAATGATAGAGGTGCAGGGGCGCAACCGGTTTCCATTGATCCACATCGTTGTCTCGCAATGCCAGGCGGAGTGGACCGTTGGTATCGTTCTGGAGGCTGGTCAGCAATGCGGTGCTGAGCATGTTCGAAATGTTGCAGGCCGGCAGGGACAGGTTGATGACCGAGCCGTCGGTATTGCCGTTGAACAACGGTGGGATGGTGGTGTCGTAAGGCGATGCGAACAGGCCGGACCAGGTTGAAGCCAGCGCATAAATGTGCTGATAGGAAATGATGACATAGGCGTAATAATAGGGGTTGGGCGGACAGCGGGCGGACAGGAGGTCGCTCATTTCCACGCCGGACATGTCATATGGCCCGGCCATGGGTGCGCTGGCGGTGACGGTGAACTCGTTGGTATGATAATTCTCCAGTTCGCGGTGCAGGGCCATGGTGGCGTGACCGCCCTGGGAATAGCCGGCCAGGAACAACTGGCTGGTCAAGGGGATGCTGTTGCTGGCACAAAACCGGCGGGCGGCACGCAGCAGGTCAACCCCCGCAGTTGCTTCGGAGCGAGCGTGAACATAGGGGTGAAAACCCGGGCTGTCGCCCAGACCCAAATAATCCGGCAACACGGTGGCGTAACCCGCGGAACCAAAAACCAGGCCCACGACATCATCATCCGAAGTTCCGCTCGAGGGTACGTCATTGGTCATCGTGGTGGTGCCATGCTGATAGCTGAGTAGCGGAAGCGGCTTGCCGACATTCTGCGGTAGAAACAATGCGCCGGAGGCTTGAATGCGTCCACCCAGCGGGTCAACGGTTTCATAATCAATCTTGTAGAAATTCACGGCATACGTCGCGGTGAGACCAAGATTGTAATAGTTAAAATAGCTGTTGATCGTGGCGATGGAATAGGAATAAACCAGCATCGAAGAGAGTATGTTTCCACGGGTGACGGACGGAACCGCCGCGACCCGGTAAAACCGGACGGCTTGGTTGAAAACCGTCGTGTCGAGCCATTGAGTCTGAACCGTGGGCCAGGGTTGGTTGGCAGCCAGCGTAACCCAAATGCTGTTGGCGAGCCTGTCCCGACTCTGCACCGTGTAATTGGTTCCGGCGCCCGCAGTTGTCCAATTCATCAGAAAACCATTGGTGACTCTCGCTGAACTGGTGAAGGAAAAGCCACTATGGGGGTTCTGGGCTGGGGCTGGCGCGCTGGTGAACCACGCGGTGATGGCCGACAGCAGGACGGTGCCAAGAGGTGTGAGTTTGGTTTTCATAAGGTCAGGTTTGCGGGTGTGGAAGTGAGATAATAGAAAGCAGAAAGTCGGAAACCGAAATGGGCTGGAGCCTCTTGTTCGATGGAAAGTGTAGTATTGCAAAAATGCCTCTTGAATGGATGCCGCATTGTCAGCATGGCAATTCTGTCTTTCGGATGGCGGCCCGACCACCCGCTTGATCTCCGAGAACGTTGTTGTTCTCAAACTCTTCGCTGAAACCGATTATAGCCTATAACAAAGATTTGTCCAGAGTATAAAAGTTTTGAGATGTCCTGATTTACTGGAGCGTCGAGCCTGGGGCCGGGCGCAATGAGATTGAGCTGGTCAATCCGGAGGCAGGAGGGCACCGAGTGGGAGTCAACGGAGCGTTGTCGCAAAGCTTCTCTCGGTTAGAAAATCCAGTTACACTGCTTTCCCGTGAAACCCGATTCGTGGCGTCACAACGTTACGCCTTACCAATGGCTGGTGCTGTTCGTCGCGTGGCCGGGTTGGGTGTTCGATTCGATGAATTCCACGATCTACGCGCTGGTTCTGCAGCCAGCGCTGCACGACCTCCTGCGCCCTCCCGATGGCCGCGGGCTTGAGAGGTTGAAACGCCGGCCAATTTGCGTAAGCTCCGCTCCGGATAAAACATGAAAGCGCGTTTTGGGCAGGCGAAAGGCAGACCGCTCTTGGATCGCAACCGGTTAAGAATCTCTGCGGCCGGAACGATTTTGGCGATGATGCTTTGCCTGGTGACTGCAACCGCCGCCGCGGCGCCGCAAACCATCAAACCCGGGGAGATCTGGCCGGATGATCGGGGCCGGCACCTTCAGGCGCACGGCGGCGGCATCCTCAAATTCGGTGATGCCTGGTACTGGTTCGGCGAAGACCGCACCGCGGGATTGCCGCGCACGAATCGTTTCGTCAGTTGCTATTCATCCACCGACCTGGCCCATTGGAGCTTTCGCGGCGACGTCGTCAAATTTTCCGACCCGGCGAACCTGGGCCGCGGCTGGATTCTCGAACGGCCGAAGGTGTTTTACAATGCCCAGACGAAAAAATTCGTCATGTACATGCACTTCGACAACCGCGGTTACAGATTCGCCGGCGTCGGCGTGGCTGTCTGCGACACGGTAGATGGCGATTACCAATACGTGAAAAGTTTCCGTCCGCTCGGCCATGAAAGCCGGGATATCGGCCAGTTTGTTGACGACGACGGGTCGGCCTATTTGATTTTTGAGGACCGGCCAAACGGGTTCCATATTGCGAAACTTTCCGACGATTATCTGAATGTGGAAAAGGATGTGCACCTTTTCACGAACCACCTCGAAGGCGGGGCAGTGGTGCATTACGAGGGGCTTTACTATGTCGTCGGCTCGGAGTTGACCGGCTGGCGGGCCAACCCAAACAAATACGCCATTGCGAAATCGTTGTCCGGCCCGTGGTCGGAATTCAAAGACATCGCTCCGCCCGAAACGAACACCTACGGTTCGCAATCCACCATGCTGCTCAAAGTCAGAGGCACCAGAACCACCACGGTCATTTTCATGGGCGATATCTGGAAACCTTGGACGCAATGGGATTCCCGCTACCTGTGGATGCCATTGGAAATTGGAGATGGCAAACTGTGGCTCCCGCCGCCGAAGGAATGGACATTGGATGTCGTTACCGGCGAGGCTGTCATCCAGAAGTAAAATGCCCGGCATGTCGCTTAAGGGTTGAAACGGCATCGTGTTCCCATAAACTTCGCCCTCAACCAAACCATGAAAACGCATTTTGCAGCCGCAATTTTGCTGTCGTCTTTGATTATGTCGCACGCTGAAATCCTCGCTCCCATCCCACTGTGGCCCGGCGGCGCGCCCGGCGCGCTGGGCACCAATGCCGCCGATATTCCCACCCTCACACCGTATTTGCCCGACCCGACCAACACGACAGGAGCGGCGCTGGTGGTTTGCCCCGGTGGCGGCTACAGCCATCTGGCGCCGCACGAAGGCAACGATTACGCGCTCTGGCTGAACCAGCATGGCGTCACCTGTTTCGTGCTCAAATACCGGCTCGGTTCGCGCGGATATCGGCATCCGGCAATGTTCAACGACGTGACGCGAGCGTTGCGAATGGTCCGGGCGGACGCGGCCGACTGGAAGATTGATCCGCACCGCATCGGCATCATCGGTTCCTCGGCGGGCGGACATCTGGCGGCGACACTGCTGACGCATTTCGACTCCGGCAACACCAACTCGGACGACCCGATTGAACGGCAGAGTTCGCGGCCGGATCTGGGCATTCTTTGTTACGCGGTCATTACGATGGGCGAATATGCGCACCAGGGGTCGAAGGACAGTTTATTGGGCAAACATCCGTCGAAGAAGCTGGTGAAGCTGCTTTCTAACGAATTGCAGGTCAAGACCAACACGCCGCCGTGTTTCATCTGGTGCACCTACGAAGACAAAACCGTCCCGATGGAAAACAGCCTGATGTTCGCCGAGGCGCTGCGGAAAAATCATGTGCCGTTCGACCTGCACATTTATCAGAAAGGCGCCCATGGCATGGGGTTGAAAGACAAACCGCCTTTCACGCATCCGCATCCGTGGGCGGCCGATTGCCTCTTCTGGCTGAAGCAGCAGGGCTGGGTGAAGGATTAAAATCCCGGCAAAGGCTCCAGGCTCAGTCGTCGCGGAATATTTCCAACTCCTTCCAGTTCCGATAACCGATTACCTGGAATTGGTTTGGTGGAACAGGCCACTGGCCTGTGTCATCCGGCAACTTGCCGGATGAAGAATCGACCGGCAGGTTGCCGGCCGAAACGGGCAGGTTGCCCGTCCCACCCCAAATTGTCCTCGACAAAAGCAGCAGGTACAAAACAGCGGTTCGCTTATCGTCAAACGCAGCCCTGAAGTTTTCGAGATTTCCCTTGCCAATCAGCGCATTTCCGCTATTCTCTATCTTGCCTGAACACCGCGTGTGCGGTGATTCATTGAGGCTGAGAAAAAACCGTTAATGTACAACCTAAATTTTAACCTCCGTTGCCCCGGCAGCGAATGTTAGTTAGGCAATGGAGCTTCGGTTCCCGCCGTTTGGGTTCCTTGGTTCCCGCAGTATCCACAGTCAAGTTATGCTCACGATGGAAGAAGCCCTGAAGCACACCGCCATGCGGTTTGCGGCAGGCGAAATTGTCAAAGGTAAGATCATCGAAGTCCGCCCCAAAGAAGTCCTGGTGGACATCGGCTACAAAAGTGAAGGCGTCATCCCCGGCACCGAATTTGAAGACATAAAAACGCTCAAAGTCGGCGACGAAATTGATGTCCTGATTGAAAAGCTCGAAGACAAGGAAGGCATGGTCGTCCTGTCGCACGAGAAAGCCGAGTTCAAAAAGAATTGGGACAAGATTCTCACGATCTGCAACGAAGGCGGCCGCATCACCGGCAAGGTCAAATCGCTCGTCAAA
>Ga0335080_10008971_pt1 | contig 10444 bp, 8 predicted proteins | sample Lox_Sample_34_FD_206720 | JGI IMG/M metagenome (GOLD analysis project Ga0335080, IMG submission 206720) | Soil microbial communities from Loxahatchee National Wildlife Refuge, Florida, United States - Lox_Sample_3.4 | ecosystem: Environmental > Terrestrial > Soil > Wetlands | place: USA: Florida... | reverse complement strand
TAGGGCGAGAAGACGAGGACGTCGTCGCCGGGGTCGACGAGGGTCGCGAAGGCGGCGAACAGGCCGTGCATGCCTCCGTTGGTGACGATCGCGCTCTCACGGTCGGCCGGAATTCCGTTGCGCCGCGCCACCTTGGCGACGATCGCCGTGCGGAGCTCCGGGATTCCGGAGGAGGGCGCGTACCGCGTCTGGTTGCGCGCGAGCGCCCGCGTCATCGCGTCCTTGATCGGCTGCGGCGTCGGCATGTAGGGCTCGCCGCCTTCGAAGCGCCAGACCGTCTCGCCCCCGGCGAGCCGCTCGAGGACCCGATTCCGAACCTGGACGATTTCCGAGAACCCGACCGAGTCGAAGCGGCCGGCCGGAGCGGGGTAGGCGCCTCTGGTCATGGTTTCAGATCGCCGCGCGGCGCCCGGGGCCCATGAGGAAGTAGAGGATCATTCCAACGAGCGGGAGAAAGACGATCAGGAGCAGCCAGAGGATCTTCGTTCCGGTGTCGGCGCTGCTCTTCACGAGCGACACGATCGCCACGATGTCGAGGATCAGGACAACCAGCCCGAACAGTCGAAACATGCCCGTTCCTCCCCTTACCGTGGGTCCTCGTTTGCCTGTGACTTCAGAGCTTTTCCGAGATCGATTTCGCCTGGGTAAAAAGATACAGGTATTCGCGTCCGCCCGCCTTGGAATCCGTGCCCGACATGTTGAATCCCCCGAAGGGGTGGACGCCGACGAACGCGCCCGTGCACTTGCGATTGAGATACAGGTTTCCGCAGAAGAGCTCGCGCTTGCCCCGTTCGAGCCGGCCGCGGTCGCGCGAATAGAGTGAGCCCGTCAGGCCATACTCCGTTCCGTTGGCGACCCGGATGCCCTCGTCGAAGCTCTTGACCGGGATGACCGCGAGCACGGGCCCGAAGATCTCCTCCTGCGCGAGCCGGGCGTTCGGCTTGATGCCGTCCACGACGGTCGGCATCACGTAGAAGCCGCCTTTCGGGCCGGCCTTGCCGCCCGCGACGATCTTGCCTTCCTTGCGGCCCACGGCGACGTACTCGAGGATCTTCTTCTGCGCCCCGGCGTTGATGACGGCGCCGACGCTGTTCTTCGGATCGCGGACGTCGCCGACGGTGAGCGCCTTGGTCTTCGCCACGACCCGGGAGAGCAGCTCCTTGTGTACCTTCTTGTGGACGATGAGTCGCGAGCACGCGGAGCACTTCTGCCCCTGGAACCCGAAGGCGGACTGGACGACGCCTTTGGCCGCCTCCTCGAGGTCGGCGGTCTCGTCGACGAGGATGAAGTCCTTCCCGCCCATCTCGAGCACGGCGCGCTTGATCCAGATCTGTCCCTCGGGGACCTTTCCCGCTTTCTCGGAGATCTCGACGCCGACGTCGCGCGAGCCCGTGAATGCGATGAGGCGCGTCTTCGGGCTCTCGACGAGGGCGTTGCCGACCGTCGAGCCGCCGCCCGGGACGAAGTTCAGGACGCCGTCGGGGAGCCCCGCTTCCTCGCAGGCCTGCACGAACATCTCCGCGATGCCGGCGGCGTCGGAGGAGGGCTTGAGCACCACGGTGTTTCCGGTCACGAGCGCCGCCGCCGTCATCCCGGTCAGGATCGCGAGCGGGAAGTTCCAGGGCGGGATCACGGCGCAGACGCCGAGCGGGATGAACTCGAGCTGATTGCGCTCTCCGGGAAACGGCGTCAGAGGCTGGGACTCCGCCAGCCGCTCGGCCTCGCGCGCATAGAACTCGCAGAAATCGATGGCCTCGGCCGTGTCGCCGTCGGCCTCCGGCCAGGACTTGGATTCCTCGAGAACCATCATCGCGGAGAACTCGTGCTTGCGGCGGCGGAGGGTCGCGGAGATGCGCAGGATCGCGGCCGCGCGCTCGTGCTGCGGGAAGGCGGCCCAGCCCGGGAAGGCCTTGTGCGCGGCGTCGATCGCCTTGCGGGCGTCGGCGGCGGTCCCTGACGGGAAACGGCCGATGACCTGTTTCGGGTCGCAGGGGTTGACCGACTCGAAGGTCGCGGGCGAAGACAGTTTCTTCCCGCCGATCCGGATCTTCCCGGCGATCGGGAGGCGCCTCTCGACCGCCGTCAGGGCGTCGCGGAACGCCTTGCGGTTGGCCTCGATCGAGAAATCGGTCAGGGGTTCGTTCTGAAATTCAGGGAGCACGTCTAACCTCCGAGGGGCGAAACTTATCAGAGGTGGCGGGGCCTCTTGGTACCATCGCGAGAATGGCGGAAGGCCGGCCGGACGCCCTCGCGGATTTCACCACTGATCGCCGCGTCGTGACCCTGACCCTGATGGCGACGGCCATCGGCGCGATCGGCGCGCTCGTGGCCGCCGCGCTCGTCTGGCTGATCGCCGTGATCACGAACCTCGCCTACTTCCATCGATACTCTTCGGCCTTCGTATCGCCGGCGGGGCATCACCTCGGGGAGTGGTCGGTTCTCGTCCCGGTCGTGGGCGGCCTGATCATCGGCTTCATGGCTCGGTTCGGCTCGGAGAAGATCCGCGGCCACGGAATTCCCGAGGCGCTCGAAGCGATCCTGATCGGACGCAGCCGTCTCGACGCGAAGGTCGCGGTCCTGAAGCCCATCTCGTCCGCCGTCTCCATCGGAACGGGGGGGCCGTTCGGCGCCGAAGGGCCGATCATCATGACGGGAGGAGCGTTCGGCTCCCTTTTCGCGCAGCTCTTCCACCTTTCGTCGGCCGAGCGGAAAACGCTTCTCGTCGCGGGCGCCGCCGCAGGGATGTCCGCGATCTTCGCGTCGCCGATGGCCTCGGTCCTTCTCGCCGTCGAGCTCCTCCTCTTCGAGTGGAAGCCCCGCAGCTTCATTCCCGTCTCGGCGGCGGCGATCGTCGCGTCGGCCCTGCGCGTGCCGCTCCTCGGAAGCGGGCCGATCTTTCCCGTCGCGCCCCATGCGCCGCTCGGCGGTGAAGCGCTGGTTTTCGCGCTTCTCGTCGGGCTCATCGCCGGCCTGGGGTCCGGCCTCCTGACGTCGCTCGTCTACGGCTTCGAGGATCTCTTCGCGAAGCTTCCGATCCACTGGATGTGGTGGCCCGTCATCGGCGGGCTCGCCGTCGGGATCGGCGGTCTCGTCGATCCGCGCGTGCTCGGCGTCGGGTACGACACGATTCACTTGCTCGTCGCCGGGAAGCTCCTCGGCTTCGCCGCGCTGGGACTGCTCGTCGGAAAGGCGCTCGTCTGGTCCTTCGCGCTGGGATCGGGCACCTCGGGAGGCGTGCTCGCGCCGCTCCTGATGATGGGCGGCGCGCTCGGCGCTTTCGGCGCCCCCTACATTCCGGCGGGCGACGCGAGCCTCTGGGCCATGGTGGGGATGGCGGCGATGATGGGCGGGACGATGCGGTCTCCGCTGACCGCCATCGCCTTCGCGCTCGAGCTGACGCACGACCTGAACGCGCTTCCCGCGCTTCTCGTCGGCTCGGTCGCGGCGCACGGGGTCACGGTGCTGTTGCTGAAGCGCTCGATCCTGACCGAGAAAGTCGCACGGCGAGGCCACCACCTCGTGCGCGAGTACAGCGTGGACCCCTTCGAGATCCATCGCGTCGAGGAGGTCATGGACCGCAACGTCGCGACGGTGCCGGACGGTATGGCGGTCGAGGAGTTGCTGCGCCGCATCGCGGCCGGCGATCCCGCGCTCTCGCGCCGTCAGGGAACACCCATCGTGGACGGGGCGGGGAATCTCGTCGGCATCATCACGCGAAGCGACTTGATGCGCGCGATGGAGCGCCGCCGCGCCGGCGAGGCGGACCGGACGGTGCGCGAGGCGGGAAGCACGAACGTCATCGTGGGATATCCGGACGAGCTGCTGCGCGACGCCGTGCGCCGGATGATCGAGAACGACATCGGGAGGCTGCCGATCGTCGAACGCGAGAATCCGCGGCGGCTCGCCGGTTATCTCGGCCGCTCCAGCGTCGTGGGGGCTCGCGTCCGCGGCTTCGAGGAGGAGCACGTCCGGGAGCGCGGCGGCGGGCGCTCATGAACCTGAAAGGCGCCGAGGAAGAGCGCTTCGGCGCGATGGCCTCGTTCTTCTATCGCCGTTGGGCGGAGCCGATGCTCACCCCGCTCTATCGACGCATCGGTTCGGAGATTCCCGTCGAGACCGGGAGGCTCCTCGACGTCGGGTGCGGGCCGGGGAAGTTCTCGCGACTGCTCGCGGCGGCCAATCCGGGGCTCGAAGTCGTCGGCCTCGACGCGTCTCCGGAAATGCTCAAGCAGGCGAGCCGCGGCCCGATCCTGCCGAACCTCGAATTCCAGGAAGGCGCCGCCGAGTCGGCCGGGTTCACGCGCCTCTTCGACTTCGCGGTGTCGCTGCTCTCGTTCCATCACTGGGAGGAACCGCAGAAGGGGCTCGAGGGGATCTACGCGGCGCTCAAGCCGGGCGGCTTCCTCTGGATCTACGAGCCGGATGCGGAGGCCTCGAACGAGGACATCCGGCTGGACCACGCGCCGTTCTGGGGTTGGCTGCGGATCCCGGCGGCTTGGCAGCGGCTCATCGCGCGCACGCACGGTTTCGCCGCGCGGGAGATCGACGAGGTGGTCCGGCCGCTCGTGGCGCAGACGTCGTTCGGCGAGGTGGACGCTTCCCGGCGCGGTTCGACGTGGCGGCTGGAGCTCGCGCGATGAGCGCGAGGGCCCCGGTCGCGCCGGCCGCGCTCTCGAATGAAGAGATTCGCCGCTACGCGCGGCACCTCATCATGCCGGAGGTCGGGCTCGAGGGGCAGAAGAAGCTCAAGGCGGCGCGCGTGCTCGCGGTCGGCGCCGGAGGGCTCGGCTCGCCGCTCGCCGTCTATCTCGCGGCGGCGGGCGTCGGGACGCTCGGGCTCGTGGACTTCGACATCGTGGACGATTCGAATCTCCACCGGCAGATCCTCTTCGGCTCCTCCGACGTCGGGAAGCCGAAGCTCGCGGCCGCGGCGCGGCGGCTGAAGGACTTGAACCCGAACGTCGCGGTCATTCCGTTCGAAGAGCGCCTGACCTCCGCCAACGCGCTCGCGATCGCGCGGGACTTCGACGTCGTCGCGGACGGCACCGACAACTTCCCGACGCGCTATCTCGTCAACGACGTTTGCGTGATGCTCGGCAAGCCGAACGTCTATGCGTCGATCTTCCGCTTCGAGGGCCAGGCCTCGGTCTTCTGGGCGGAGAAGGGGCCGTGCTACCGGTGTCTCTACGCGGAGCCGCCGCCGCCCGGTCTCGTGCCGTCGTGCGCGGAAGGCGGCGTGCTCGGGATCCTGCCGGGGCTTCTCGGCGTGATCCAGGCGACCGAGACGATCAAGCTGATCCTCGGCACCGGAGATCCGCTCGTGGGCCGGCTGCTGCTCGTCGACGCGCTCTCGATGAAGTTCCGCGAGCTGAAGCTCAAGAAGAATCCCGACTGCGTCGTCTGCGGCCCGCGCCCGACGATTACGAAGCTCATCGACTACGAGGCGTTCTGCGGCGTCGCGGCGGCCGGGACGGAAACGCCGCCGGAGGGCGTTCCGGAGATATCCGTCGAGGAGCTCGCGGCGATGCGCGATCGCGGACAGTCGCCTCTGATCCTGGATGTCCGCGAGCCGCACGAGATCGCGATCTGCGCGCTGCCGGGCTCGGTGCGGATTCCGCTGGGCGAGCTGACGGCGAACCTCCACCGCCTCTCGACGGCCGACGACATCGTCGTGCACTGCCGCTCGGGAAGCCGGAGCGCGAAGGCCGTGAAGCAGCTGCAGGAGGCGGGCTTCCGCAGGGTGCGAAATCTCGCCGGCGGCATCCTCGCGTGGTCGGAGCGGATCGACCCGAGCGTGCCGAGATACTGAACCGTCGCCGGAGCTTGCTACTTGTGCCCGCCCCGTCATTGCGGGCGGCCGCAAGGGCCGCCCCGACGAAACGTTGGTCGCGTTGCGAGCTCCTCGTGCCGGCCGTTCCGGGCAGGTGATGGCGACGTGGGATATCTTTCTTCCGAATGCCGGGAAATGTTCCGCAAGTCTCCGTCGAGGAGCTGAAACAGAGGCTCGACCGGGGCGAGAAGCCTCTGCTCCTCGACGTTCGCGAGCCGCACGAGTACGCGCTCTCGGACCTGCCCGGCGCGATCAAGGTGCCGCTCCAGACGCTGCCGCGGAACCTCGAGAGAGTCCCGAAGGATCGCGATCTCGTCGTCTATTGCCGCTCCGGCGGCCGCAGCGCCAACGCCGTGCAGTTTCTCCGGCAGATGGGATACGAGAAGGCGGTCAACCTCGCGGGCGGCATCAACGCCTGGGCGGAGCGGATCGACCCGAACCTGCGGAAGTACTGAGAGGAGGCGCCGATGCGACGCGTGGGAATGGTGCTCCTGGTCCTCGGAATCGCCGGTTTCCTCCTGGCTTCGAGCAAGCGCGCGGGATACGACAGCGTCCAGGGGGCGTTGAAGTCCACCTTCTCGAGCTCCGAGCGCTCGCAGAAAGAGGGCTGGGAGACGGCGCGCTGGCTGTCCGTCGGCGCGGGCGTGATCGGCCTCGTCTTCATCCTCCTGCCCGGGAAGAAGGCCTGAGCCCCGGAAGGAAGCGCGGCGGCGGACCCGGACCCGCCTCGCTGCTGACGGCGGCGGATCTTCACCTCTTCGGCGAGGGCAGCCACCTCCAGCTCCAGGACAAGCTCGGCTCTCACCCGCGGGCCGTCGCCGGCGTCGCCGGGACCTCGTTCGCCGTCTGGGCGCCGTCCGCGGCCTCGGTGTCCGTCATGGGCGACTTCAACGGCTGGAACAAGGAGAGCCATCCGCTCGCGCCGATCGGTGGGCCCGGCGTCTGGGAAGGATTCGTGCCCGGCGTCGGAAAGGGTGCGACCTACAAGTACCACGTCGTCTCGAAGCGGCGCGGCTATCGGGTGGACAAGGCGGACCCCTTCGCCGTGATGCAGGAGAAGCCGCCGCGCACGGGCTCGGTGGTCTGGGATCTCGACTACGAGTGGAGCGACGGCGAGTGGATGGCCGGGCGCGCCGGGGCGAACGCGCTCGCGGCGCCGATGTCGATCTACGAGGTGCATGCCGGCTCCTGGCGCCGCAAGGACGGGAGGGACTTTCTCTCCTACCGCGAGCTCGCACCGCTGCTCGCCGACTACGTGCTCGCTCAGGGCTTCACGCACGTCGAGCTCCTGCCCGTGATGGAGCATCCCTACTACGCGTCCTGGGGATACCAGACGACCGGTTACTTCGCGCCGACCGCCCGCTACGGCACGCCCCAGGACCTGATGTCCTTCGTCGATCACCTCCATCGGCGCGGCATCGGCGTCATCTTCGACTGGGTGCCGTCGCACTTTCCCTCCGACGAGCACGGGCTCGTCTACTTCGACGGGACGCATCTCTTCGAGCACGCGGACCCGCGGCAGGGCTACCACCCGGACTGGAAGACGTGCATCTTCAATTACGGACGTAACGAGGTGCGGAGCTTCCTGCTGTCATCCGCGCTGTACTGGCTTGAGCGCTATCACGCCGACGGCCTGCGCGTGGACGCCGTCGCCTCGATGCTGCGCCTCGATTATTCGCGCAAAGCCGGCGAGTGGATTCCGAACCGCTTCGGCGGCCCGGAGAACCTCGAGGCGCTCCTCTTCCTTCGGCGCCTGAACGAGGAGGTCTACGCCCGCTGTCCGGGCGTCCAGACGATGGCGGAGGAATCCACGACGTGGCCCATGGTCTCGCGCCCGACGTACGTCGGCGGGCTCGGGTTCGGCATGAAGTGGGACCTCGGCTGGATGCACGACACGCTCGACTACCTCGGCCAGGACCCGATCTACCGGAAGTACCGGCACAACCTGCTGACGTTCCGGATGATCTACGCGGGCAGCGAGAACTTCCTCCTGCCCCTGTCGCACGACGAGGTCGTGCACGGAAAGTACTCGCTCGCCGACAAGATGCCGGGCGACGCCTGGCAGAAGATGGCGAACCTGCGTCTGTTGCTCGCCGACCTCTACACGCAGCCCGGCAAGAAGCTCCTCTTCATGGGCGGCGAGTTCGGGCAGTGGCGCGAGTGGTCGCACGACCGCGAGCTCGACTGGGATCTGCTGAATCATCCGCTCCACCGCGGCGTGCAGCGTCTCGTCGAGGAGCTCAACCGCATCTACCGCGCGGAGCCCGCGCTCCACGAGCTCGACGAGGACGCGCCGGCGGCCTTCGAGTGGGTGGACTGTCACGACGCCGAGGCGAGCACGCTGTCCTTCCTGCGGAAGGGGAAGACGGCGCGCGATCCGGTCCTCGCCGTCTTCAACTTCACGCCGGTGCCGCGCCCGGGCTACCGCCTGGGCGCGCCGCGCGGAGGAACCTGGAGGCTGCTCCTCAACACCGACGCGGGCGTCTACGGCGGCAGCGACTATCCCGCCGGCGGCGACGTGGAGGCCTCGTCGGCGCCGATCCACGGCCGCTCCTTCTCGCTGACCGTGAATCTGCCGCCGCTCGCGGCGCTGTTGTTCAGGCCGGATCCGGAGCCGGAGGCCGAAGAAGACGAGAAGACGGCAGCCGAGCCGGTGCCGTTCGAGACGGACGTTGTGCTCGAGGAGGAGGAGCCCGTCGAGGATCCGGTCCTCGCGTGACGCGATACGTCTGCGTCCACGGCCACTTTTACCAGCCGCCGCGCGAGAACCCGTGGCTCGAAGCGATCGAGGTCCAGGACTCGGCGTTCCCGTACCACGACTGGAACGAGCGCATCACCGACGAGTGCTACGCCGCGAATGCCGCGTCCCGGATCCTGGACGCGAAGGACCGGATCGCCGAGATCGTCAACAACTACGCGCGCATCAGCTTCGATTTCGGGCCGACGCTGCTCTCCTGGCTCGAGCACCACGCGCCCGACGTCTACGCAGCGGTCCTCGACGCCGACCGGGAGAGCCGCGAGCGATTCTCCGGCCACGGCTCGGCCCTCGCGCAGGCGTACAACCACGTCATCCTGCCGCTCGCCGGCGCGCGCGACCGCCGCACCCAGGTGCTCTGGGGGATCGCGGACTTCCGCAGCCGCTTCGGGCGGGAGCCGGAGGGGATGTGGCTTCCCGAGGCCGCGGTGGACCTCCCGAGCCTCGAGGCGCTGGCCGAGGCGGGCATTCGATTCACGATCCTCGCGCCGCATCAGGCGCGCGCGCGCCGCCCGATCGGGACGGCGGCATGGACGGAGGTCGGGCCCGAGGGCATCGACCCGACGCGCGCCTATCGCGCGCCGCTGCCGTCGGGCCGCTCGATCGACGTCTTCTTCTACGACGCCGCCATCGCGCGCGACGTGGCTTTCGGCGGTCTCCTCCACAGCGGCCAGCAGCTCGCGGAGCGCCTGCTCAATTCTCGCGGCGCGGAAGGCGAGGCGTCCCTCCTCGTGCACCTCGCCACGGACGGCGAGACGTACGGTCACCACCACCCGCACGGCGACATGGCGCTGGCGTACGCGTTGCGCGCGGTCGAGGAAGCGGACGGGGCGGCGCTGACCAATTACGCCGAGTTCCTGGAGCGCCATCCGCCGGATCACGAAGTCCAGATTCGCGAGAACACCTCGTGGAGCTGCGTCCACGGAATCGAGCGCTGGAGGAACGATTGCGGCTGCGCGACGGGCGCCCGCCCCGGCTGGAACCAGGCCTGGCGCGCGCCGCTTCGGGAAGCGCTCGACGGGCTGCGGGACGCGGTGGCCGGACCCTTCGAGGCGCGCGCGGGGAAGTACCTTTCGGACCCCTGGAGGGCACGCGACGCCTCCATCGACGTCGTGCTGGACCGTTCCGCGGAAAACATCGAGCACTTCTTTGCCGAGCAGTCCGCTCGTCCCTTGTCTTCCGAGGAGCGGGTCGCCGCGCGAAAGCTTCTGGAGCTCCAGCGCCACGCGATGCTCATGTACACGAGCTGCGGTTGGTTCTTCGACGATCTGGCGGGTGTCGAGGCCCTGCAGGTCTTTCAGTACGCCGGACGCGTCGCGACTCTGGCCGAGGAGCTCTTCGAGGGTTCGTTCCAGGGACCGTTGCGCGAAGCGCTCTCGAGAGCCTCGAGCAATCGCCCCGAAGCCGGTGATGGCCGTGCGCTCTACGATCGCCAGCTGCGGATCGCCCGTGTCGACCTGCCGAGGGTCGGCGGACACTATGCGGTCCGCTCCCTCTTCGAGCCCTACGACGCCGAAGCCCGCATCTACTGCTATGCGGTCGAACGTCAGGACTATCGGTTCTCGGAGGCGGGTCCCCTGAGGCTCGGCCTCGGAAGGGCGCGGTTCACCTCGGACATCACCGGCGAATCGGCGCGCCTGGCTTTCGCGGCGCTCCACCTGGGCAGCCACAACGTCCACGGCGGCGTGTGCGCGGCGCCCGAGGACGCGGATTGGGAGACGCTGGCCGAGAACGTCCAGCACGCGTTCTCGCGCGCCGACGTGGCGGAGATGCTGCGGCTCTTCCAGGCGGGCTTCGGCTCCGACGCCGTGTCGGTCAAGACCCTGTTCGGCGACGACCGGCGGCGCGTACTGCGCGAG
>Ga0335080_10008970_pt1 | contig 10445 bp, 11 predicted proteins | sample Lox_Sample_34_FD_206720 | JGI IMG/M metagenome (GOLD analysis project Ga0335080, IMG submission 206720) | Soil microbial communities from Loxahatchee National Wildlife Refuge, Florida, United States - Lox_Sample_3.4 | ecosystem: Environmental > Terrestrial > Soil > Wetlands | place: USA... | reverse complement strand
GGCTGCTTCGCAGGCATCGGCGACCAGGATTCCCGGCCCTCCGACATTGGTGAGCACGGCCACCCGCCGTCCTTGGGGAGCCGGCTGCGCTGACATCACGACGGCGACGTCGAACATCTCCTCCAGCGTTTCGGCCCGGATCACCCCGGCCTGATGGACCAGGGCCTCGACCGCTGTGTCCCGGGCCGCCATCGCCGCGGTGTGGGAGGACGCTGCCCGGCGCCCGGCCCCGGTACGACCGGATTTCACCACCACGATCGGCTTGTGCCGGGAGAGGCGCCGGGCGATCCGGGCGAACCGGCGGGGATCAGGCACCGACTCCAGATAGGCCAGGATAACGCTGGTGCCGAGGTCCTCGTCCCAGTAAAGCAGCAGGTCGTTGGGCGTCAGGTCGGCGGTATTGCCGACCGACACGAAGCTGCTGACGCCCAGCGAGGGGCCCGTGAACAGGGAGAGCGCGGCCAGCCCGAGGCCGCCGGACTGCGACACGAACGCCAGGCGGCCTGGCGGCGGGAAGACCGTGCTGAAGCTGGCATTGAACCGGGGATCGGGCCCGCCATTGAGCAGCCCCATGCAGTTGGGCCCGATGAGCCGTACCCCGGCGGCCCGGGCGCGGAGGCGCAGTTCGTCCTGGAGGACCCGGCCTTTGCCTCCCACCTCGGCGAACCCGGCCGAGATCACGCACACCGCCCGGACTCCTAGCCGGCCGGCCTGGTCGACGACCCCGGCCACCAGCGGCGCGGGAACGGCCACCACCGCCAGGTCCGGCGGCTGCGGACACGAAGCCAGGTCCGGGTAAGCGGTCATCCCCTGGATGAGGAGATGACGAGGGTTGACCGGGTACACCGGCCCGGCGAACCCGCTGGCAACCAGGTTGGCCAGCAGCAGAGCGCCGATGCTGCCGGGCTTGTCGCTGGCCCCCACCAAGGCGATGGACCGGGGGCACAGGAACGGCGTGACCGATACCCGCGCCGCGGCTCGCTGGTCGGCCAGCAACGCGTCAAGGTAGGCATCTATCTCCTGCACGACGAAGCTGGCGTGCACGCTCGCCGCCGTCGCCTGCTCCTCGTACTCCAGGCCCAGTTCCTCCAGCAGGCCCAGCATCGCTACATCGCTCCTGGGCACGTCACCGGCCAGCAGCCGCACCCCGGCGTGCCGGGCAGCCTCGGCCAGCCGGCGCAACAGCACGGCGCCCAGGCCGGTGCGCCGCCAGGAGGCGTCGACAAACACCAGGGCCCTGGCAGTATCGGCTGCCGTGCGCTCGTACCGCGCGATACCGACGACCTGTCCCTGCGGGTCCGCCGGGACAGCGACGATCCCGGCCGTGCGACCGGGTCTTGGGACGGCCACGTCACCGGGACGGTCGGGCGGCAGATGAGCCAGGTTGGTAAACAGGCGCCGGGAGGGGGCGTCCAGGCGGCGCCACAGCACCTCAACCCCCGCAACGTCATCACTGCGCAGTGACCGGAGGACCACCACCCGGCCATCACGCAGCGTCTCTTCCCAGACCGGGGCACTGGCCGTGGTCACGGCCCACCCCACGGGGGCAGCGCGCTTGCCGAGCCCGCCGCGTCGAACGAAAGATACGGTCCCTCCTCGCGGTGATGTACTGCGAGCCCGTTACCGATCAGAGCAGCCGGTAGAGCAGCGTTGATCATGTACCGAGCTTGACGGACCGATAGTGCCCGGAACAAGGTCTTTGGTCCCTTAACCCACCGTGATAACGGCAGATGCCGTCCGCACCACACCGGATGACCCGGCTGCGGGCTTGTCACCAGCCAGACCATCGCCGGGGATGCCTGACCGGACGGGACCTTCGCCTCTGGAGCGGGTAGATCCGGATCCAGGACAGTGGCGTTAACGGCCCGGGCCAAAGAGGTGGTGGGCAATGTTCCCGGATACGGTCCAACGGTGGCTGTACCGGCAGCGGCACGCGAGCGGTCTGGCCAGGCTCCTGAACGCGGCACAGGCCCGGCTTGCGGCGGTCGGCGTGGGGCCGAGGTGGCTGGTCATGGTGGAAGTCACCGGACGTCGCACCGGCAGGACGATCTCGTTTCCGGCGGTCATCGCCGATTATGACAACGGCCGGTATCTGGTTTCCATGCTCGGTGAGGATACCAGCTGGGTCCGCTTCATCTCGGCGACGGAGCGGTCGGGGGCCAGCGGCTGCTGTCTGCCGAGTCCGCCGTCGCGATGCGCACCCTCACTATCAGGGGCACCAAGCTCACCACCGGCCTGGGCTGGTGGCGGCGGCATGAGGCCGACGACGGCAGCGGGCTGGTCGAGCACATCGGCGGTGGCGGCGCCTACCGGAACCTGATCCGCCTCTACCCGGCCTCCGGGAGGGCAGTCGTCATGTTCGGGAACCTCACCAGCTATCCCGTGGAGCACCTGGCCGCCGCAGATCTCCGGACAGACCCGCCATGCCCATGACCTGCTGGCCTGGCTGGATGACATCCGGTTGTTGTTCAGGCTGCTGCAGGCGACGAAGGCAGGCCGAACCGGTCCGACAACACACGGGCGAGAATCTGGTCAAGTTCCGGCAGCGGCGGCAACTGCCAGCTGCCCTGCACCGCGGTGAAGGCAGCCGAACTGTCAGCGTTGGCCTCCAGCCAGGCATGTCCGGCCAGCCTGGCGGTGATGACGACCAGATCACGCAGCAGCGCGGGAGGCGCCGTAGCGAGCCCGCCGAGGCTGGCATGGCATTCCACCGCGGCCAGCGTCAGCAGCAGGTCACTGGCCTGACTGCGGATAGCGGGAGGGCAGCCGGAGCGGCGCAGCTGATCGGCCGCGCTGATCATACCGGGCATCGCCACAGGCAGTCGTCCCACCGAATCACTCCTGATCTTGAGCTGATCAACCAGCCCCGCCAGCCAAGACGCCGGGGATAGCCGCGCGCAAGGTCCGGGCACGGGCTGGCCGAGCCTGCGGGTGGTCTCCTTCACCGCCATGACCCTGATCGGGCGCGGAAAGGGACCACGATCCCGCCGGGACACTCCGTCCCTTCGTCCTCCCGGTACCGACCGCACCCGTTCGGGTTCAGAGCCCACCCGCACGCTCGTGACGCCACCGTCCTGGCCTGGCCCAGTGGGACTCTAGGGCCGAAGGTCCTGCCAGCAGCGGGACCAACGGCCCAACCCGGCAGATGCCGACCGCTGACAGCCTGGCTGGTCAGCGACGAACGCGGGCGCCGCGCTCGACCAGGCGGTCATGCGCCGGGTCGCCACGGCCACGATCCGGGCCTTCCTGCACCATATCGCCCTGGCCATCGCCCACCCCGCCAGCGCCGCCGGGCCAGAAGCCGAAGCCCTCCACCCGGAGCCCCCCACGATGCCGGCCGTGCCGGACACGCCGTAGCACCCGCACGGTCCCCGCGCACGCGGGTCACCAGGCAGGTCGGCCCGCGTTCAAGGGCAGGCCGGTCACGGCGGCTGCTCCCAGCGCTCGGCCATCTGCCGTGCCTGATCGGCCAGGGCCCGCCACTTCTTGATCTCGGTCGGATAGTCGATGCGCCCTGGCTGGCCGAGAAGGTCAGCCCGCCGCTCCAGCAACGCCGCGGTGCCGGCCGCGGCGGACTGCACGGCTTGCGCCGTCTGCGCCAGGTGCCTTTGCAGCAATCCCGAGCGGTTCTTGGCCCGTGCCGAACGTTCCAGGACGTGCGGCGGAGGCCTCCGGGCCAGGCCGGGCCCGGCACTCTGGCCGCGCCCGGCGAACACGTGATCACGGATGTCCAGCACGACGTCATCCAGGCCGCGGAGGGCTTCGCTGATCCGCTGCGCCGTGACGTCCGGGGGCAGGTCGATGGCGGCCTGCAAGATCAAGCCGGCGCCGAGGATACCGGCGACCGCCACATCCACCAATTCCTCCGCGCGAGCCACGGGATCTGCGGTCCGGGTTCCTTGCTCGCGGCGCCCGGCTCCGGCGGCGATGGCGGCGTCCAGGTCCGGGTAGACCGCGACCAGGCGGTCCAGGCCGTTGAGGCTCAGCACGCGGCGGATGACCTCGGCTGTGACCACCAGCCGCAGCTCGGTCCCGCTCGCCACGGCGCGGTGATGGGCACGGGCCAGAGCGTCCGCGCCGGAGTAATCGCACGAGATTGTCCCGGCGAGATCCGCGATCAGCACGGCCGCGCCGCGGTTGACGATCCACAGCAGCTGCTCGCGGATCTGGTCGGCATTGGCGATATCGACGTGCTGCGGAAGCGTCACCACCGCCTGCCGGCCCGTCCACTGCACCCGGTATGCGTCGTTAGCCATGACAGTTACCAGGGCGGACGTGGTCGGCGGCACAGGCCGGGATACCCGACTGTCCGGCATCGGGGCGGGGCGGATCACAGCGCCGCGTCGCGGTCCCGGCTCCAGCGGGCCGTCGCGCAGCTAGCGTGCGTCCTGCGCGCCCGTACGCCATGGTCACCCTCACGGTTCAGGCCGATGTTTCCCTCTCAGCGTCCCGGCGTAATGACACGAAGCGTAGGGTCCTTGGTACTTGGCGCCTGGCCCGAACGGCTCACGGGTCTACCCCCGCCAGGCCCAGTCGCGGACGAGATCATCCGGGCCGCCGCCCGGGCGGCACTGTCGGCCTGGCCTCGTGGAGCCCGGACGGGTCCATCGGCCAGATGTTCGGGGTCATCACCCGGCACGTGCCCGGGCCGCCCGGCGTCGCGTCGCCGCTGCTGTGGGGCACCGAACAGCACCTGTCCGGCCTGTTCGGCGCGTCGGTCGCCGATGCCGAATCCGTGCGGCGCACCTGCACCTGGCGGTTCACCTCCGCCGAGGTGGCCCGCAATCGCGACGCCCGGGCGCGACCACAACGGCCTGGTCACCGTGCTGTTCGTCGCGATCGGCCGGCATCACAAGGCGCGTTTGTATCACGATGTCGTCCGGATGGCGCCCGACGTCGGCGACGGCGGCCTGGCCAGCTTGGCGATCCGCCGGAGCTGCGCCGTCTATCCCGGACGCATCGGACCATAGGCCCGGCAGGTACTGACGGCCGACCCTATTGACCTGGGAGCGCCTGGCATGGACTCGGATCGAGGAGGATCCGAAAATGTGCGCTCCGGATTCCAGAAGGAAGTCGCGGCATGCGCTACTGCTGGTTACGGCGGTAGTCGTGCTGCTGGGACCGTTTATCCCGGTACTGGTTCCGGCCGTGTCCGCGGCCAGTCCGGCTGTTGCCAGTTCTGCTGCTGCCCGACTGGCTGTCGAAAGTCCTGCTGTTGCCAGCTCGGCCAGCGCGAATCCAGCCGCCGCGAGCTTGGCTGCCGCCCCGGTCGTTGCAGCATTTCCTCAACCTCGCCGGGATGAAGCAGACAGTTCTCGGGCCCGGCGGCTATTGGGGCCTGACTCAGATCACGGCGCATGACGAGATGCTCCTGCTGCGGCTACTGCTGACCGCCAACACGGTGCTTTCCAGCAACTCGCGCGCCTACGCGCTAGGCCTGATGGCGCAGGTCATCTCTTCCCAACGGTGGGGCGTCCCCGCGGGCGCACCGCGAAGCGTCACCGTCCACGTGAAGAACGGATGGCTGCCCCGCGCCACTCATGGCTGGCGCATCAATAGCATTGGCGGCTTCACCTGGTCCAAGGGCTGGTACACCATCGTGGTGCTGTCCATGGACAACCCGACCATGTCCTACGGGATCACCACCGTCGAGGCGATCGCCCGGGTCATCCACCGTGACCTGAACCCGACCGTGAAGACAGTGATCCCGGCGTCCGCACCGAACCCGGCCTGGGGGACGCCTGACGAGCTGATCCCGGCACTGCCCGCCATCCCGTAGCGACCTGAAAGTCCGGGTAGCCGGCGGTAGTCCGCGGCGTTATGCTCAGCTCAGGCTCCGGTTCGGGTTCTGGCAGCGCAGAAAGCTTGATCTCACTGCAGGTGCGTGCGGAAGAAACGTATGATGCGCCGCCGCGCGTCTTGGGCTGACGGCTCGTGGTAGCCCGCGGGTCCTGCGAACTTGCCCATCACTACGAAGATCAGCGGGTTACGATCGCCCGCCCCTTCGTGATCGTTGAGGAACGCATGCCCAGCGTCTGGGTACTCCTTGATGTCGTGATCCACCCCGAGCGCGGTCAGCACCTGGACGAGCTTTGGGGCGGTCCCCCGATTGGCCCGGTCCATAGCGCCGTAGCTGCCGACGATCGGGCAGGCGCCTTCCAGGGACGGCTCGCTGTAAATGTCCTTGGGGACGCCCACGCCGTAGTTCACGCTTGAGGCCGAGAACCCGTGGGCGGGGGCGAGCAGCAAAGCGAACCCGCCGCCGATGCAAAAGCCTGTAACGCCGATCTTGCCGGTGCACCCATCCTGGCCGCCCAGCCAGCTGCGCACCGCTTCCACGTCCTCGAACGCCCGGCCTTTCCGGGCACGCAGGTCGTTGCCGAGGGCACGCAGGCACCTCATCGTGCCGCCCCAGGAGAACAAGTCGGGCGCCACCGCAAGGTATCCCTCGCGCGCCAGCCAGTCGGCCTGGTTGCGCAAGTCCTGGCTCATGCCCAGGGCATCGTGGATGACCACCACACCGGGCCAGGGTCCCGGCACCGGTGGTGTCGCCAGGTAAGCCGGCACCGGCCCGCGCGGGCCCGGGATGTCCACGTCCGTCATCACGCCTCCAGATCTGCGCTCTGACCGGCAGCGCTCCTTGCCGGTCCCACTGGCGCGGCTTCGAGGTGCTCTTTCAGGCTGGCCCATATCCGCTGCTCCTGGCGAATCCCGAGCCACGTGATCAGCGGGCCCAGCAGCCGGAAGGCGCCCTTGGGGCGGACTTGACACCGGGGCCGACATGAGGGTCACCGCGCTTGTCGTCGTGGTGGTCGCCGAAGACGCGGACCGCGTAGGCGGCCGCCTGGGTCCGGCGCTCCATGCCCAGCTTGGCGAACAGCGCGGACACGTAGTTCTTCACCGTCTTCTCCGCCAGGAACATCCGCTCCCCGATCTGCCGGTTCGTCAGCCCCTCCCCGATCAGCTCCAAGATCTTCCGCTCCTGCGCCGACAACCCCGCCAGCGGATCGGCCCGCGCCGACTGATCCCGCAACCGCGCCATCAGCTGGCTCGCCGCCCGCGGATCCAGCATCGACTGCCCCGACGCCACGGTGCGGACCGCGCCGACCAGGTCGGTGCCGCGGATCTGCTTCAGCACATACCCCGCCGCGCCCGCCATGATCGCATCGAACAACGCCTCATCATCCCCGAACGAGGTCAGCATCAAGCACGCCACCTCCGGCATCCGGGACCGGATCTCCCGGCACACCGACACCCCGTCACCATCGGGCAGCCGCACATCCAGCACCGCCACATCCGGCCGCAGCGCCGGGATCCGGGCCAGCGCCGAGGACGCCGTCCCGGCCTCCCCGACCACCGTGATATCCGGCTCGGCCTCCAGCAGGTCACGCACCCCCCGCCGGACCACCTCATGATCATCCAGGAGAAACACCGCGATCGGCTCCCTGGCCTCGCCGCCGGGCGCGGAATCGCTCACTGAATTTGCCATTGTTACTCCTCCCGCCGCATGTGAAGTCCCGAAGAGTCACACCTGACGGGGCTATTTGTCATATTGACTCTAGGCACTTGGACCGGGCCGGGTCAGGGACCAACGTCCCCTCATGAACAGCCCGAGGGCCTTGATTACCGGTGCTGCCGGTGCCTGGGCGTCGCAGGAAGGGCGTTCGTGCTGGTGGCACGTGGAGTCGGGGCGGCATGGCTGATGAACCTGAACCTGTTCGGCATCTGGTCGATCCCGGTCCGCAACAGCGACGTCGGGGTGACCTTGACCGGGATCATCCTGGTCGGCGTCGCCTACTTCTGGCGGGAGATCCTGGGCATGTTCGGCGGGCTGTACCGCAAGTACACCGATGAGGCGAAGCTGATGGAGCACTCAGAGACCCTGCGCCGGGTCGCCTGACCCGTCCGCAAGCCGGGACGGGAACGGCCGGGCCGTCGCAGCCAGTCAGCTCCCGGCTTCCCGGAACTCGTTGAGATGCACGATACCGGTGACCCCGGCACTGATGAGGCCGTGGCGGCGGCGGCCGGACTGGGCGGTCACGTGGTACTCAAGGCTGACGTGCCCGGCCTGCTGCACAAGACCGCGGTCGGCGCCATCGAACTGGACCTCCACGGCGCCGGTGAGGTACGCGCCGCGATGGACCGCCTGCACGCCCGGTTCGCTGGACGTCACTGAACGTTTCCGGGCCGAACGGGCGGGTTTTCCGTTCTCGGCCCGCCCGAGCCCGGTCAGGGGGGTGGCGACCAGACCCGGGCCGCGCCCTGGAGGACATCGCCTAGTCCGGATAAGGTACCTGCGTGACGGCGTGGCTGCGGCTGACCCTGCTGGGGACCGGGGCGATGAACTCCCCGCGCTACCCGCCGGCCGGGCTGCTGGTCGGTTACCGCCGCCGCCGGGTCATGATCGATGGCGGCCCGGGCGCCGAGCCGGCCGGACCGCTGGCCGCCTGGCTGGTCAGCGACGAGCGCAGCGAGCTGCGCGCCCAGCTGCGCGCGCTGGCCGCCCGCCGCGGAGTCCAGCCGGCCGCGGCGGCCACCGCCATCGCCGGCCTGGTCATCGAACCGCATCCGGTCGTGCACACCAGCCACCCGGCGTGCGGCTACCTGCTGCGCCTCCTGGCGGCGTCGGTGGTGTGGGCGCCGGAGTTCTGGCAGTTTCCCGGCTGGGCCGCTGGAGCGGATCTGATGTTCGCCGACGCGGCCGGCTGGAACCGGCCGATCCGCTTTGCCCACGGCGCCGGCGGCCACATGGCGGCGCTGGATGTTGCCGGGCAGGCCCGCCAGCACCGGGTCAAGCGGCTGGTGTTCGCGCACATCGGCCGGCCGTCGCTCCGCGCGATCGACGCCGGATGCCGTCTGCCGTTCGGCGAATGGGGCGTGCCCGGCCGCACCTACAGGATCCCCGTCCTCCCGGCCCAAGCGCCGCCCAGCCGCAGCCGGTCCTGAAAGTGGTGCGGCGAAAGGCGCAACGCGAAGTTCTCTGGGTACCTCCCCGTGCTGGGCTTGGCCTCTAGCGAAGGACCCGCCTGTCGCGAGCGGTCACGTACCCGGGTCGGCCGAGGTGACCTTCGCCTCTGACCGGACAGGGAGGTGGTGGCCGACGATGATGCCGGAGGCGATTGCCATGGCCACCACCGGCAGCCGGCACAGTCACAGCGGCCTGGACGCCGCGCTGGATATCTTCCGCGTCCGGCAGTACTTCAACGTCATCGTCGGTGCTCGCGACGTGATAACGGCCGTCGGTGAGGACACGGTGTTCCTCGATACCGTCCGGCGCGGGCTCCTGCCGCTGCCGTCCGACCGCCGGCCCGCGGCGGGGCCCGTCTTCGGGCCGCCGCGCGGGGCTGCCCCGCCGCCGCTGACCGGGCGCGTCGGCGTCGTGGCCACCGGCGGCAGCGGCGCCCTCGCCTCGCTCGTCGGGGTGGCGAAGGCGCTGCAGGACAGCGGCACCGAGGTGTCGGTCTACTCGGTGTGCTCGGGCTCGGCGTTGTTCGGCTTCCCGCTCGGCGCCGGGATGCCGCCCGGTGAGGTCGCCGAGCTCACCGCCTCGATGCGGCCCGGCGACTACATCGATGTCGGGTGGCGTGAGCTCGCCGCGCTCGTCCCGACCCTGGCCCGCGGCTGGTGCGGCATCGTGCGCGGCGACAAGCTCGAGGCGTTCTACCGCCGCCACCTCGGCGGCCTCACCCTGGCGCAGCTGCGCACGCCGACCTACGCGCCGGTCTGGAACGTCGAGCACAACCGGCTGGACTTCATCGGCCCGCGCACCCATCCTGACCTGCCGGTGGCACGGGCGATCCGGATGGCCGTGTCGCTCCCGCTGTTCATCCAGCCCGCCCGGCTCGACGGGCTGTCGTGGTGCGACGGCGGGATCGTGGACATCTTCCCGGTCCGGCCCGTGCTCGACATCGAGCCCGCAGTCGGCACCGCAGTTGCGGTGAACGGGTTCTACCCGCACGAGTTCGCCGGCGAGGATGTCACCGGCTGGGACGCCCGTCCGCTCAGCATCGTCACGGCCGGCTCGCAGGTGCGCACCTGCCAGCAGGCACAGCTGGCCCGCGAGCACCTGGCCAGGCTGCGCCGCGAGACCCGGACCCTGCTCATCGAGCCGGTGCCCTACCACAAGGTCGCCGGGACCGGATTCTACGAGCAGTTCCTCGACACCCGCGAGTGGCCAGAGTTCATGCGCGCAGGCCGCACGGCGATGCTCAGCTCCCTGCGCCAGCACGCCCTCCGGGCAGCCGCGTAGCATGGCAGCCGCCATTCCCGGGCCGTAACCCCCGGCGCCGCCAGGGACGGGGACAGCACTGCCGACCGGCGGCACCGGCACGGACCTTTGCCGGGCCTTCCGTCCCTAGCCGGCGTGGTCCCGGCGCGCGATGACTGAGAGGGAAGGGAGATGGCAGCGATGTCATTCACCGGAGTCAAGAACCTTGATCAGAGTA
>Ga0335080_10008969_pt1 | contig 10445 bp, 7 predicted proteins | sample Lox_Sample_34_FD_206720 | JGI IMG/M metagenome (GOLD analysis project Ga0335080, IMG submission 206720) | Soil microbial communities from Loxahatchee National Wildlife Refuge, Florida, United States - Lox_Sample_3.4 | ecosystem: Environmental > Terrestrial > Soil > Wetlands | place: USA: Florida... | reverse complement strand
GGCAGTTCTGGTCCTTCCTCGTCCTCGGCCTAGTCATTGTCGGAGTGGCCATCGCCGTTTACGGCTTGCTGACCGCTCCGTCATCCGCCTGGACCATGCAGGGCATCGCCCAGCTCATCCCACCGCTGATATTCGGCGTCATCGCCCTGCTCGTCCTCGTCAATTTCTATCTCGCGCAGAAGAGCGGCGTGCTCCGCGGCCTCGAGCAGGAATTGGTGCAGCAGAAGATCGAGGCGGAACTGAACCGCGAGCTGGCCCTCCAGGACCCCGTCACCGAGGTCTACAACCGGCGCTACCTGCGCGTGATGCTCTCCAAGGAAATCAGCCGCGTGAAGCGCATGGGCAAGAGCCTCGCCGTGATGCTCATCGACATCACCGGCTTCCGCCGCGTGAACGAAAGCCTGGGACACACCGGCGGCGATGTCGTCCTCCGGCAGATCGCCCAGCTTCTCCAGGCCAAAGCGCGCAACTCCGATCTGGTCGTGCGCTTCGGCGGAGACGAGTTTCTGCTCATCCTGCCGGAAACGGACGATGCCGGCGTGCAGACCCTCTCCACGCGCATGAAGGAAGCGCTGGTCGATTGGAGCCGTCGCAGCGGCATGACCGAATTCAACCTTCGCTTCGCCATTGGCTCGGCGCGCTACACGCAGGATCGCCCGCTCGACGACCTGCTCAAGGCGGCCGAGCAACGCCTGCAGCAGGACCGTCGCTCGGGAGGCGATTCAGGTTCCACCTCTGTGGCGGCCGGCGCGGGCCAGAGGTAGCGTTACCACGACGTCGGGGTGTATTGCGGTTGGTCTGAAGTAAATGAACGGGCCTCCCTTCCGGCCCTCTGCCGGCCCTTGATTCTCGGGGCCGTTGCTGGGAGGGGGAGCCGTGCATACAGTGCGACTCCGCTGCCTTACCTGCGGCAATCGAAGCGAGGTCACGCCCGGCGACCTCGACGCCCGGGAACTGCGCACGCAGCGCTACCTCAATCGCAACTGCCGCATTTGTCGAGGTCCGACCCGCCACGAAGTCACCCCGGGTTCAGACACGCAGTCGGATTTCGGGTCCGGCTTCCGCGACGAGCCGGTTACCAACCTGGGCCTGGGCATGGCTGACGATGAGGCGCCCAAACCTCGTGCCCTGATTATTGAAGACGACCCCGATGCGCGCGCCGTGCTGTCCAAGGCGCTGGCGGCCGCCCATTTTGATGCCGTTGCCGTCGGGGACGGCCGCGAAGCCATCCGCATTCTGACCCGCGAGGATTTCGCCGTCATCCTCTCCGATATCAACATGCCCGAGCTCGATGGCCGCAAGCTGTTTGAATTCCTCGAGCAGAATCTGCCCGAGGTCCGCAGTCGCGTAATCTTCATCACCGGCGAAACTGGAAACGAGGCCACGCGCGAATTCCTCGAAGCCTCCGGCCAGCCATACCTTCCCAAGCCGGTCGAATTGCCTTTGCTCTTCGTCCTGTTGGAAGCGGTCGCCTCCGGCGGCGGCGCCGCCGATTGAGCTGGCACTGGCCTCGCGCTCGAAGCCTTTTTTCCGTGGTTTTGCTAAACTGAAGCCATCTACCGAGGCGCGGTACCCAAGCGGTTTAAGGGAGAGGTCTGCAAAACCTCCATGCGAGGGTTCGAATCCCTCCCGCGCCTCCAACCTTTGTCCAGCAGGGAACTTCTGTCTGGCCCGCGATGAGGCGTTGTTCTATCCCCACTCGTATCCTTCCCTTACAAAATCCTGATTCCGCCCTTACCCCTTCTTAACGCTCCGGCGTTCATCCTTCTCCAGGCCTTCGGAAACGCTTGCCCGTAGTGCGCCCCGACGGCAGAAGGCAGGTCATCATGTCTATCCGCTTGTTCCACAGAGTTTCGCGTTGCGTGGCATTGCTCGCCGCCTGCGCGTTCCTACCACTTCGCGCCTTGGCGCAGGGTCCCGCCACGACTCCTGGCCCCGACGGCTCCCAGCAGGACGCTGCCGCAGCAATGGCTTCCGAGCTTGAAGCCATGAAGAAGCGCATCGAGGCGCTCGAGGCCGAACTGCGCCGCATGAAGACCCAGTCCCAGCCGGAGACCACTACGCTCAGCGCCAAGGCCTCCGCGCCAGCCGCTGCCGCCGGAGTGCTTCCCGCGGCCCCGGCGCAGCCCTCTGCCAACACCGGCACTCCCCCCGACTCCGCCGCCGCCGCGCCCGGCCCCTTCGAGTTTGCCGACTTTAGCTGGCTCACCGGCAACAGCCGCCAGAAGGACTATCCCCTCAGCACCAAGTACTTCACTCCCGAAATCCGTCTCGACGTGAACTACACGGAGGACTTCAATCACCCGCAGGACGACACGATCGGCGGCTCCAGCGAAATCTTCCGGTCGAACGAGTTCCAGCTCACCCAGCTCGGCATCGGCGGCGACCTCCACGTGGACAATGTCCGCGGCCGCCTGCTGACCCAGTTCGGCATGTATTCGTCCACGCAGCCGCGCAACGACCCCAGCATCGGCCGGGGGCAGTGGGATCTGAACGGCGCCTATCGCTACCTGGCCGAAGCTTACGGCGGCTACCACTTCAACGTAATGAAGGGAATCAACGTGGATGCCGGTATCTTCATGTCCTACATCGGCCTCTTCAGCTTCTACAACTACGACAACTGGGCCTACCAGCCGTCCTACGTCTCCTCGAACACGCCGTGGTTCTTCAACGGCATCCGCGTGCAGATTTTTCCCACCGAGAAGCTGAAGATCGAGCCGTGGTTCATCAACGGCTGGCAGTCCTACGGGCAGATCAACAAGCGTCCCGGCCTCGGCGTGGAGATTCTCTGGCGGCCCAATGGCAGCATTTCCATCGTCTCGAACAACTACGCTCTAGGCAGGGACGCGCTCGGCGCGCCCGAGCGCACGCGCTGGCACACCGACGACAGCATCCAAGTGAAGTATTACGACAGACCCGACCGCTGGCTCGACAAAGCCGCCTTCTCCTTCACCATTGACGCCGGTTGCGAAAGCGGCAGCGGCGTGGCCTGCTTCGGCAGCGGCAAGAACGGCGCGCAGAAGCAGAGCTTCCTCGGCTTCATGTTCTACAACCGCACCTGGTTCCACAAAGACCTGTACGCCTTCACCATCGGCGGAGGCGCCATCGACAATCCGGGCCGCTATCTCGTCCTTCTCCCGCCCATCAATGGCGCGACCGCGTTCTCCGGCACGCCGTATTTCACCGAAAACCCAGGCGACTCGTTCAAGGCCTGGGACGTTTCCAGCACCTTCGACTTCATGCCGAGCCAGTTCGTCACGTTCCGCGTGGAGTTCAACCACCGCGCGTCGAACGTGCCATATTTCTCAGGCCCTGGCGGTGTTACGCCGCCCGGCGGCAACACCGGCGCGCCGAGCTCGGAAGTCTTCTTGCCGAGCGGTCAACTGTGGCTTCCCGATCTGCGCAAGTACGAAAACCGCGCCACGTTCGCGATTCTGGTGAAGTTCTAGGATGCGGAGGCTGGGCGCGGCAGGACTGTCTTGCGTTCTCATCGGCCCTCGCCCGCCACGCGGATAACAATCTTGCCGCGCGCGTGCCCTTCCTCCAGGTGGTGGATGGCCCGGGCGGCGTCGCCTAATTCGTACGCCGTGTCGATCACCGGCGTCACTCTGGCGCTCGCCATCAGTTCGCCGATGACGTTCAGGTCGTCCTTGCTCCGTTTCGCTCCGACGATCAGCAGCCGTTGCTCGGCGAACGCCGACAGCGCCATCACCTGCATGATCGTGGCCAGAAAGGCGCCCCACCGGCCGCTCAGCACTCCGGCGAGCACATAGGTCCCCTTTGGCATCAGCGCCCGTCTGCACTTCGCCAGCGAGTGATTTGCCACCAGATCGAGAATCAGGTCATACCGCTGCCCACTCGCCGTGAAGTCCTCACGCGTATAGTCCACCACGCGGTCCGCGCCGATCTTCCGCAGCAGGTCCGCGTTTCGCACACTGCAAACACCGGTCACTTCCGCGCCCAGCCACTTGCCCACCTGCACGGCGAACGTTCCCACTCCTCCCGCGGCCCCGTTGATCAGGATTTTCTGTCCCGGCTGAACCCTCCCTTTGTCCCGCAGCCCCTGCAGCGCTGTGTAGCCAGCCACCGGTGCGCACGCCGCCTGTTCAAACGTCACACCATCCGGCTTCAAGGCGACGGCGGATGCAGGGGCACACGCATACTCGGCCAGCGCGCCATGGCACGACCCAAACACAGCATCGCCCGGTCGCAGTCCGCTCGCGTTTGATCCCGCGGCCACCACTTCGCCGGCCATGTCCACGCCCATGCGCACATCGTTCGGCCGGCGAAGTCCGGTCATCAGGCGGCCCACAATGGGTTTGCCTCTCTTCAGGTGCCAATCCAGTGGATTGAGCGACGCGGCTTTGACCCGGATCAATACTTCGCCGTCGCCGGGAGCCGGCTTTTCGACCTCCTGAATCTGAACCAGTTCAGGAGATCCGTACTCGCTGCAGATGGCGGCTTTCATCGGGGCGCGTCGTCCTGCCCACCTGTACGCGTACTGCGCTTGATTTATTTCATCCCATCGAGGCGTTGCTCTGGGTTGAAGGGTGCGACTATGACCCCGAAGCCATGACTGCGCCGGCCGCGACCTGGTTTTCTCGCTGCCTACTTCCCGCCTTGGCTGAGCGCCTTCACCAGGTCGTACAGGAACGTCTGCCCCTCGAAAAACGCCTGCACGCCCATCCGCTCGTCCCGCCCGTGGGCCCGAAAGTCGTTCCGCTCCATGAACAGCCCCTGCACGCCGTACGTGGGGATTCCCGCGCGGCGCAGATAGCTTCCGTCTGTTGCGCCCATCACCATGACGGGCACCACCGGCACTCCCGGCCATACGCGATCCGTCGACTTCCGGATCACCTCGAGCAGGTCGGGACGCAGCGGCGACGCGGGGCCTTTCTCTGGCGTGCCTGCGATTGAAATGTTCACCTGGCCGTCAGCCACTACCTTCTCGAGCGTGTTTTGCACGTAGTCCACCGCGTCTTCCGGCAGCACGCGGCAATTCACGTTTGCCGCTGCAAGCTGCGGCAGCGCGTTTCTGGCGTGCCCGCCTTCGAGTTGTGTTGCCACGCAGGTGGTGCGCAGCGTGGCGTTCCAGGCGGGAGATGCGGCTGCAACGCGCTTCATGGACTCCTGCGCGCCGTCCGCCGTCTTGGCGAGATCGACCTTGATCGGTCCCGTCTCGATCCTGGCCATCGCGGCAAAATAGGCCGCAGTCACCTCGTTCGTCTTGAGCGGGAAGCCGAACTTCGACAGCCGGTCCAGCGCGCCGGCCAGGTGATAGATGGCGTTGTCGGCCACCGGCATCGAGCTGTGCCCGCCCTTGTTCCGCACTTCGAACCGGAAGTTGACCACGTACTTCTCGCTCACCTGCACATCGTTCGCGACCTTCTTGCCGTCGAGCTGGTCTCCCCAGCCCCCTTCGTTCAGGCAGTACTCGGCGTCAATCAGGTCGCGATGGTTCTTCAGCAGCCAGTCCACGCCATTGTAGGGACCGCCGCCTTCTTCGTCCGCCGTCAGGGCCACGATGATGTCGCGGTCGGGCTGGAAGCCCTCTTTCTTGTACTGGATCAGGTTGGCAATCCAGATGGCCGCCTGCGCCTTGTCGTCGCTGGTGCCGCGTCCGTAAAAGAATCCATCCTTCTCGACGAACTGAAATGGGTCCATGCTCCAGTCTTCCCGCTTCGCCTCCACCACGTCGATGTGTGCCAGCAGCAGAATCGGCCTCAGCGCGCCGCTGCCGTGGTAGCGCACCACCAGGTTGCCCTTCGTCGGAATGGCGCCCCCAAGAAACATGTCGGACTCGGGGAAACCGGCGGCTCGCAGACGCGCCGCCGCCGCCTCCGCCACCGGGGTCGTGGCTCCCGTCGTGAAGCCGGACTGGATCTCGATGAATTCCTTGTAGATTTCGCGCGCCAGCTTCCTCTCCGCCTCAGGCCGCATCGTCTGTGCCTGCGCGGCCGCGGCGGAGAAGAGAAGCGCGAGAAGGGTGGAAGGCAAGAATCGTGTTTTCATGGTCGGCTGGTATCCTCGGTCTCGATAAACAACAAGGTCCGGATTATAGTGCAAGCGCATCTCGCGCGCCGGGACCGTTCTTTCTACCGCCGTCCGGCCCCACCTCCGGCGGCGCGGCTGCCTATTGCGAAATCTCCTCGAGGGCCAGTGTGTTTGTGCGCGGGCCCAGGATCCCGATCGACAACATCACCACCAGCATGCTGGCTGCGATGAACGCCAGCACGCCGCGCGTGCCCCAGCGTTCCAGAAGTGCCGCAATCATGAAACTGGTCAGCGCCGTCGAAAGCCGGCTCCAGGAATACACAAACCCCACCGCCCGCGCCCGGATCCTCGTAGGAAACAGTTCCGCCTGGTACGCATGATACGCGTAGGAGAGCACGTTGTTCGATAAGGTGATCAGCAGCCCGAAGCCGACCAGCCAGGCCGCCTCGCTTCGCCTCCCGAACAGCAGGCCAAACGTCGCCGTGCCCATCGCCGCGCCCACGATCTGCCATTTCCGCTCCCACCGGTCCGCGAACTGCGCGCAGAGCAGCGGCCCCACCGGATACATCAGCGCCACTACGGCCGAGTACTTGAGGCTCTTGGTGAAATCGGCACCGCTCCCCGCCATCAGCGCGGGCACCCAGTTCCCGAATCCGTAAAAGCCAATCGTCTGGAAGAAGTTGAAAATCATCAGCATGATCGTGCGGGTGCGGTACGCAGGCCCCCAGATTTCAGAGAATCTTCCCGCGCTCGGCGACTCGCCGCCGCGCGCTGCCGCTTCCGGCAGCGGCCGCCCGGTTTCGGCCTGGATCCGTGCTTCCAGCTCGGTGATGATGCGCGACGCTTCGTCCACACGTCCCTGCTGTGCCAGCCAACGCGCAGATTCCGGCACGCCCCGGCGAATCCACCACACAAAAAGCGCGGCGAGCGCGCCGAGGAATACCACCCAGCGCCAGCCCGCGATTCCCAGCGGCGCTCGCGGAACCAGCAGGAACGATGCCAGCGCGAGCACCGGAATCGCCACGAACTGGATCGACTGGTTCACCGCGAATGCCGGCCCGCGGATTGACCGCGGCGCCAGTTCCGTAATGTACGCGTCGATCGTTACCAGCTCCACGCCGATCCCGATTCCCGCGATCAATCTCCACGTGTCCACGCCCACGTTCGTGTTTTGCAATCCCATCACAACGCTGCACAGCGTGTACCATAGCAGCGAGTACGTGAAGATTGCTCGCCGCCCGAACCTGTCGGCGACCGAAGCAAATACAATCGTCCCGATGAACAACCCGGCGAAGGTCGCCGCGGCAAAGCCCGCTTGATCCGTGAGCCCGAACAGCCCCTTTGAGCCGGTGCGGAAGATGCCCGCGGCAATCAGCCCAGGGCTAAGGTACGCCGTCTGGAACAGGTCGTAGATCTCAAAGAAGCCGCCGAACGACAGCAGCGCCACAAGCCGCCAGACGGCTCCGCACGAAGGCAGGCGGTCGATCCGCGCCATGACTTCCGCCGCGCTGCTCGCCGCCATGGATGTGTTCGCTCGCATCAGTCACTGTGGCGTGGAAGGGCCGATTCTCTTCGAGTCCGGCGGAACGCGCCACCGATATCCTTCCGGGCGGTTAGGCTGCGGGTCATCTCCAGGCGGCCAGCGGCTTACAAAAAAAGGACGCCTTCCTTACGACTTCCTAATCCCAGCAGCGCTACCGTACGGTTCGGATAGATGTCGCAGCGCAAGAGGGGGGAATCCCTTGCTCGACGCGATTCTCATGATTGTGACGGCCGCATTCTTCGTGACCGCCATTCTGTACGTTCGTGGTTGCGAACGGCTGCGCTAGGAGCCGAATACGTGGGCGGCGAAAACACGGTGCTGCTGGTGATCTGCGTGCTTCTGCTCGGCTATCTGCTGTACGCGCTCCTCCAGCCGGAGAAATTCTAGGCGGGCCTGTGCCATGACTCTCAACGGGTGTTTTCAGATCGGTGTGTTCGTTTTGGTCGTTCTGGCCATCACCAAGCCGCTCGGCGTGTTCCTGGCGCGCGTATTCAACCGCGAAGCAACGTTTCTGGACCCGGCTTTGCGCCCGGTTGAACGCCTCATCTATCGCGCATGCGGCGTGCAGGAAAACCGCGAGATGTCCTGGACGGAATACAGCGTGGCCATGTTGTTGTTCAGCGCTGTTTCGCTGGTGCTGCTCTACGCCATCCAGCGCGGGCAGCAATTCCTCCCGTGGAACCCGCAGCACCTCGCCGGTGTTCGTCCGGACCTGGCCTGGAATACCGCCGTCTCCTTCAGCACCAACACCAACTGGCAGGCTTATGTTCCCGAAACCACCATGACGTACTTCACGCAGATGGTGGGCCTGGCCTATCACAATTTTGCCTCTGCGGCCGTCGGCATCGTGCTGGCCATAGTGGTGATTCGCGGAATCGCCCGGCAGGAGACGGAGAAGCTCGGCAATTTCTGGACCGACCTGACGCGCTGCTTTCTGTGGATCTTGCTGCCCGTCAGCCTGGTTGCGGCCCTTTTATTCGTGTCGCAGGGAGTGGTGCAGAACCTCAAGCCCAATACAAGAGTCACCCTGCTTGATCCCCAGAAGGTCCAGGTTGCTTCCGCTGATGGAAAAACATCGGTGCAGGAGGTAACCGAACAGGAGATTGTTCAGGGTCCCGTCGCTTCGCAGGAGGCCATCAAGATATTCGGTACCAACGGTGGTGGCTATTACAACGCGAACAGCGCGCACCCCTTTGAAAATCCCACGCCGTTCACTAACTTTCTGCAGCTCGTGCTTATCTTCGCCATTCCCTCCGCGCTTACCTACACGCTTGGCCGTATGACGCGTTCCCAGGCCCACGGCTGGGCCGTCTGGGCCGCGATGGCCGTGCTGTTCCTCGGCGGCGCCGGCGCCACGTATTGGGCCGAGGCGCGCGGTAATCCCCAGTTCGCTTCCCCCTCTGCTTCCGTGGACCAGGCAGCGACCTCCCTTCAGGCTGGCGGGAACATGGAAGGAAAGGAAGTGCGGTTCGGCATCGCGGCTTCTGCGCTCTATGCCACGGTAACCACCGACGCGAGCTGCGGCGCAGTGAACGGCGTGCATGATTCCTACACGCCGCTCGGCGGAATGATTCCCCTCATCAACATCATGCTGGGTGAGATCGTCTTCGGCGGTGTCGGCTCCGGCCTCTACGGCATGGTGGTCTTCGTGATTCTCGCCGTCTTCATCGCCGGCTTGATGGTCGGGCGCACGCCGGAATACCTGGGAAAAAAGATTGAAGCCTACGACGTGAAAATGGCGATGCTTTTTGTGCTGGTCGGTTCCTTCACCATCCTCGCCTTTTCCGCATTCGCATCCGTCGAGAAGTTCGGAACGTCCAGCATCTCGAACCCCGGCCCGCACGGACTGTCGCAGCTTCTCTACGCGTACAGCTCGGCTACCGGCAACAATGGCTCGGCCTTCGCCGGCCTTAATGGAAACACCCTGTGGTTCAACACCAGCCTCGGCATTGCCATGCTTCTCGGCCGCTTCTTCATGGCCATCCCGGTGCTGGCCATCGCCGGAAACCTCGCGCGGAAGAAGGCGGCGCCGGAATCGCTGGGAACCTTCCGCGTAACCGGGCCGCTGTTCGCCACGCTGCTCGTTTCCACCATTCTGATCGTCAGTTCGCTCACCTTCTTCCCGGCGCTGAGCCTGGGACCGATTCTGGAGCACTTGTTGCTTTATGCAGGAGCGACGTTCTGAAACGCGGCGAAAACGCCCAACGTTGCGCGAAACAGGGCAAAGGCGGAGGCGAAACCAGGTTTACGTGACTCCGGCCCAAGCGGCCCAACGACTTATGCCAGCTCAAGCTCACGCCCGTTCGAAACCGCTCACCGATCCAAAGATCGTGCGCCGGGCCGTCCTCGACTCGTTCAGGAAGCTCGATCCGCGGCTAATGGCGAAGAACCCGGTGATGTTTGTCGTCGAGGTCGGCGCGCTGGTCACCACGATTGAATGGGCGCGCGACGTGGCGCGCCACATGACGGACACGGCCTTCGGTTTGCAGATCAGCTTGTGGCTGTGGTTCACCGTGCTCTTCGCGAACTTCGCGGAGGCCATTGCCGAGGGGCGAGGGAAGGCGCAGGCCGAGAACCTGCGCAAGGCGCGCACGGAGACGCTGGCCCACAGATTGAAGGAGGACGGGACGGCGGAGACGGTTCCCAGCACATCACTTCGCGCGGGCGACCTGGTGGTCGTCTCGGCCGGCGAGTTCATACCCGGCGACGGCGAAGTGGTGGTGGGTGTGGCGTCGGTGGACGAGTCGGCCATCACTGGCGAGTCGGCACCGGTGATTCGCGAGGCGGGCGGCGACCGCTCCGCTGTCACCGGCGGCACACGCGTGCTCTCCGACGAGATTCAGGTGTGCATCACCTCGAACCCGGGCGAGACGTTTCTGGATCGGATGATCCGGCTGGTGGAAGGAGC
>Ga0335080_10008967_pt1 | contig 10447 bp, 8 predicted proteins | sample Lox_Sample_34_FD_206720 | JGI IMG/M metagenome (GOLD analysis project Ga0335080, IMG submission 206720) | Soil microbial communities from Loxahatchee National Wildlife Refuge, Florida, United States - Lox_Sample_3.4 | ecosystem: Environmental > Terrestrial > Soil > Wetlands | place: USA: Florida... | reverse complement strand
TCGCGCTCGATAGTGAAGCCGATCAACGCAAAAACCACTCTCGCCACGGGCGTTGCGATCAGCAGGAGTACGGCCAGCTGAATCACGGCGGCAGAATCGAGATTTTTGATTCCCGCGATGATCCCGGTCAGATGTCGGAGGTTCTGCGGCTCGCTTGAAAAGACGCGAAAGTCCGGCGTCTCGGAGTGATGCGCGCGAGTATAGAGGATACCTCCGATGAGCATCACGAACGAAGCCAGAAGGACCCCGACCTGGAGCAGACGCCCCATGATGACTTCCATGCGGCGATCGCCAAAGCGCCCTGTGGGTTTGGGACTTGCGGCGTTTTTGTTCAGAACCATTTGGTCACCCCATTGATGATCATCTCCAGACCCAGAGCGAGAATGACGAAGGTAAAGACGATCCGCAATACAGACACGTGCGCATGGACCAGGTATCGGGCTCCGATAAGGGAACCGCTCAGAACACCAAGCATCACGGGGAAGGCCAGCCCCGGCGCGATGAGGCCGCGGTGGAGGTAGATACCGGCGCTTGCCGCGGCCGTCACGCCGATCATGAAGTTGCTGGTTGTGGTGGATACCTTGAAAGGGACTTTCATGATGCGATCCATCGCCAGCACCTTCACCGCACCCGAGCCGATGCCCAGCAGCCCAGATAGGGTTCCAGCCACAAGCATCAAGCTGAAGCCACCCGAGACGTTTTCGACCTGGTACCTGCAGCGTGTGCCGTCCGGTCCCGGATAGCTGCCGGAGAGCTTGAGCTTGTCGGACCAGGGGCTGCCACGCGTGAGCTCTGCAACGGGGTTACGAGCCTGCTGCCAGGTAAGGAAGGCAGAGTAGATCAGGACCACTCCGAAAATTATTGCCAGAAGCTGGGTATGAACGACCGTCGCAAGGAATGCACCCAGAATTGCTCCGATCGTGGTTGCAACCTCAAGGAACATGCCGATGCGCACGCTCGAGTAGCCTTCACGCACGTATGCCGCCGCAGCGCCTGAGGATGTTGCGATCACTGAAATGAGAGAAACACCGATTGCGTAGCGGATGTCTACGTGAAAGCCAATCGTCATCAAGGGAATCAGAACCACGCCGCCGCCGAGACCGGTAAGCGCGCCAAGCAATCCGGCGATAAGTGCGCCCAAAAAGAGAAGCCCAGTAAACGTGAACAAGGTCATATCGAGTTTGCGGTCAGTACGAAAGCGGCTCCTAGAGGGGTTTCCCGCGAAACAGGTAGAAGAGTTCGATCAACAGGATCAGGACTACCGTGAACTCCAGAAAAAAGGCCCGGCTCTGGTTGAACTGGTCGACCATGTAGTTGTACAGGTCGTCGGCCATCCTCACCTTGCGCGAAACCAGCTCCTTGTAATCTGGTACGCCGACTTTCGCAGCTGCAAGCCGATACAGGCGCGCCGCAAACATGTCGCTGAGGAACTTGATGGCGTTGTCCGCGCGTTCGGTCAGTTCCGCGATGTCGAGCAGCGTTGTATGGAGATTGCGGGCTGATCGCGCAAGCCTCCATCGCGCCGTGACTCCGGTCTTTTGTTCGAGCAGCGCATAGGCCCTGTCAAGTATCTCGGTCAGCAATTCGTCGTAGTGCCGGAATTCGAGGAGCTGCGAATTGGCGTACTCGAGGAGTTGAATCGCAGTCTCTGCACCAGCAGCAGTGTCGTACAGGAAAGCAGCGTTCCAGCCGATCACGGCAAGGTCATTGGCATAATACGAAATCTGCGAATGGAGCACCTCGCTGCACTCGCCGGACGAAAGCTGTAATGGATCGCCACGTACGATTTGGGCAATCTCCGAGCCATGGTCCCCAACCAAATCGCCTGCCGAAGTTACGCCTGTCGCTTCGCTTACATGGAAGATGAAGTAGTCCTCGCTGAGCCAACGCGAGTAGGGGCGTACCATTGCTTCTGCACAATGGGAAAGGCGGTCTCTCACAAGCGGTTCGACATGCGATGCGAAATCGATATCCCAAACCCAGCGGCTGGCCAGCCGCACAAGATTGCCCCAGTCGCCAGAGAACGGCAAGTGAAGGACGACGCTGACTACGCCGTAGTCGTAATACTTGATCTCCCCGTCGAGGCGCTCTCCGCTTTTCAGTTGAAGCGGCTCAAGCGGCTCCATCACCGGCGGCCGTTCATAGCGCACATAGGCCGGCGCGGCGGTCTTCATGCTGGGTTGCCGCTGAACAGCACCGGCTCGCACGTTCCGGAGATGGTCAAGGCGAAGCTCTTCGCAGACATCGAACTGAATCAGCACAAGGACCGAACCGGTCAGGATAGGCAGGGCGGGGTGTGAGGTAGCGCTCGTCACGTACATGCGAATGGTAAAACATGCACCCTGTCGCGCGCGCACTGCCGACGGGAATCAAAGGAAAGTCCGAACCAGTCGACGAACGGTCTCAGTGGCAGCTCCGTAAACCAGGTGAGCTGCAAACGGTGTTGCAAGCGAAGAAACAGGCGCATCGCCAGAGGAGCCGGAAAGATTTAAGGCCGGTACTGCGACGAGATCAGCCCCAGTGAAGAGAGCGGCTCCAAAGGCGGTTCCAAAGCCAAACGTCGTTTCCGGGATACCTTCGGCAACTGCTCCATAGATCCCGCCCATGATGGCGCCGAAAGCATAATGAACGATCGGTCCACCTTTCTCCTTACCCTCATGGGAGAGATTCCCGCCCGTTATGGCAGAGACAACGGCATCCGCCGTCTTCATGGTGGCATCATCCGGCTTTTCTTCGTCCTGTTGCGGCTCCTGAAGGGCAGATGCGCCGTCACCCTCCAAGGCCTTCCGCAAGGAGGGACCCAGGTTCTCTATGAATTCATTCATAATCCACGATGCGACGAGTCCGCCTGCAAGTCCCGCGAGAATTCCGCTTGCGAGATGGCCGTTCTTTCGACCGTTCATCTTGATCATCCTCCGAAAGCGAAGAGAAAGTCAGACCACCCACCTAGGCTGACTTCTCACGTTTCTTTTCTCTCTGGGCTTGAATTCGTCTGGAGAGGATTCTCTTGGCCTTTTCCAGTTCAGCTTTTCGCGATGTGCTGAGGCCTTTGCCTGCACGGTTGATGTAGAAGGTGAGCATCCTCATCCCCGATCCGGGACCTTTCGGAGAAACCTTCTTCGAGGCAAGCTGCCGGGCAATCGTATTTGCATCCTTTTTAAACAGGCCCGCCGGCGGATCGGTAGACACTGTCTTAACCTTGCTGACCCATTTTCTGGTTGCCACTGCCACCGCTGCACCTCAAGGGAGATCATCCGTCTGCTATTGAATCTCCATTCCGTGCGGTTAGGATGCCGGGCATACTGCGCCGGTTGCTGCGCCTTGTTGCGATCGAGGCGACGTAAACACGAGTCAGTGTTTTTTGAAGTACTGAACTTCGCGCTCGTGCTGTTTCGCCTTCTCCATGCTTGAAAAGGTGCCAAGGTTGCGCCGCTTGCCCGTCTTTGCGTCCTTCTTTCGCGAATAGAGGCGAAATTCTCCGGATTTTAGTTTGCGAATCATGAAAGCTGAGATGCAGAGGAGGGGCTCCGGTGTGGCTGAGACGGCTCGCCACTGAATACAACTCGCGCACTTACCACAACATCGAACGACCGAGGGCGTGCAGAAAGCTCTGGCACGCGGAGACAAGCTATGGCGAGGCGTCCATTCTGGTCGGGACAGATGAGGATTTCGCTGGTGTCATTCGGCATTCAGCTCTTCCCTGCGACAAGTTCAACCTCGGAGATCGCATTTCATCAGATCGACCGCAAGACGCACCAAAGGGTGCACCATCTTAATGTGGTCAGTGGGGACCGCCCTGTCGCCAACTCGGACATTATCAAGGGGTACGAATACAGCAAAGGCAAATATGTTGCGGTAGAGCCCGACGAAATAAAACGGTTGAGGCTTGAAACGCAGAAAGTGATCAATGTCGCCCAGTTTGTCGATTCGAAAGAACTGCCGCCGTATCTTTTCGAAAAGCCTTACTTTGTTGTTCCCGATGCGAAGGGATCTGCTGAAGCGTTCGCGGTGGTGCGGGAGGCCATGGTGGAGTCCGACAAAGTGGCTCTAGGTGAAGTCGCCTTTGGAGGACGGGAGCACCTGATTGCGATTGCGCCTGCACCAGAGAAGAACGCGCGTGGCATGATGGCTTATACGCTGCGTTATGCAGAGGAACTGCGCAATGCCAAAGACTACTTCGGCGACCTTGCGGAACAGAAGGTCGACAAGAAGCAGCTTGAATTAGCGAGCCAGCTGATTCGCAGCCAGTCGGCTCCGCTACATCTCAAGGACTACAAAGACGACTACGAAGAAGCTCTTCGCGAGTTGATCGATGCCAAGCGGCATGAAAAGCCGTTCCCCGTGAATGAAGAAAAACCGCGGCCCAAGGTGGTCAGCCTGATGGACGCACTGCGGCTCAGCGTGGATGAGGGTCAAAAGAAGCCGGCGGCACATCATGCTGCCAAAAAGGGCCCCAGGCTGGTAAAAACAGGAAAGCGCTCGCATAGAGCCGCATAGATATGGCAAGAGCCGCTGCGCGAAGCAAAGACCCCGCCAAGACGCTGGAAAACCAGCTCGCACGTTACCGGGAGATGCGGGATTTCACCGTCACCGCCGAGCCCCGTGGAAGCAAGAACGCTATCCAGACAGCGGCGAAAGAAGGCGATCTGCCGTTCGTGGTGCAGAAGCATGCTGCTTCGCATTTGCATTACGATTTTCGGCTCGCCTGGAATGGGGTTCTCAAGAGCTGGGCAGTGGCGAAAGGGCCCAGTGATCTCTCAGCCGACAAGCGCCTTGCGGTCCAGGTAGAGGATCACCCGATCGAGTACGGGAACTTCGAAGGCACGATTCCCAAGGGACAGTACGGCGGTGGATCCGTCATGGTGTGGGACTTTGGCGCATGGGAACCGCTGGAGGATGTCGATCGCGGACTCGCCGAGGGGCGGCTCAAATTCAACCTGAAGGGACAGAAGCTGAAGGGCCGCTGGGCTCTCGTTCGCATGCACACGTATGATGCGCGGCCGGGCAAGCCGAATTGGCTGTTGATCAAGGATCGGGACGAGTACGCGCGGACGGAAGACGAAGCGCCGATCACGGAGCGATTCCCCAACAGCGCCGTAACGAAGCGTTCCATCGAAAAGATTGGCAATGATAACGATCGCGTGTGGCATAGCAACCGAACACCGGAAGAGCAGCCGGCGTCAACGAAGCGCAGGATGGCTGGGGGGAAGGCAAGGAAGACGAAGCCTTCATTCGGGGCGTCGCTCAAATCCGTTCCCAGGGAAAGGTTCCCCGGGTTCATCAGCCCACAACTTGCAAAGGCAAGTACGAGTCCTCCGGCGGGAGACGATTGGATTCACGAGCTGAAGCTGGATGGCTACCGGATACAGATCCAGGTGCATCCGGCCACAGGCTCCGGCAGTAAGCGCATCGCACTGCTTACCCGCAAGGGTCTCGACTGGACCCACCGGATGCGCGAACTTCAACACGCTGCCGAGGAACTGCCGGTCGAAAGCGCCATCCTGGATGGCGAAGTGGTTGTGCTCGACAAGCAGGGTGGAACCAGCTTTGCTGATCTGCAGGCTGCGTTTCAGGAAGGTGCGAATGTCGAACTCACCTATTTCGCCTTCGATCTGCTTCATCTGGACGGGCATAATCTTCGCGGGCTACCACTGATACAGCGGAAGGAGCTCCTGGCAAACCTGATCTCCGGCCTTGACGAAGACTCTCCGATTCGCTTGAGCGAGCACTTTGAAGCCGACGGCAAGCAGGTCTTTGACAAAGCGTGCGGGTTGGGGGCGGAAGGGATTGTCTCCAAACTTGCGTCTGCTCCCTACAACTCGACGCGCGGAGGGACCTGGCTCAAGGCGAAATGTTTTCAGGAGCAGGAATTCGTTATCGGCGGTTTCACCGATCCCTCCAACGGCACGCATGGGATCGGAGCGCTGCTGATTGGCTACCACGAGAAGGGCCAGTTGCATTACGCCGGGCGATCCGGGACCGGATTCACTCAGAAGTCGCAGCAGACGATTCGAAAGCAGCTCGACAAACTCGAGCAGACGAAGGCTCCGTTTAAGGATCTGCCAAAAGGCGTTTCTCGAGGAGTGCACTGGGTGAAACCGGAGTTGGTGGCGCAGATCTCGTTTTCGAATTGGACGCGGGACAACCTGGCCCGGCAGGCGGCATTCAAGAGACTGCGGGAAGACAAGCCTGCGAAAGAGGTGGTCCGCGAACAAGCCGAGCCTCCGGAGCCCGCAAACGAAGCCAATGCAAAGGCGGGGGATGCCATGCCGAAATCAAAGATAAGCCGCTCGAGCAAGGCGGCCGTCGCGAAAAAGACCGACCTGCCGATCACCCATCCTGAGAAGATCCTCGATCCTGAGTCGGGCATGACGAAGCTCATGCTGGCCAACTATTTTCTGTCGGTCGCAGATCACATGTTGTTGCACGTCGCAGATCGGCCGCTCAGCATCGTTCGCTGTCCGGAAGGAAGCGCCAAGCCCTGCTTCTTCCAGAAGCATGTCAGCATGGGATTGCCTGACGGCATTGGCAGCGTTCCGGTGCGTGACAAGAAGAGCGGAGCGGTCGAGCAGTACATCACGCTCAATTCCGCAGAGGGACTAGTGGGCATGGCACAGCTCGGAGTGCTCGAGATCCATCCGTGGGGATCCAAGAATAATTCGCTCGAAAAGCCTGACCGCATCATTTTCGATATGGATCCGGACGAAGCGATCGATTGGAAGACATTGGCTGCTACGGCGAATGAGTTTCGTGCGCGTCTCGAGGAATTTGGACTGCAGAGCTTCCTGAAGACAACTGGAGGCAAGGGACTGCACGTGGTTGCGCCGATTCGGACGGAACACGAATGGCCGGTCATCAAGGAATTCGCGCACAACGTAGTGCTGGGGATGGAGCGGAAAAACCCGGGACTTTATCTGACGAAGATGACCAAGGCGCTGCGCAAGAATCGCATCTATCTCGACTATCTGCGCAACGATCGCGGCTCGACGGCTATCGCGCCTTTCTCTCCCCGCGCCCGCTCCGGCGCGCCGGTCGCGCTGCCGCTTGATTGGAAGGACCTGAACGCCAAGACGAGACCCGTATTTCATGTAACGGATTTTGAGAACTGGAAGAAGCGACTTGCCCACGATCCATGGAGGGAAATGCTCAAGGTGAAACAGGGGTTATCGGCCAAGGCGATTCGCGATGCGGAAAGATAGGGCGACTGAATTAGCGCTATTTAGCGATTTCCCCGCGAAGCTCAATGACCGCCGGTCGGCGAGACAGCGCTTGAAAGGACCAGAATCAACTCGGCGCCGGTGCCCAATTGAACACTCCGGGTTGTGCTTGTGATCCGAGCGCTGCACCCCGGTCCGCCAAGCGGGTCGAGCTTCAGCTTAGGCATACCAACAACAGCACCGGGATGCACTGTATGAGGCTTGCCGCCTTCGCTGAGTTGGGCATCGTACGCGGTGGTTTCGGCTACCGTGTCGCTAATTTGGCGCGCTCCTCCGGCTACCTCGCTGGGAACAGCGTCGTGCAAGGATCCCCTACCCTGGTCCGGCGGTGGTAACAGAGCAATGAGATGGAGCGGAAGGGGCTTCTTTGATTGGCCCTCACAATCGCCATGATCGAAGGCGAGCCCCAGTTCGGCGGTGTCGGGATTCCGGGACGACGAGACGGCTGTGACGTGACCGTAGACCATGGCGTTCCTGTCCAGAATGCATCCGGGATACTGCAGCCCGTTCACAACCTGCGCGTAGACTTCCTTTCCCGGCTTGAGATGTCCAGAGTCCAGCGTGCCGGTCACCTTTAGCTCGAGGGTCTGATTCACCGGGATCTCGCCTGAAGCCATCGACGCGCACTCCTGGCTTTCGTTTTTGCCCTCGTTTTTGTCGGCGCTCTTCTCGTTTGAGGCTGATTCTGTCGATCCTGGCGATTCGAGTCTCACCAGGCCGTCGCGGTAATCGAGATGCACGGTCAGCCGGCCAAGCATATCGAAACCCAGCATTCCTCCGACATCCATGTCGGTGTTGTGATCGATCACAGTCGGCTCGAATTCGAGGATGCCTGCCTGGCGATCGAGCGACATGCCGGCAAACTGAAAATCAAAATTGTCGCGGTAGAGTTGCGCGGGCTGGCCGGTCTTCGTCTGCACCGTGTTGGTGAAATTAATCTTCGTATCCGACGCGGAGTGCGCCGTTTCAGTATTCATGGTGCTGATGCGCATTCCAGTGTCGAGGGCGAAGAGCTTGTGGACTTTGCTGTCAATGGTGACGGGCACGAGCAGATACTGCCTGCGGTGATACACCGGCTCATAGCCGGCGAGTTCTCCAGATTTGTCTCTGTCGGATGGAAGAATTCCGGGCTGAGGAGGCAGCGGATCCAATTTCAATTTTTGATTGCGCGAATCGATCGTGATCAAATACTGGGCGAGAATATCGGTACCGATAAATCCGTCCGCGTTTCCCGCAAAGGGCATCTCACTCACGCCGACCATGCAATCGTGAAATTCGAGTGGTCCGATCCGAACGGTGTCTGCCTGAACGGTTCCCATCGGCGCGCCAACGGCGCGTTCGAAGCCATTCAGGTCAGCAAGGGATTTGGAGATGTAGAGGCCAGAAGCAGCCGTATCGAGCATCAGTTTGGCTGTCCCCTTCGGAAAGGCTACTTCGATGCGGAAGCCATCGATGTGCTTGCCGTCTTGTTTCGAGGGCAATAGCGGAAGTGTCGCCGATGCAACAGTGGGTAATGTTCTACACGTCTGCGAATCCTCAAACAGCAAGGGCATCATCGAGTGAATGGTCGTTTCCACCTTTGTGCGTGTCTGCGCATCGAGATCCTTCATGGTATCGAGCGACTTGCTGGCGCCTTCAATTTCCTGTGCCGCGGGCATGATGCGGCTCCAGGCCATCAGGATGTCGGGGTCGATCACGTCGATTTCGTATGCTTTCTGAAGCTCCGACCGCTCCGAGGCATACATCGAGTCGATACGGAAGATCTGGCTGCGCACGAGATGGACGCGGGCGTAGCACGGGTCGGCCGCGGCTGCCGCATCCAGGGACTTCATCGCCAGCCAAGGTTCTCCCAGTCGAAGCTGCACCTCGGCCTGGGCGGTAAGCACTGCAGCGGAGTCAGGACTGACGGTGCTTGCAGCGTTCAACTGCGCAACAGCCTCCTTGACTTTGTTCTCGTGGAGGAGAGTTTCGATAAGTCTGGCGGCGAGAAGGACATCCTGAGGCTGCTGCTTCAGCGCCTCCTCGTATAAAGGCTCGGCTTGCGGATAAAAGCCGTCGCTATAGGCCTTCTCGGCAAGGCTAAGCTGGTGAGGCGCAACCGGATGGCAAGTCGGATTTTGTCCTTGAAGGGGAACCGAGAGGAGCGCGACCACGACAGAATACGTCGCGATACAGATCGTGAAGACGCGATGCATTTTGATCATAGGGAACAGAATTGCGAGCGATCAAACGGCAATCGGAGTATACGACAGACTTCCTGCTCACAGAACTGAGCCTGCGGCTTCGCCAACGTCGAAGCCGAGTCGAAGCACGATGCAACCCAGTCAGATGGAGCCACATCACAGTCGGCAGGCAGGTTCCCTGCAGCTGGAGTGGCTATGCTTTGGACAATCTTCGTGATTCTTCTGGTGCTGTGGCTTCTGGGTTGGGTCGGTTTTCATGTGCTCGGCGCCTATATCCATCTCGTGCTGTTGCTCGCGCTGATCGTTCTGCTCATTCAGCTTTTCACCGGACGCCGTCCCGTCGTTTAGGGACGAGATCGACGGAGCAATTCAGACGGATGGGGCACTAGGGTTCATAAGTGCAGCTAGATTCATCGCGAGCAAGCAGTTTTCGCTGGGATCTGTCAGAGCCGATCGCTCAATTCCCCAAAGAGACGTCGAAAGCGATCAGTCCCACGCCGGCTCGTCTGGGTCCGCAAGCAATTCGGACGCCCGTTCGAGCATAACGCTCGGATGCACTGGTTTCGCGAGAACTTCGAACTGATGGCCCTTCTTCACTGCCTCTTCCAGAAGGATGGCCGTATTCGAATGGCCTGAAAACAGAAGCACGTGACACCCGCGGTAGTTGGATTTTGTGACGATCGCGAGGTCTATCCCGTTCATCTCCGGCAACATCACGTCGATGATTGCCAGGTCGGGACGCCACTCCGCGATCACCTCAATGGCACGCTCGGCAGAGTACGCCACGCGCACATCATAGTGCTGGGTTCGAAAGATGAGCGCCAGCGTATCCGCGATGGCAACTTCGTCATCGACAATCAGAATTCTCCGAGTTGATTTCTTGAGAGGCATTCCAGTTACGTTTCCCGGTTGAGATGCAGTGGGCGTTGGTCCCGGGATGGACGAATCGGAAAGAAAAGAGTCAAAATCGTACTGCGAGGTTTGGCAGTCGTGCCGCAGGCGTCCCAGGCCGCCCTTTCTTCTCTGCGCGACCTCCCTGTTCCGAAT
>Ga0335080_10008966_pt1 | contig 10447 bp, 10 predicted proteins | sample Lox_Sample_34_FD_206720 | JGI IMG/M metagenome (GOLD analysis project Ga0335080, IMG submission 206720) | Soil microbial communities from Loxahatchee National Wildlife Refuge, Florida, United States - Lox_Sample_3.4 | ecosystem: Environmental > Terrestrial > Soil > Wetlands | place: USA... | reverse complement strand
GGCGTCAGCGACTTCCGCACTCTCGCCTCGCGCATTCAATCCCGCCTGTAAATGCTCGACCTCGCAAAATACCAATCCGTAGGCGCAGCGTTAAAGGATGCCTTGGATCAATTTGCCAACGAAGTCTGCTTGATAGAGGCGGACCGGGACCGCGAGAAAGAACGTCTTACGTACCGGCAATTTCAGGAACGCGCGCATCCCTTGGCCAAAGCACTGCAATACGGTGGTTTTTCCGCTGCTGATCGCGCCAGCATTATCATGACCAATCAGTCGAAGTGGCTCATCTCTGCTTACGCGGTCTTCTTTACGGGCGGCGTCCTCGTTCCGCTCGACTATAAACTTACGCCCGAAGAGCAGTGGCAGTTGCTCAAACATTCCGCCGCGAAGGTTCTCATTACGGAGTATCCCATTTGGCGCCAGCTCAGCGCTTCTCAAGGTCGTGCAGGCGCCGCCGATCTCAGGACCGTCCTCGTCACCGAAGCCCCGGCGAACGCCGATCTTTCCGGCGCGCACCGCTGGGAAGACTTTCGCTCTACGGCTGCCCAGCCCACTTTTGTGCCGCGCGAGCGTCAGGACCTCGCCTGCCTCGTCTACTCCTCTGGCACCGGCGGCCGCGCCAAAGGCTGCATGATGACGCACGAAAATTATCTCGAGCAGTGCGTCGCGCTCACCTCCATCTACCCCTTTTGGCCCGGCGTTCGCTACCTCAGCATTCTTCCGACCAATCACGCTATCGACTTTATGGTCGGCTTCTTTGGTCCCTTCACCTGTGGCGCCGCGGTCGTGCATCTCCGTACGCTTCGCCCCGAATACGTCCGCGAAGCTTTCTCGAAATACAAAATTACCTACGTCAGCCTCGTTCCTCTAGTCCTGAAAAATTTGCAAAAAGGTCTGCAAGCCCGTTTCAACGAGCTTCCCTCAGGCAAGCGCAAAGCGCTGAACGCGCTCATCGCCATCAACCAAGCCTTCACCAAGAGCCATCCGCGCTTGGGTCTCAGCCGCCGTTTGCTCAAACAAGTCCACGAACCTTTCGGCGGTGAACTCCGCGCCATCATCGTTGGCGGCGCGTTCACCGAGCCGCAAACGCTGCAATTTTTCTACGACCTCGGCATCCCCGTCGCCAACGGCTACGGCCTGACCGAAGCCGGCACCGCCATCACCGTCAACGATCTTCGTCCGTTCCGCGCCGACACGGTTGGCAAACCGCTTCCCGGCATGGAAGTCTGCATTCTGAATCCCACCGCCGACGGCATCGGCGAAGTCTCCGTTCGCAGCAAAACCGTCATGTCCGGCTACCTCAACGATCCCGAGCTCACCGCCGAAACTATCGTCGACGGCTGGCTACTCACCGGCGACCTCGGCCGTTTCGATCCGCATGGCCACTTACAACTCTTCGGCCGCAAGAAAAACATGATCGTCACCGAAGAAGGCAAAAACATCTATCCCGAAGACATCGAATCCGTCTTCGAAAGCCTGCCGGTTAAAGAATTTTGCGTTTTTGCCGCTAACTACATCTGGCCTGAGCGCTCTATGGTCGGTGAACAACTCTTGCTCGCTTTGCACTTAGAGCCCGGCCAGACCTTCACCGAAGATCTGCGCCGGGACATCTCCGCCCGCAACAACAAACTCCTCAACTACAAACGCATCCACGGCATCGTTCTCTACGACTCCGACTTTCCTCGCACGGCTTCCATGAAAATCAAGCGCAACGTGCTCGCCGAGCAACTCGCCCAACTCGACCGCGCCAAAGCCTTTCTTCCTCTGTGATAATGCGCAGGACGCCATTCTTGGGGACTACGACACCACTGTGCCCGAATCATTCGAGCGGAAGTGCGCTATGAGGGACCGCTTTTTCGCCATCGTCAACCCCGCTGCGGGCGGTGGCCGGTCCGCGAAACTCGCCGGCCCTGCGCTCGCCGGCCTGCGCGAAAAAGGCCTCAAGATTGACGTCGTTGCTTCCACCGGCCCCGGCCACGCCGTTGAACTGGCCCGCGAAGCCTATGCTCAGGGCTACCGCCGCTTCATCGCCGTCGGCGGCGACGGCACCGCGCACGAAATCTTAAACGGCGTTTACGACCGCGCCGCCCAAAACGACCGCATCGCGCTCGGTTTTCTCCCGTTAGGCACCGGCAATTCCTTCCTTCGCGATTTCACCAAAGAAGGCGCCCAAGCCTCACTGGAAGCTCTGCTCGCAGGTCGTACACGCGCGGTCGACCTACTCCGTCTCACCCACTCTCGTGGCGTCATCTATTCCTTCAATCTTCTCAGCGTTGGCTTCACCGCCGACGTCGGCGCCCTCACCAATCGCTACTTCAAACCCTTTGGCTATCTCGGTTACTTGCTCGGCGTTTTCGTTCGCGTCATTCAACTTCGCCGCCGCGCCTTTCGCCTCCGTTGCGACGATGATCCCAACTGGGACGAAACCCGCTGCCTGTTCCTCGCGTTCAACAACAGCAAGTTCACCGGCGGCACGATGCTCATTGCTCCGCAAGCCGATCCCACCGATGGCCTCATCGAATTTGTCCGCTGGGGTCCCATCGGCCGCCTCGGCCTGCTAACTATGCTTCCGCGCCTCTACGACGGCACGCACATCAATCATCCCCTCGCTTCGCGCCGCGCCGTCCGCCACATCGAATTCGGCACGCAAGTACCCGTCGACGTCATGATCGACGGCGAAATCGCCACGCTCGAATGCCGTTCGCTCGACATCATTCCCGGCGCCGTGGACATCTACATATGAAGCGCGCCTGGCTCGTCCTCCGTAGCGCTTTGCTCTGGGCCATTAGCGGGCTTCACTTCTTTATCTTCGCGCCCACGCTCGTCCTGCTCGGCATCTTTCTCGATGCCCGCAAACATGACTGGCTCCAGCGCGCCTTCTGCCGCCGCATCGCCCTGTTCTCCGGAGCGCGCGTCGTCGCCGTTCGCTCTCCCGGCTATGATCCCCAGCGCACCTGCTTCTTCATGTGCAATCACGTCAATCTCTTCGACCCCTTCATGCTCTACTGCGCCGTTCCGCAATTCGTGCGCGGCTGGGAACTCGAATCCCATTTCAAGATTCCCGCCTACGGCTGGCTGATGAAGCGCTTTGGGAACGTCCCCGTCCCGGACGTCCGCCGCCCCTCCGACCTTAAACGCATGTGGCGGCTCACGCAGGACGCCATCAATCGCGGCACCAGCCTCATCGTTTTCCCGGAAGCCAAACGCACCCGCGACGGCCACGTCGATGGATTCGAAGACGGCGGTTTTCGCGTCGCCCAGCAGCTCGGCCTTCCCATCATTCCCGTCAGCCTCGTGGGCTCCTTCCAACATCACCGCACCGGCCACTGGATGCTCTGGCCCGCTACTATCACTGTCCATCTTCATGATGTCATCGAAACAAAAGGAATGACCAAGCAGGACGTTCCCGCCCTTCGCGACCGCGTCCACGCCATCATCTCCGCGCCTGTCGAGGAATGGCTTGCCCAGCCCGAAACAAAAAACGCCGAATTTGTCTTGGAAATGAAAGAACCGTCAGGAAGGTAACTTGATTCCTGGAATCGTCCGCCCTGCGCGCGTCTCTTGCCACGTGAACACGATCCGGTCGATCACCGTAATCGTCGAAACTACCGCAATGACCCACAGCACGGGCCCCATCCGGTTAAACACGCCGCCGATAATCAGCAACACCAGGCGCTCCGGCCGCTCCATGAACCCCACTTTGCACAGCGGGATCAGCGACTCCGCCCGCGCTCGCGCATAGCTCACCATCACCGAACCCGCTGTCGCCACCGCCGCCAGAATCACGTACGCTGTCCGCCCGCTCACCGAGTAATACACCAGCAGGCCCATGTACAGCGCCATATCCGCATAGCGGTCCAACGTCGAATCGTAAAACGCACCAAACGCGGTTACCCGGTTCTGCCGCCGAGCCACCTGCCCGTCCAGCATGTCCAGAAAGCCGGCGAAGAAAATGATCACCGCGCCCAGACGAAAATGTCCCAGCGCGAAGTAGCCCGCCGCCACAAAGTTCACGACCAGCCCCAAAAACGTCAGAAAATTAGGATTGACACCGGTGGCTGCCAGCACGCCGACAATCTTTTCCAGCAGCCATTTGCTGCCCGTGCCGATCGCGCCTGTGAAGGTTGCCATTCGTCGCTAACGTGAAATTTTCTCGGAAAATGAAATCGTTGGCCCTGCCGAAATCCTACACCAGCCCTGCTAAACCCCGCAAACCTCCCAATTTGGCACAAACCGAAAAACGAATTTGTTCCATTTCTGCTTGACCCTATCTGCTTCGCGTCATACATTCGCGCATAACCCTTATATTCAGGAGAAAACTTAAACTTGCAGCCTTCCGCAACATCTCGCCGCGGTTTCCTCCTCCAGAGTCTCGGTGGAGCGTCTTCCGTCTGGCTCGCTTCCCACTGGCCCGCGATGCTCTCCGCTGCCACTCATGCTCGTGACGCCGCAGCCTCCGAGTCTCCCAAGTTCGATTTCTTCTCCGCCGAGCAGGCCGCCGAAATCGAAGCCGTTTCCGCGCGCATCATTCCCACGACGGACACGCCGGGCGCCCGCGAAGCCGGCGTCATCTACTTCATCGACCGCGCCCTGCTCACGTTCGCCAAGGACCAGCAGAAGACTTGCATCGACGGGCTCGCTGATTTGCAGTTCCGCGTCGCGCAAACCTTCCCGGGCGCTACGAAATTTTCCGCTCTTACTCCCGACCAGCAGGATCAAATTCTTCACACGCTGGATGAGCCACCGGCATCCACTGGCCGCCGTAGTGCGCGCAATCGTCCGAACGTCGGCAGTTCTTTCTTCGAAACCATTCGCGCGGCCACCATCGCCGGCTTTCTCATCGATCCCGACTCCAACCGCCAAGGCAACCGCGATGCCGTCGGCTGGAAGGTCATCGGCCGCGACCCAGCGCACATGTTCCAATCGCCCTTCGGCTTCTACGACAAAGACTATCCCGGCTATGAGCCCAACCCGCCCGCCAACGGAAAGGCTGGCTCATGAGCGCCGTGACGCCCACGCCCCAATATAAAACGACGGACGAAGTCGACTTCGTCATTGTCGGCTCCGGAGCCGCCGGCGGCATTCTCGCCAAGGAACTCTCCACGAACGGCTTTCGCGTCGTCGTTCTCGAGCAGGGCCCGTATCTCACCGAAAAAGATTTCAGCCACGACGAAATCAAGATTCTGAACGAAGACTTCCTCACCAACCACCCCGACCGCCAGCCCAATACCTTCCGCAAAACGCCGCAGGACAAAGCCAAGCTCCAGCGCGCCCTTGTCTACGGTCGGCTCGTCGGCGGGACCAGCGTTCACTTCACCGCGAACTTCTGGCGCTTTCACGAAATTGACTTCATCGAACGCAGCAAAATCGGCCCTGTCGCCGGCTCCACGCTCGTCGATTGGCCCATCACCTACGCCGACCTCGAGCCTTACTACACCAAAGTCGAATGGGAGGTCGGCATCTCCGGTCTCGCCGGCGCCAGCCCGTTCGATCCGCCGCGCTCCAAGCCCTATCCGATGCCCCCGCTGTCCGTCAAGAGTGGCGGCGTCATCTTCGAACGCGCCGCGCGCAAACTCGGGTGGCATCCCTATCCAGCGCCGATGGCCATTTTGTCGCAGCCTCGCCCCGGCCGCGCTGCCTGCATGAATTGCGGCTTCTGCCTGGGCTTCGGTTGTGAAGTCGGCGCCAAGTCCAGCTCGCTCGCGTACGCCATTCGCGCCGCCGAAAAAACCGGCCGCTGCGAAATTCGCCCCAATTCCTACGTCCACAAAATCGAACTGGACGCCAACGGCCGCGCCACCGGCGCCATCTACTTCGACAAAGACCGCAAAGTCCAGCGCCAGAAAGCCAAGGCCGTTATTCTCGCCGCCAACGGCGCCGAGACCCCGCGCCTGCTCCTTCTTTCCGCCAACAAACAATTTCCCAATGGCCTCGCCAACTCCAGCGGCCTTGTTGGCAAAAATTTGATGCTCAACTCCGGCGGCGTCGCCAACGCCGTGTTCGATGAGCCGCTCAACGATTACAAGGGCTACGCGGTCTCCCGTATCCTGCACGACTTCTATGAACTCGACGCCAACAAGGTTGGCTTCGTCGGCGGTGGCGGACTGGACGCTCGCTTTGACATGACGCCGATCAGCTTTGCCATCGCCAGTCTCCCGCCCGGCTCACCGCGCTGGGGCAAGGCTTACAAAGATCTGCTCGCGCACAACTTCACGCGCACCCTCGAAATTTTCTGTCATGGCACGTCGCTGCCGGTCGAGAATAACGGCTTCGACCTCGACGACACCGTAAAAGACGCCTGGGGCCTTCCGGCTCTCCGCATGACTTACAAAGACCATCCCGACGATCTCAAGCTTTCCGCCTGGCTCGCCGAGCGCGCCAAAGAACTTCTCGACGCCGCTGGCGCCGTCAAGCAATGGTCTTACCCCATCCAGGAGCAGCAATTCGCCGTGCATCTTCTCGGCACCTGTCGCATGGGCACCGATCCCAAATCCTCGGTAATCAACGCCGACCACCGCACCCACGACGTCAAAAATCTCTTCCTCTGCGACGGCAGCAGCCTCGTCACCTCCGGCCGCGGCCAACCCACCCTAACCATCGAAGCCCTGGCCTACCGCGCCTCCGACCGCATCACCCAATTAGCCCATCGCGGCGACCTGACCGTCTAGCGTGGCGATCTACCAACAGCATCCCTGCGTAGTGGATCTCTTAGCGGTCCGTGCGCATATTTCGATGGAAACCTATTTCCACCAGGCAGTACTCTAAGCGACTCATGAGGTGGAGATGACTCGTCTGCGAGCCCTGTTCTTTTTTTTGCTTCTAGCGGCTGTGTTTGCCCCTGGCATCCAATCCCAAGCGTCTTCGCCTCCGACCGACAAAGCGATATCCGAGCTGGCCTCGCGAATGGGCCAGCGGCTAAAGAACTTGCATATCAGCAAGGTTGTTGTTTCCGATCTTACCGGGCCGCAAGGGCAAGCCCTTCCTCTGGGAAAGTGGCTAGCCGACCAACTCTCCCTCAAGTTGGCTGCGGGCTTTCCGACGCTTGAAACTTTGGATCGTCCGCACCCCCAGCCGTTTTCTTCTGACGAAGCTGGTCGCACTATGCCGGCAGCAACGAATCCTGAGATGGCCCAGGCGTCCGCTCGAGTTTGGGCTAGTCAGATGGGCGCAAGCGTTGTCGTTACCGGAATGTTCGCGGACTTGGGCGGGCACATTGGCGTTTCCCTCAAAGCCTTCAATTCTTCTGCTGCCGCCCTGTTACTTGCCGAGGAATGGGGTGAAGTGCCTGACAATGCGCTACCGGCATGGTCTGTGAATTCTCTCCCCTCGATAATATCTCCAGGTCTTCCCATGGCCGGCCGCAATGGTTTCACCACTCCCGAATGCCTTCACTGTCCGGCTCCGAACTATAGTGACGAGGCTCGCAGACAAAAATTGGCTGGTGTAGTCGTCCTCCAAGTTACAGTCAGCGCCGAGGGAAAGACCACGGACATCTACGTTTGGAAATCTGTAGAAGCTGGGCTGGATAAAAAGACGGTACACGCCGTCAGCACCTGGAAATGGAAACCTGCCGTCGGACCCGACGGCAAGCCAGCTACGGTAACCGTGCCTGTCGAGTTGAGCTTTCGCCTCTACTAAGCACGCAGATCACGCGCCCGTCCACTGGGTTCCATTTCACACCCAAATCGCACGACGGACTTCAGCCTCGCCGAGGAATATGGCTGTGCGCCGCGGCAAATCGAAGAAGCCCTCCTCTGGGAGCGCTCCGTCCCCCTCCCCGCAGCCGCCTGACGACTTCGTCCTCTACCTAGAAACCGATCTTTGAGTGTCCGGGCACGCTCTTACAGCGCCGTAGGCGCGGCTCAATTTAACCCAACGCGTAAGCGTTGGGTGGGTCAGCGAGCAAGAGCCCGAGCACCGTAGGTGCGGCACATTCTTCGAACTGTGCGCAGGGCAAGATTCCTACCGTCTCACCCAAACACAAACCTCGGATCGAATTCGACTCCATGCTTCTTCAACAGCGCCACAAACTCCGCTTCGAAGCTCATCTTTCGATGATGTGCCTCTTGGTTTCGTATGTACCGCACCACCGTCGGCACCACAGACGCGCTCACGCTGAACGCACCATACCCTTGCTGCCACGAAAAGCGATGCCCCTGTTCACCAGCCCAGCGTGACGAATTCGCTTTGATCGTAGCCACCGCTTTCGCCAGCGCCAACGTCGCCGGAATCTGAAGGAGAAGATGCATGTGATCCGCCGCGCCGCCGATCGCATGGAGATAGACTCCCTCGCCCTTGCACACGCCCGCAGCATAAGCCCACAGCCGGGGTCGAAATTCGGCAGAAATTACGGGTCGACGTTCCTTGGTACCGAAGACGAGGTGAACAATATTCTGTGCGTAGCTATGAGGCATGTGCCGCACCTCCCGTGCTCGGGGCTGTATATCACGCCAGCCCAGCGCGTTGCGCGGCCCGGCCAACACGTGGCGCTGCCACCGTGCTCGGGCGCGCCCTTCCGTCTCACAAAACTCGCAAATTCTCCGCAACTCCTTCCACTCACGCCACTTCCACGTCTCACGTTCGAATTTTACCGGTACAGTACTATATCTTGATAGTAATCAAATCCCATGCTACCATTCCCCGTGCTTCGCTCGTTCCAGCCCTCGTCCGTTCCCGCACGATTTCTCAAAGGCGCATCTCCTCTTTTCTCCCATTTTTGCCCTCTCCGATTTGCTCTGCACCCTTCGCTAGCCCTTATCTTCTTTCTTTTGATATTGTTCCGAACTCTTTCGTGCCTCTCAAAACGCTATCTCGCTCTTTTTCAATCGCTTCCAAACTCTTTGCGCAAAACACCCGGGGTGGGTATGTCAGGCTGCTTCGAGAAGCGAACACCTTCCACCCTCCGACCCACCCCTGTGCCACTCAACTCTTTCCGCAAATCGAATCGTTTCATGCGCTTCCGCACAGTTTCCGTCACCACAGGGGTGGGTATCGTCGGCCATGCCTTATCCTTACTTCATTGCCTCTTTGCCTCACTGCTTCCACCTTTTTGCTACACTTCTTCGCCGGCTCAACCAACTCCATCAGGAAAGCGAACCCATGACTGCTAGCCGTCGCAATACACTTTTTGTACTCTCCGGCTTGGCGCTCGCCGCCGCTCTTGCCATCACCGGCGCGGCGCAATCCAACGGCGGGCCCAACTCCGGTGCCCCCAAACTCGCCGAAGACCAATTCAAGAACATCAAAGTCCTCAAAGGCGTGCCCGCCGATCAGGTTTTTCCCACGATGCAATTCATCACCGCATCGCTCGGCGTGGAATGTGACTACTGCCACGTCCGCGGAGAAAAAGGCCTCGAACCGGACAAGGACGACAAGAAGACCAAGCAAACCGCTCGCAAAATGATGGAGATGATGTTCGCCATCAACAAAGATAATTTCGAGGGCCATCGCGACGTGACCTGCTACTCCTGCCACCGCGGCGCTGCCGAGCCCGTTGGAACGCCCATCATTTCTGACACGGAAGAAGCCAAGCCCGAACGCGCGAGCGCCGAAGCCGCGAAACCAGTTCTGCCGCCCGCCGACCAGTTACTCGACAAATATCTCTCCGCCGTCGGAGGCGCTGCCGCGCTGCAAAAAGTTTCCAGCCGCGTCGAAAAAGGCAAAATCACCGCCAACGGTCACGAATTTCCCATCGAGGTCTACGCCAAAGGTCCAGACAAGCGCATCTCGGTCATGCACATGCCGAATGGCGAATCCACTACGGCCTTCAACGGCACGCAAGGCTGGCTCAACAACGGCGGCCGTCCGCACCTGATGTCCCCCGCCGAAAACGACGCCGCGCGCATCGACGCCGACCTCTACTTCCCGCAGCACGTCAAATCGCTTTACAAAAAATTCACCACGCTGCCCGGAGAGAAAATCGATGGCCAGGACACTTGGCTCGTCGTTGGCCGCAGCGAAGGCCAGCCGCCCCTGCGCCTCTATCTCGACAAGGATTCCGGCCTCCTCGTCCGGCTCGTCCGCTACGCGGAAACTCCGCTCGGCCGCAATCCCACGCAAATTGATTACGCCAACTACAAAGACGCCGACGGCGTGAAAATTCCCTACCAATGGACGCTCTCGCGCCCCGGCAATCGTTTCACGATCCAAGTCACCGACGTTCAGCAAAACGTCCCGGTCGACGACGCCAAGTTCAATCCGCCGCCGATGCCGCCGCCTCCCGGCGAAACCAAGCCGGCCAGCCACTAAGCAGTAGGCGGCATAACGAGCCGCTAACCGCTTGGGCGGGTCGGCCTAGACGATCGCAGTCGCAAAGGAAATTCCGCAGTGCAACACAACTCAACTTTAGGCGGCGCGCTGCTCGCGTTTCTCCTCCTCGTGCCAACAACGCTCGCGCAGCCCGCGAAGCGTACGTCCGACTGTAGTGGCGGGTCTTTAGACCCGTGGTTTT
>Ga0335080_10008964_pt1 | contig 10448 bp, 6 predicted proteins | sample Lox_Sample_34_FD_206720 | JGI IMG/M metagenome (GOLD analysis project Ga0335080, IMG submission 206720) | Soil microbial communities from Loxahatchee National Wildlife Refuge, Florida, United States - Lox_Sample_3.4 | ecosystem: Environmental > Terrestrial > Soil > Wetlands | place: USA: Florida... | reverse complement strand
CGATGTCGGCGACGGTAAACTCGGCGAGGCTCTGGTTCTTCTGGCGGCGCATACCGGAAAGCATGCTGCTGCGCGCCGAGAGGTTCTCGATGAGGCGGCGGGCGATGGAGATCAGGTAATCGCTGGCAGCAATATCGAGCAGAGGGGCCACGAAGTGCGGGTCCATCTGGTAGGTTTCGGCTTCGGTCTTCTGAACGCGGCCGATGCGGAGGATGGAGTGGCCCTGGCGGCTTTCTCCCTCCACCAGCAGGCGCATGTTTTTGCGGGCGATCTGTACCGGACGCTCACTGGCGTTCGTATTCTCATCACGGAAGGTCTCCACTTCAGCGAGGTAGCGGGTTTCGAGCCCGCGTGTGGCCATGGAGACATTGAGCCCGTTCTCACGGTAGGACGGGATCGCGAGGAAGACGTCGAGCGTATTGGAATCAGGAGCAAAGAACTCGGCGATGGGACGCGCGGGCGGAGGAGGATCGGATTCGGGGATGTCGAAGGGAAGACCGTCAGGGAACATACCCTGCGCTTTGTGGACCTCGAAGACGCCATTGGCGAGCTGCTCCTGGTTGAACTGGAGCTGGCTGAAGCCCCAGGGGCGGAAACTAAGGGCGTCGAGACGGAACTGCAGGACGCTTTCGATGAACCGATCCTGGGCCTGGAGGTGTTGCGGGCTCAAAAAAGTCCCTTTGGCCCAGATGACTGGCTGCAGCGTCCTCATTCCGGTAAAGTATCATACACGGTCGCGCCGCCGACCGAAAGAGGAATTGAGGCCGTTTGTTGTGTCCGTCTCGTCCCATGAGCGGACACTCGGACATCAGGGCAGGTTCAAGACAGCCCGGCGGCTCAATCGTCTGAAGAAAAGAACCAACGGCACACCGCGTGCGTTAGGTTGGATAGGAGTATGACCGCCGCTTTGAGCACACCCAGACTGCGTAAACCGGACAGTGCCCTGCGAGTTCTTGTCAGCGACGATCAGCCGGACATTCTGGAAGCTCTGCGTCTGCTGTTGAAGGGCGCGGGATATGTGGCCGAGACGGTGGATTCGCCGGCGGCGCTGCTGCGGGCGCTGGACGCGAAGCCGTTCGATCTGATCCTGATGGATTTGAACTACGCGCGCGACACGACGTCGGGGCAGGAAGGGCTGGATCTGCTGGACAAGCTGCGGACGCGGCCGGATTGCGCGCCGGTGGTGGTGATGACGGCGTGGGGGAACGTGGAGCTGGCGGTGGACGCGATGCACCGCGGGGCCACGGACTTCGTGCAAAAGCCGTGGGACAACGTACGGCTGCTGGGAACGATCGAGAAACAGGCGCGGGAGGCGGAGGCGCGGCGAAGCGCGCAGCGGGCGGCGAGGTCGGAGATTGAGATCGCGCGGCACGTGCAGGAGAAGCTTTTCCCACAGCCCGTGAAGCAGCTCGGATCGATCCGGTATGCGGCGCGGTGCGTGCCGGCACGCGAGGTGAGCGGGGACTACTACGATTTTCTCGATCTGGGACCGGGGTCGCTGGGGTTTGTGCTGGCCGACGTTTCGGGCAAGGGGATGGCGGCGGCGCTGCTGATGGCGAGCCTGCAGGCCGCGTTTCGCAGCCAGACCGAGGTGGTACGCGACGGCTGCGAGCTGCTGCGAGGGATCAACCGGCTGTTCTATTCGAGCACTCCGGTGGAGCAATACGCCACGGTGTTCTTCGCCGATTACGACGACCGGTCGCGGACGCTGAGGTATGTGAATTGCGGACATCCGGCTCCTTTGCTGGTGCGCGCGAGCGGAGCGGTGGAGCGGCTGGAGGCGACGGCTCCTGTGGTGGGGTTGCTGAGCCGGTGGGATTGCGCCGAGGGCGTCCTGACGATGGAGGCGGGGGACACGCTGGTGGCGTTTTCCGACGGCGTGACCGAGGCGGGGATCGACCGGGAGGCGGAGTTCGGCGAGGAGCGGCTGATTGCGGCGATCACGGGGGCTCGGGCGACGGATCCGGAGGGGCTGATCGAGGAGATTGTCGGGCAGGTTTGCGCACATGCGGGGCTGGCGGGGGACGACTGCACGATGCTGGTGGTGCGGGCGGTTTGAGGCGCAACGATACGGCGCCGCCGCGGCTCATTCACGCGGTGAGCGAATTGCATAGACAATAACCACTGGAGAGCATTCATGTCGCTGTGGCAGGATGTGACCTACGCGGTTCGGACGCTGCGCAAGAGTCCGGGAGCAACGCTGGCCGCCGTCGCCGCGCTGGCGCTGGGGATGGGCGCGAACACGGCGATGTTCAGCGTGGTGGATGCGGTGCTGCTGCATTCGGCGGCGCTGCGCGGGTTGCGCGATCCCGGGAGCCTGGTGATGGTGTGGGAGCGGAATCCGGCCATGATGTCGTTTCTGGCGGAGCGGATGCCAGTGGCGCTCGGGAATTATCGCGACTGGAAACGGCAGAACCGGTCGTTTTCGGGGATGACGGCCCTGGCTTCGTCAAACGTCAACGTGGGCGGGAAGAGCCGGGTGGCAAACGATCGGCCGCAGCGCGTGGAGTCGATGGCGGTGGAGCCGAACTTCTTTACGCTGCTGGGCGTGCGGCCGTCGCTGGGACGCGCGTTCACGGCCGATGACGAAGGCAGGAACGCGGTCATGCTCGGCGCCGGATTCTTCCGGCAGCGCTTCGGCAACAGCGCGAACCTGGACGGCAAGACGATACGCGTGGATGGGAGCGAGCGCGCGGTCATCGGAGTGATTCCGGACAGCTTCGAGTTCCCGGGCATGTGGGAGGGAACCGATCAGCGACGGCCACAGGTGTGGGTGCCGGCCGTCACCACGAGCGCGCACACAGAGCAGGAACTCTGGCCGCGGACATGGCTCGTTTACGCGCGGCTGCGACCGGGAGTGACGCTGGAACAGGCCCGCAGCGAGATGACGGCGATCGCGCAGAACGACCTGAAAGTGAATCCCGGACCGAATCAGGGATTCGGAATCAACGTGTTTTCCGTAGCGCAGGAAGATGTGGGCTCCGATCTGCGGCGCACCCTGGCGGTGTTGCAGGTGGCGGTGGGATTCGTGCTGTTGATCGCGTGCGCCAACGTGGCCAACCTGCTGCTGGCGCGCGCGGTGGGCCGGGAGCGGGAGATCGCGATCCGTCTGGCGCTGGGAGCTTGGCGCTGGCGCATCGTGCGGCTGATGCTGACCGAGAGCGTGCTGCTGAGCCTGCTGGGCGCTGCGGCCGGACTGCTGCTGGCGGTGTGGAGTCTGGGCACCATTTCGGCGCTGGCACCGGGCGACACGCATGGCTTCCATGAGCTGCGGCTCGACCTGCCGGTGCTCGGGTTCACGTTCGTGGTGTCGGTGCTGACGGGCGCGGTGTTCGGACTGGTTCCGGGGCTGCACGCAGCGCGACAGAATCTGCACCAGTCTCTGAGCCAGGGCGGGCGTTCGATCAGCGGAGGTCCACAGTGGCTGCGCAGCGGGATGGTGGCGGGCGAAGTGGCGCTGGCGCTGATCCTGCTGGTGGGCGCGGGGCTCATGATCAGGAGCCTGAGCGCGCTGATGAATGTCGATCCGGGGTTCCAGGTTGATCATCTGCTGACGCTGCAGACGGGGCCGGTGGATGAAACGCACGCGCGCTCGTTCACGGCGCAGTTGCTGGAGAAGGTGCAGCATCTGCCGGGGGTGAAGTCGGCGAGCATTTCGAGCGGGCTTCCGATGGAGAGCGTGACGGAGGCGAACTACCGAATCGAGGGCAGGCCGAAAACGAACGATCTGCCGATTGCGGGATATACGCGGGCGACGGAGACGTTCTTCCGCACGATGGGCATTCCCATCCGGCGCGGGCGCGGATTTACGCAAGCCGAAGCAGAGGCGAAAGATCCCGGCGTTCTGATTGTGAACGAGGCATTCGCGCGAAAGAACTGGCCGGGCGAAGATCCGCTGGGGAAGATTGTGATGCTTCCGGGCGGAGACAAGGAGGACCGGCGCGTTCCGGTGGTTGGCGTGATCGGGAATCTGCACGAGATGGGCCCGGACGCAGAGACGAGGCCGGAGATCTTCCTGCCGCAGCGGTCGTTTTCGGACATCAACCTTGCGGTGCGGACCATAGGAGATGAGAACACGCTGCGTCGCGCACTGGAGCAGGCGGTGTGGAGCGTGGACCCGTCGATGCCGGTGCAGCAGATTCGTGCGATGCCGCAGGTGCTGCACGACTGGCCGGCGGAACGGCGCTTTACCATGACGGTGCTGGGCGGATTTGCGGGACTGGCACTGCTGCTGTCGTCGCTGGGGTTGTACGGCGTGCTGGCCTACGTGGTCACGCTGCGGACGCGGGAGCTGGGGATTCGCGTCGCTCTGGGAGCGACGGCGCGCGAGGTGCGGCGTCTGGTGGTGGGCCAGGGCCTGCGGATGACGGCGCTAGGAATGGCCATCGGTCTGGTGGGCGCTCTGGCGCTGACGCGGGTGATGCACAGCCTGGTGTTCGGGGTGAGCACGTACGATCCGCTGACGTTTGCGGCGGTGGTGGTGGCGCTCACCGTTGTGACGATGTTGGCCAGTTACATACCAGCGCGGCGCGCGACGAAGGTGGACCCGATGGAAGCGCTGCGGATGGAGTAACCAACGTCGCGCCGGAGACATCGTTTCGATAGATGCTTCACCGGTGGCTGCCGATCGCGATCCTTCCTTTTGCACTCGTCTCTGCTCAGGATGAGGCGACCTTTTCGCTCGACGTTCGCGTAGTGAACGTGCTGGCCAGCGTGCGCGACAAGTCGGGCGCGTTTGTGCGGGACCTTTCCAAAGACGATTTCAAGGTGCTGGAGGATGGGCGGCCGCAGAAGATCGCCTATTTCTCGCGGGAGACGAATCTGCCGCTCACGCTGGGGCTGCTGATCGACACGAGCATGAGCCAGGCGCGGGTGCTGGATGCGGAACGCGCGGCGAGCTACCGGTTTCTGGACAACATGCTGCGCGACAAGGACCAGGTGTTCGTAATGCAGTTCGATATGGCCGTGCAGATGGCGCAGGATCTCACATCATCGCGGCGGCAACTGGAAGAGACGCTGCCGCTGGTGGATACGCCGACGCACGCCGAACTGGAGATGGAGGGAACGCGCGGCGGGACGCTGCTCTACGACGCAGTGGTGAAGGCGTCGCGGGATGTCATGAAGGGGCGCGAGGGACGGAAGGCACTGATCGTCCTGTCGGACGGCGGCGAGAACGGGAGCACAGCGACGATTGAGGAGGCGATCGACGCGGCGCAGCTTTCCGACACCTTGATCTACTCGATTCTGTTCGCCGATGCGGAGTATCCGTCGTGGGGCCGGGGCATCCTGAAGCGGCTGTCGAAGGAGACGGGCGGCGGATTCTACGAGGTTTCGAAGAAAGAGAGCATCGGCGAAATCTACGCGCAGATTCAGGATGAGCTGCGGAGCCAGTACAGCATGGGCTATGTGCCGGAGCGGCCGGTGACGGCGCCGGAGTTCCGGCGGATCGCGGTGACGGTGGATCGGCCGGGACTGACGGTGCGGGCTCGGGACAAGTACTGGGCGCGGCGGTGACTCCTGGCAGCGCGTGGCGCTGCCCCACCTATTCGTATCTGAGCGCGACGACCGGGTCGACGTGGGAGGCTCGAGTGGCCGGAATGAGGGCGGCGAGCAACGCGACAACGATCAGCAGGGCGGTGGCGACGGCGATGGCGAGCGGATCGGCGGCGGTGACGCCGAAGAGCATGCTGTTGACGATGGTGGAGGCCGCCATGAGGAGCGGGATTCCGCAGGCGAGTCCAAGGGCGATGACGCGTGCCGATTCGCGGATCATCATCCACTGGACCTGACGGCGGGCGGCGCCGAGGGCCATGCGCACGCCGAACTCGGAGGTGCGGCGCGCGACCGCATAGGACATGACGCCATAAAGGCCGACGGCGGCAAGCAGGAGAGCGAGAGCGCCGAATGCCGTACTGAGTTGAACGATCAGGCGCTCGCGCGAGAGGTCGTCGCGGATCAGTCGATCGAGGGTGGCAATGCCGCCGACGGTGAGAGTGGGGGCGGCCGAGGCCACGGCCTTGCGCAGGGCCGGCGCAATCGCATCAGGATTGCCGCTCACGTGCACGTAGATGCCATCGATGTAATCCATGTTCTGCGCGATTGGATACCAGCACATGACGGGCGCAGCTTCACGGACATCGTTGACGCGGGCATCGGCGACTACACCGACGATTTCGACGTCCGGCTTGTCATCTCCGAAACGCTGGCCGATGGCACTACGGCCGGGGAAATAGCGTCTCGCGAGGGTCTGGTTGACGATGGCGACTTTGGGCGCGTGGGCATCGTCGCGCCAGGTGAAGTCGCGACCCTCGACCAGGCGCATACCGATGGTGTGGAAGTAACCGAGGCCGACCTTGTCGGTTTGGAACGCGATTGTTTCACCGGGGCGCTTCTGGTACCCCGCGATTTCGACGGCGCTGGTGCCGATGCTGCCGCTGACGACGCCATCGGAGGCGACGGCCGCCGACCGGACCCCGGGCACGGCTTCGACTCGCTCCACGATGCGGCGATAGAGATCCGGAAGCTGCTGCTCGGTGAAACCGTCGCTGCGCGGGCGAACCTGGATGTTGAGGACGCTGGCGCGGTCGAAGCCGGGGTCGAGATCGAGCAGGTGACGGAAACTGCGGGCGAACAGGCCGGAGGTCACCAGAAGGACCAGCGAGAGCGCGACCTGGGAAGCGACGAGCAGCTTCATGCCACCGGAGCGCGCGCCGCCCTGGGTGGCTCGTCCACCTGCCTTCATCGCATTGGAGAGATCGACGCGGGTGCCGCGGAGCGCGGGGAGGAGTCCGAAGAGGACGCCGGTGAGCAAGGTGATGGTCAGAGTGAAGACGGCGACGCGGAGGTCCATGGTTGCGGCGGCTGAAGCGGCCGTCGAAGAGCCGAGCACCTGGTGGACCAGAAAGGCGGTGGCTCCGCGGGCTAGCAGCAGTCCGAAAAGCGCGCCGAGGACGGCGAGGACGAGGCTTTCGGTAAGGAACTGCCGGATGAGACGGCCGCGGCCCGCGCCGATGGAGAGGCGGACGGCGATCTCGCGCTGGCGGCTGCTGGCGCGCGCGAGCAGAAGATTCGCCACATTCGCGCAGGCGATCAGAAGGACCAGGCCGACCAGGCCCATCAGCACCACCAGCGGTTTCGAGTACCTGGTGCGCAGATAGGAGAATCCGCGGCCGGCAGGTTCCAACACCAGATGCTGCGCAAGAACGGCCTGGCGGCGATCAGTGTCGTCGCCGTAGAGCGCGCCGATGTGCTGGAGCTCCTGGGCGAAGGCGACGTTGAGGTGCGCGCGCGTGGCGGCATGATCGGCGGGGATGCGGGCGATGATGTCGAGCCAGAGGATCTGCTCCTGGGGCGGCCAGGGCTTGTCGTCATCGCCATTGTGGCTGGAGCGATTACCCGCGTACTGCACCGCCGACTGCATCATGACAGGCAGCCATACGTCGGTGGGGGCATCGGCCCAGACGCCGGAGAAGGCGCGCGGACCGACACCGATGATGGTGAAGTGCGCGCCGTTCAGGGTGAGGCCGCGCCCGAGAACGTCGGGAGAGCCGGCGAAGCGGCGCTGCCAGAAGCCATAGCTGACGACGGCGACCGGATGGCCGCCAACAGTGCGGTTGTCATCGGGAGTGAACAGGCGGCCGAGCGCGGGCTGAAGGCCGAGAATCGCGAAATGTTCGCCGGAGACGAGCTGGCCGCGCATGTGCTCGGCCCCGGGCGTGCCGTCCATGTTCGCGTTCATGCCGAACGTGCGCGTGACGGCGGTCATGGGCGTGCCGGCCGCCTGGAGGCGCACAAACGACGGCCAGGAGAAACGGCGGGGCTGGTGGGGATCGCTGAACGCAAAGTTGTAGAGCTCGCCCGGGGCGGCGACGGGCAGCGATTTCAGGGCGACTCCGTTCAGCAGGGAGAAGATGGCGGTGTTCGCGCCGATGCCGAGGGCCATGGAGAGAATCGCCACGGCGGCGAAAGCAGGGTGCGCGCGGAGACTGCGCAGGGTATAGCGGACATCCTGCGCGGCTTCGTCGAAGAGGCGAAAACCACGGGCTTCGCGGCACTCTTCGCGATACGCCTGAGCCGCGCCGAACTCGATGCGGGCCTGGCGCTCGGCTTCTTCGCGGGCGTGGCCGGAGCGGATGAGGCCGGAGATGCGCTGTTCGAGGTGGAAGCCCAGTTCCTCTTCCATATCACGCTCGAGCCGGCGGCGGCGGAACAGCGCGTCGAGCAGGGTTCGGACGGGATTGGACATGGCCTGGCGCGTCTCCTAATCTCTATAGGAAAGCATACGCCGACACTCCTAAGCTGTCAAGGAGAGAAGACCTGCTATGATCCCAGGGATGTCCGGACGTGCACTGCCAGATGTTTCCCGGCTGGCGCTGGTTCCCGCCGAGGCGCTGCGCCGGTTCCGAGCGCGCCTGAGCGAGATCGGGCTGACGGAGGATTACGTAGCCGAAATCACAAAGCTGGGGGATTCGCAACTCGGCCTCCTGGGGCGGCCGCTCCAGAACTGGCACGCCCGGCGGAAGCGAGAGCCGGCGGCGTATGCGGCGCGGATGCTGTTGCTCGAAGACCCGGTGACTGCCGACGAGGCGCGCGAGGCGCTGGGAACGGATCTGGTGGATGCCCTTACCGCGGGCGGGCTGATTGTCGCCAGCGCCGATGGCAGGCTGGTCTCGCCGTTCGAGCTGGTAGTTACTGAGCGAATCTGCCTGATCAGCGATCATCTCGACGAGGGGAGCGAAGACGCGGTGATGGGCGCAACGTCTACCACCGCGATCCTCTGCCAGGCGAGTCTGCCGGAACGGCCCGTGGAACGGATGCTGGATCTTGGCTGCGGCGCAGGAAGCTGTGCGCTGCTGCTGACGCATCGGGCCGCTACCGCCGTGGGAACGGACGTCAACGCGCGCGCCATTGTCCTATCGCGCATCAACGCGGCGATGAACGAGATCGGCAACGTCAGCTTCCGCGAGGGCGATCTGTTCGCGCCGGTGACGGGCGAGCATTTCGATCTGATCGTCTCGCAGCCACCATGGTTCGCGAAGCCGACCGACGTGGACGATCGCGTCTATCTGTTCGGCGGCTCTCGTGGCGACGAGATCTCCCTGCGCATCCTGCGCGAGTTGCCGCCATACCTGAATGCGCGCGGGCGGGCGATGCTGCTGGTGGAGTGGCCGGTGATCAATGGCGATCCGATTGAGGATCGCGTGGCCGACGCCGTGACGCAGGACGACTGCAACGTGCTGCTGCTCAGGTTTCCGCCAAAGGAACTCGATGACTACTGCACGCGTTACGCGGCGCTGGAAAATCCGAGGCTCGGGCCTGATTTCGAACGCTCCGTGGTGCATCGCCGCGAACATCTGGAGAAGCTGGGAATCTGCGGGACGATGATTGCCCTGGTCGTAATCCAGCGCAATCCGGACGGACTGGAATGGGCGGGTAGCGTGGACGTGCACGCCGCCGACACGGACTGGATCACCGCGGCGCGCATTGACCGGATGATTGCCGCGCGCGACCTGCTGGCGGGCGATCCGACGCGGCTGCTGGCCACGCGACTGCGCGTGCCGGAGGGCACGGTGTTCGCGCGGGAATACAAACTCGGCCATCCGGCGACGCCCACGGTCTCGGCGCGATTTCCGCATGAGGCTCTGGTGGGCAATGTACAGCTCGGGCCGGGCGCCCAGTTGCTGCTGACGCTGCTCAATGAAGCGCCGGACGCGCAGAGCGCCATCCGCCGGTACGCCGAGGGCGAGAAGATGAGTTTCGAAGCGGCATTCGGGCGTCTGATGCCGCACCTGGGAGAATCGCTGCTGGCCGGAATGCTGGAGCCGGTTACTGCTTCTTCATGATGTAAACGTAGTTGTTCAGGCCGAACTCGGCGGTGTTCAAGTCGGGGAAGTGGAAGTCGAGTTCCGTTTCGCAGCCTGTCTCCAGCGTCTTCCACGATGTGCCGTAGAAGCCCACCTTTTCGGCCATCTTCGCGGGGTCGACGGAGCGGTCGCGCTCATGCATCTCGCCGAACATCCCCTGGAAGAGCATGTCGGCCGGGTAGTCCTTCACCGCGTACTTCGGGTTGCGGCAGGCAGCCTGGCGCGGACCGAGGATCCCGGCGGCCTTGATGACGATGGTTTTGCCAACAAGGGTTTTCATCTCCGCGGTATCGGGTTTGAGCTCGGCGTTGGCCCAGGGCGCGGGGACGGCCGAAGTGATCTTCCAGGCGCCGACGTAGAAGGGGTCGCCCGCGAACGCGGCAGTCGCGAGGACGAGACAGATCGAGAGGCGTCGCAGCATCGGAGCGAGATTAGCACAGGACGCGCCGCGTCTGGCGCCAGCAGGGCGAGAACAAATACGGGCAGGGCGTGCTGCTCTGGCGGGGGATTCCACAGCGTCCGGACCCCATTCCATTCACCCGAAAAGGGGACTACAATATAGCCGCCGAGGAGGTGTCCTCATGA
>Ga0335080_10008963_pt1 | contig 10449 bp, 5 predicted proteins | sample Lox_Sample_34_FD_206720 | JGI IMG/M metagenome (GOLD analysis project Ga0335080, IMG submission 206720) | Soil microbial communities from Loxahatchee National Wildlife Refuge, Florida, United States - Lox_Sample_3.4 | ecosystem: Environmental > Terrestrial > Soil > Wetlands | place: USA: Florida... | reverse complement strand
TGACCCTGTCATTTGTACTCGAAGTCGGAGCAAGCCTTCCGGCGGCTCAATCGATTTCGGTAACGAGTGACGTTCCCAGCACCGGTGTACCTTTGTCTGCTTCTGTTTCGACGGACTCCGGCAGCAACTGGCTGGCAGTCAGCCCCGCGCAGTCGAGCACGCCAGGTACTTTCAGTGTCTCGATAAAACCGGTCACACTCGCGCCGGGAGTTTACACCGGAAGCGTGGTGATCACGTCCTCCACGGCATCCAACAGCCCGGTCAAGATACCGGTCACACTCACTGTGCCTGATATCCGTCTGACGGCATTACCTGGGTTGCTTGCGTTCAATTACCAGATTGGATGCCCGGTGCCCGGTCCACTCAGCCTGGCCTTATCGAGCAAAGGCGTCGATGGCAGCCCATTTTCCGTAGGCTTTACTGCGGCCGCCAGTTCCACAGGGGGGTGGTTAAGTATCGATACACAGGCAGGCGCTACGCCGGGAAACGTCAATGTGTCAGCGAATACGAACGGAATATCTCCCGGTACATACAATGGCGCTGTGACCGTGGCGTCGGCAACGGCAAGCAACAGTCCACAAGTGGTGCCGGTATTGTTGATAGCCAATAGTCCCGGGCTCTCGCTCAACCCTGGCTCGCTCACCTTTAATTATCAGTCGGGCTCCGGTGCGCTCTTGCCGAGCTCCCTCTCCATTTCAAGTTGCGGCGCGCCACTGGACTTCAAGATGTCTGCTCCCTCTGTTGGCTGGCTATCTATCGATACGTTGAGTGGCACGACGCCGGCGTCGGCTAACATATCTGTAAATGCGGCCTCCCTACCCAAGGGCACCTACAAGACGACCATTACGATCTCGTCGGCTGCTGCAGGAAGTTCCCAGAGCATCCCCGTCACGCTTATCGTTAGAGACGGCCCGACAATCATTGCCAACCCTAGCGCATTGTCCTTCTATTACGAGCAGGGGTTCCTTGTGCCGGATCCCCAAACACTCTCCGTGTCGGGAGGAAATACCAGCTTCACGATATCTGCATCAACCTCGTTCGGGGGCAAATGGCTATTTGTTAACAATGTTGGGGGAACAACACCAGGCACTCTGGGTGTTACCGTACAGCCCACCAACTTAGCATTAGGAACATATATCGGTACGATTTCGATCGTGTCGGCTGGCGCCACCAACAGTCCGGTAAATATTCCCGTGACACTGACTGTGGGCAAAGGAGGGCACCTGACGGCATCGCCGGCGTCATTATCCTTTGATGCGCAGGTCGGATCGCCGATCAGTCAAGGCCAGACAATTACGGTCTCCAGCACCGGCAGCCAGCTGGGCTTCGGAACGTTATTTACCGGCGGAGGGTGGATCTCTTTAAGTCCAACACCGCATGCCAGCACAGGAACTGTAAACGGTCTGAGTGGCCAGGTTACCAGCGCTCCCGCCCTGGTATCCGTGTCGGCCGTTACCGCAGGACTGGCTGCAGGCACATACTCAGGAACCATCACAATCACGCCGGATAGCGGTGATCCCGCGATCAATATACCGGTCACGCTTACGATTCGAGACAATCACTTGAGGATTCCGCAGGTTGCCGACGGCAACGGCTGGAAGACCACCATCGTGCTGGAAAATACGGACTCTGATCCAGCTCCGTTTACCCTCAGCTTCCGGAACGCCTTTGGAATCCCTGTCGCCATGCCGCTGCAAGGTATCGGCCCGGTGACCAACTACTCGGACGTGATCCCGGTCGGCGGTTCACGCATCATTGAAACGCCAGGAAACGCCGGTAGTCTCATCCAAGGTTGGGGTGAGGTTGTCGCCTCGAAATCGATAAATGGAACGGCCATTTTCCGCCAGCACGCGGCCGGCAGTGTGGATACAGAAGGCGCCGTGCCTCTCAGACCAAGCTCGGGAAATCACTTCCTGGTCCCCTTTGACAACACTCAAGGTTTCGTTACGGCGATGGCCATGCTCAATCCTGACAGCGCGCGGACGGCGACTGTAAATGCCGTGTTCCGTGATGAGAACGGACAACCGCTCTCCACTGGTTCTCTCGTTCTGGGACCGGGCACGCGGCAGGCCTTCGTTTTGCCATCCCAGTTTACTGGCCTTGCGAACCAGCGCGGGGTAGCGGAGTTCACTTCAGCGGTAGAAATCTCAGCCTTGGGCTTACGCGCGAGCCCTCGCTACACGCTCGCCTCCATTGAACCGATAGACACAGCCAATTTACCCGCGGCGGGGACGACTGCCACTATCTCGCAAATTGCCGACGGAGGCGGCTGGGAAACCACGATCATTCTTGTGAATACCGGTGCGACGCCAGCCCCGGTCTCATTGAGATTTACACAACCATTCGGAATACCCTGGGCCCTGCAGGTAGCGGGTACCAATGGAATCACCGAGTACAGCGACGTCATACCTGCCGGCGGATCGAGAATCATTGATACCGCCGGGTTATCGCCCGTGCTGTCACAGGGCTGGGGGCAGGTAATCACAACAGGTTCTGTTGCGGGAACCGCGATCTTCCGGCAACAGCTGAGTAGCGTACGCGATGCCGAGGGAGCTGTGCCGCTTACGCTGTCCGGCATGCAGCAGTTCGTCTTACCCTTTGACAATACGCAGGGCTTCGCGACGGCAGTGGCGTTGGCCAATGAGGATCCATCTCAGTCGACCGCTGTTTCAGTGACGTTACGCGACCTGAACGGCACTGTCCTCGGGGTTGAGACGGTCAACCTCGTGCCATTCGGCCGAAGCGCCTTTGTCTTGTCCTCGCAGTTCCCAGAGACAGCCAATGTCCAGGGCGTTGCGGAGTTTTCGTCGCCCAACGTCACTCTTTCGGCGCTTGGGCTCCGCTACAATCCAATCGGTTCGTTTACGTCGCTTCCTGCCGTCCAGAAGTGAACGTCGGCCCGGCTCACTCCCCTTACCGTTGAATCCGTGCGGAGCCGCCTTTGGCGAAAGCCCGCACTTGTTCGAGGGTGGCCATGGTGGTGTCGCCGGGAAATGTAGTCAGCAGCGCGCCGTGCGCCCAGCCCAGTTTCATGGCTTCATCGGGTGATTCGCCGGCGAGGATTCCGTAGATAAATCCGGAAGCGAAACCGTCGCCGCCGCCCACGCGATCCAGAACATGCAGTTCGCAAGTGGGCGCGACGTGCGTCCGGCCGTTGATCCAGGCTACCGCGCCCCAGTTGTGCCGGTTGGTGTGTTGCACTTCGCGCAATGTGGTCGCAACGATCTTGACCTGCGGATGCTTCTCGATCACGCGGTCGATCATTCCAAAGAAAGCGCTCGGGTCGAGCTTGGATTTTGCCGCGACCTCCGGGCCGGGTATTCCCAAGCCCTTCTGCAAGTCCTCTTCGTTTCCAACCAGGACATCGACGTTCTTTACAATGCGCGCGACCACGGACACCGCGCGATCCTGGCCGCCCGAAATCTTCCAGAGTTTCTCCCGGAAGTTCAGGTCGAACGACACCACGGCGCCGGCGGCTTTGGCGGCCTGCATGCCTTCGATGATCAGCTCGGCCGTGGTCGGAGAGAGCGCCGCGAAGATCCCGCCGCTGTGGAACCAGCGCACACCGCCGGCGAAGATGGCGTTCCAGTCGAAGTCACCCGGCTTGAGCAGGGCGCCTGCTTCGTTGCAGCGATTGTAGAAAACCACCGGCGCACGCACGCCGCAGCCCCGGTCACTGTACACGGCGGCAATGTTCGGGCCGTTGACACCGTTGTGTTCGAACCGCTTATAGAACGGCCGGACGCCCATGGCTTTGACTCGCTCCGCCACCAGGTCGCCGATCGGATAGTTGACCATTGCCGTGGCGATTCCCGTCTGCATTTGAAAGCAGTCTGCGAGGTTGGCCGCCACATTGAACTCGCCGCCGCTGACGTGGATCCGGCACTCGGTCGCCTTGCGGAACGGAATGATGCCCGGATCCAGACGGTGGATCAGCGCTCCGAGCGAGACGAAATCCAGCGCACCACTGCGAATGTTCAGTCCATAGCTCATCGAAGGCTCCCGCTCAGACGTTGTATGTACCCGACGAAGTCCTGCCGCCGTGGCCCGTCCAGTTCGTATGGAAGAACTGGCCGCGCGGCTTATCCACGCGTTCGTAGGTGTGCGCGCCGAAGAAATCGCGCTGGGCTTGCAGCAGATTGGCGGGCAGGCGGGCCGTGCGGTAGCCGTCATAGAAGGAGAGCGCCGTCGAGAAGGCCGGCGTAGGCACGCCGTACTCGATGGCCTGGATGATGGCGCGCCGCCAGGAAGCCTGGTAGCCGTTCAAGGTCTTGCTGAAGAAGTCATCCAGCAGCAGATTGGTGATGTGCGGATTCTTGTCGTAAGCTTCCTTGATTTTTCCCAGGAAGCGGCTGCGAATGATGCACCCCCCGCGCCACATCAGAGCGATACCGCCGAAGTTGAGATTCCATTTCTCCTCTTTGGCCGCCTCGCGCAGCAGCATGTAACCCTGCGCGTAGGAAATCATCTTCGAGCAGTAAAGCGCCCGCCGCACATCTTCAATGAAATTCTTGCGATCCTGAGCCGCCGCCGGTTTGGGTCCGCTCAAAATCTTGGCGGCCCCCACTCGCTCGTCTTTCATCGCGGACAGGCAGCGCGCAAAGACAGCTTCTCCTATCAGCGTCACGGGCGTGCCGGTTTCGAGCGCGCTGATTCCGGTCCATTTTCCGGTACCCTTCTGGCCGGCCGTATCCAGGATCTTATCGATCAGCGGCGCTCCATCGTCATCGTTCTTGGCAAAAATCTGATAGGTGATTTCGATGAGGTAACTGTCCAACTCTCCCTTGTTCCAGTCCTCGAATACGTCGTGAAGTTCCGTGGCCGTCAGGCCCAGCCCGTCGCGGAGCAACTGGTAGGCTTCGCAGATCAACTGCATGTCGCCGTACTCGATGCCGTTGTGGACCATCTTGACGTAGTGGCCGGCGCCGTTCTCTCCTACCCAGTCGCAGCACGGAGTGCCGTCGTCCACCTTGGCGGCGATCGCCTGAAAAATCTCTTTCACGTGCGGCCAGGCAGCGGGATTCCCGCCGGGCATGATGGACGGGCCGTGCCGCGCGCCTTCTTCGCCTCCCGAAACGCCGGTCCCGATGAACAGAATCCCTTTGTCCGCGAGAGTCTTGGTCCGGCGGTTGGTATCCGTATAGAGCGAGTTGCCGCCGTCGATGATGATGTCTCCCTTTTCCAGATGCGGAAGAAGCTGGTCCATCATCTGGTCGACCGTATCCCCTGCCTTCACCATCAGCATCACGCGCCGCGGCTTTTTCAAGACATCGGCCAGTTCCGCAATGGAGTGCGCGCCCACAACTTGCGTACCCTTTGCCTCGTTGTTGATGAAGTCGTCGACCTTCGAGACGGTTCGATTGAACACCGCCACGCGATAGCCGTGGTCGTTCATGTTCAAGACCAGGTTCTGGCCCATCACCGCCAGACCAATCAGACCGATGTCGCAAGATTCCTTCTGCATGGATTCTCCTCGAATTGAAAAACCATTATCGCGTGCCGCGGTTCACGGGATGGAATGCCTGGGCACAAGCGGGTTCTGATATCATACTAATCCTTCGGAGTGAATATGCTTCGACGAAGCTTTCTGCTCGGCGCCTCCGCCTCGCTGGCCCGCGGCGCCGCTCTTGATTCTAAAGAGCGCGTGGACCGCGCTCTGGAAGGCCGCGACGTGGACCGGCCGCCGTTCTCGTTCTGGCACCATTTCGGCTTGAAGACCGCGGAAGACCACGCGCGCGCCACGCTGGACTTTCATCGCCAATACCGCACGGATGTCGTCAAAGTGATGAGCGATTTCCCCTATCCTCGTCCGGCGGGAAAATGGTACGAGTTGAAGGTCGAGCCCGATCCGTTTCCCGAGCAAATCCGCGCGCTCGAATTAATCAAAAAAGGGCTGGACGGGCAAACTTACTTCGTCGAGACCCTCTTCAATCCGTTCAATGTCGCCGAAAAGCTGTCATCACCGGAGGAAGTGCGCCGCCTGAAGCAGGAAAAGCCGCAGGCTCTGCTGGACGCTCTCGACGTGATCACGCAATCGGAAATTCAACACGCGAAGCGGGCGCTTGAAACCGGGGCGGCGGGCATTCTGCTGGCGGTAGCCAACGCGAATTCCATGGCCATGACGCGCGACGATTATGTGCGGTTCAGCGCGCCATTCGACCGGAGGATTCTGGACGCCGTACGCGCGGCCCGGTTGAACATCTTGCATTTGCATACCGACCCGCAGCAAATGTTCCTCTTCCGCAGTTTTCCCGCGGCCCTGATCAACTATTCCCTTCACGTGACGGGAATTCCAATTAGTGACGTCCGTCGCGATTTCTCCATGGCCATCATGGGCGGTATCGACGAGGTGAATTACCGCAAGCTGGAGAAGCGGGAAATCGAAGAACAGTGGAAATCGGCCGCCGCCGCGGCAGGCCCGAAATTTCTGCTTTCGCCGGGTTGCTCGGTTCCCAACGACAGCACGCCCGCGGAACTGATGCGCTTGCCGGCGGCGATCGGAGCGTAACGCGTGCGCGGACTTATGCTTGCGGCGCGCCCGACTGCTTGAGTGCGATGGGACCGATGATCGGCAGTTGAAACCATTCGCCGCTGTTGGCCTTATACATACAAAACAGCCAAATAACGAAGCCGGCCAGCCACAGGATCATGCGCAGGGGTATCAGCAGAACCCACATGTGCAGGGCCAGTCCGGCAATCGCGAAAACTATGCCAAGCGCCATCGAGAGAGCGATCCACGCCAGGCTGAAGAAGATGGACTGGAACGCATGGAAGCGGACAAACGGCTTCTTGCTATAGGGCTCCAGCACAAGGAACAGGATGCCGGTGATGAAGCCAATCAGATAGCAGAGCGCTCCAGCCAGATTGTCGGTTAGACCCCCAGCCGCAGCGGCCGGCGGAGCCGGGTTGTCTGTCGGCGCCGGACTTCCTCCGCCCGGGGCCGCTCCCATCGCCGCGCCGCACTTGGCGCAGAAGCGCCCCTCAACGGGCGATCCGCAGCTTGCACAAAATGGCATTTCTTCTCACCCTCCGGATGCATCACTTTAACCAAAACTCGCCACAAGCGCAACAGTTGTGTACGGCCATCGGCTGCCCGACCGGATGGAAGCCGCAAGCCTACTTTCGCCGTTCGATCCGTTGGTCTGGTGCCGAGTCGGGTGTTTGGTTTTGACGGCCGCATCGAAATCTTCTCCCGAAGGAGCGTGGGCGTTGCCTGGGACGCTGGCTGCCGCCGTCCGAAACAGCACCGCCGGCTTTCGATAGCCCTTTAGAGGCATCCGGCGTAACATCCAAGTGTGCAGGGGCGTCCTAGACTGCATAGGCGCGTCATCAAAGGCCGCTGCCACAGGCGGGGTGTGGGAAACGATACCCTGGCCGGGATGTCGTTCATCGAAATGGCTGTATATACTGATAGGGCCCGTCAAAACGCATGAAGCAGCAGCCTCCATCCGCGCTTGACCCTCTCGAAAGGTCTCCGTCTTCGCTGGAACATGTGGCTCCCGCTCCTCCGAAGGATGCGGGAACGGCCCCGCGCCGGCGCAGCCGCGGGATCTGGTTGGTCCTTCTCGCTCTGGCCGGTGTGGGCGCTTATTTTCTCTGGCCGAAACTGACTGGTAAGAACTCCAGCAATGCGCCACCGGTGGCGGGGGCCGCGAAAGGGGGACGAGGACCTCTGGTCACTCCGGTGGATGCGGCGAAAGCCCGGGCGGGTGACATCGGAGTTTACTTCAACGGCCTTGGTGCGGTGACCCCGATCTACACCGTGACCGTGAAGAGCCGCGTCGACGGACAGTTGATGAACATTCGTTACAAGGAGGGTGACATCGTCCACCAGGGCGACCTGCTGGTGGAGATCGACCCGCGTCCCTATCAGGTTCAGCTAGAACAGGCTGAAGGGCAGATGGCCCGGGACCAAGCCAACCTGACGAACGCAAAAACCGATCTCGCCCGCTACGAGACGCTGCTAGCGCAAAACGCGATTCCGGAACAGCAGCTGGCCACGCAGCGCGCCTTGGTGTTACAGGACGAGGGAGCGATAAAGGTCGATCAAGGACAAATCGACGCCGCGAAACTGAACCTCGTTTACTGCCAGATCGGCGCTCCCATTACGGGACGCATTGGCCTCCGTCTCGTCGATCCCGGCAACATCGTTCACGCGGCGGACACCAATGGTTTGCTGGTGATTACACAAATTCAGCCCATCAGCGTGATTTTCACGATCGCGGAAGACCAGCTTCAGGCCGTGCTGAAAAGGTTCAACGCCGGGCAGCGCCTGAGAGTGGATGCCTACGATCGCGGCATGACGCGGAAAATAGCGCAAGGAGCGCTGACGACGATCGATAACCAAATCGATCCCACCACCGCCACTCTCAAACTCCGGGCCAACTTCGAAAACAAGGACATGGCGCTGTTCCCCAACCAGTTCGTCAACGCGCGGCTGCAGGTAGAAGAGAAGCACGGCGTTACCCTGGTTCCCACCGCCGCGATTCAACGGAACTCCCAAACCACATACGTCTACCTGGTGAAACCGGATTCCTCGGTCACCGTGCGTAACATCGTCGTGGGCGCCGCCGAAGGCAGCGACTCGGAAATCGTCTCTGGTCTGGCCCCGGGCGACGTTATCGTCATGACGGGTGTCGACAAACTCCAGGAAGGGAGTAAGGTCAGGGCGCATCTCGAAGGCGACAAGACCCAGAAGGGGAGTTAAGCGCGTTCCATGAGCCCCTCACGGACGTTTATTCTCCGGCCTGTCGCTACGGCGCTGCTCATGGTTGGGATCCTGCTGACGGGCGCCGTCGCCTACAAGCAGTTGCCCGTTTCGGCGCTGCCGGAAGTGGATTACCCCACCATTCAAGTCATCACTTTTTATCCTGGCGCAAGCCCGGACGTGATGGCCTCTTCGGTGACAGCGCCGCTCGAGCGTCAATTCGGCCAGGTACCCGGGCTACAGCAGATGACCTCCACCAGCTCCGACGGCAGCTCGGTGATCACGCTGCAGTTCAACCTCAACCTGAACATCGACGTCGCCGAGCAGGAGGTGCAGCAGTCCATCAACGCCTCGGGGACTTATCTGCCGCCGGATCTTCCCACGCCGCCGATCTACAGCAAAACGAATCCAGCCGATGCCCCGATCCTGACGCTGGCATTGACCTCGAAGGACCTTCCGCTTTCCAAGGTGGAGGATCTGGCGGACACGCGGCTGGCGCCCAAGATTTCGCAATTGCCCGGCGTCGGCCTTGTCAGCATCAGCGGCGGCCAGAAGCCCGCCGTGCGCATCCAGGCGAACCCCACGGCGCTCGCATCGAACGGGCTCAATATGGAGGATCTGCGCAGCACCCTGGTCGCCGCCAACGTGAATCAGGCCAAGGGCAGCTTCGACGGCCCCCATCAGGCCTACCAGATCGGCGCCAACGACCAGTTACTCTCGAGCAGCGACTATGCTCCGCTCATCGTCGCATACCGGAACGGCGCGCCCGTCAAGCTGAGTGACGTAGCCACGGTCGTAGATGACGCGGAGAATATTCACCAGGCCGCCTGGATGAACAACGTGCCCGCCGTGATTGTGAACATCCAGCGTCAGCCGGGCGCCAACATTATCACCGTCGCCGACCGCATCAAGATTCTCCTCCCGCAGCTCACCGCGAACCTGCCCAAATCGGTACATGTCAGCATCCTGACGGATCGAACCACCACGATTCGGGCGTCGGTGAACGACGTGCAGTTCGAAATGATGCTCACCGTGGCGCTGGTGGTGATGGTCATCTTTCTCTTCCTGCGAAACTTCGCCGCCACCATCATTCCCAGCGTTGCCGTGCCGCTCTCGCTCGTCGGCACCTTCGGGGTGATGTACCTGCTCGGCTACAGTCTGAACAACCTGACGCTGATGGCGTTGACCATCTCCACCGGATTCGTCGTGGATGACGCCATCGTCATGATCGAGAATATCGTGCGCTACATCGAAGAGGGTGAGCACCCGCTCCGTGCGGCGCTGAAAGGTTCGGCGCAGATAGGCTTCACGATTGTCTCGCTGACGATTTCCTTGATTGCCGTTCTCATCCCCCTGTTGTTCATGGGCGATATCGTGGGCCGGCTCTTCCGCGAGTTTGCCGTCACCCTCAGCGTCACCATTCTGGTGTCCGCGGTGGTTTCGCTGACGCTGACGCCCATGATGTGCTCCAAGCTGCTCAAGCACAAACCGGAAGCCGAGCAGGGACGCCTTTTCCGGGCCTCCGAGCGCGCATTTAATGCGGTGATTGCTTTCTACGGCCGGACCCTGAAGTGGGTGCTGCGCTGGCAGACGGCAACCCTGCTGGTGGCTGCCGGCACTCTGGTTCTGACCATTGTTCTTTTCATTTACATTCCCAAAGGCTTTTTCCCGATTCAAGATACCGGCGTCATTCAAGGCGTCTCCGAATCCGCTCAGACCGTATCTTTTCCGGAGATGGCTCG
>Ga0335080_10008961_pt1 | contig 10449 bp, 9 predicted proteins | sample Lox_Sample_34_FD_206720 | JGI IMG/M metagenome (GOLD analysis project Ga0335080, IMG submission 206720) | Soil microbial communities from Loxahatchee National Wildlife Refuge, Florida, United States - Lox_Sample_3.4 | ecosystem: Environmental > Terrestrial > Soil > Wetlands | place: USA: Florida... | reverse complement strand
GCGGCAATTTCTCGGGGGCAAAGGTATCGCGCAGATTGGCGGCCAGCGAGCGCCAGAGAGGCTGGGTCAGTTCCGGAGGAGGGAGCAGCTCGATGGCCAAAATATCCATATCGGGCTGCGCATCGTCAAAAAAAGCTTCGGCGGCGCTGGAACGATAAGTCATAGAAGAAATTGGGTTTATTGACTCAGGGCGCACTGACAGAGAGCCCATCATGCCCCCACAGACCCATCTTTATTAATGATAGGCGCAGTCGGAGCGATCTGTCACGCTGGTTTACCCAGTTTTACGTGGGAGCGCCGGGCGCGGCCGGGCCAATCACGTCCGTCCTGTTTTTCACAACTTCAACCGAAGTAACTTGCTCTTGTGGTACATGCACATGGGAGCCGTTGAGGAGAAGCGTGGGCTGAAGGAGAATCATAGTCAGCGATCTCGAAACAAGTTCAATGGCCAAGAGCACAACGATCCCGAAAACATACGAAAAAATGCGGCGCTTCAAGCGCTACCACTATGACGTGCGCATGCAGGTATCCGTTTTTCGGGAAGGGGCGAACATCAGGCTCTGGGGCAGAACGAGCGAAGTGGGATTGGATGGAATTGGGGCGACCTTGACGGGGGAGTTAATGACGGGCGAAGTCGTCTCCCTGGAGTTCCCCGTATCGTTTGCACCATGGGTTATGAAAGTGCGGGCGATCGTGCGGTATAGCGACGGATTGCGCTGCGGGTTCGAATTCCTGGTGGTCACGCACCAGCAACGTGAGATGATGCGGCGACTGTCGGACGGACTGGAACATACACCCTGACCAGGTTCCGGGCCGGCTCCCGCTTGCCGGCCGACGCAGCGGTGCAAGAGATCTATATGCGTGGCTCAACGCTGGGCTGATGATGGGGCGGTGCGCACCAAAGCGTGAATACCTTTTTCATCACCTTGGCTCAGGACAACCTGAAAGCCGCATGTGCTCTGCACTTCGCCTATTACAACTTCTGCCGGATACACCAAACCCTGCGTTGCACACCTGCGATGGAAGCTGGGATTGCCGACCATAAATGGACCCCGCGAGGACTACTCGCTTAATATCACGACTGCCCCGTATAATGCGCTCCGTCTGGAGGCGCAATGTCGAGGCTCACGCTTGGGGTGATCTGTGGTTTAGTGTTCGGAACCGTTGATGTCGGAATTATGTTGCCGATGTCCTTCCCTAACAAAACAGCAGCTATCACGGCGGCATTCATCGCACGTTTCGGAATCGGTTTTGCAATCGGAGCCGCTCGGCTGCCGTGGCCGGGATGGATTGTTGGCCTTACCTTTGGTTTGCTACTAAGCATTCCCGACGCGATCATCACTAAATCGTATGGACCAATTGTCGGCATGGGAGCTGTCGGCGGAACAATTATCGGCGTCATCGTCGGCAAATACGGGAACTGAAAGCAACGCACCATTAGGACACTACCGATCACCGCGTCATTAGGACTAGGACTAGAACTAGAATTAGGGTTAGAGTTGAGGACTGCCTTTCGAGCTGTCGAAGTGGCGATTACTCCAGTAATTAACCACCCGGCGCTGCCTTCCCATACCATGAAAGCGCCGCAAGAAGCTTGCTGGGAAGGGACTGTATGGGCCAGAAAGACGTGCCAGCGGGAGATTCAAGACGATCTCCGCAGGCCGAGGTGCTGCAGGACGCAGTGTCGAACGGCACAGGGGTTCCGGCCAATTGCGAGCCAGAGCCGGGAAACGCGCCCGCATCCGCAGTGAACCAAGCCTCACGGGAAGATCCCTCCCTACCCCAAAGCGTCGAACAAAAGTACTTTGAACAGATCATCGAGACGGCACCGGATGCGATGAGCATCGTTGACGGGCAAAAGCGCATTCTTCGCGTCAATAGTGAGTTCACCCGGCTGTTCGGCTTCTCCCGCGCAGACGCCGCCGATAAAGTGATCGACGAGCTGATCGTTCCCCCCGACCGCTACGCGGAAACAGCCTGGATTCGGGAACACATCAAAACCGGCAAGAAACTCACGATCGAGACACGCCGCCGGCGTAAAGACGGTTCTCTGGTGGAAGTCTTGCTGGCCACTTCACCAATCAAGCTGGACGGGCGGACAATCGGAGCCTATGCGTGCTATCGCGACATCACGGAACAGAAGCGCGCCGAGCAATTGAATGCGGCGCTCTACGCGATTGCGGCGCGCAGCCAGTCCGCCGAAGATTTGCAGCAGTTCTATGCGGCGATCCACAACATCGTCGGGCAGTTGATGTATGCGCGAAATTTCTATATCGCGCTGTACGATCCTCAAAACCAATTGCTGAGCTTTCCGTATTTCGTGGATGAAATGGACCCGCCTCCGGCGCCCAAGCAACTGGGCCGCGGGCTGACGGAGTACGTGTTACGGACGGGAGAATCCTTGCTCGCGACCCCCGCGGTGTTTGAGGGCCTGGTACGGTGCGGGGAAGCCGATCTGATCGGGGCTCCGTCGCTCGACTGGCTGGGAGTCCCGCTAAAGAGCGGCACATCCAGCATAGGCACGGTGGTGGTGCAAAGCTACAACGAGAACATCCGCTACGGAGAGCGCGATCGAGAAATCCTGAAGTTCGTGTCGCAGCAGCTGGCGGCGGCCATTGAACATAAGCGGTACGCGGAGGCGTTGAGGCGATCCGAGGCCCGTTACCGGTCATTGATCCTGAGCGCCGTATTCGGGATTTACCGGTGCACGCTGACGGGGCGCTTCCTGGACGTCAATCCGGCGCTCATCAGCATGCTCGGGTACGGATCGGTGGAGGAAGTGATCCGGCTGGACCCGCGGCGTGATTTGTTCGTAAATGGGCAGGAGATCGACCGCCTGACCGAGGAGTACCGGCGCACCGGAAGTTTAAACGGGGCAGAAACGCAATGGAAACACAAGGACGGCCATCCCATCACGGTCCGGCTGAGCGGGCGAGCCGCGCACAGTCCGGATGAGGCGGAAGAAGTCCTGGAGCTGATCGCCGAAGACATCACCGACAGGCGGCAACTGGAGGAACAATTCCGGCAGGCGCAAAAGATGGAAGCGGTGGGACGCCTGGCGGGAGGAGTGGCGCACGACTTCAACAACCTCCTGATGGTAATCAACGGCTACACCGAGGTATTGCTCGAGCAAACGCCAGCGAATACCGAGATACATCAGAAGGTGGAGTCGATCCAGCAAGCGGCGGATCGGGCGGCAACGCTGACGCGCCAACTATTGGCATTCAGCCGGAAGCAGTTGCTGGAGCTGAAAGTGGTCGATGTGAATGGGGTGATAGCCGATATGGAGCGCCTGCTGCGTCCGCTGATCGGCGAAAACATCGAACTCGCGACCCGGCTTTCTACGGACGCCGGGCATACCCGCGCCGACACCAGCCAGCTCGAGCAGGTCATCATGAATCTGGTGGTCAATGCCAAGGATTCAATGACCGAAGGCGGGAAAATCACGATTCAAAGTTCGACCGTGGAGGTGCGTCAGAACGTCGGAGAACGACGATTCATCCAACCCGGGCGCTATTCCGTCATCTCCGTCAGCGACACGGGACATGGCATGGACAAGGAGACGCTGTCGCGAATCTTCGAACCCTTCTTTACGACCAAGGAAAAAGGCAAGGGCACGGGACTGGGACTGTCGACGGTCTATGGCATCGTCAAGCAAAGCAACGGGTACGTATTTGCCGAGAGCCAGGTAGGATTCGGCACAACCTTCTACGTTTACCTGCCCAGGGTGGAGGAAGCGGCGGACGAGAGCGACCCCGACCTCACAGTGGAACCGGAAAAAGGAGGCTCGGAGACAGTTTTGCTGGTGGAGGATGAGGAATCCGTCCGGGAACTGGTGGAGGTTACCCTGCGTTCCCGGGGGTACCGGGTACTTGAGGCTGCGGACGGAGCCAGCGGGCTGCGCCTGGCGGAGCAGACGAAAGAAGCCATCGACATACTTGTCACGGATGTAATGATGCCCGGTATGGGGGGACATGAGCTCGCGACGAAGTTATCCGCGCTCAGGCCGGGCATCAGCGTTCTCTACCTCTCCGGCTATACGGAGGACGCGGTCGTCTCGCCGGGCACGCTCGGTCCGAGAGCCGCGTTTCTGCAGAAACCGTTTACGCTGCAGAATCTCGCGAAGAAAGTTCGCGAAGTGCTGCGCTCGCGAGCGCAGGCGAGATCGGCAGGAACTTCGAACTGACCGTTGCAGTTCCGATTCGCAGGAATTTGCCGGAACCTGGTCCCCTCGCCCACACGCTGTCCTCTTGTTTTTCCAGTTCATCTTTATCTCTATCTTTGTGAAGCCCGCTCCTGGCCAGTGTCATCAAAAACGTTGATTGGAGGTTTGTATGTATGTCGTTCTAGGAGCAAGTGGCCACACGGGACAGGTGGTGGCCAGAAATCTGCTTACCCGCGGGCAGAAAGTGCGGGTTGTGGGAAGGAGTGCGGACCGTCTGCAATCGCTTGCCGCCAAGGGCGCGGAGATCTTCGTTGGCGACACAACCGACGCACTCGCCCTCACACGGGCATTCAAAGGCGCCGACGCGGCCTACGTGCTGATTCCGCCGGATCTCACCAGCAGCGATTTCCACGCTTTTCAGGACCGCGTGAGCGATGCGATCGCGGCCGCCATCCAGAATTCGGGGATCAGGAATGTTGTTTCGCTCAGCAGCATTGGAGCCGATAAACCGAGCGGTACGGGTCCAGTGGTTGGACTTTACAATCTCGAACAAAAACTCAATCAGATCGACAGCTTGAATGTGCTGCACCTGCGCGCCGGGTATTTCATGGAAAACACGCTGCCGCAGGTCGCCGTGATCCGCATGCTGGGGAATGTGATTGGCCCGGTGCGTCCGGACCTTAAGCTCCCCATGATTGCGACGCGGGACATTGGCGATGCAGCGGCAAACGCGCTCCTGCGGAAGGACGTCCGTGGCAAGCAGACCATGGAATTACAGGGCCAGCGGGATCTCAACTATGCGGAAGCGGCCGCGATCATCGGCACGGCAGTCAAGAGGCCTTCCCTGGGATATGTTCAGGCTCCCGAAGATCAAGTCCGAGCCGCAATGATCCAGATGGGAATGTCGGCCAATTTTGTCGGGCTGATTCTGGAGATGGCGGGAGCGTTGAACTCGGGCCACATGAAGGCGCTCGAACCGCGAACCGGAGCCAACACCCAACCAACATCGTTTGAGGCGTTTGTGGCGGAGGAATTCGCGCCGGCATACCGCGAGCAAGCGGCGGCATAGGAGGGGCATGAGGATCGCCTCGCAGACCGCGTAACGAACGGCTCCAACTGGCTCCATTCACACGAATGAGCGGCCAGCTGCCGGGAAGAATCCGCGGCTGGCCCCTCACTGTTTGTTCTCGCGGCTGATCATTTCGGCCTGATCGCGGGCGGACCGCTGTTTTGTCTTGTGGCCGAAATCCAAGCCAAAGTGTACGTCAGCTTTTGTGCCGCTGATCTTGATCGGGATGTCGGCACCCGATCCATCCTTGCGAAAGAAGTGGTCGAGCGGTTTCAGCAGCAGCGATTTCCAGCCGGTTACCATCTGCGACAGGCGGGCGTCAAAACGCGCGTTGCCGTGGAACTCAAAATCATCACCGTCCAGAGGATAGTCACCGCGGAGGGAAACTCGCGTGCCCGGGACCTGAAACACCAGGTCCGGAAGATCGAGCGATGCATTGCGCAGAGTAAAGTGTCCGGTCATCCGGGACTGGATGTTCTCCGCAGGTTCGTTCTTTGCCATCTCCGGCTTTCCTTGGCTGCGCAGGCTGAGGGTGTCGATTTTCCCCTGCACCGCCGCGCTCGAAAAGTGCACTCCGCTAATCTGGAATTTACCCTGCAGGAACAAACGATTGGAGACCGTAGCTTCGCCGGGTGGCAGGTCGAGACGCGTGTGCAGTTGGACTGCCCCGGTCATGATGGGAGCCGGCCTTCGCATGGCGAGCGCGAGAAGGTCCTGGATGCGGCCCTGCGTAAGCGTGACATCGAGTTCGATATGATGACCCGCCGGATAAGCGGAGCGCACCACCTTTCCGATCGCAGTGAAAGGCGTCGTCATCAGCCTGGCATGGACGGGTTGGAGATAGGTGTCTCCAGTGGTGCCATCGACGATAGCGTGGAAAGTGGTTTGAAGCGGTATTCCGCGCCCCCCCAGATCGAGGCGGAAATCCGGGGTATCGGTTACTCCGTCAACCACGATATTTCCGAGCGTTCCGCTATATTCGCCGCTTGAAGAAAGGATGCCGGCAATTCCCTTCAGGGTGCCGAGGTCAGCGTGACTGAATGTGTAGTGTCCGTGGACAGGGCTGTCGCGCGGCTCCTGGACGTTGAAGGGCCCGAATTCGCCGTTCGAGGCGATTTCGCCGAGCGGCTTTGGATTGGCAAGACTGGCGTGGAATTGGAGAGGGCGTCCCTCACCGACATCGGTCATATCGAGGTCATGAATCTCAAATTCCAGAGGCAGCTTGTCCAAACGGTTGGTGTTGATGACGAGATTGCATTTTTCCGCTTCGAAATGGTCGACGATCATCTTGATCTTGCCACGCGTGGAGGCGACTCTACCAAGTTCGCTCCGTGTTTCTTTGGGAGGAATATTCAACGTAAAACCCGTGATGTGGACGTTGCCGATGCGCATGGGGACGCGCAACAGAGCTATGGGGGCGGTCCGGAAGCTGAACCGATCCACATCGATAAGCGGCTGAACGCCAGGAAGATGAATGTTGGGGTCGCTCTGTCCATAGATTTTCAGGCCACTCCCGGAAACAGTAAGACCGTTGAAAACGGAAACATGCAGGGCGGCGAGGTCGACGCGGCTCTGGAAGCGCGTGGAAAGGGTTTCGATCACGCGGGCCCGGAGGAGAGGCTCGGCATGGTGGGCGAGAATGGAAAGAAAGACGACAAACATAAGTCCAGCGAACAGCAGGGCCGCGACGATCTTTCTGGCGCGCGTTCGAAAGAAGCCTGTTGGGAGAGGGGGCATGGCTGTAAATCAAAAGTGTCCCAGCCACGCGGGAAACTGAGAGTCGGGCGGGGCGTATACCGAGGCCCAGAAGGACCGATCCAGGACTCCTCGTTGTGGTCGGCTAGGCGATTTTCTCCTTTTCCTCCTTCGAAGGCTCCGCGCCGCCATGCGCAAACAGATCGATGATTTCGCGGTTAAAGGCAGGAATGTCGTCGGGTTTGCGGCTGGTCACAAGATTTTCATGGCGTACCACTTCCTGATCGACCCAGGTGGCACCGGCATTGCGAAGATCGGTCTTGAGGGATGGCCATGACGTCAGAGTGCGGCCGCGCACGACATCGGCTTCGATGAGAGTCCAGGGAGCGTGACAGATGGCGGCGACAGGTTTGTCATTTTCGAAAAAGTGCTTTACGAAGGCAACCGCCTTGGGATCGAGACGCAGATGGTCGGGATTCATGACGCCACCGGGCAGGTGAAGGGCATCGAAATCGTACGGAGAAGCAGAATCGAGAGCGAGATCGACCGCCAGCACCGCGCCCCATTCGGTCATATCCCAACCCTTTACTTTGCCCTTTGCCGGAGAGACAAGAACAGTTTCGGCTCCCGCTTCATCGAGCGCCTGGCGGGGCTTGAGTAACTCATCCTGTTCGAATCCGTCGGCCACCAAAATGGCCACCTTCTTTCCCTTGATTGCATTGGTCACGAAAACCGTCCTTTCGATTGCGCGAAACAGGGCCCCACTTCCTGGCAAATCACTTCTTCCTGGCAAACCACTTTTGCACTGGGCCTTTCGCTGAACCGACCGGCTCTGGATCAAGCCGACTGCCTGGGTTTGAGCCCGCATCGATCAGGCAGCGATAAGCTTCGATGCGGGGAAGACGGTTGGCGTTGCGCACTCTCAGGCTCATCCGAAGGGGACATTCTTGCCGGCCCTTGCGGCCGAGATCGGAGATGGATGCTCCCAATAACGCCCTGTTTACCGCAACGCTTGGCGACGAAAATACCGGCATAGTAGACTTTAGCGGCTTCTGACCAATCCGATGAAACCAAGGAGAGAAGATGAAATACGTGATCAGCTGGAACGAACGCCCGCAAGGGTCGCCTGCGGAGTATGAGAACGCTCAAACGCGGATCCTTGAGGTGTTCGGGCAGTGGAAGGCACCTGCCAATTTCAAGATCGAGTTCTTCGTAGTGCGGGTGGGCGACTGGGGAGGATACCTGCTGGTAGAGTGCGACGATCCGTTGACGGTCCACAAATTCTGCTCGATGCTGCCCGCATTCACCATGGAAGCACGGCCGGTAGTTCCAGTCATGGACGCGGTCAAGGCCGAACTCGAAGTCATGGCCTGGCGGGAGGGAATCAAGAGCAAGGTGGGGTAGGAGCGGCGCAGCAAATCAAAGGCCGCGGGCGAGGGCGCCCGCTCCACACAGCTCCACACAGGAGCAGCGGGCGGGGGCGCCCGCTCCACACTTGGATTGTTAGGAAAAGAGCTAAGTCAAAGACCGCGGGCGGGGGCGCCCGCTCCACACAGCTCCACACAGGATGGGATAAACGGAAAAGGCCACGCTGCTTTCGCAACGTGGCCTTTATTAATGCCGGCAACGACCTACTCTCCCACACACTTTCGCGTGCAGTACCATCGGCCCAGCGGGGCTTAACTAGAGGCGCTTTGCGGGCGTGAGCGAAGCGGGAGCCCGCAGCCGAAATCCCGAGCGTTGTTTGCGAGGGATCTTAGCTCTTCTTCCTGTCATCGTTGCGGGGGAGAACACTGAGCCGTCGGAAATCACGGCTACGGGGTTAGATTGCACATATATACTCTCCTTGAGGTGGGAACTGGAGACTCAGAAATGCTAAGAATCCTTCGAATTATCATTCTCATTTCATCATTGGTTCTTACTCTTCGTTTGAATGGTGTTGCGGCAAATACAGGAGGCGCAACAGTGGAGGAGTACAAAGTTTATGAGGCGGTCCTGGGCCTCATGGATCACATCCCAAAAGAAGACCCCCATGTGACGATTCTGAATCGCACGCTGAATTCGAAGTGCGGGGACGACAATCCCGTCCTAGCGAATGGTTGCAGTTTTCTCTGGGTAAAGCCACAAAGTGCAAAGGACGTGAAACGTCTCCTGTCCAGCGAATGGTCCGATATGGACAAATCGACATGGCCGGATTTCCAAACGAAAAATGCCGAGAGCGTGGCCCTGCACGATCCACTTCAAACGCCGTGGAAACACAAGTTTCAAGGCGAAGGGATTGACCTGCCGAAGGAATGGGAATCGCCGGACCTAACCATCTTTCTTTCGCGCGTGGGCTTCAATGAACGTAAGAGCGAAGCGGTCGTTTACGTACTTGTCTTTTCCTACATGGATCAGGTCTCGACTGCGGGGGATTATTTTCTTTTTCGTCTAGACAGGCAAAGCCTATGGATTCCCAGCGGACGCGTAACATACTTCTCAAAGGACAAGGATCAGCAGGAATCGCCATAAGGAATTTCGATGGACCGGAAAAGGCCACGCTGCTTTCGCAACGTGGCCTTTATTTATGCCGGCAACGACCTACTCTCCCACACACTTTCGCGTGCAGTACCATCGGCCCGGCGGGGCTTAACTGCCGTGTTCGGGATGGGAACGGGTGGAACCCCCGCGGTAAGATCACCGACAAGTTGAGGCGTTTGCGCGGCGTCTGAGCCGCGCGCCGAAATCCGGAGCGGGCTTTTCCTGGAAAAGCCGGCGAGGGATCTCTACGCCATCTCGGTGTCGCATGCGAGCGACAAACTTTTCAAAGAGCGTGAGGACGATACCTCACAACTGAATAGATTGGTGAGACGGGGCAAGCCCCGTCTCTACAAAACGTGGGTGAGACGGGGCAAGCCCCGTCTCTACAAGACGATTGTTTGGATGAAATGAACTCATCGGTGTTTTGATGAAATAAATTCATCGGCGCCCAGTTGTCAGCGTCTTCAAAATTCTCTCTTCGTTTTTAACTTTTGGTTTTAACTTTGCCGCCCAAGTTCTGGCGGGAAGAGAGCGTGCTTTCATCCCAGCTCAGGTTCTAGCTAATAGCTGAAGGCTGAGAGCTGACGACTGGTTTTTAATGCACCGAGTAAATTTTATGGTCAAGCCGAACGGGCGATTAGTACGGGTAAGCTACACGCATTACTGCGCTTCAACATCCCGCCTATCAACCAGGTAGTCTACCTGGGCCCTTCTTTACCCTTAAGGGTTGGGAGATCTCATCTTGAGGAGTGCTTCCCGCTTATATGCATTCAGCGGTTATCACAACCGGACTTCGCTACCGAGCGGTGCCATTGGCATGACAGCTCGATCACAAGGGGTCCGTTCATCCCGGTCCTCTCGTACTAAGGACAAGCCCTCTCAAATCTCCTGCGCCCACAACAGATAGGGACCGAACTGTCTCGCGACGTTCTGAACCCAGCTCACGTACCGCTTTAATAGGCGAACAGCCTAACCCTTGGAACCTTCTACAGCTCCAGGA
>Ga0335080_10008960_pt1 | contig 10449 bp, 6 predicted proteins | sample Lox_Sample_34_FD_206720 | JGI IMG/M metagenome (GOLD analysis project Ga0335080, IMG submission 206720) | Soil microbial communities from Loxahatchee National Wildlife Refuge, Florida, United States - Lox_Sample_3.4 | ecosystem: Environmental > Terrestrial > Soil > Wetlands | place: USA: Florida... | reverse complement strand
TTGAGCTGAACCAACTGCTCGCGGAAGGCTTGGCGAATGGCGTGACGGAATCGGTCATGGAGGTCTCCTCACACGCGCTCGAGCAACAACGCGTGTTCGGGATTCCTTTCGATGTCGCGGTGTTCACCAATCTCACGCGCGACCACCTGGATTATCACCACACGATGGACGAATACTTCGGCGCCAAGCGGATTCTTTTTGAAGGCTGCGGAACCGAGCCTCCGCGGGCCGCGGTGCTCAATATCGACGACGAATACGGGCGGGAACTTATTAAGTTCTCTGCTACGAAAAGCAGCGTCGTGTTGTCCTATGGTTTGGCGAGCGGCGACTTCCATGCCGAGTCGTTAGCGATCACGCCGCGTGGAACCCGCTTCCAGATGGCCACCCCGGCGGGCGATCTTGCGATTTGGACGCCTCTGATTGGCAAGGTCAATGTCTATAACGTGCTTGCCGCCGCGGCCGCCGCGCATGCTCGTGGTTGCTCCACCGAGGCCATCACGAAGGGCATTGCAGATCTCGCGCGGGTTCCTGGTCGCTTCGAGCGGGTCGATTGCGGACAGCCCTTTACCGTGGTAGTCGACTACGCGCATACGGACGATGCGCTGCGCAATCTCACGGCGATCGCGCGCAACTTTGTCAATGCAGATGGCAGCATCGCAGATGGAGACGCGGGTGCCTCCGCCCGCGCGAGCACAGTTCCAAAAAGAAAAGTAATAACCCTTTTCGGCTGCGGCGGTGATCGCGACCGCACCAAGCGTCCGCTGATGGGCGAGGCGGCAGGGAAGGCGAGCGACTTCGTTGTGCTCACCTCCGACAATCCGCGCTCGGAAGATCCCCTGGCCATCATCAACGACGCGCTGGTTGGTCTGCAGAAATCCGGCGCGAAATATGTGACCGAGCCTGACCGCCGCAAAGCCATCGGCATGGCCGTTGCGCAGGCTGCTCACGGAGATATCGTGCTCCTCGCTGGCAAAGGGCACGAAAAGACGCAGACAGCCAAGGGAGTGTCGCTCCCCTTTGACGATGTCGAAGTCGCGCGCGAGACGCTCGCCGCGCTTGGCTATCCATGTGCTGACGAAATGGCGACCAGTCCGGCTGGGACGACTGCATGAAGCTTCCTCTTACACGCATTGCGGAGTTCATCGGCGCCGAGGGCGAGCTCGATCCCTCCGCGGTGGCCCAGGGATATTCGATCAACTCGCGCACCGTTCAGGCGGGCGAGCTGTTCTTTGCAGTGAAAGGCGAGCGGCTTGATGGTCACGATTTTGTCGACGCCGCTCGCGCTCGTGGAGTGGCTGGCGCGGTCGTTCGTAAAGATCAGTGGCCGCGTTACGCGGATCACACCGGCTTGTTGGCCGTCGACGATACACTGGTTGCGCTTCAGACGCTTGCGACCGCAGTACGAAAATTGTGGGGAAAGACTGCGATCGGCATCACCGGTTCAATGGGCAAGACCACGACGAAAGAGACCGTCGCGCATCTTCTCTCGATCCAATACCGTGTCCATCGCACGAAAGGAAATTTCAACAATCATTTCGGGCTGCCGCTTGGTCTGCTCACTCTGGAGCCCGAATACGATCTTGCCGTTGTCGAAATGGGGATGTCGCACGCCGGCGAGATTGCGGCGCTCGCGCACATTGCGCTTCCAAATCAGGGAGTCGTTACGAACGTCGCCGCGGTGCACCTGGAATACTTCGAATCGATTGCCGGTATCGCGCGCGCCAAGTATGAATTGATCGAATCCCTGCCCGGCTCGGGCGCCGCGTTCCTGAATGCCGACGATGAATACGTCAGCCAGTTCGGCCGCGACTTCAAAGGGCGGGTCGTTCTCTTCGGCCTCAACCCCATCGCCGACGTTCGCGCCGAAAAAATAGAATCTGCCGGAACCGGGGGTACGCGCTTTGACCTGATCTGCGCCGGAATGCGTCAACCCGTACACAGCCCGTTGCTCGGCCAACACAATGTCTATAACGTTCTGGCCGCGGCCGCCGTGGCCGCCGAACACGGCATCACTCCCTCACAGATTGCCCAAGCCCTGCCAGCCATGGCCCCGGCCGACAAGCGCGGAGAGGTCGTTCAGCTGGGCAACATCACGGCCATCAACGATTGCTACAATTGCAATCCAAACGCATTAAACGCAATGGTTGACACCCTGGCATCTACGCCGGCCAAGCGCCGCATCGTGGTCGCGGGAGAGATGCTCGAACTCGGGCAGCAGAGCGAAGAACTCCATCGCCAATGCGGCGAGCACATTGCGAAAAAGGCGATTGACGTGCTTCTAGGAGTGCGGGGTTCGGCTGAAGCGATGGTCGAAGCCGCCGGGAAGGCGGGAATCCGGGCCGAGTTCGTCGCAACGCCCGAAGAAGCCGGCGAATGGCTGGCCCGGGAAACGCGCGATGGAGACGTGGTCCTGTTGAAAGCCTCGCGCGGCGTGAAGCTGGAAAGGGCGCTGGAGAAGTGGAAACAAAAGATCGGGATCGGGAACAATACGGTCGAGAACAAGCAATAGGTGAAAGAATTGGCAGTCGTGGTTGGGCAGTTGGTTTTTTCTGACAACTGGCAACTGACAACTGAAAACTGAGGAAGCAACTGATCTTGGAGGCGTATTGCTTTATTGGCTCTTATACCTGAAGCTCTTTCACTACTTTCCGCCTTTCCGCATTTTCCGCTATTTGACCTTTCGGACCGCCTTCGCAAGCCTCACCGCACTCTTCACCGGCCTCATTGTCGGCCCGATCGTCATTCAGCGTCTGCGCGACTTTCAAATCGGGCAGTACATTCGCGAGGAAGGCCCGCAGGCCCACCAGAAAAAAGCCGGTACTCCCACCATGGGCGGATTGCTCATCGCCATCGCAATCCTTGTGCCCACGCTGCTGTGGGCGGATCTGAGCAATCCATTCGTTTGGGTGGCCGTTTTCGCGACCCTCGCCTTTGCTGCCATCGGATTTACGGATGACTATTTAAAAGTGGTGCATCGCCGAAACCTCGGGCTTACCGCGCGCGCCAAACTCGGCTACCAGATCGCATCCAGCATCATCATCGCGCTCGCGCTCATCGTCCTCGATCATCGCGGAGAGTATTCCACCAAACTAGTCGTGCCATTCTTCAAGCAGTTCAAGCCGGACCTTGTGATCGAGCGCTGGGCCACCAACCCGCATCTCTGGCCTCTCGCCTTTCTTCCATTCGTGGCCTTCGTGGTGATCGTGATTGTCGGGTCCAGCAACGCGGTCAACCTTACCGATGGCCTCGACGGGTTGGCCATCGGCTGTACGGTCATTGCAGCGGGAGCGCTGGCGGTTCTCACCTACCTGAGCGGCCACGCGACTTTCGCTGCTTATCTGGAACTGCAAAAGATGCCGCAGATCGGCGAGCTCACGATTTTCTGCGGAGCCATGGTGGGCTCGGCCATCGGTTTCCTCTGGTATAACGCGCACCCGGCTGAAGTTTTCATGGGAGATGTCGGCTCGCTCGCTCTTGGAGGAGCGATCGGCACTGTTGCCGTCATGATCAAGCAGGAGTTGCTTCTGCCGTTCATCGGCGGAATCTTCGTCATTGAAGCGCTCTCGGTCATCCTTCAGGTCGGCTCCTACAAGCTGCGCAAGAAAAGAATTTTTAAGATGGCGCCGATTCACCATCACTTCGAACTGCTTGGCTGGTCGGAGTCGAAGGTGATTGTGCGCTTCTGGATCGCGTCGCTGGTGTTCGCGTTATTCGCGCTGACGACATTAAAATTGAGGTAGGGAATGTCGCATGGGCGAGGCCGGTATGGCATAAGCACGTAACCGGAACTCCGTTTCTTTCGCGTCTTTGTGACACTGGCGGTGAAACTGAAATCATGGATCTGCAAGACAAACGCGTGCTCGTAGTCGGCCTGGGCAAGTCGGGCGTAGCCGCTGCACTTTTTGCAAAGTCGCACGGCGCCTGTGTCACCGTCTCCGACTCCAAGCCTGAGGCCGAACTCCGCAAAGAAATTCTTCTTCTTCTCGAACAGGGAATCGCCGTCGAGACCGGCGGCCACGGCGACCGCACCTTCCGCGACCAGGATTTGATCGTAGTCAGTCCGGGCGTTCCGGTCGATGCGCCGCAACTGGTTCAGGCACGCAACCTGGGCGAAAAAGTCATCGGCGAAATCGAGCTGGCAGCGCAGTTTTTGCCGGGACCGATCGCGGCCATCACCGGCGCCAACGGCAAGACGACTACCACCACGCTCGCCGGCGAAATCCTGGAGGCCGCAAAGGTCCCGGTCCTGGTTGGGGGAAACATCGGCACTCCAGCCATCACTTTTGTCGATCAGGCAACGCCGAAGACCTGGGTTGTGCTCGAGGTCTCCAGCTTCCAACTCGAGACCATCGTAAATTTTCGCCCGCGAATCGCCGCCATCCTGAACATCACGCCCGACCACCTCGACCGTCACAAGACCTTTGCGAATTATGTCGGAGCCAAGGCGCGCATCTTCGAGAACCAGGGCCCCGAGGACTTTACCGTCTTGAATGCCGATGATCCGACCACCGTCGGCCTGGCGGAGCGTACGCTGGCACAGCGTTTCCTTTTCAGCCGCAAGAAGGATATCGGCCTCGGGGCTCTGGTTCGCAATGCGCATATTTTTTTCCGCGATGGCCAGCGCGAGCAGCAAATCATGGCGCTCTCCGAGATCCCTCTCAAGGGCGCGCACAACCTGGAAAATGTGCTGGCCGGAATTTCTGTTGGCATGCTTGCGGGCTGCCAGCCCGGACAGATTCGCCAGGCCGTCCAGAACTTCAAAGCCGTCGAGCATCGCCTTGAATTCGTCGCCAAAGTCGGCGGCGTCGATTACTACAACGACTCGAAGGCCACCAATGTCGACGCCACGATCAAGGCTCTTGAATCTTTCCCGGCCAACATCCACCTGATTCTCGGCGGCAAAGACAAGGGGAGCGACTACACGGTTCTCAATGACCAGTTGCGCGCGCGCGTAAAGCGCGTGTACACGATCGGCGCGGCGGCTACCAAGATCGAATCGCACGTTCAGGGCGCAGCTGAGATCGATCACGCGGAGACGCTCGAGAACGCTGTCCAGCGCGCCTCCGCCGCGGCCACGCCGGGCGACATCGTTCTCCTCGCCCCGGCGTGCTCCAGCTTCGACCAGTTCCGGAATTACGAGCACCGGGGCAGCGTCTTCAAAGAGGCAGTTCGTTCCCTTGTGGAGACGCAAGAACGAGCAATGACGCGCGATTGATTTCGCAATTCCCGGCGTGAAAACCGCAAAATGGCAGAACTCGCCTATCTTTCGCTCGGCTCGAATGTGGGAGATCGTGAGACCAACCTGCGGCGGGCGATCGCTGAACTGGAAACGGTGGGCGGCCTGCGCTCTGTCTCATCGTTTTATGAGACTCAGCCCGTGGGTCCGCTGAATCAGCCCTGGTTCTTGAATTGTGTTGCCGTACTCGAAACAGAGAGAACCCCGCGCGAGTTGCTGGACGCCATGCTCAAGGTCGAAGCCGGCATGGGGCGCGTGCGCCTGCAGGATAAGGGTCCGCGCAATATCGATATCGACGTTCTTTTGTTTGGTGATCGCGTGGTAAGCGAGCCGCGGCTGACCATCCCTCATGCCGCAATGCACGAACGACGGTTCGTCCTGGAGCCGCTGGCAGAGATCGCGCCAAACGTCCGGCACCCGCTCCTCGACAAAACCGCAAGTGAGTTATTGCACGCGCTGGGCGAGGGCCAGATTGTCCGGAAAACCTGAGTTCCTTCGCCGGTTGGCACGGACTGCACGGCGGGTCAGGGCTACGGGATGACGATCCGGCTACCAGTCTCTTCCGGCGCCGCCAGCCCAGGTGCCTTCTCGGGAAACTGCGCAAACAAGAAATCGACAAATGCCCGCGATTTTGGCCGACCCGACGTCCTCGCCAAGGCCATGCGCAGCAGAAATACCAGCGCCTTCAGCACATCCGAATCATGCAGCCGCGAGTAGCCAAGGTGTTTCACTTCCGCCTCGCGAAATTCCTTCACCATGGTTGCGACTTCGCGCGCAATCTGCTGCTGCATTAAATTCGCCGTCGCCTGCTCATAAATCAGGCTTGATTCGACCAGCGTTCGATAACTTTGCGCGAGCGAAGTGAGCGCACCAATCAGATCGCGATCCGTGAGCGAGCGATTGCCCACCGAGCTTTGAAGCGAGCTATGCAACGAACTCGCCAGTGAATTTCCGTTCCTCGCGCACTTCGCCAGTGCGAAGCTCAGTCCGAGAATCAATTCCTCCCGTTCATAGAGAAACTGCTCGCTGATTTCTACCTCGGGAAGCATGGCCGCGCGATCAAGTTCGCCGGCTTCGCGGGGCTTCTCGTGAGCCCGTGCCTGCTGCAAGTAAGGGCAGTCGCTCGGGCAGTCGAGCGTCACCTCGCGCTGCTCGCCGCAACACTGCGCGCAGATTCGTCCATGCAATGCGGGACAAAACCGCTTCTCTTTGCGCAACTCGCAAATCGCACAACTCATGCGCCAATCCTCGGACCATCATTATTTCATGGAGAACCGGGCGGAAGAATTCCGAGCCCCGCCAGGCGAAGCAGGACCGGCGGTTGACTGCCCATCGCCTGCGACGTATCCTCCTCGGGACCCTACCAAAGGAGTGGTTTATGAGAGCAAGGCGCGTTCTCAAGGGCGTATTTGCTTTGTCTGTGGCCCTCGCGATTGCAGGTGGCGTGAAGGCCGCGGCGCAGGCGGCGAATGTCGGCTCCCAATCCGCATCGGCGCCCATGAATGCATCCTCACCGCCGGTGGCGCCGGTTCGCGCGGTGATTGACGACTATCACGGGACGAAGGTCGCCGACCCATATCGCTACATGGAGAACCTGAACGATCCCGAGGTGCTCTCATGGATGAAAGCGCAGGACGCCTACGCACGCGGCGTCCTGGCCGCGATTCCTGGCCGGAAGAAGCTTCGAGAGCGCATCCGAGAACTCGACCAATCGGTGCCCGAGGTTGTAGCCCGGCGTCTACCCGGCGACCAGTACCTCATACTGAAGAGGTTGCCCGCCGAGAATACAAGGAAGGTTTATCTGCGGCAGGGGCTGAGTGGGCAGGACCGGCTGCTGGTGGATCCGGAAAAAATCACGCTTGCTCCGGTCGATCAGGGCAAAGGAACAAACGCAATTTTTGGCAGTGTGATGTCAAATGATGGCAAGCACATTGCCCTTGGCATCGAACCCGGTGGTGACGAACTCCACGGAGAACTGCACGTCATTGATGTTGAAACGGGCCGTGACACCGATGTGATTGTGCAAGTCGGCGCCGAGGCATGGGACCCTTACTGGCTGCCTGACAATCGCTCGTTCGTTTATGGCCGCCTCCAAAAACTAGCGCCCGATGCTCCGGCCGCGGAGGTCAGGCAGAAATTCCGATCCTATCTGCACATCCTGGGTACCGACCCCGAGAAAGATCAACCGGTCTTTGGTTATGGCGTTGTCTCCTCGATCGAGGTTGACCCAAGCCTGATTGCCTCGGTTCACACGCAGCCCGATTCGCAATGGGCGCTCGGCATTCTCAACGGCAGCACCACGCCAAACAGCGCCTACTATGTCGAACCGGTATCCGAAGTTGGCAAGGACAATACCCGATGGATAAAAGTCGCGGATTTTTCTGACGGCGTGACCGATGTTGTAATCCACGGCGACGACCTCTACCTGCTGACCTATAAGAATGCGTCGCGTTATCAAGTTCTGCGAACCGACGCCCGCCACCCCGATCTCAACGCGGCTGAAGTCGTTGTACCGCCCAGCGAGGCGGTGGTCACCGCCATCAACGCAGCCGCCGACGGGCTCTACGTGCAGTTGTTGGACGGCGGCGTCAACCGCGTGCTGCAGGTGTCCTACGGCCCGCATGCGGTTGCTCAATCCATAAGTTTGCCTTTTTCGGGTTCGGCTTTCGTCGGGACAGATCCCCGTGTCCCTGGTGCACTCCTCTATATCACCTCGTGGATAAAGGCTTTCAAAATCTATGCCTACGATCCCCGTACGAAGCAGGCTAAGGATACGGGCCTTCAGCCCACTGGGCCGTACGACGACTCTCCGAATCTGGAATCGGTCGAAGTCAAGGCCAAGAGCTACGACGGCACACTCGTGCCTCTTTCCATTGCCTATTCAAAAAACATGAAGCTGGATGGCTCAAATCCCACCCTGCTCGAAGGCTATGGCGCCTACGGCATTTCGATTCCTCCCTCGTTCGACCAGAAATGGCTTGCCTGGCACGAAAGAGGCGGGGTCTACGCAGTGTGCCACGTGCGGGGCGGAGGAGAGTACGGGGAAGACTGGCATCGTGCGGGCAAAGGAGCCACGAAGCCCAATACCTGGCGGGATTTCATTGCCTGCGCGCAGTACTTGATCGACCACAAATACACCTCGCCTGCGCGCCTGGCCGGTGAAGGCGTAAGCGCCGGAGGCATACTCATTGGCCGCACTTTTACGTCGCGGCCCGACATTTTTGCCGCGGCCATTGACAAGGTCGGTGAGTCCGATACCTTGAGATTCGAACAGACGCAGAATGGAGAGACGAATATTCCGGAGCTGGGCACCGTGAAGACTGAAGCGGGCTTCAACGCGCTGTATGAGATGAGCGCTTATGACCACATCAAGGATGGAACAGCCTATCCTGCGATCCTGTTCGAGACCGGCATCAACGATCCGCGCGTCGATCCCTGGGAGATGGCCAAGATGACGGCGCGGATGCAGGCAGCAACCGGGAGTGGCAAGCCCGCGCTATTGCGAGTCGATTTCGCGGGTGGCCATGGCATGATGGGGTCGACCAGAGATCAGGCGGATGAGCAACTGACCGATGAATGGAGTTTCCTGCTTTGGCAACTCGGCATAGCGGAATTCCAGCCCAGGAAATAACGCGCGGAAGAAGCGTCTGACAAGATCCGGCGTTTCAACGCCGGCAAACTCGGGAGGGCGCGGCGCCCTGCGCGGGTAACTCCGCAACTGCCAGCGAACCGTAGATTGAACTGCACATTGAATGCACATCGAACTGGACCTTGAACTGCACAACAAGCGATGCATTTCCTGCAGTTTTTCCGAATAAAGTCGCCTTAATCGCCTCCATAATCGATTTCTATTTGTCTCATTTCCCCCGCCGCGTTACCTTATTGTGTTCCTCCCGCCAATCTGATTTGCCGGGCTCGGCCCCGAAAGCCGATGGTTGCAAACTTGTTTTTACAACATTTTTAGAAGAGGAGAGGCATGTCAACTGAACTGCGCAACTTTCTGGCAATCCCCTACGACGAACTCGAAGAGATGAATCTGAAGGCGAAGAAGCAGCGTCTCGACCGCATCTCTCCTGGGAAAATCCAGGAAGAACGCCTGAAATATCTGGCCGACGAGGGACGCGTCAAGGCCGTGACCGTGCTGTTCAGCGACCTCGAGGGTCGCCTGCACATGCTCGACTACGACAAGAAATTTCTGTTGAAGAGCTACGACAACCTGACCTTCGACGGCTCTTCGATTCGCGGCTTCACCGCGCAGCGTGAGAGCGATCTCCGCCTCGGCATCGACTGGGCCGCCTTCTACTGGGCGCCCGCGGACGTCTTTGGTCCGGGAAAAGTCCTGGTCTTCGGCGAGGTCATCGACAAAGGTGGCGAGCCCTACACCGCCGACATGCGAGGGGTCCTCAAGACTTTTGCCGAGGGCCAGTACAAGAAGAACGGCTACACACTCAACGCCGCCAATGAAATCGAAGGTTTCCTGTTCAAAGGCTCCGACGCCGAGCGCACCTATCACGAGACCGGAAAATTCGAGTACGTAAATACCGGCGGGTACTATCACTCGCTACCCGGCGATCCGCTCCGCACCTTCATCGATACGACCGCCGAAGTGCAGCGCGCCATGGGCTTCCAGAATGAAAAAGATCATCCCGAGGTTGCGCCCTCGCAATTCGAAATCAACTACAACTACGCGGAAGTGGTAGCCGCCGCCGATCACATCCAGCTCTATAAGCTCATCTGCCGCCAGGTCGCGCGCAACATGGGATTGACCGCCTGCTTCCTGCCCAAGCCGGTAGTCGGCGTCAACGGCAGTGGCATGCACACGAACGTCTCCATCAGCAAGAGTGGCAAGAATCTGTTCTGGGACCCCAAGGGTGAGGAGAAGCTAAGCAAGTTCGGCTACGAGTTCCTCGATCGCATCCTGACCCACGGAAACGATATTTGCCTGTTGCTGAACCCGAGCGTGAATGCCTTCCGCCGCCTGGATCCACACTTCGAAGCGCCCAATCAGATTAAAGCGTCGCCGGTCGATCGCGGATCCATGATTCGCATCCCGATCGGGAACGAACGCAGCATGCGCGTCGAAGTGCGCTCCGTCGCCCCGGATTCGAACCCCTATCTGGTAATGCTCTCGATTTTCAAGACCGGCCTCGAAGGCACTACGTCGAAAATCAAGAACCTGCGCCAGGCCGAACGCTACCTGCCCGACAACATCT
>Ga0335080_10008958_pt1 | contig 10452 bp, 10 predicted proteins | sample Lox_Sample_34_FD_206720 | JGI IMG/M metagenome (GOLD analysis project Ga0335080, IMG submission 206720) | Soil microbial communities from Loxahatchee National Wildlife Refuge, Florida, United States - Lox_Sample_3.4 | ecosystem: Environmental > Terrestrial > Soil > Wetlands | place: USA... | reverse complement strand
GGATGTACACGCTCGGCTTCGTGATCTACACGCTCGCCTCGCTGCTCCTGACGATCGACTGGATGAGCGGCCGCGCCGGGGCGGACTGGCTGATCGTGTTCCGGATCGTCCAGGGGATCGGGGCGGCATTCCTGATCGCGAACTCGGTCGCGATCCTGACCGACGCCTTCCCGGCCCACCAGCGCGGGCTCGCGCTCGGGATCAACAACGTGGTCGGGATCAGCGGCCAGTTCATCGGGCTCGTTCTGGGCGGGCTGCTCGCCCCGATCGACTGGAGGCTGATCTTCCTGATCTCCGTTCCGTTCGGCGTGTTCGGGACGATCTGGTCGCACCTCAAGCTCCGCGAGATCGGCGTGCACAAGCGGGCGCCGATCGACTGGGCCGGCAACGTCACCTTCGCCGGCGGGCTCGTGCTGATCATGATCGGGATCACCTACGGGATCCGCCCGTACGGGGATCACGCGATGGGGTGGACCTCGCCGTTCGTGCTCGCCTGCCTCGGTGTGGGCGCCGCGCTCCTCGTCCTGTTCGTCTACGTCGAGACCCGCGTCGAGGCGCCGATGTTCGAGCTGCCGCTGTTCCGGATCCGCGCCTACACCTTCGGCGTCCTCTCGAGCTTCCTCTCGGCGGTCGCCCGCGGCGGCCTGATGTTCATGCTCATCATCTGGCTCCAGGGGATCTGGCTGCCGGAGCACGGCTACAGCTTCGCCTCGACCCCGCTCTGGGCCGGGATCTTCATGCTGCCGCTGACGACGGGGATCCTGATCGCGGGGCCCGTCTCCGGAATCCTCTCCGACCGCTACGGCTCGCGCCCGTTCGCGACGGGAGGCATGGTCTGCTCGGCCGTGGCGTTCGCGCTGCTCGAGCGGCTGCCGAACGACTTCTCCTACGTGGCCTTCGCCGGGATCCTCTTCCTGATGGGGCTCTCGATGGGCGCGTTCGCCGCGCCGAACCGGGCCGGCGTGATGAACAGCCTCCCGCCCGAGCACCGGGGCGCGGGGGCCGGGATGAACCAGACCTTCCAGAACTCGGCCCAGGTGCTCTCGATCGGGATCTTCTTCACCCTGATGATCGTCGGGCTCGCCTCGTCGCTCCCGCACACGCTCGCCCAGGGGCTGGAGGCCCACGGCGTGCCGGCGGCGAGCGCCGTCCAGATCGGGCATCTGCCGCCGATCTCGGTGATCTTCGCGGCGTTCCTGGGCTACGACCCGGTCAACGAGCTCGTCGGGCCCCACGTGCTCGGGCACCTCTCGGCGGCTAATGCCGCGGCGCTCCACGGCCGCGGCTTCTTCCCCCGGCTGATCGGCCGGCCCTTCAGCACCGGTCTCCACGAGGCGTTCACCTTCGCGATCGCAGTCTGCCTGGTCGCAGCACTCGCGTCGTGGTCGCGCGGCCCCCGCTACCTCGGCAGCGAGGCGCCGGCCGACGGCCGGGGAGTGGAGCCGCTGTCGTAGGATCGGGCCATGACGGCCGCAGAGAGCGACGTGGTCGGGACGCTGGCGCGGGTCAGGGTGCTGCCCGTGATGAGCGCCCCCGACGTGGACGGGGCCGAGGCCGCCTGCCGCGCGCTGCTCGCCGGCGGGATCTCGTGCGTCGAGATCACTTTCCGGACGGCCGTCGCGGCCGAGACGATCCGGCGCGTGAGCGCGATCGACGGGCTGCTCGTGGGCGCCGGGACCGTGCTCTCCCCCGGGCAGGCGGAGGAGGCGGCCGCCGCCGGCGCGAGCTTCGCGGTGGCGCCGGGGACGAGCGAGCCGGTCGTCGACGCGTGCCGCGAGCTCGCCCTGCCGTTCTTCCCGGGCGTCGCGACGCCGTCGGAGATCGAGCGCGCGCGGGCGCTCGGCTGCCGCACCCTGAAGGTCTTTCCCGCGTCGACGGTGGGAGGCGTCGCGTTCCTGCGGGCCGTGTCGGCGCCGTACCAGGACGTCCGCTTCATCCCGACCGGCGGCATCGACGCCTCGAACCTCGCCGCCCACCTCGCGGTCCCGTCGGTGCTGGCCTGCGGCGGCAGCTGGCTCTGCGACCAGGGCCTGCTGCGCGAGGGCCGCTTCGACGAGATCGAGCGGCTCGCGCGCGAGGCCGTCGAGGCCGCGGCGTGACCCTGCTCGAGCCGAGGCCCGCGCAGGAGTGCCGCTACGACCTGGTCGCGCTCGGCGAGGTGATGCTCCGCCTCGACCCCGGCGACGGGCGCATCGCGACGACGCGGACGTTCGCGGCGTCCGAGGGAGGCGGCGAGTACAACGTGGCGCGCGGCCTGAAGCGCTGCTTCGGCCTGCGCACGGGCATCGTCACGGCCCTGGCCGACAACCCGGTGGGGCGGCTGATCGAGGACCTGATCCTCCAGGGCGGGGTCGCCCAGACCCACCTCGACTGGCGGCCGTACGACGGCGTCGGGCGGGAGGCCCGCAACGGGCTCAACTTCACGGAGCGCGGCTTCGGCGTGCGCGGGGCGCTCGGCTGCTCGGATCGCGGCAACTCGGCCGCATCGCAGATGCGTCCCGGCGAGGTCGACTGGGCCCGGATCTTCGGCGTCGAGGGCGTGCGCTGGTTCCACTGCGGCGGCGTCTTCAGCGCGCTCTCGCCCGGGACGGCGGAGCTCGCCCTCGAGGCGATGGCGGCGGCCCGCGAGCACGGCACGATCGTCTCGTACGACCTCAACTTCCGGCCGTCGCTCTGGAAGGCGTCCGGCGGGTCGGAGGCCGCGGCGGCGCTGAACCGTGAGCTCGTCCGGCACGTGAACGTCCTGCTCGGAAACGAGGAGGACTTCTCCGCCGGGCTCGGCTACCCGCTCGAGGGCGTCGACGAGAACCTGCTCGAGCTCGAGATCGCCGTGTACGAGAAGCTCCTCGGGGAGGTGATGGCCGACAATCCGCAGCTCGCCCTGACGGCGGCGACGCTCCGCCAGGCGCACAGCGCGACCGTGAACGACTGGGGCGGGGTCTGCCGCACGCAGACCGCGTTCCACGTCGGGCCGGCGATGCCGGGGCTCGAGATCTTCGACCGGGTCGGCGGCGGCGACTCCTTCGCCTCGGGCCTGATCTACGGGCTCCTGCAGGGGTTCGAGGTCGAGCGGGCGCTCGCCTACGGCATCGCCCACGGCGCCCTCGCGATGACGACGCCCGGCGACACCTCGATGGCGACGCTCCCGGAGGTCGAACGGCTCGTCGGCGGCGGCTCCGCCCGTGTGATCCGCTGACCCATCTGTGCGAACATACGTTCGCATGGAGGCGACGATCCTGCACGCCGACGTCGACGCGTTCTTCGCGTCGGTCGAGCAGCGCGACGATCCCGGCCTGCGCGGGCGGCCCGTGATCGTCGGCGCGGGAGTCGTGCTCGCCGCCAGCTACGAGGCGAAGGCCTGCGGCGTCCGCACGGCGATGGGAGGTGCCCAGGCGCGCCGCCTGTGCCCGCACGCGATCGTGGTCGCTCCGCGCATGTCCGCCTACGCCGAGGCGAGCCGGGCGATGTTCCGCGTGTTCGACGACACGTCCCCGTTCGTGGAGGGGCTCTCGATCGACGAGGCGTTCCTCGACGTGCGCGGAATGGAGCGGATCGCGGGCACGCCCGCCGAGATCGCCGCCCGGCTGCGGCGCGACGTCCGCGAGCGGGTCGGCCTGCCCGTCTCGGTCGGGGTGGCCCGGACGAAGTTCCTCGCGAAGGTGGCGAGCGCCGTGGCGAAGCCCGACGGGTTGCTCGTCGTCTCGCCCGACCGCGGCAGCGAGCTGGCGTTCCTCCACCCGCTCCCGGTGGAGCGGCTCTGGGGCGTCGGGCCCGTCACCGCGGAGAAGCTCCACCGCCGCGGGATCGAGACCGTCGGCCAGGTGGCGCGGCTCTCCGAAGTGGCGCTCGTCTCGATGCTCGGCCGCGCCTCGGGCCGGCACCTCCACGCGCTCGCCCACAACCGCGACCCCCGGCGGGTGCAGACGCGTCGGCGCCGGGGCTCGATCGGCGCCCAGCGCGCGCTCGGCCGCTCGCCGAGACCGCCCGCCGCGATCGACGCCACGGTCGTCGCGCTCGTCGACCGGGTCACGAGGCGGATGCGCGCCGCCGGCCGCGTCGGCCGCACGGTCGTGCTGCGGCTGCGCTTCGGCGACTTCTCCCGGGCGACGCGCTCGCACACGCTGCCCCGGGCGACCGCACAGACGCAGACGATCCTCGCCGTTGCGAGAGCGCTGCTCGCGGCCGCCGACCCCCAGATCGAGCGTCGCGGCCTGACGCTCGTCGGCGTGGCGGTCGCGAACCTCGACGACGCGGACGCCGTCCAGCTCGTGCTGCCGATCGACCGCTACGACGGCGCTGCGCTCGACGCGGCGCTCGACGCGGTGCGGGACCGGTTCGGCTCCGCGGCGATCACGCGCGCCGTGCTGCTCGGCCGCGACCCCGGCCTGGCGATGCCGCTGCTCCCCGACTAGGCGCGATCATCTGCAGGACGATGCTCGAGGTGCAGACCCCGCACGGCCAGGCGAACGTCCGCCTGCATCCGGTCGACCGGCCCAGGGCGGCGCTCGTCCTGGGCCACGGCGCAGGGGGAGGCGTGGCGGCGCGGGACCTGGTCGCGGCGACCGAGGCCGCGCGCTCGGTGGACGTGAGCGTCGCGCTCGTCGAGCAGCCCTACCGGGTCGCGGGCCGCCGCTCTCCGGCTCCGGCGCGGCAGCTCGACGCCGCATGGACAGCGGTAGTCGAGCACCTGCTCGCTGGCGAGCTGCGCGGGCTGCCGCTCGTCGCCGGCGGCCGCTCGTCGGGAGCGCGCGTCGCCTGCCGCACGGCCGCGGCGACCGGGGCAGTCGCGGTGCTCTGCCTCGCGTTCCCGCTCCGGCCGCCGCGCCGCTCCGGAGCGGCGCCGGCGCAGAGCCGGCTGCCCGAGCTCGACGAGGTGACGGTGCCGATGCTGGTCGTGCAGGGCGTGCGGGACCCCTTCGGGATGCCGCCCGCCGCCCCGTCGCGGACGGTCGTGCAGGTGCCCGGCGACCACAGCCTGCGAGCCGACCTCGACGCCGTGGCGGCCGCGGTGCGCGCCTGGCTTCCCGCTCAGGCGGCGGCGGCCAGCGAGCGGTGAAGCCGCTCCAGCCTGACCCTGGTCCGGTCGTCGGCGGGCGTGTAGGTGACGATGCGCGTCCCGAGGCGCTGTTCGAGCCAGAGATACGTGTAGTCGAGGTTGAGGAGGCCCGCGGTCGGATGCTGGATCCGCTTGACCCGGTTCTCGGGCGGCTGCACGTCGTGGCGCTCCCACAGCACGGCGAACTCGGGCGAGGAGCGGTAGAGCCGCGCGACGAGCTCCTTCCACGCCGGCTCGGCGACGTGCTCGGCCATCGCGGCCCGGAACCCGGCCACGATGTTGGCGGCGGCGTTCTCCCAGTCGAGCACGACGGAGCGCCAGTGCGGGTGGGTGAAGAGGAGCCACAGGCAGTTGCGGTCCTCGAGCGGCATCGCCTCGACGTCCGGGAAGCCGCTCGCCCAGACGCGGTTGAAGGCGAGCAGGTCGCAACGCCCGTTGACGATCAGGGCCGGGAAGGGCTCGAGCTGGTCGAGCAGGAGCTGCGCCGTCGGCACGAGCGCCCGGCACTCGCCGGCGACGTGAGCGTCCGTGGCGCCCGCGAGCGTGAACAGGTGCGCGCGCTCGTGCGCGTCGAAGAGGAGCGTGCGGGCGATCGCGTCCAGCACCTGCGCCGAGGCGTTGATGTCGCGCCCCTGCTCGAGCCAGGTGTACCAGGTGACGCCCACCCCGGCGACCTGGGCGACCTCCTCGCGGCGAAGGCCCGGGGTGCGCCGGCGCCGCGACGGCCGCAGCCCGACCTGCTGGGGCGTGATCCGCTCACGCCGGCTGCGCAGAAACGCGCCGAGCTCGTGCCTGCGGATCTCGTCGGCGCTCGGCTCCTGGAGGGCCACGACGGAAGCCATGCACGCAGTATTGCCAACCGGACCGGGGCTGTGCCGGGTGGCGCTGGTACCAGGATGACCACGCTCTGGTACCGGGTTGCGCCCGGCGGCCACGATGGACGCATGACCGGCCAGGCCACCCTTTCCCGCCTCGGGCTCGCCACCGTCCTGCTCGGTGCGTTCCTCTCGATTGCCGACTTCTTCATCGTCAACGTCGCGCTGCCCACGATCGATACCGACCTGCACGCCTCGGCCGCCACCCTCGAGCTCGTGGTCGCAGGCTACGGCGTGCCCTACGCGCTGCTGCTCGTGCTCGGCGGCCGCCTCGGCGACCTGTTCGGCCGGCGGCGGCTGTTCATGCTCGGGATGGCCTCGTTCACGGTCTGCTCGCTCCTCTGCGGGATCGCGCCGACCGCGGTCGCGCTCGTCGCCTTCCGCGCTGCGCAGGGCGCGTCGGCCGCGCTGATGGTGCCGCAGGTGCTCGCGACGATCCAGGCGGCCTGCGAGGGGCAGCGGCGCGCGAAGGCGATCGGCCTCTACGGCGCGACCGCCGGAGTCGCCGCCGTCGTCGGTCAGCTCGCCGGCGGAGCGCTCGTCGCGGCGAACCTGGGCGGCCAGGGCTGGCGTCCGATCTTCCTCGTCAACGTGCCGATCGGCCTCGCCGGCCTGGTGCTGGCCCGGCGGTTCGTGCCGGTGACGCGCTCGGCCGCGCCGGCCCGCATCGACTGGCTCGGCACCGCGCTCCTCGCGGTCGTGGTGCTCGGGCTCCTCGTTCCGCTCACCGAGGGGCGCGCGCTCGGCTGGCCCGCCTGGAGCTTCGCGCTGCTCGCGCTCGTCGTGCCGGCCGCGCTGGCATTCGTGCTCGTCGAGCGGCGGCTCGAGCTCGCGGGGCGGCATCCGATCGTGCCGCCGTCGCTGATCGCCCTCCCCGGGATGCGCCGCGGGCTCGTGTTCGCCGTGCCGTTCTTCGCCGGCTTCGGGGCCTTCATGTTCGTCTCGGCGCTGACGCTGCAGCGTGGCGCGCACCTCGGCCCGCTGCGGTCGGGCCTGGCGCTCGTGCCGATGGCGGTCGCGTTCCTGCTCACCTCGCTCAGCACGGCGCGCCTCGCGGCCCGGTACGGCCGGCGGGTGCTCGCGGTCGGCGCGTTCCTGCAGGGCGTGGGCCTGGTCGGTCTCGCGCTCACGCTCTTCGCGGACTGGCCGCACGTGAACGCGCTGAACCTCGCCCCGGCGATGATCGTCGCCGGCGCGGGCCAGGGTCTCGTGATGCCTCTCCTCTTCGGCGTCGTGCTCGCGGGCGTGCCGGCCGAGCGCGCCGGGGTCGGGAGCGGGATCCTCACGACGACCCAGCAGACGGCGCTCGCGCTCGGCGTCGCCACGCTCGGCAGCCTCTACCTCTCGCTCTCGGCGTCGAGCTCGCTCGGCGTCAGGGATGCCTTCGTCGTCGTGCTCGCCGTCCAGACGGCGGTCGCCGCCGTCCTCACCGCCGGCAGCCGCCTGCTGCCCGAGCCGGCCCGCAGCCCCGCGCCGCAGCCCCAGCGGGTCGTCGCGCCGGAGCCGGCGCTCGAGCAGGCCGCCTGACGGACGTCTCGGCGGCGGGTCTGCGATGATCGCCGCCTCGATGGGCGCGGACGACAGGACCTCGCCGGCGGAGATCACGGCGACCGCGGTCGCGAGCTTCGACGGCTGTCCGGATCCGCGGCTGCGCGGGCTGATGCGGGCGCTCGTCGAGCACCTCCACGCCTTCGCGACGGAGGTCGGGCTGACGGAGGACGAGTGGCGGGCGATGATCGCCGAGCTCACCGCGACCGGCCGGATCACCGACGAGCGCAGGCAGGAGTTCATCCTCTGGTCGGACGCGCTCGGGCTCTCGATGCTCGTCGACGCGCTCTCGCACCCCGCCACCGGCGCCACGGAGTCGACCGTGCTCGGGCCCTTCTACGTGGCCGGCTCGCCGCTCCGCGGCTACGGCGAGAGCATGGCCGAGGAGCCGGCGGGGACGCCTGCGTGGGTGCACGGCAGCGTGCTCGCGCTCGACGGCGCGCCGATCGGCGGCGCCGAGCTGGACGTGTGGCAGAACGGCGACGACCGCCTCTACGCGGTGCAGCGGCCCGAGGCGCCCGAGGACCACCTCCGCGGCCGGTACCGGACGCGGGACGACGGGACCTATGCGTTCGTCGCGGTGCGCCCGGTCCCGTACCCGATCCCCGACGACGGCCCGGTCGGGAAGATGCTCGCCGCGACCGGCCGTCACCCCTGGCGGCCCGCCCACATCCACATGATCGTGCGCGCACCCGGCTTCAGGCCTGTGGCGACGCACGTCTTCGACGCGGCGAGCGAGTACCTCGACTCCGACGCCGTCTTCGCCGTCAAGCGCTCGCTCGTGCGGCGGTTCGTCGAGCGACCGGCCGACGATCCCGAGCGGCCGCCCGGGATCGAGGGCGACTGGGTCTCGCTCGAGCTCGACCTCGTGCTCGCGCCGGGCGACGATTGCGGCGGGCCGGTCGATCCCGGCCGCACCGCCTGACGCACCGGTCGAGTTTGCCCTCGCCCCCGACGGGTATCACACTCCGGTGACCGTCAACAAGGAGGTTCTCCCGTGAGCGCCGACACCGCGATCGGCTTCGCCGCCGACATCAAGCCTCTCTTTCGCGAGGGAGACCGGGAGTCGATGATGGGGTCCTTCGATCTCTGGAGCTACGACGACGTCGTCGAGCACGCCGACGCGATCGCGGATCGCCTTCGCGACGGCTCGATGCCGTGCGACGGCGCCTGGCCGGAGGACCGGGTCGACCTCTTCGAGCGCTGGATCGAGGACGGGACGGCGCCCTAGGGATAAACCGCGTCCGGCTCCTGGGTCACGCTCTCCGGCCAGTCGAAGATCTCGGTGATCACGCGGAGATCCTCGTCCGTCGAGAGGTAGGTGAAGGTCGCGCCCTGGTACTTGCCGCCCTGGAGCACGCGGCGGCCCCTGGCCGTCATCGCCTCGAGCGTGTCGCCGTGGGGCTTGCCGCCGACGGCCACGTGGTGGACGCCCTCGCCCTTCTCGGCCAGGAAGTCGGCGTAGATGCTCTTGTCGTCGAGCGGCTCGATCAGCTCCCACTGCACGGAGCCGACCATGGTGACCGCGAGCCGCCACGCACAGCCGGGCGGCTGGAGGTCGTCCACGTTGTCGGGGCCGAACGCGTAGATCTCCCAGGGCCCGATCCCGTACTCGTCCGCGTACGTCTTCAAGGCCGCGTCGAGGTCTCGCACCACGATCGCGATCTGGAGGGTCTCGGTGAAGACTGGCTCGCGCAAGGCGCCCATGATTGCACGGTCGCGCGGGAGGTGATTCGATCAACGGATGCGCGCGGCGGTCACCCGGGGACGCGGGTCGATGGAGGTCGGTGACGTCGGCGAGCCCGGCGCGCCGGGGCCGGGCCAGGTCCTGGTCGCGCCCGAGGCGGTCGGCCTGTGCGGCTCGGACTTCCACTACTTCCTCGGCGACATCGGCACGATCGGGGACGCCTCGACGCTGTATCCGCGGATCCAGGGGCACGAGGCGGCCGGGACCGTGCTCGAGGTCGGCGCCGACTGCCCGGGCCTCGAGACCGGGATGCGCGTCGCGCTCTGGCCGGTCTCGGCGTGCGGGCACTGCTATGCCTGTCGCATCGGGCGCGGCAACGCGTGCTCGAACATCTCGCTGATCGGCGTCCACGCCGACGGGGCGCTCCAGCAGCAGCTGCTCGTCCCGGCCGAGCAGGCGTTTCCCGTCGGCGACCAGGATCCGGCGCTCGCGGCGCTGATCGAGCCCGTCTCGATCGCGATGCGTGCGGCCGTCCGCGGACGGGTCGCCGAGGGCGAGCACGTCGTCGTGCTCGGCGCCGGGCCGATCGGGCAGGCGCTCGCGCTCGTCGTGACCGACCTCGGCGCCTCGGTGCTGCTCGTCGATACGGTCGCGAGCAGGCTGGCCAGGGGCGGCGCGATGGGCGCCGACGTGCTGCAGGTCTCGCCGCAGGAGATCCTCGTCGCGGCGGCGCGCGAGTGGGCCGGGCCGGACGGGCCGGAGGTCGTGTTCGAGGCCACCGGCGTTCCCGCACTCGTCCAGACTGCGCTCGAGCTGGTCGCGCAGGCCGGCCGCGTCGTCGTCGTGGGCCTCTCCGCCGAGCACGCGCCCGTCCGGGTCGGCGACCTGCCGTTCCGCGAGATCGACCTGCTCGGCACGAGCTGCTGCGGCTCGGGCGAGTTCGCCGACGCGGTCGAGCTCGTCGGACGTCGTCGCGACGCCGCCGCCGGGCTCGTCACCCACGAGTTCGCGCTCGAGCGGGCGCCGGAGGCGATCGCCTACGCGATCGCGAACCCGGCCGAGGTGATGAAGGCCGTCGTGCGGGTGGACGCGCCGTGACGGACCGCGCCGCGGAGACGCTGGGCCGGCTCTTCGACGTCCGCGGCACCCGCGTCGTGGTGACCGGCGCGGCGAGCGGGCTCGGCTTCGCGATGGCCGAGGTGCTGGCCGACTGCGGCGCGCACGTCACGCTCGCCGACATCGACGAGGCGCGGCTCGAGGCGTCGACGCGCAGGCTCGTCGAGCGC
>Ga0335080_10008956_pt1 | contig 10454 bp, 8 predicted proteins | sample Lox_Sample_34_FD_206720 | JGI IMG/M metagenome (GOLD analysis project Ga0335080, IMG submission 206720) | Soil microbial communities from Loxahatchee National Wildlife Refuge, Florida, United States - Lox_Sample_3.4 | ecosystem: Environmental > Terrestrial > Soil > Wetlands | place: USA: Florida... | reverse complement strand
TCGCCACATCGACGCGGGCCGTGTCCGGTGCCGTGTAAAAGAACGGAACCTGCATGGACGCCGCCACGTTTCCCGCCTGTGATCCCGTGGCGCGGCTCTCCAGTTCTTTCTCCGACGGGTCTCCCGCCAGAAGATCCTTAGGCCGGACGTTGCAGTAGCCGCTGCGCGCCCGCACGCTGGTCCCGCCGCGATCCACTTTTACGCGCAGCGTATGGCAGCTTCCCTCCGGCGAGTCTGTGGGCGCATAGCCCAGCACATAATATTCGCTCTGCTCTTTGCCGATCTTCTCCAGCCCGCCCAGAAGATCATTCGTGTTCACGATCACGAAACCGCCGGTGCCTTCGGCCAGCATGTAGAGAACCTGCTGGTTGGTCGAAGCGCTTTCCGGGAACACCGGAACAATCTGGCGAGGCATGTTGTACGGATTCGTCGCGTACGGATTCGCCATGTACGGATTTTGTGTCGTACCTCCGCCTCCGCGTCCGCCAGAACCTCCTGCGCCGCCTTTGCCGCCGCCCGCGCCGCTACCCGAGCCCCCCTTGCCGCCACCCGAGCCGCTACCCGAGCCGCCCTTGCCTCCACCTGAGCCGCCACTCGATCCGCCGCCAGAGCCACCCCTGCCCCCGCCGGTTCCGCCGCCTGCGCCTCCGCCACCGCCAGCACCGCCTCCATGCCCGCCACCGCCACCTGCTCCTCCCCCTGCACCACCACCGCCACCGCCGCCATGCTGGGGAAGGAATGAATTCCCAAACGAGCCTGAAGGATAACTCACAGCCGCCCGTAGCAGCCGCGGTGCTGGCAGGTTCGCCGGCGAAGTGATTCCAGTCACCGGCCCCGGCGCACTTGCTACCAGACCGCGAACATCGATCGGATAAATCGCAACGTTCGATCGGTTGCACGCATCGATCGTAGCCGTCAGCTCAGGCCTGTTCTCATCATTGAGGATAAAACCTGAAGTGAACATGATCAGGCTCTTGCGCCCGGGCACGCTCGCCAGGTTCTTAGCCATGCTGCGCAACGCCAGCAGCACGCTGCGAACTCCGAAATCCGACTCGGCGCTGCCCAAAGACGGCAGGCCCATGGCCACAGGCTGGGCGTTGGGCGCGACCGACGAAAACTTCACGCCCTTGACCACCTCCTTCAGACGCTCCGCGTCCGCTGTGAAATTCTGTGCGATATGCACGGCGCCGCCGAAATTCACGATTGCCATCAACCGGTTTGGCCCGGCATTGTTCTCAATGAACTTCCCTGCCGCTTCGCGCGCACGAATCTGGTCTCCCGTCTCCATCGTCGAGTTATCAAAGAACAGCACCAGATAACGTTTCTGATTGTTGGACGGGCCGTTCGGCTCGGCCTCGAACGAAAAACTCTTGATGGCCTGTTCCTTGTTGTCTTCCCAAACGCGAAATTCTTTAGCCGTGACATCGCGGACGTAGTTCCCTTTCTTGTCCACCACCACGGTGTCCACCAGCACCAGTTTGGTCTCGGTTCGGATCACCGTCTGAGCCTCCGCGCCCGCCTGCGCACTGGTCTGCTGTGCCGGTGCGCCGGTGGCCGCCAGCCAGAAAACTCCCGTCGTCAGCATCAAATGGCGAAGCTGCATTTCACACCTCCAATTACGGAATCTCGACAGCGCCGTTCTGCGCTGACATCGTTTGCCCTTCAGCGTCCCGTACTACCAATCGCACAAGATAACTTCCTGGCTTCACATCGAAACTCGTCCTTATCGTGATGCCTTGGGCAAGCTTACTCTCCAGTGTTTCGTCCTTCAGGCGCATTTCGATGACTTTCTCATTCGCAGCCACGTAGTTTCCATTGCGGTCGAACAAGCCCGAAACCACCGTCAAATCATTCCGGTTCCGCCCTTCCTCTTTTCGGAAGTGGATGTGCTTCACGTCCACGCGAACCAGCACCGCCAGCCGGGCGTTCTCTTCGCTGGATTTGAAAAACTGCGTGTGCAATTCCACCGGAATGTCGTGGATTTCCTCCCGCGAGAACAGAGCCTCTTCGATCTCCCGCTTGGCCGTCTCCACCGCGTCGGCGACGTGCCGCGGAGCGTAGTAGCCACGGCGTGCCTGCAGGGTTACCTTGCTGGACTCTTTGATCACCACTTTCAGTTTGTGAAAAGTGCCGTCCAACTTCAGGTTTTGCGGTGAAAAGCCCAGCACGTAAAAATATTCCGGCGCATCTGCCACGCGCTTGAATCCCGCATCCAGATCGTTGGTGTTGTGAACCCACGTGCCGCCCGTCCCCTCCGCCAGCTCGGCCAGCACATCACCTTGGGCCAGCGCGCTGTCGTTCTGATACTGGACCTTCCTCGAGCTGGAAATAACGTCGATAGTGGCCTGCGACGCATCACCGCCTGGAATGATGGTATACAGCCCGCGCGCGTCCAGCGCGCTGATGATGATGTTGGCATGAATCGCGCGATCGATGATCTCGGTTTTTTCCGGGTAAAGATCAAAAGTCGCGAAAAACCCGGGGGACACCAGGACCAGGCTGCGTTGGCCCGGCATCGCCGCCATCCGGCGCACCGCATCCTTCAAGACGGTGAACGATAAGTGTGTGTCATGTTCGCCCGTCTGCACGTTTTTCTGAGCCGCTGCTCTTGCCGCTGACTGGGCCATCTGCAGGGAGCCCGCCTGTGTCGGATTGAGGTTCATGCACACCATCGCCTCCTGGGTGGCGACGTCCAACGCCTGCTGGTCACTCTTGTTCTGGATCAGGTCCGCCATGTAGTAATCCACTTCCGGACATTCACCCGCGACCGGCGAGATCACCGGCCGGGGCTGCAGCCGCAGCAGCGTCTCATGCAGCTTCTCTCGATCATCGGTGAAATCGAGCGTCGTCTGGCCGGACGTCGTAAAGATCGCCGCCCGTTCCGAAGCCGCGAGCGTAGCCAGATGCCGGGCCGCGGCGTCCCGCACGCGCGCCAGGTCGCCGAAAACCAGGTGGATATCGTCGAAAAGATACCCGACATACCGCTCGGGAATGGGCATCGCTGCCTCCGGCCCAGCCGCTTTCTCGCCCGGATTCGCATTTACCTGCTCCACGGTAATGGGGCGTCCGGATTTCTCCACTGAAAACTTCGTGATCACCTGCGGCTTGCCCTTGTCGAAGACCTGGAAATCCTCCTGCTTCAGAGTCCCCACCGCGTGCGCCTGGCTATCGCGCACCACCACCGGCACCAGCACCAGATTCACTTTGCTCTTGAACGTCGCCGGCGCATCATGCGCGCTCATCTCAGACCCGCTCTGAGTTTGCGCACGAACACTCGTTGCGAGAAGACAAAACCAAACCAGCATCAGAAACGTGTTCTTCACCCGCTTGCCCGATTCTGCTCAATTCTACCCCTTTGCGCCGGCCAGCAGATGTTAACTGAGTCGCGCGCAAAGCAAGCCGTGTCGCGTGCGCGCGCTCGGCCCTCGCCGCGACCGGGAAACCGCCTTGCCCGATCCCAGGCCCTAATCGCTGATTCAGTCGCTGGTAAATCCAGCCCGTCGGGGACTGGCGCCACCGTCCCTAATCGAGCCGCCCGCAAACCACCAGCCCGCTCGTCGTGGACGGTGCTGCCTGTCCCCTCTTGCACGAGGAAGCCTCGTTCGCTGACCGGCCCCTGATCGAAGTTCCTCACCCTGCATGCACTTCACCTGGTAGCGGCGAAAAGCAAAATCCCGACCGTGCCGACGATCTGTTAACCTACAGTGTTTTGTGCCACTTGGTTGCATTTCACGCCACCGCCGCCGCTGAGGCCTTTGGCGTAAGTTTCGTGACCTATTTGTATTTGCTGCGTCTATCCTCCGTGGATGGAAGAGTTTTGAGCTAGAGTCGGGGGTTATGCTCCAGGACGCGGCCGGCGCGGTGAGCGCCCGGGCTGTCGCAAAAGTGGATGAAGCCGCCGTAATCCGCGCGGTCCAGCAGGGCGACCAGGACGCCTTCGAGCAACTGGTCCGTGCTTACGACCAAAGTGTGCTTCGGCTTGCCATGAATTTATTGCGGTCCGCGGAGGACGCCCGAGATGTTTATCAGGAAGCCTTTCTGCGGGTTTATCGGAACATTCACACGTTCCGGTTCGACTGCAGCTTTCATACTTGGCTGTATCGCATCGTGACGAACATTTGTCTGGATCATTTGCGCAAACGGAAAGTGCGGCGTGAGGAGCCTTCGGTTGTAGAGACTGCCGACGGTCCGGTTGACCGCATGGACAGTTTCGAGCACGAAGGCGCGCACGCGGACCCGGAACGGCGCATGTGGAATCGCCAGTTGGGCGACCGCATTGCCGCCGCGCTCGCTGACTTGACCGCCCGTGAGCGCATGGTTTTCGAACTCCGCCATTATCAAGGCCTTCGCCTGCGCACCATCGGCGACATGTTGGGCACCAGCGAAGAGGCCGCCAAGAATTGCTTGTTCCGCGCAACGCAGAAAATGCGCGGAGTATTGGGAGATTTGGTATGACTTGTGATGCGGTAACCAACGCGATTCCGCTCTATTACTACGGAGAGCTGGCGCCCGACGTCGAAGAGGGCGTCGAGGAGCACTTGCACGCTTGCGCCGGGTGCCGCGCGGAACTCGATCGGCAGAAGTCGCTGGCCACAGCGCTCGACCAGCGTCAGTTGGAGCCGCCGCCGGATCTCTTGGCCGAGTGCCGTCACGAACTGGTGCGTGCCGTCTATCGGGAACACGCGCCCGCCGTAACGCACCGGCATTCCGATCCTTGGGGCCTGTTCCGCGAAGCGTTCCACTCTCTGTGGCACCCGGGCATCCGTTTCACCCGGCCTGCCGGCGCCGTGGCCCTGCTGGCCTTGGGATTTTTCGCCGCGCGTTTCATCAATTTCGGACAAAGCGGATTGAGCCTCGCCGGAACCACCCCCGATGCCATCGTCTCCAGCATCCGGTCCGTCCAACCTGATAGCACCGGCCGCGTGCAGATCGCTCTCGATGAAACCCACCGCCGCGTCATTTCCGGCCGGCTCGATGATCAGAACATCCGGCGCCTTCTGCTGGCTGCCGCCCGCGAGCCGGACAACCCCGGCGTGCGCGTCGAATCGGTCGAATTGCTCAAGGATCACAGCGCTTCCGCCGAAGTGCGGAGCGCCCTGCTCGAAGCCGTGACTCATGATGCGAATCCCGGTGTCCGCCTGAAGGCGCTGGAGGGCCTGAAGAGTTTTGCCGGTGATCCCGCCGTTCGGAAGACGCTCGCCCAGGTGTTGCTGAAGGATGTAAATCCCGGAGTGCGCATTCAGGTCATCGACCTCTTGATCGCGCACAAGGACGATGCCACCGTCAGCGTGCTTCAGACTCTGGTCGGCAAGGAAGACAACAGCTACGTCCGCATGCGCTGCCAGAACGCGCTACGTGATATGAACGCTTCAGTCGGAACATTTTGATGAAGGCTTCGGGACTCAAACTCGGATTCACGGTATGTGCCGCGGTGGCAGCTTTTAGCGGGGAGCCGTCCCTGCGCCGCGATGGGCCCTTTTGGGTGGAAGTCCAGAAGGGTTCCGAGCTTGTAGCTCCCCAGAGCAGTATTCGCATTAGTACCTTCGGCGCGGTCGCCGTCAAGGGAGCCTCGGGCAGCGAGCTTTCCTATGTCGTGATCAAACGCGTCAAAGCTAATAGTGAAGCCGAGGCCCGTCGCCTGCTGAGCGCCTACCGCGTCCACACTTCGCGGCAGGGCAAGGTCACGCACCTGTGGGTGCAAGGAGGTTCCGAAATGGCCGAGCTCCAGGTGACCGCGCCCCAGGACTCCGGCCAGCTTCTGGTGGCGACGCGCGCCGGGAGCGTCGATGTCTCTCAATTTGATGGCGCTGTCACCGCCGAAACCGGCGGTGGCCGTGTGACTGTCGATCAGGTATCCGGGGACCTGCTGGCCAAGACCGCCGCGGGCGAGATTTCGCTTGGCAAGATTGGCGGCGCCGCGCACTGCGTTTCCGGAGCCGGGGCCATCCGCGCGGAATCCATACACGGACAAGCGACGTTTGAGACCGGCGGCGGAGATATCACCGTCCGCCAAGTCGACGGCCCGGTGCGCTGTACCACCAATGGCGGCGGAATCCACATCGCGCAGGCCGGCGATATCGTGATTGCCGATACGGCCGGTGGCCCCATCGAAGTGGGTTACGCCAAGGGGATGGTGACCGCCAATAATTCAGCCGGCGGTCCTATTCAGGTTGGATCGGCTTGGGGTGCGCAATGCGAGAGCGTCGGAGGCGCCATCCGCCTTACCAGTTTCGGCGGCGGTCTCAAAGCCTCCACTGCGGTAGGCAGCATCATTGCACGGTTCCAGACCCAGCCGGCGGAGGATTCGTTTCTTAGTACCAGCCACGGTGACATAACCGTATGGATTCCGTCGAACCTGAAAGTCACCGTGCGAGCCCAGAACGCCAGCTATGGCGGCCCCAAACGGATTGTTTCCGATTTTCCGGATATAGCGGTCAAACTGACCGGCGCCGCGACCATCGCTGAAGGGTCGCTCAATGGCGGCGGACCGCTTGTGAAGCTTGCCGGCACCGGCGGCATGATTTATATTCGGCGCGAAGAAAAGTAGAGGACTTTATGAGAACCACTGTAATCTTGTCCGGGATTTGCCTGGTAGGCTTTGTTGCCCCCCTCGTTTCCGCCGGGCCTCCGGAGCCCGCCCGCCCGACCACTCACCGGATCGTCCTGCAACATCCGAACTCCAGTTATCTCGGTGTGGGGGTGGTGGAGATGACGCCGGGCCGGGCCAAAGAGCTTCACCTTAAGGAGGAACGGGGCGTGGAGGTGCGGTGCGTCGACCCCGATAGCCCGGCCGCCAAAGCGGGGCTCAAGGAAGGCGACGTTGTGCTCGAGTACAACGGTACGCACGTGGAGGGTGGAGAGCAGTTCATGCGTTTGGTCCGCGAAACCCCGCCCGGCCGGCCAGTCAGCCTGCAAGTCTTCCGGAACGGAGCAAATCATACCCTGTCCGCTACAATCGGCCAGCGGCAAACCCCAATGGTGGCGATGCTGGACAGTGAAGGACCCATGATGGCCGTTCCGGACATCGCCCCAATGCCTCCTATGCCGCCCATCCGGATCCCCGACGTCCCCAGTGCCTTTATGATCTGGCGCAGCCCTACGCTGGGAATTGAAAGTGAATCCCTCAAACCCCAACTGGGCGAATACTTTGGCGTGAAGGAAGGCGTCCTGGTGCGGTCCGTCGCGCAAGATTCAGTGGCCGAGAAAGCCGGCTTCAAAGCCGGAGACGTGATCGTCAAAGTGGATGGAGAGAAGGTCGCAACGCCAAAGGAAATATCCAGTATTTTGCAGGCGTCAAGAGCGAAAAAAACGGTTGCAATTACGGTGGTTCGGCATCAGAAGGAAATCGTACTGAATGTGAATCTGGAGGAAAGATCTAGCTGGAATCCCTTGGATACGAGGGAGTTACTGTGAGGACAGCAGGTTGAAGGCGGGCGCGAACCTGGGGCCTCTTTTAGTGTTGTACCGAAAACCGATAATCTCTTAAATTCATCCTTTTCTCCGCATTAATCAGCGGAGTTTCAGCCTCCACTTCGGCCCTCGAGTGGTAGTACGCGAGAATCTCGGACTCATCGAACTCGATGGCCCGAGCGTATTGGCGGATGTAGCTGGTATTGTAGATTCCGCCGGGAAGTTTCTTAAACTCACCTTCTTCAATCGCCTGCAGTGCTCGAACACTAATTTTCGTAGTCTGGGAGATCTGCTCGAGGGACAGCCCTCTGTTGCGACGGATGGAAGCTAGCCCGAGAATGCTTTTATCGTGGTTCACCGTCGTTTCCTCCTCCTTGCGCGTCTCTTATCACATCGGTTCTAAGTTCGAAAACGTTTAGACCTTAGAGCGAAGAGATGCCCTCCGGAGCCTTTAAAAACAGTACGAGTGTAACACAAGAGTTTTGTTTGATACACTCTTGTCAAATGTTAGTATCGCGGAGACTTTTCGCCGCCATGGCAGTCGGCGGGGCGACTGGCATCCGCTCTCTCGTCGCCGCCCGGTCACACCCCAAGCTGATGGTTCTGCTCATTGCCGAAGAATTCCGGTCGGATTATCTGGATTTATTCAGTAATTTCTTAGGACCCGCCGGGCTTCGCCGCCTGATGGACGACGGGGCCTATTTCCCGCAGTGCGATATTGCGGCAACTACCTTTACTTCCGCCAGTTTAGCGACGCTTACGACCGGCGCTTACCCGCAGCTTCACGGCATCGTGGCGGATGCCTGGTACGACCGCGTCACCAAAAAACGGGTCGCCGCCATGCCCGAAGCGCTCGAAGCCACCACCCTCGCGGATCAACTTTCTGCTGCGGACTCCGCCAACCGGACGTACGCAGTCGCTTTCGACTCCCGCGACGCCTCCATCCTCTCCGGCGGCGCTCCCGCCAGCCTGTTTTACCTGGATGCCACCGGCCACTTCTACGCCCGGGGGCCGGCTGGTGATGCGCCTTGGCTGGTCACCTTCAGCCATGCCAACGCGGCCGAAAACTTCCGGCACGCCCAGTGGCGGGCAGTGGGAGCCAACAAAGATACCCCGCCGCTCCGTACCCTGATCTATGATGAGGCGCATCCCGAGGAATTTCTGGCGCTTTACAAGGCGTCTCCCTTCGCCCAATCCACCCAGATGGCCCTGGTACGCGAGATCGTGACGCAGGAAAAACTAGGGCAGGGGCTTGGGATCGATTTGCTCATGGTCGTGCTCGGATCGGGCGCGCTGCTGGGCTACGAGGTGGGCGGCGATTCCCCCTTGATGCGGGAAATGGTACTCAGGCTCGACCGGGATGTGGAGCTCCTACTGGGCTTATTGGACAAGAACTTAGGGGCAAGAAATTACGCGTTCGTCTTCACTTCGGCCCACGGCGCTACCAGGGACCCAAACGGCAAGCGCGCGACCTTAGCCATACCGGGAGATACCGTAGCCCGGACCATCAACCAGGCGCTCTCGGCGCACTATGACGTCGGCGACCGCAGAAAACCATATGTAGAACGTTACATCTATCCATTTTTGTATCTTCGGCACGACACCTTACGGAGGTCCTATATAGACCTGAGAGAGGCGCGGCTTATGGCGGGGCAGGCCGCTCTGACTGTTCCCGGTGTGGCGGGCTATTACACCGCCGACGGCGACACCTCTCACCCCGGTGACTGGGCGCGGCGTTTCCGCAACAGCTTCCACGCCGTGCGTTCCGGCGACGTGATGCTGGCCTATGAGCCGGAGCACGTAGAGGATTACGGCGCAGGACGCGGCATTTCTTACGGATCCCTCTATAATTACGATTCGCGCGTGCCCTTAATCCTGTATGGCGCGCCGTTTGAAAACGCGGTGTTTGAAACGGGGGTCGAGTCGGTTGATCTCGCTCCCACGCTGACGCGGATCGCCGGCCTGGAATGGCCGTCCTCGAGTACCGGCCGGGTCCTGGCTGAAGCGTTGACGGCCGAGGGATGAGCGGCCTGGCCGTTTCGCTTTGCGGCATCCCTCTACGCAATCCTGTCATCGCAGCTTCCGGAACTTTCGGCTACGGCATTGAGTTCGAGCACCTTGTCGACCTGAACCAGATGGGCGGCCTGGTGGTAAAAGGCCTGTCGCCGGAGCCCATGAGCGGCAACCCGGAGCCTCGCCTGTGGGAGACGCGCGGCGGCATGATCAACTCCGTCGGTTTGCAGAATGTCGGCGTGCGCGCCTTTGTGGCGGAAAAACTGCCGAAGCTGGCCAAATTCAAGACCGCCATCTTCGCCAACGTGTTCGGATACGCGACGGACGATTATGTCGAAGTGGTGCGCGTGCTGGAGGACGCGCCGGGGCTGGCCGGCTACGAGTTAAACGTCTCGTGTCCCAACACACGGCATGGGGGTATCTACTTCTCGAACGACCCCGAGTTGTTAACTGAAGTTATCAACTCCTGCAAGCGCGTGGCGCGCCGGCCGCTGATCGTGAAGCTGTCCCCGAACGTGGCCGACATCGCGCCGCTGGCGCGTGCCGCGGAACAAGCAGGGGCGGATGCGATCTCGCTGGTCAACACCTTCATCGCACTGGCGGTGGACGCGAAAACGCGGCGGCCGCGCCTGGGCGCCGGCTTCGGCGGACTCTCAGGTCCGGCGATCAAGCCCATCGCCCTTCGCATGGTCTACCAGGCGTCGAAGGTGGTCAAAATTCCGGTGGTAGGAATGGGCGGTATCGCGACCGGCGAAGACGCCGCGGAATTCATGATTGCCGGGGCGAGCGCCGTCGAGGTGGGCACGGCGACATTCTGGGACCCGACGTCGCCGGTGCGCATCGCAAGCGAGCTGGGCGAGTTTCTCAAGCGCGAGAAGATCGCACAGGTCAGCGAACTCGTGGGCACGCTCAAATGTGCCATGGACTGAGCCGTGAGCCTTCCGATGCGCAGGTTCTCTCCAGCGGGCGTGTACTGGCCTGAACCTGACATCGGGCGCGGCGGAGGATGTCACAACTTCCGGATTTGCCGA
>Ga0335080_10008954_pt1 | contig 10454 bp, 11 predicted proteins | sample Lox_Sample_34_FD_206720 | JGI IMG/M metagenome (GOLD analysis project Ga0335080, IMG submission 206720) | Soil microbial communities from Loxahatchee National Wildlife Refuge, Florida, United States - Lox_Sample_3.4 | ecosystem: Environmental > Terrestrial > Soil > Wetlands | place: USA... | reverse complement strand
GCGGTGTGGAACGGCGCGTTTGTAGAAACCCACTACGTGTACAACCCGCAGCTGATTTTCATTCAGCGCTCGGAATGGGTGCGGATGTCGCAGCAGGGTAATCCGGACAACGCCTCAAACGCCGGCGACCTGGACAATTACGTGTTCGGATTTCGCTACATGCCATTCATGAACGCGCGGGCGGGTTTCGCCTGGCACAACGAGTATTCCTGGCTGCGAATACGGGGCGCCGCTCCCGACGGCAGCGACTTGACCAGCAACAGCTTCATGTCGGGATTCGACTTCGACTTCTAAGAGAGGACACCGATGCGCACATCGCTACTTAAATGGCCGCTATTGACAAGCGCAGTTGTGATCTTCGCTTTTGCCGGTCTTTCGGTCGCGCAAATCACGAAGGCCGAGGAGGACCAACGGCTGGGAATGGAAAGCCACATCGGCAATCTTACCGGCCACGCGAAAGACGGCGCCATGAACTACCGCAGATATTGTGTGGGCTGCCATGGCGAACTGGGGGACGGCAACGGCGAAAACGCCCAGTGGTTGGACCCCAAACCGCGCGATTTCCAGCTGGGCATCTTCAAGTGCCGTTCGACGCTCACCGGTACGCTGCCCACCGACCAGGATCTGTTTGACACCATCGGGCGCGGCCTGGACCGGTCCAACATGCCACCCTGGAATCCGCTCTCCTCGCAAATGCGGGCGAACCTGGTGGCATACGTGAAGCACTTCTCGCCGCGCTGGGAGAAGGAGAAACAGGGAACGCCGATTCAGATTCCGGCGGAACCGGAAATTACTCCTGACCGGATCAAGGCCGGGCAGGAGGTTTTCCAGAAGATGGAGTGCTGGAAGTGCCACGGCGTGACCGGGAAGGCAAACGGGCCTTCGGCCGCTACCCTGACCGACGACCTGAACCGGCCGATTCTGCCCTACAACTTTACCGACGGCCGGCCGAAGTGCGGCTCCACGGACGTGGACATTTACAGGATTTTCATGACTGGCCTGGATGGCACGCCCATGCCCTCATTCGCCGACAACATCAAACCCGACGAGGCGTGGGACCTGGTGTTCTACCTGCGCACCCTGCAGCCGGAAAATGGCATGAACACCAAGGAAAGGGACATTGCCAAACAGCTTGGGCTGAAGCCGGTGACTCCAAGCACTCCCTAGTTTCTAAACGCCGATCAGGAGAAAAGGTGCGATGAAGACTCAGCAGAAACATACCTTTGCAGTAGCCGTGTGCGCGCTCGCGGTGGTTGCGCTGGGAGCGATATTTCTGGCGCAACACGTGAACGCCGCGGCTGCGGGCAAAATTACCGGAACGGTGAAACTGGACGGTACCGCGCCCCACATGCGGGGCATCGACATGACCAAGGACCCGTGGTGCGCCAAGCAGCATGCCGACAATCCGGCACACCTGGAAAACGTGGTGGTGGGCAAGAACGGCGGCCTGGAGAACGTGGTGATCTACATCTCGGAAGGCCTGAGCAGCGCCGAAGGCGCGGAGAAGCCTTCCAGCGAGCCGGTGTTCGACCAGAAAAACTGTATGTACACGCCGCACGTGCTGGCCATGGACGCAGGCCAGCAATTCAAGGTAATGACCAGCGACCAGACGGCGCACAACATTCACCCCGAGCCCAACCCGCTCACGGGCAATATTCCCTGGAACCAGTCGCAGCCTCCGGGGGCGCCGCCGATCGTGAAAAGCTGGAAGGTCGAGGAGATGATCCCGGTGAAATGCAACATTCACCCCTGGATGCACGGCTACTTCGCGGTGGTGAAGGGGCCGTACGCGACCACCAGCGACGATGGCACGTACACCGTGAATGGCGTGCCGCCGGGAAGCTACACCGTGACAGCGTGGCAGGAAGACTACGGCAAGCAGACTCAGAAGGTAACCGTGGCCGGCGGAGGCGCCGCCACTGCCGACTTCACCTACAAGGCGAAGTAAGCGATTCGCGGCAAGCAGGAAACCGCCGCAGCCGGGCTGCGGCGGTGTTTTGATCCAACCTGACCGGACCGTTCGTGTACCCGGAACAGAGGCGAAACCACTATGGCCAAACTGTTTGCCGTGACCATTATTCTGATTGCCATCGGATCGGCGATTCCGATCGTGAGGGGCACATGGACGCAGCCCGTGGACATCTCCACCCACGGCCAGGAAATCGACAAGCAATTCAACGAGACGATGTGGGAGGCGGGCCTCGCGTTCCTGGCGGCGCAGATTATTCTGGGCATTTTCATCTGGCAATTCTCCAATCGCAGCGCCGATGCCGAGATCAGAAGATTCCCCGGGGGCGCGACCGGTCTGGTTCTGGCGGCTTTCCTGCTGGTTGGAACTGAAGTGCTGGCGCTGGGAGTGTTCGGGGCCAATGCCTGGGCCAAGGTCTATTTCCAGCCGCCGGGGGCGGATGCCATGCCGATCCAGGTGCAGGCCGGGCAATTTGCGTTTTATTTCCGTTACCCCGGCCCGGACGGCAAGTTCGGCCCCATCCATCCCGAGAAAATCGACGAGGCCAACCTGAATTTCTTTGGCCTGGATTACAACGAGCCCGGATCCGGGGATGACATCGTGACCGCGGAAATGGCGGTCCCGGTGAACCGGGAGATCCATCTGCTGATGCACTCCAAGGATCTGGGGCATTCGTTTTACGTACGCGAGCTGCGGGTGCAGCAGGACTTCGTCCCGGGATTGGATGTTTCCCTGCACTTCACGGCCACCAAGCCGGGGAAGTACGAAATTGTATGTACACAGCTGTGCGGCCTGGGGCACTACAACATGAAGACCTACCTGGAGGTGATGTCCCAGGAAGATTTCGACAATTGGATGAAGAAACAGGCGGCGCTGCAATAGCGGGCACATCCGCGTAGCGCGAACATCGACATTCTTTGAGGTGAACACATGCACGACGTATCGCCCCATGCGGTGCATCATCACGCTCCACCGCAGGGCTTTATCCGGAAGCACGTCTTCAGTCTCGATCACAAAGTCATCGGCAAACAGTATTACGCGCTGGCCCTGGTGGCGGTATTCACCGGCATGGTGCTTTCCTGGCTGATGCGGCTGCACCTGGGGTGGCCGGCGCTGGCCATACCCGGCCTGCACCTGCTTTCCAAAGTGGGCGCCCCCGGCGACCTGATGACGCCGGAATACTACCTGCAGCTGATGACCATGCATGGCACCATCATGGTTTTCTTCGTGCTCACCACCGCGCCATTCGCGGCGTTCGGCAATTTCTTTCTGCCGATCCAGGTGGGCGCCGAAGACATGCCCTTCCCCCGCTTCAACATGATGTCGTTCTGGGTAACGTTCGTAGCTTTTGTAGTCTTGATTGCGGCGTTCTTCGTGGGTGGAGGGCCGCCGCTCTCGGGCTGGACAGCATACGCTCCCCTGAGCGCTGTAGGCGCCGTGGCCGGGCCTGGACAAGGCACCGGCCAGGTGCTGTGGGCGGCGTCGATCGCGATCTTCTGCGTCGGCCAGTTGCTGGGCTCGCTGAACTTCATTACTACCACCCTCGATCTTCGCACCAAGGGCATGAGCCTGATGCGGCTGCCGCTCAGCGCCTGGGCATGGTTCATCACCTCCTGCATGGGCCTGACGGCATTTGCCGTGCTGCTGCCGGCGTGCATTCTGCTGATTCTGGATCACGTGGCGGGAACCAGCTTTTTCGTCGCTTCCAATCTGGTGGTCAACGATCAACTGCAACCGCATTCCGGCGGATCGACTCTGCTGTGGCAGCATTTGTTCTGGTTCTTTGGGCATCCCGAGGTGTACATCGCGATCGTGCCGGCGATGGGAATTGTGTCGCACGTTCTGATTACCAACATGCGGCGGCCGCTGCTGAGCGCCAAGGTGATCATTGCGTCGATGACTTCGATCGCCTTCCTCAGCTACATGGTGTACGGACACCATATGTTCGTGAGCGGGATGAACCCGTTCTCTTCGCTGGTGTTTTCGTTCCCCACGCTGATCATCACCATTCCGGCGACGATCATCACACTGATTTGGATCGGCAGCCTGTATGGCTCGAAGCTGCGCATCAACTCGGCCTCGCTGTTCGCCCTGGGCTTCATCTCGATGTTCGTGAGCGGCGGAGTGAGCGGCTTTTTCCTGGCCCAGCCTTCCATCGACATCATGCTGCACGCCACCTACTTCGTGGTGGGGCACTTCCACCTTGTGATGGCGGTGGCGGCGATCTTCGGAATCTTCGCCGGGACTTACTTCTGGTTCCCCAAGATGACCGGGCGCATGATGAACGAGACGTTGGGGAAGATCCACTTCTGGCTGAGCTTCGTCGGGGCCTATTGCATCTTCATGCCCTTCCACTACCTGGGAATCATGGGCAACGTGCGGCGCTATGCGGAGTTTGTGGATGAGTATCTGCAACCGGTGCTGGGCGTGCACAAATTCATCACGGTTGCTGCCCTAGTCACGGGGGCGGCACAGCTCATTTTTCTGTATAACCTGATCCACAGCCGGTTCTGGGGCGAAAAGGCGCCGGAGAACCCGTGGGAGGCTACTTCGCTGGAGTGGTCGGTGCCCTCGCCGCCGCCGTTCGACAACTTCGGTGGCAGGCACCCGGTGGTTTATCACGATCCCTATCAATATGGGGTGAAGGGATCGAAAGGCGATTACATCATGCAGGATTCGCCCGAGCCCTCGCCGAGCGGAGATTGAAGCGGCGCCGTCGGCGCAGGACTTTCAGCAAGGGGAAGAGGAGTCAGAGGTAAATATGGCAACCACCGTCCACGAACCGCCGCGGGGCAAGGCTTTACCCGATAGTCCGCAAACCGGGCACGGGAGCGGAGGCCTGGTCCCGGAGTCCGGGAGGATGCGGTACGTGCAGGACGATTCTTCGGCTGCGTCCCGGACCGGCATTTGGGTGGTGATCGCGGCCATCACCATGACCTTCGCGGCTTTCACCAGCGCGATGATCGTGCGCCAGGGAGCGTCGCTGGATTGGCGGCACCTGGCCATGCCCCGCATTCTGTATTTCAACACAGTGGTCCTGCTGGCGAGCAGCGTGACGCTGGAAATTGCCCGCCGGCGCTTCCGCAGCTTTGTCATCGGCACCGAGAGCGAGCGGGCCGGAGTGCTGCGGGCCCTGTATGCCACCCTGGCGCTTGGTTTGCTGTTCCTCGCCGGCCAATACATGGCCTGGCTGCAGTTGAAGGCTGATGGACTGTATCTGGCGACCAATCCCAGCAGTTCGTTCTTCTATGTGTTCACGGCCGCGCATGGTCTGCACCTGCTTGGTGGCCTGGCCGGATTGCTTTATGTAATTCGCAGGTTCGGCAGGTCAGCGCTGCGCCGCGGCACCCTGGGCGCGGCGGCGCACTACTGGCATTTCATGGATCTGCTTTGGCTCTACCTGCTGCTTGTTCTTTGGATGAAGCTGTAACCACGTTACAGGAGGCGCCGTGAGCGAAGCTCAACTGACTGTGGGAGGGCACGGAGCGGGCCTGGTCGAGGCCTCGCCTTTCTCCGTTTCCACCAAAAAGCTGGTGATGTGGCTGTTCATTATTTCCGACGCGATGACCTTTGCCGCGATTCTGGTCGCCTACGGGTTTCTGCGAAACGCCTCCCCCAACTGGCCGGCCCCCTTCAAGTTTTCACCCAGCATCATTAACGTGATGGTAATGACGTTCATCCTGATCAGCAGCAGCCTGACCATGCTGATCGCGGTGCGCGCGGCGCAGTCGGGCGACAAGAGCGCGGCCTTTACCTGGGTGCTGATCACCGCGCTGGGCGGCGCGGTCTTCGCCCTGCTGCATGTGCGGGAATGGCTGGGCATGATCGGCGAAGGGGTTCGCCTGTTTCAGAATCCCTGGGGCGCGCCCTTGTTCGGGGCGGCCTTCTTCAGCGTTACCGGGTTGCACCTGCTACACGTGACCTGCGGAGTGATCGCGCTGGTGATCGTGGGTCTGCGCTATAAGGGCGGCCGGTATGACGCCGGCGATATTGAGATTCTGGGGCTTTACTGGCACTTTGTGGATATTGTCTGGATGTTCGTGGTGCCGCTCATTTATCTCCTGAGCATTGAACACTGATCGGCTGCGAGGGGAGGCAAATATTCGATGACTACCGGCGAAAGGCAGAGCGGGGGGCTGAGCACCGACATTATTGTGTACGTAGTCCTCCTGGCCATGGCGGGTCTGCAGATCATCCTGGCCTACAACAGCAGTGGAGGCCGCGAGCTGCTGGCGCGCATGATCGTAGTGGCGGCGGTGCAGGCCCTGGTTGCGGTGATGTTCTTCATGCACCTGTGGTGGGAACGCCGCAGCCTGGTGGTTTCGATCGCGGTGGTTTCGCTTTTTGTGTTGTTTGCCTTGCAATACAGCTGGAGTGACAGCTTCCGGCTTTTGCACATGAGCCCCTGGGCCCACTAAGATAGGGAGACTGCGTTGGTGGAACGCATTGCAACCGGAATGATGCAGATCATGAGTTCCCTCAGGATCCGCCGGGCCGCACTGGTGCTGGCTGGGATGGCATTTGTGCTGGTAGCCGCTCCGGCCTTTTGCCAGGGTTGCGCCTTGTGCTACACCCAGGCTGCCTCCTCCGGGGCGCGGATGATCCAAGCCCTGCGCAGCGGCATCCTGGTGCTGATTCTTCCTCCCATGTTCATGTCGGCAGGGATTACTGTGGTGGCGTACCGAAGGCGGAACCACTTTCACGAGTCCGATTCAGAAACCGATGCGGATTCCGCGACAGATTCCGAGGCTTCGTGTAATATGGAGCGGCAAATTTTCCGGCCGCCTCTTCCTGGGGACAAATGGCACTCGCGCAACTGACCGCATTCCGTAGCCCATCCGCACCCCTTTCAGCCAGGCTGCGGGACTACTACACCCTGACCAAGCCGGAAGTGAATCTGCTGATTCTAATGACTACATCAGCGGGTTATTATCTCGGCGCGCAGGGCGCCTTCCGGATTGCGGGCCTGGTCCACACGCTGATCGGGACGCTGCTGGTGGCCAGCGGCACGGCGACCTTGAACCAGTTCATGGAGCGGACCCACGACGCCCATATGCGGCGCACCGCCAGCAGGCCGGTAGCCAGCGGCAGGATGGCGGCGCGGGAAGCGTTGGCGTTCGGAGTGCTGCTGAGCCTCGCCGGCGGCTTGTATCTGTGGTGGACGGTAAATGCGCTTTCGGCTGTGCTGGCTGTTTCCACGCTGCTCTCGTATCTCTTAATCTACACGCCATTAAAGAGAGTTACGCCGCTATGCACCCTGCTGGGAGCCTTTCCCGGCGCAATGCCGACGCTGATCGGTTGGGCGGGCGCGTCGAACGGCCTGAGCGGTGAGGCCTGGCTGTTGTTTGCGGTCCTCTTTCTATGGCAGTTCCCGCACTTCCTGGCGATCGCGCTGCTCTACCGCGAGGACTATGCCCGGGCAGGATACAAAATGCTGCCTGCATTCGATCATGAAGGGCGCTTCACGCGCGCCGAAATTGTAGCTACGACCATAGCCCTCATCGTGGTGACAATGCTGCCGTTCGTCGGCGCCAGCCACGCCCCGCTCTATCTGCTGGGAGCATTCGCGGCGGGGTTGTTCTATCTTTATTATGGGGCGAAACTTGCGGCCTCGGCCTCGCGGAGTTCCGCCAGCCGGCTGGTCCACGCCTCGGTGATTTATCTGCCGGTGGTGCTGATCATGATGGCAGCCTGCAAGCGCTGAAAAGAATTTTGGGAATGTCGTAATTTGAAATCGGGTAATGTTCCAAGGCGCCAGGCGAAAATTACCGAATTACCCGCTCACCAGATTGTAGACTCCGCTCCGATTTCCCTCCCGCCACTTATGTTGAGTCTTGGGCAACTTCGCTTTGCGGTGTTGGCGCTGGTTTGCCTGTTTGCCGGCCTGCCTGCCATGGGACGCGTGCACCGCGAACATTGGGGCGAAGGCTTTTCGGTGGATCTGAATCATCCCTACGCGCAGATTCTCAACATCGTTCATTCCGTGACCGAAGACGGCTTGCTCCGCGGCACTTCGGAATACCGCGGATCGAGCGAACTGGATGGGGCTACATCCGCCAAGGAATCGAACGCCTTTCCCGCCTGGCAGGGAGAGGGGACGGTGCTGTACAAGATTCGGCCCAAGACCCTGGCGCCGGACCATTTCAAAGAAACCAACGATGAAGGCACGATCACGGTGCGCTACGTCGTGCAGTCACTGGGACCCGCCTCTACCCGCCTCCGCATCGATGCGGTGTTCAAGGAGGCCACCGGGCACCACACTCATCTTTCCGACGGCGCGGTCGAGGATGGGGAGTTCGAAGCCATCGCCGCCAAGGTCAAAGACCTGGAAGATGCGGAGGAGAAACGTAAGGAAGAGTCGCAGCGAGCCGCGCAGGAAGCAAAGCTGGAAGCGATGCAGACGGAGCTGCAGCAGGAAAATTCCCAGCTGGCAAGTCTCACGGCGAAGGAAAGCGAACTGCAGCAGCAATTGCAATCCAAAAAAGGTCCCACAGGCGTGGTGAGGACAGAAAGCGCCGACTTGAAGGCGAGCCCTTACAACCAATCCAGGACGTTGCAGCTCTTGGCTCAGGGCGAAGCGGTAACCATTCTGCAGAAGAATACGCACTGGTATCGGGTGGCAGCGGCGAGCGGCAAAACCGGATGGGTGTATCGGCCCATGCTGCAAGCGCCGGCGGAGGGACCGCAGTGACCAGGCTACGGCGCGGAATTGCACAGCTCGCCTTGTTGCTCACCCTCTCGCTGCTGGCGGCTGCCGACGATTCACCTATCGGAAAGGACCGCACCTACGACTTCCCGATCACCGCGGTGCAAGCCGCTTTGCGGCAGATGGGGGCCTATACCGGGGCGCGCCTTCCTACTCTCGACGGCTTCATCACGATGGCCAAAGCGGAGATGCCGCACTACACGCGGCCGTATTACGAATACAAGATCGACCTGGAAGCCAAGGGCTCCGCTCAGACCGTGGTGCACGTCAAGGCGAACGTCTCGGCGTGGTGCGAAGACGCCGAGAGTGGACAATCGAGCTACCAGGCATTTGCTTCAAGTGGCCGCCTGGAGAGCGATTTGCTCGACCGGCTCGCCGACTATCTCGTCAACAACAAGTCCAGTCTGGTGGCGGACCCGAGAGTGTTGGAGACGCACATCGCGGAGGTTCGCCAGCAGGAAACCGAGGCGCAGGGACGAATCGCAGAGCTGGAGAAGCAGTTGCAGGCTCCCGATCCGGCAGCCAATGGGGCTACGGGGCCGGAGTTCGTTGCGGTGGGTCGTCCGCGCGCTCTCGTGCTCAGCGCTCCTCAGGAGAAAGCGGAGGTTCGGTTGCGTGCTCAGCAGGATGATGAATTCGAAGTGCTGGAGCATCGCGGCCGATGGCTCAAAGTAAAGTTGGATGACGCGGCGGCTGGCTGGCTGGACGCTTCGCAGGTAAAGCCCGATCGCCCGCCGGCGGAAAATGCTTCCGGGAGTTCCACCACTGCTGCGGCGCCTGCCGGCTATACGGTCGTGCGGGAGAATATTTCGAACTTTTCCGGCGACTGGGCTCCGCTCGTAGGAAAGACCGCTCTGTACGTGTGGGCGCGGCCGGTGGGATCGAGCCTCAATGTGTCTCCTGCCGCCAAGCTGAAATTCATCGAATCGCTTTTCAGTGAGCGGGGACGCGTGGCCACGCACAATTCGCAGAACAAACTCGCCGGCCTGGTGGTGATTTTTCTGGACCAGGAAGGCGGGGTCGCCGCAGCCTCCATCAGCGACATCCGGCGGTGGCTTGACGGCGACTTAAGCAACGCGGCGTTTCTGAGAAAGTGCTCACTCGACCCTCCTTCGCAGTTCACTTTGGCACGCTCCCGTTCTGTATCCCGCTGAAAATCTGTTGCTCAACTTGATTCCCTAGCACGAGAGTGCTATTGACCGCTCCTGCGCCTATGCCGGGAATGGCACCATCCAGCAGAACGCCTGTCCAGCAAGGCTTTCAGCGAGCTCTTGGCCCGCGATATCTGGCCGAGGCGAACTCGAATTTGTGAGAAAAGAGGCCCAAAACCTAAGAGTACATGTACTTTCGATAACTGCTCAGGCTTTGCGGGCAATTGCAGAATGACCGCCATGCACTCCCCCAAAATGTCGGTCAGGTACGTCTTCACGATCTCGCCTTCGACAGAAGGGGGCAGAGTGTCCCCAACTTCTGCCACAGTGCGCTGACACAGCGCAAAGGGAGGTCGTACGTGAAAGGGCATCGCTCACCGCGTTTTGCGGTCTATTTCTCTCTGCTCGCTTCGTCCCTTCTATTCTGCCAACTTTCAGGTTTCGCTCAAAACAACGCCCCGCGGGTCTGGGTGAACGTATCGCCCAACTTCGCGCGGGTGAGTACGGGCGCGACGCAGCAATTCAACGCGCGCGTGGGGGGAAATACGGCGAACAAGGCCGTCGTCTGGAAGGTGAACGGTGTGGCGGGTGGAAACGCTACGGTGGGGACCATTTCCGCTTCCGGTTT
>Ga0335080_10008952_pt1 | contig 10455 bp, 10 predicted proteins | sample Lox_Sample_34_FD_206720 | JGI IMG/M metagenome (GOLD analysis project Ga0335080, IMG submission 206720) | Soil microbial communities from Loxahatchee National Wildlife Refuge, Florida, United States - Lox_Sample_3.4 | ecosystem: Environmental > Terrestrial > Soil > Wetlands | place: USA... | reverse complement strand
GCACGAAGCCGAAGCCCAAGGCCAAGGCCAAGGCCCAACAGCAACAGCGCGGCGGCCGGACGGCGCGCGTTCCGCCGCCGCCGTCGTGGCAGCGTGCGGCCAAGCGCTCGCTGATCATCGGAGCGGCGATCTTCGCCTTCTTCTACATCCTCTCCAAGAACGGCCACAACCTCGGGACCGCGTTCGCGCTCGCCGGGGTCTACACGATTCTCTTCATCCCGTTCACGTACACGATCGACCGCTTCGCCTACAACCGCTATCTGCGACGTACGGAGCAGCAGGGGCAGAAGGGCTCGACCAGGCAGCGCTGACGCCCGGCCGCTCGGCCTCCGAACGACGGCGAGCCTAACCGGCGTGCCCACTAGACTCGCCGCGATGCCGCTCTCGGTCGACAGGTACGAGCTTGGTCCACTCCAGACGAACTGCTACGTGGTCCGGCGGGAGCGCGGCGCGCCCGAGTGCGCCGTCATCGACCCGGGTGGCGACGCCGCGAACCTCCGCCTCGAGCTCGCACGGTTGGGTACGTCCTGCGCCGGCATCCTCATCACACACGGACACTTCGATCATCTCGGTGGTGTCGCCGACCTCGCCGAGGGGACGGGCGCCGAGGTCTGGATGCCCGAAGGCGAGCGGGAGAGGCTCGAGCGCTACCCGGAGTTCGCGCCGGTCGGCGTGCCGGGGCGTCCGCACGCGCCCGAGCACGTCCTGAGCGGCGGCGAGACCGTCGAGGTTGCAGGGATCTCCTTCGAGTGTCTCGCGGTGCCCGGCCATTCGCCGGCGCACGTCGCCTTCCATGCCGACGGCGAACTCTTCAGCGGCGACCTCCTCTTCGCCGGCTCGGTCGGCCGCGTCGACCTGCCCGGAGCCGATTGGGACACGCTGCTCGCCTCCGTGCGGATGCTCGCCGAGCGTCTGCCGCCGGAGACGGTCGTCCATCCGGGCCACGGCCCGGAGACGACACTCGGCGTCGAACTGGCGCGCAACCCGTTCCTCGCTGAGCTGCGCGCAGAAGCATGAGCAAGTTCCAGGCGCCGCGCGGGACGCATGACGTCCTCCCGCGCGACCAGCTGTGGTGGCGCGTGGTCCGCACGATCGAGGAGCAGTGCTCGCACTACGGCTGGTCGCGGATCTCGACGCCCGGCTTCGAGGACACCGCGCTCTTCGAGCGGACGTCCGGCGAGGCGTCCGACGTCGTGCACAAGGAGATGTACACGTTCGAGGACCGCAGCGACCGTTCGCTCACGCTTCGCCCGGAGGGAACGGCCCCCATCGCGCGCGCCTATGTCGAGCACGGCCTCGCGCAGGAGCCGCAGCCGGTCAAGGCGTACGCGATCGCGCCGATGTACCGCTACTCGCGGCCGGGCCGCGGGCGGTATCGCGAGCACTGGCAGCTCTCGCTCGAGGCGATCGGCTCGGCGGAGCCTGCGATCGACGCCGAGGTGATCCAGTTCTACGCCGAGCTCCTGCGTCGGCTCGGCGTGAGCGAGTGGACGCTGATCCTCAACTCGATCGGCGACGCGAATTGCCGACCGCAATACGTGGCGCTGCTGAACGAGTGGCTCGACGCGCATCCCGAGCTCGTCGACGAGGAGGTCGCACACAAGCGCGAGACGAGCGTCCTGCAGGTCTTCGACGTCAAGAACGAGCGCCTCCGTGCTGCTCTCGACCTCGCTCCGAGGATCGGAGACTCCCTCTGCGACGCGTGCCGCGCGCACTTCGCCGAGGTCAAGGGCCACCTCGACGCATACGGCATCCCGTACGTGCTCGACCCAGCCCTCGTGCGCGGCCTCGACTACTACACGCGCACGACCTTCGAGTTCGTGGGACCGGAGGAGAACGTCAACTCGACGATCTGCGGCGGCGGCCGCTACGACGGACTCGTCGAAGCGGTCGGCGGCCCCGCGACCCCCGGTATCGGCTTCGGAGCCGGGCTCGAGCGGCTCCTACTCGCCATGGAGCGGGAGGGGGCGACCGCAGATGCTCCGCGTCTCGACCTCTTCGTCGCCTTCGAGGAGCCCGAGCTGCGCTCGCGACTCCTCCCGCAGATCGCGAAGTGGCGGGCAGAGGGGCGCTCGGTCGACACCGATTACGCTGGCCGCTCGATGAAGGGGCAGCTCACGCAGGCACAGCGGCTCGGCGCGGAGACCGTCGTCGTCGCGCGCGCCGACGGGGCGTACGACGTGCGCCGGCGCGGCGTGGAGGACCGCGTTGTGCAAAGCCTCACGGAGATCTGATGGCCTGGCGCGACATCATGTGCGGCGAGCTGCGGGCCGGCGACGCCGGCCGCCGCGTCACGGTCGCCGGCTGGGCCGACACGCGCCGCGACCACGGCGGGCTCGTCTTCGTCGATCTCCGCGACCACACCGGAAAGGTCCAGCTCGTCATCAACCCGGAGCACTCGTCGACCGCGGCCGAGACGGCGCACGAGATCCGCAACGAGTTCGTGCTCCAGGCGACCGGCGACGTCGTGGCGCGCACGCCCGAGCTCGTCAACCCGAACCTGCCGACGGGTCAGATCGAGGTGCAGGTCGATGAGCTCGAGATCCTCTCGCGCTCGACCCCGCTTCCCTTCCAGCTCGATGAGGAGCACGTCGAGGAGACCCTGCGTCTCCGCTACCGCTGGCTCGACATGAGGACCGAGCGGATGCAGCGGAACCTCCGCCTCAACCACACGGCGATCTCGGCGATCCGCCGGGTCATGGACGAACGCGGCTTCGTCGACGTCTGGACCCCGAGCATGACCCGCGGGACTCCCGAGGGGGCGCGCGACTTCCTCACGCCGGTGCGACTGCAGCCGGGGAAGTTCTACGCCCTCGCCCAGTCGCCTCAGCTCTTCAAGCAGCTCTGCATGGTGGGCGGAATCGACCGCTACTACCAGATCGCCACCTGCTGGCGGGACGAGGATCTCCGCGCCGATCGCCAGTTCGAGTTCCGGCAGCTCGACCTCGAGATGGCCTTCATCGAGCGCGAGGACGTGCTCGACGTGATGGAGGCGTGCGTCGTCGGCGCCTTCGAAGCGGCCGGCGTCGAGCCGCCGCGGCGGCCGTTTCCGCGCCTCACGTACGCCGACGCGATGCTGCGCTACGGCTCCGACAAGCCCGACCTTCGCTTCGGGCTGGAGATCCAGGACGCCACCGAGGTCACTCGGGACTCGGAGTTCGGGGTCTTCAAGAACGCGCCGTGCGTCCGGTACGTCGTCGTTCCGCAGACGTTCTCGCGTAGCGAGCAGACCCGGCTCGAGGAGGTCGCGAAGGAGTGGGGCGCGAAGGGGCTCGCCAATCTCACCCAGATCTCGAAGTTCCTCTCCGAGCGTGAGCTGCAGGCCTTCGGCGTCGAGGAGGGCTCGACGGCGCTCTTCGTCGCCGACGAGGAAGCGGTCGTCGCCCGAGTGCTCGGGTTGCTCCGGCTCCATCTCGCACACGAGCTCGACCTGATCGACACGAGCCTCGACGTCTTCCACTGGGTCACCGACTTCCCGCTCTTCGAGCTCAGCGAGGAGTTCGGCGGCTGGACGTTCATGCACCACCCCTTCACCGCGGCGGTTTCGGGCGAGGAGGAGCGGATCGAGGCCGATCCCGAGCACGCGCGTGGCCAGCACTACGACCTGATCTGGAACGGGTGGGAGCTCGGCTCGGGCTCGATCCGGATCCACCAGGCGGAAGTGCAGCAGGCCGTCTTCCGCGTGATGGGGATGGGCGAGGAGGAGCAGCGCGACAAGTTCGGGTTCCTGCTCGAGGCGCTGCAGATGGGTGCGCCGCCGCACGGCGGGTTCGCGATGGGGATCGACCGCTTCATCGCCTTGCTCGCACGCGAGCCCGACATTCGGCAGGTGACGGCGTTCCCGAAGATCGCAAGCGGAGCGGATCCGCTGACGGGGGCGCCCACGCCGTATCCCGACGAGTCGCTGCGAGAGCTCGGCCTCCGGTTGCTCGACCCACAGCCCGAGTAGCCCGCGCTACAGTCCAGCTGCTCGGCCCCGTGCGCCGAACCGGGCTCACATGTAGATCCAACGCTACGTGAAAGGGAGCCGGCGTCCCGACGAGGCATTGCCGAAGGCGGGCACGGCACCCACCTGGGAGACCAGGATCACATAGCTCGGTTCGCCCGGCGGGGCCGGGCACTCCTTTACCGTGGCTCCCATGCACGAAGTTTTCGGAGACTCGAGCCGCAACGGCGAGTGGGCAGCCGTGCGCCTGCAGGTCGACGGCGACCGCATCGTCGAAGCGGACGCGCCGGGGCTCGCGCGCGACGTCGCGGGACTGACGCTGTTCGAGGCGGCGACCGTCGGTGGGGAGACGCTCGCGGTCGACGCGCTCGCGAACGCGCTCGGGCCGGTCTTCCGCGCTGCGCCCGCGCCCGGACGCGTAGCTGTGGCCATGAGCGGCGGGGTGGACAGCGCGGTGACGCTGCTCCGCTCGCTGCCGAATGCCGTCGGCGTGACGTTGAGACTGTGGCTCGACCCGAGCGGGCCGGATTCCGAGCGCGCGTGCTGCTCGCCCGAGAGCGTGATCGCGGCACGCGAGACCTGCCACCGGCTCGGTGTGCCGCACGTGACCCTCGACCTCCGCGAGGAGTTTCGCCACGCGGTGGTCACGCCCTTTGTGCACGGCTACGCACGCGGCGAGACTCCGAACCCGTGCATCCGCTGCAACGGCAGCTTCCGCTTCGCCGAGCTGCTTGCCTTTGCGAGCCGGGCCGGCGCCGACCGTCTCGCGACCGGCCACTACGCGCGCATCGTCGCGCGCGACGGACGGCTGCTGCTCGCCCGCGGCGCAGATCCGGCCAAGGATCAGAGCTACATGCTCGCGGCGCTCGACCCGCGCCACCTCGAGCAGGTTTCCTTCCCGCTTGGCGAGCAGAGCAAGGAGACGACGCGGGCCGAGGCCGAGCGCGCAGGGCTCGCTGCCGCGCGCAAGCCGGAGAGCCAGGAAGCGTGCTTCCTCGCCGGCGACGACTACCGCACGTTCCTGGGCAGGCACGGGCTCCGGCCGAGCGAGGGAGCGATCGTCGACGAGGACGGGAGCGAGCTCGGTCGTCACGACGGCTTCTGGCGGTTCACACCGGGTCAGCGGCGCGGGCTCGGGCTCGCCGCGACGGAACCGCTGTATGTCCTCGGCACGCAACCGGCCGCGAACTCCGTGGTCGTCGGTCCGCGCGAGTCGCTTGCGCGGACGCGCGTGAGCGCGCGCGGCCGCCTCTACGCCATGGCCGACAGGGTCGAGGCCAAGCTCCGCTACCGCTCACCGGCTGTTCCGGCGCATGTCGATCCGGCGCCCGACGGTTTCCGTCTCGAGCTCGCCGAGCCCGCCTACGGGGTCGCACCCGGCCAGGCCGCCGTGCTCTACGACGACGAGGCCGTCGTCGGACATGGGCTGATCACCGCAGCCAACTAAGATCGGCCGACGATGCTGGTCGTGGCGTTCACGACAGGGGATCTGTGGCGGGTTGCCCTCGCCGTGTTCCTGTTCGCGGTCGGCCTCTCGCTCGCGTACCTCCTCGTGCGGCTGGCCGGAACCGCCACGCGGCTCTCCACGTTGATCCGTGGAGCGGGAGACTCGATGCTCCCGGTGGTCGACAAGGTCGGAGGAAGCGTGGACCGCGTGAATGGGCAGCTCGACAAGGTGGACCGCATCACGGACAGCGCCGTCGACGCGGCCGAGAACGTCGACACGGCCGTCCGAGCGGTGACCCTGGCCATCACGCGTCCCGTGCAGATGGTCGCGGGTCTCGCCGCCGGAGTCAGCTACGGGGCCGCCGACTTCAAGGTCGCCCGCGATTGGCGCCACGCCGTGGAGGCGGGGAAGGAGGCCGCGGCCCGGCGCGAGAGCGATCTGGCCGAGGAGCTGCGCGGCGCGGGAACCTCGTGACGGACGAGATCCGGCTCGTCATACCGGCGGGGGAGGACTTCAGGCCCATCGCGCATCTCGTGACGGGTGGCCTCGCGATGCGGCTCGACGTCACGTACGACGACCTCGACGACGTGCAGGTCGGACTCGAGGCGTTGCTCGGTCTTCGCGACGACCTGGGCGAGCTCGTCCTCACGCTCTCGGCGGACGACGGGGTGCTGCACGCTGCGTTGGGCCCGTTGTCACCGGAGGGGCTGCGCGCCGCCGACTCGGACGGCGGACTGGACCTTCACCTCGTCCTCGAGACCGTCTGCGACACGCACGAGGTCGAGGAGCGCGCCGACGGCGCCTGGGTCGAGCTCACGAAGCGGATTGCCAGTCCGGCAAGGACGGGGGGATGACGCGGATCGACGACAAGAACCTCCTCCGCCGCTACCACGAGGACGGCGACCTGAGGGCGCGGGAGCAGCTGATCGAGCAGTACATGTCGCTCGTGCGTTCCCTCGCGCGACGGTACTCGTACCGCGGCGAGCAACTCGACGATCTCGTCCAGATCGGCGCGATCGGGCTGATCAAGGCGATCGACCGCTTCGATCTCGAACGCGGCGTCGAGCTGACGACGTACGCGACCCCGAACATCATCGGCGAGATCAAGCGGCACTTCCGCGACAAGGGCTGGTCGGTGCGCGTCCCGCGCGGCCTGCAGGAGCTGAACGTGCAGCTTTCACGGCTCATCGAGCAGCTCACCGCGCAGCTCGGCCACTCGCCGACGATCCCGGAGCTCGCGAAGGCCGCTGGCGTCGAGGAGGAGCAAGTCCTCGAAGCCCTCGAGTCCGGCCGCGCGTACACGTCGCTGTCACTCTTGGTGGGAGGCGGCGGAGTCGACGATGACGACCTCGACCCGCTCGAGTCGCTCGGCACCGAGGAGCATCAGTACGAGGTCTTCGAGGACCGGGCCCTGCTCGCTCCCGGGTTCAAGGTCCTGGACGAGCGTGAGCGGAGGATCCTCCAGCTCCGCTTCTTCGACGGGCTGACGCAGTCGCAGATCGCGCAGCAGGTCGGCATCTCGCAGATGCACGTCTCCCGCCTGATCCGGCGCTCGCTCGAGAGGATCCGCGAGACGATCGCCGAGGACGAGGAGTCGCTGGTCCGCTAGGAGCCGAGGTGCCTGCAAGCCGGCTCGTCACCAGCTGCTACTCGAGCTTCTCGTTCGCCGCCCGCCCCGCGGACGTGTTCGGCGCGGGAAGTTGATCGAAGCCTTCGTGATCCCTTGGAGGGAAGGCAAGGTCGCAAGGCTCTTGACCTCCGTCAGCCAGCCCGCGACAGCCGTGCATACGCGTCGTTATACGCCGCCGCCCTTGGCGCGGACGCGCGCTAGACGCCCTGGAGCCCGCGCAGGCGCTCGCGAAGCGCATCGATGCGGCGATGCAGCTCCTGCCGCTGATCCGAGACCTCACGCTCGCGGTCACGCGCGGTCGACGTCTCGAACCCGAAGTCGATCTGGTGCTGCAGGTGATTCCGCGTCGCTGACAGCAGCGCCTCCTCGGCTTCGAGGTCGGCGAGCTCGCGGCAGAGGTCCTCGAGGCTGGTCTCAGTCATGGAGCCGTTATCGGCAGATGGGTCGACCGACTGAATCGTCCGACCGGGCAAGGAGCGCTCACGTGGCTGCCGCCACGGCCAGCCCAGTAGGAGCAGGCCACCGGCGACGCACAACGCTCCCATCACGGCCCAGAACGTGCTGCCGGTCATCGCCGACCCCTGGATCAGCTGCAGTCCCTGACCAATCCAGACCACGCCGGTGAGGACGAGGAGAGCTCCGAGGATTCGTCTCGTGACGGTCATGTCACCCCCTACGCGGGATCGAGCTCGACGGACTGCGTAGTGTCACCGGCGGTGCCGCCGTGAGCGGGTGCCCCGTTCCGAGCGCCGGAGAACGTCCAACTCTGCGAGGGCTGCCCCCGCGCCGCGGGCGACCGTTGTCAGCGGCTCAGGATCCCGGTTGACCGGAAGGCCCGTCTCTTCCCGGACCAGCTCGAGGAATCCGGGCAACAACGCTCCTCCGCCGACGAACGTGACGCCTCGGTCCGCGATGTCCGAGGCGAGCTGCGCCGGTGTCTGCTCGAGCAGCTCCTTGAGCGCCGAGACGATCCGCGTCAGCGGCCGCTCGAGCGCCTGCCGGACCTCGTCCTCGCCGAGCGTGATGCGGGCGAGCATGCCGGTCGACATGTAACGTCCTGCGACCTCGGTCTCGGCTGCCGCGGCGTGCCCCGCCAGCGCGCTCCCGACCTCGAGCTTCACCCGCTCCGCCTGCTCGTGCCCGACGAGCAGCCGGTGCTGGTCCTGGACGAAGCGGACGATGGCGTCGTCGAGGTCGTAGCCGCCGACCGGCAGCGAGGTCGAGACGACGATGCCGCCAAGCGCGATCACCGCCATCTCGCTCGTCCCCCCGCCGACGTCGAGGACGAGGGACGCCACCGCATCCTCGACCGGCAGCTCGGCGCCGATCGCACCGGCCATCGCCTCCTCGATCAGGTGCGCTTCGCGTGCGCCCGCGGCCAGCGTGGCCTCGACGACGGCTTCCCGCTCGACCTGCGTCAGGCCGCTCGGAACGCAGACGATCACCGCCCGCCGGAGCCGGCTGCCGCCGACGAGGCCGATGAACTGGCCGAGCATCTGCTCGGTCGTCTCGAAGTCCGCGATCACGCCGTGCCGCAGTGGCCGGGTGGCGACGATCGTCGCCGGAGTGCGGCCGAGCATCTGCCGCGCCTTCTCGCCGACGGCGTAGACCTGTCCCGTCTGCTGGTCCATCGCCACGACCGAGGGCTCCAGCAGGACGATGCCCTCCCCGCGGCGGAAGACGACGGTGTTCGCCGTGCCGAGATCGACGGCCAGATCGGTCCCGGCTGCGAGCGACGGCAATCTCATACGTACTTCTCCACGACGACCCCCGCAACACCGGTCCCGGCGCCGCGGGACCACCGTAGCCGTCTAGGACCGACCGAAGCCGAGGTTGAGGAGCCGACTCGCGTCGGCGTACAGGTTCGGCGAGTCGAGGACGACCGCGATCAGCCTCCTTCCGTGCCGCGTCGCCGACGCGACGAGGCACCAGCCCGCCTTGTGCGTGTAGCCCGTCTTGACCCCGTTGGCGCCGGTGTACTCGTGCAGGAGGAAGTTGTTGTTGAGGTAGATCTTGGAGTTGGTGGGCGCCGCCCAGCGCACCTGGATTCGCCTCGTCCGCACGAGCCGGTCGAAGCGCGGGTTCCGGAAGGCGTAGCGGGTGAGTGCGGCGAGGTCCCAGGGCGTCGAGTAGTTACCCCGGTCGCGAACGCCGCTCGGGCTGGAGTAGTGCGTGTCGCGCAACCCGAGCTTCCGGGCCTCGTCGTTCATCTGGCGCAGGAACGCGTGGACGGAACCGGCGCTCGAGATGGCGAGCTGGTTCGCGTCATCGTTCCCGGAGTAGAGGAGCAGCGAGTAGAAGAGCTTCCAGGCCTTGACGTGCTCGCCGGTGCGGAGCCCCTCGCGCACGAGCGGCACGCGCGTAACTGAGCGGGCGACGGTGACGGTACTTCCCCACGGCACCTCGCGCAGGGCGAGGGTTGCCGTCATGATCTTCGTCAGCGACGCGATCTTCCGCCGCTCGTTCGGGCGCTCCGCCCAGAGGACGCGGCCGCTGTCGGCGTCGACGAGGATCGCGGCCGGAGCCCGGACGTGGACGTGCGCTCCCGCGAGGAGCGGACTCCCATGGAGAAGGCGAGGCGGTCGCCGGAGCGCGGGATGCGCAACGGGCTTCGCCGTGGATACCGTCACCCGCGGTGGCCTCGCGACTGTGTGGTGCGGCGTCTTCGCTTCGGCGCGCCGTCCGAACCAGACGCCTGCGGCCGCTGCACCCAGTACGACGAGGAGGAGCAGCACGATCCTGCCGGCGCGGTAGCGGCGCCTGCGTCGCCGCGGTACGACCGGCGTCAGAACGTCGAGCGGCACTCGTCGAATGTAGCCGCCTCGGCGGCGGGCCTCGACCACGTGCGCTCCTACAATGGCCGCCGTGCGCACGACGGCCGAGCTGCGGGAGGGATTCCTGTCGTTCTTCGAGGAGAGGGGCCATCTCCGCTGCCCGTCCGCGTCGTTGATCCCGCGCGCGGACGACCGTTCGACCCTGCTCATCACTGCCGGAATGCAGCCCCAGATGCCGTTCTTCCTCGGCCGCGAGGCGCCCCCGGCTCCGCTGACGACGACCGTGCAGAAGGTCTTCCGCACCGTGGACATCGACGAAGTCGGTCTCGACACCTACCACCTCACGTTTTTCGAGATGCTCGGCAACTTCTCGTTCGGGCAGTACTTCAAGCAGGGGGCAATCGAGTACGCGACCGAGTTCCTGCGCGACCGGCTCGGGCTCGACTGGGACCGGCTGTGGCCCAGCGTCCACGCCGGCGACCCCGAGCTGAAGCTCGGCCCCGACGAGGAGGCGATCGAGCTGTGGCAGGCCGTCGGGATGCCGCTCGAGCGGATCGTCCCGCTTCCGACGTCGGAGAACTTCTGGTCGGTGGGAGGCCCCGGTCCGTGCGGACCCGACTCCGAGATCTACTACGACTGGGGGGAAGAGGTGGGCTGC
>Ga0335080_10008951_pt1 | contig 10456 bp, 5 predicted proteins | sample Lox_Sample_34_FD_206720 | JGI IMG/M metagenome (GOLD analysis project Ga0335080, IMG submission 206720) | Soil microbial communities from Loxahatchee National Wildlife Refuge, Florida, United States - Lox_Sample_3.4 | ecosystem: Environmental > Terrestrial > Soil > Wetlands | place: USA: Florida... | reverse complement strand
AGGCTTTACCGATGAATTCAAGATCTTCGGTTTCATAACCGCATTCACGCCTAGTAAGATTCTTCCCAGTTTTTTTTTCATTTGTGCAGACTGCATAAACGTGAAATCTGGGGTCTCGACTAATCGGCTCATGGCACGCGGGGCATTTGCCGCCGACGTGCTTGAACAGGTCGAATTCCTTTGCACCAGGCGGGCGTTTTGTTTTTACAACCTCAACAATTTCAGGGATGACCATACCAGCCTTGCGAATGACCACAGTGTCGCCGATGCGGATGTCTTTGCGGTGGATTTCATCCTCGTTGTGAAGTGTGGCACGGGAAATCGTCGAGCCTTGCACAAAGACGGGTTCCAGCTCAGCGACGGGCGTGAGCACACCGGTGCGCCCAACTTGGACGGTAATGTCCTTTAAAACGGTTTCCGCCGGCGTGATCCAAGGAACAGGTTTGTGGACAATGGCATAACCCGGCGCGCGGCTGCGTCCGGGAATGCGCACCCAGTCGGCGAGTGTGTTCACCTTGAGCACAATGCCATCAATCTCGTAAGGCAACTGCCGCCGTAGGTCGCGGTCTTCGTCGTAATGCGCAACCACCTTGTCTGCATATGTTTTCAGGACTTCGTCGATGCCGTCGCAGACCCACCAGAGTTGTTGCGTGGGCAGGTCGAATCGGGCGAGCGCTTTGAGCATTTCGGAGTGTTTTTTGAATTCGATGCCATCAACCGCACCAATGGCGTAAAATAATGCGCGAATCGGACGTTGCATGACGAGCTTTGGATCCAACTGTTTAAGGGTACCGGCGGTGGCATTACGAGCGTTGGGAAACGGCTTTTCTCCCGCAGCGGCAAGCTTTTTATTCAATACGTCGAAATCATCAATAGCAATGTAGGCTTCACCACGAACTTCGAGTAATGCAGGTGGATTTTTCGAATTCAATTCTCTTGGAATTGAAGGAACAGTTTTCAAATTCTCTGTAATATCATCTCCTTCTAGGCCGATGGGGCCTCGCGTTGCACCAAGCGTCAATTTGCCGTGACGATAATGGACGGTGATGGATACCCCGTCCACTTTCGGCTCGATGATATATTCAATGCGGTCACGACCCAGATGTTTACGGATGGTCGCATCGAACGCACGTAGTTCAGCTAGGGTGTTTTCGTCCTGCGCGCGGTGGCGCTTGTCGAGGTCCGGTTCTTCGTTTTTGGTTGGATGGTCGCTCGCCTCGACCTTGTCGAGTGATTGCATCGGCACGAGATGTTTAACGCGCTTAAATCCCTCACTGAATGCGCCGCCGACGCGTTGAGTAGGCGAATCCGCTAACGGCAGTGTTGGAACACGGCGTACAATTGGCTTTTTTGTCTCAATCCGCTTCTCCAATTTTTCAAGACGTTTAACCAAAACATCAAATTCAAAATCCGAAATTTCAGGTGTGCCCTTTTCGTAATAAAGACGACTATGATGCTCAATGTCTAAACGAAGCTTTCTGATTTCTTCGGTCAATGCTTCAGATTTTTTCTTTGCTGCGCTTTTGCGGGGTACAAGTGATGGAAATTGTTTTTCCAATTCCTTCAATTTTTCCTTCAGAAGATTGATATCACTATTGCTTACGGCGAATAGATAATTTTTGTCGCTAGTAGACTCATGTTCGCGGATTTCCGCAGCGAGTTTAGCGTATTGCTTTTTGGCTTCAGCACGTGTCACACGGAAATAATTAACGGTGAATGATTGGAAAGACAGTTTTTTGTTGATCGAAAGCTCGGAGTTCCGCCTTCGGGCGGCAAGGTCAGCGGCAGCGTGAGCAAGAAGACGGATTTTGTCCTGGCCGGCGAAGAAGCGGGTTCCACCCTCGAAAAAGCACAGGAGCTGGACGTGAAGATTTTAAGCGAAGCGGGGTTTTTGAAGCTTTGCGGCGGCCGTGATCAGGAAACGTAACTGAGCGCGTGCCGTTGTGGAAAACGCTGCCAATCAGAGGTTTCTCCATGCATTTTTGCTGTTCAAAGTTGGCTTCCAAGGTCATGGTATTTACGTCATGAAAAAATCTGGCCTGTGTTGTTTTCTTTTGGCTTCAGTGGTTGGTTCTGTGATTGCGGTGGTCATTGTGCCTGTCAGCCGGGCCGGGTCGGTCGCCGCTCCGTACGAAATCGGAACGTGGGCAGGATTCCGGTCAGCGGCCATTTCCTATACCTTTGATGATAATTTGCCCAATCAGTACACCATCGCGGTTCCGATGTTCCACGCGGCGGGTTTCAAAATGACCTTGTTTACCGTGGTCAACACCTGGGTGGGGACCTTTACCTGGTCGCAAGCGCAATCGGCTGCATTGTACGGAGATGAAATCGCCAGCCATACCATGACGCATCCGAGCCTCAACACCTTGACTGCAGTCCAGTTGACCAATGAACTGGCAAATTCTCAGTCGAATATCAACAGTCGCGTTACCAACGAGCTTTGCGTGACCTTGGCCTATCCCAATTGCGTTGTTCCCAACGAGTCCATCGTCGCGCAATACTACATTGCCGCGCGGGGCTGCTCCGGGCAACTGGTCTCCAGTACACCGTCGGATTTCATGAATATCAGTTCGTTTGTGTGTGGTCCGGCTGGTTCAATACAAACGGCGGCCCAGTTTAACAGCCTGGCGGACAGCGCGACCCCGGCACACGCCTGGTGCGTGTATCTGATCCACGCGCTCGACGGTGACAATGGCTATTCGCCGCTACCCAGCACGACGTTGCAGGCCAGCGTCAATTATATGAGCACCAACCAAAACAAATTCTGGGTGGAAACCTTTGGCAATGTTGTTCGCTATATCCGGGAACGCAACGCATCGTCGGTCGCGGAAACCGCCAGTTCGGACAGCAGTATTACTGTTCAAGTGACCAACAATCTCAATAACTTGATTTATAATTATCCGATCACCTTGCGGCGGCCGGTGCCGGCCAATTGGCCGGCGGTTGCCGTCTCGCAAAACAACCAGCCGATAACCGCAAAACTTGTCACCGTCAATTCAACCAACTATGTGATGTTCGACGTCGTGCCCAACGGCGGGAATATCGTCCTCGCGAAGACGGTTTTGCCTTTCACCCTCAGCAATCCGGTGCGGACGCCGGCCAGCCTGAGCTTTCGTCTGAATGGGCAGACGGGGGTGACCTACACGGTCAGTTCCTCAACCGATCTGGTGAGCTGGTTGCCGATTCAGAGCAATACGCTGGTGGACACTTATACCAGCGTGACGGTGGACGTTTCCCAAGCCCTCCAATTCTACCGTGCGCAGTGGGTGCCATAAGTAAGGCGGAGTTTCTGAAGATGATTATGATTTGAAACAAATGGCACTCAGCGCCGCAGGCGCGTTATCTCTGCAGAACCAAACCCCAAAATAGAATCCAGCCCCATCGGGGCGGCATATTCCGTCAAACCCCCGAAGATGTCGCTCCTGACGGAGCTTTGTCCGTTTTTGGAATGCCAATCTACAAAGATGCCGGCCCTATGGGCTTTCGGATAGCGCCAGAGGACTGGCGCACTCCACGACGCTTCGCGCTTTACGCGGGACATCGAACCCGCGCGCCAGCACTTTGGACTGCGGCGGCCCTCCGCCGCTTTTTCGATACGACTTACGGCGACACCACGCGATAGAAACGCAGGCGATAGTTGGTGGCCGTGCGGTCGGTCAAGACGAGCGAAGAATTGGTGGCGTTGAAATTGGTCAGGTCGGTCCACACGATGGGAGAAACCAGATTGGTGGCGGCCTGAATGCGATAACCAAAATTGGTCTGCAAGGTGAGGGAAAAAGCGAACCCGTTGGTGCGTGACCGGAACGGCCCGATGAATTGAGCGGAGGGCGCGGGTTTGTTGGTGGCCAGCACGGCCAGGCTGAATTCGCTGGTGTCGCCGCCGGCCGACGTAGCGGTGACGGTGATGTATTGTCCGGCATAATTGCCGGCGGTGTTGGTGTAGGCGAGCGTAGCGTTGCCGGAACCGTCGGTATTCGCGCTGACGGTGCCAAGGTAGAACCGGCCTTCACCATTACCGCTGGAGTCGGCGTTGAGGTTGCGATAGAGATCAATGGCAAAGGGGCGATTGGCCAGGCTGTTCAGTTTTCCCAGGACGATGGTGCTGGCAGCGTAACCGAAGGCGTTGGTGATGACGGGGAAATTTTGCAGGTCGTTCGGGCCGGTGTCGCCGTCGCCGGGGTCGTTGGCCGTAACGCCATCGTTCCAAAAATCAATGCCGAGGCCGCCGTTGCTGAAAATGGAATTGCCGCGGATGGCGTTGTTCGTCGTGCCTGAATCATACAGGACCACGCCGGGACCGCCGGCAAAGGCAATCACGTTGCCCGCGCCCGCGCCGATGCCGCCGACGAGGTTGCCAGTGGAACCACCCCACAGGGCAACATTGGCGAATCCGTTGGCGAGCGCGTTGGTGCCGGTGAAGTCGGTGCCGATGTAATTTCCCTGAACCACGGTGCCGTTCACTCCGCCCATGACGATGCCGTAACTGAAGCCGGAATGGCCGGAAATGAGATTGCCGGCTCCCGGGCCGGTGCCGCCGATGGCGTTGCCATTTGCGCCGCTCCAAATGCTGATGCCGAAGCCGTCACCGGCGGTGCCGATGGCGTTCGTGCCCGCGGCATCGGTGCCGATGAAATTTCCGAGCACAAAATTGTTGGTCGTGCCCGGATCGGAAATGAAAATTTCATACTGCTGGTTTCCGGAAATCACATTGCGCGCACCGGCGCCGGTGCCGCCGATGGTGTTGCCGCTCGCGCCGTTGATTAAATAAATGCCATCGAACGTGTTCGACACTCCGGCCGTGCCGGCGGCGTTCAAGCCGATGAAATTCCCCCGCACGAGGTTGTTGCTCACGCCTGTGCCGGAGAGCCAGATGGCGGCGCCGCCGTTGCCGGAGATGACGTTGCGTCCGGACCCGTCGGGATTGGCGCCGCCGATGACGTGGCCAACGCCGTTGGTGAAGATGCCGATGCCGCCCAGCGCGTTGGAGACGGAGAACGAACCGCTGGCGTCGGTGCCAATGTAATTGCCGAGTATGACGTTGCCGGTCGTGTTCGAGTCGGACATCCAGATGCCATATCCACGGTTGCCGGAAATGACGTTGCGCGCGGCGGGATTGGTGCCGCCGATTGTGTTTCGGCTTGGGCCAAGATCAAACAGGATGCCTTGAAAAGCATTCGGCGCGGCGTTGCTGCCGTTGGCATCCAGTCCGAGCCAGCAGCCGGCGATGGTGTTGTTCGTCGCATCGGCGAAACGAAGTGTGAGGCCGTTCCAATTGAATCCTTGAAACGAAATGTTTTTCACCTGATTGTTCGCCGAATAAATCAACAGGCCGCTGTTGGAGGTGAAGGTTTCGGGGATGATTTGGGAACCGTCCACCACGATGAGCGGTTTGCCCGTGAAACCCGGTTGCGTCGAGCCGTCAATCACCATTCCGTTCGTCGCAAGTACCGGCAGATGGCCGGTGAGGTGGATGTTATAGACCCCGTTGCTGTGACCCGGGTCGCTCGTCGGAATGTTGAATGTGACAACGGAGCCGGGATGATCGGTGACGTAATACATTGCCGCGCGCAAACTTCCCGGCCCGGAGTCGGCGGTGGTGGTGACGATGTTCGTGAGCGGCACGGCGGGCGCGCCGTAGAGAAATCGCAGCGCCGCGCGGTCGCCGGGACTGAGGGTGAGATTGCCCATGCGGAACTGGTAGCGGGGAAAATAAGGCGGTTTGGGTTGCTGCGTGGCTGCCACGCCGGGATTGGTCGAGGCGAAGTCCCAGCCCAGATGCATCACCGACTCGAAATCATAAAGGCCGTTGGTGACCGTGGTCGGATCAATTTGAAACCAGATCAAATTTCCCGATGTGACGTTGTTGGACAGGACGGTCAAATAATTGGTCCGGTCGAACCGGATATTTTCGTGATTAAAGCCGAACGAGTGGCCCATCTCGTGGCCGACCTGCGCCCGGCTAAGGCTGGAGACGGAAACCACCTGCGGATTGGTGCTGCTGGAGATGTTGTCAAAGCCATTGGTGTTGTAGGTGAACAGAATCCAGTGTGTCTGATTGGTGTGCGGGACGAACTTGACGTTCGCGGCCAGTTCCCATTCGCGCAGGCCGTCGAGATACGTCTTTTGCTGCGCGGCGGTGAGCGTGTTGGTGAATTCGTACGGCACAACACCGCCGGGCCAGGGGACGTTCGCGGGCGAGGTGCCGGCGTAGAAATTGGCAGCCGCCAACGGGGACGCGGCCAGCAGCCATACCGCGCAGGGAAACCAGCTAAAAATCGGGGCCCCCCACCCGACTCTGGCGTGACAACAGAATTTCACCTCCATACTCGAATCACATCGCCCTATCAATAAATTATGTGAATAATTATTGCAAGTAAAAGTTATACACGCTGGTGCCGTTCGCAGCAGCTTGAGCAGGAAAATGGATTTTGTATTGGCGGGCGAGAAGGCCGGATCCAAATGCGCCCGGGTACAATCGCCTGGTGTGAAGGTTATTGGCGAAAAGGTATTTTTAAGATTAGTGGATAATTGGCAGGACTCGCGTATTCCGCAGCCCAAATATCCAAGGCGGCGCGGTAACGCCGCCCGCCAGAACAATACCCGCGGACAAGCTGTCCGCGCTCCTATCCCAGCCGGTGACGGAATTCCGCGCAGGTTTTCGCGACGTCCGGGGCATTGAGAATGGCTGACACCACGCAAATGCGTTTGGCGCCCGCAGCCAGCACGTCGTCCAAGGTCTGCAAATTGATGCCGCCGATGGCGAACCACGGAATTTTTACATTCGCCGCCGCCCAGCGGACATATTCCAACGTAGCCGGTTTCGCAGTCGGTTTGGTGCCCGTGGCATAGACCGGCCCGGCGGCAATGTAATCCGGCCCGGCGGCCAGCGCGCGCCTGGCCTGTTCCGGTGAATGCGACGACAGGCCAAGGCGGATTTCGGATTTCGGCTTGCCCTCCGTAGCCTCCGGGCGAAGGACGGGATTTCGGATTTCGGCAGTGTGCTTGTGGCCCGCGTCGAAAAAATCCTCCTGGCCGAGGTGGCAGAATTCCGCGCCGGTTTCGCGCGCGATGTCCGGATAATCATTGACGACCAGACCAATGTTCGCGCGGCGGGTGACGGGCAGAATTGCCTCGGCCAGGCGGCGGATTTCGTCCGGTGTGGAATTTTTGGCCCGGAGTTGAATCAGGTCGGAGCCGCCGTCGCAGAGCTGTTGCGCCACGAGTTCCGGCGCGCGGCCATGGAGATAGGCCGTGTCCACGAACGTATAAAGCCGGCAGTCCGCAAGCGGTTTCATGGGGGCAGTTTAACCCCGAAACACCCGGCACGGCAATAGCCGCAACCCATCGTCCTCGTCCTCGTTCTCGTAATCAAAACCGTGGAAATCGAGGACCAACCTTCGCGCAGACGCTACGGCGCGGCAAGCGAGGACGAGAAGGAGAACGAGGACGAAAAGTCACAGATTATCGCGTCTTTTCAAACGCCAACCGCCAGAACCAGTCGCTGCGCGCGGCCAGCGCCACCAGCGCGTTTTGCAGTGACGGGGTCAGGAGCAGCCGCTGCAGCCATTTGGCCCACGCCAGTCGCCGCGCAAACGCGGCGTCGCAACGGCGGGCGATTTGCCGACGGGTTTCGGCCCAGGAAATTTCCCCGCGACTCCAGGCGGTCAGTGGATCGAGGGCAAGTTCCGCCGATTCGAAAGCCATGGACATGCCGTTGCCGGTAACCGGCGGGATCATGGTTATGGCATCACCGATGCAGCAGTTCACGCGCGCGGCTGCCCGGTGAGGCCGCAGCGAAAGGCCGGCGACGGCGCAAACCGAGTTTTCATCAAATTCGGCCGTTGCCAGCCGCTGACGCAACAACGAACCGGCGGGTCCCCGCAATAGTTCAATCCGGTTTTGCGGCTGGACACCTTCACCGGCGCGCCGGCGGAATAATCCGCAGACGTTCACCATGCCACCATTGACCCGGCATAAACCGACGTAGCCCCGCGGCGAAACGTGCATTTCCAGGTCGGCTGCGAGTGGAACATTCCGGGCGTGTGCTTTCAGCCCGAACCAGCGCGCGCCGCTTTCCTCCGCCTGCACATGACGGCCGGTCGCGCACACCGTTCCCTCGCTGTCGTTGTCGTCACCCCGGCGTTTATTCTCCTGCAAGTCTCCGCCGAGGGCGCGGAATTTTTCCGCCAGGGTGGCATCCATGATGAAACGCGACAGGCAAATGGCACGCCGCGGCAGCCGCCGCGGCCCGGTGGTCCGGGTCAGGGAAAAGAAAGCAGCGGTGTCTGCGTTCACCGCCCCGGCGTGTTCGAGTGCTTCGCGCAGACCGAGTCGGACCAGGGTTTCCTGGCCGCGGCCACAGATAAATTCGCCGCAGGCGCGATGGCGGGGATAATGCCCGGCTTCCCACAAGACCGTCGGCACGCCGTGCTGGCGCAGACCGATGCCGAGCGTCAACCCCGCCAATCCGCCGCCGACAATCGTGATGGTTTTCATCGATGTGACCATTTCTCAATACCTTCCACAAATTGCCCGGGAGCGCCGGCGTCCCGCCGGCCAGTTGGCAATCGAAAACAGGAACTCATCGTCACGACGCCAGCGCCCTCAGGAACGGGACTTTGGTTCATGGTCCCGATGCGCGTCTCAAAATGGAGGTCGCAGCTGCTCCTGCCCCGCCGCAAAAGAGCATACAAAACTTTGTAACATACGTTACAAAGTTTTGTGCATATCGATTCAAGGTTTTGACGTGCGGCCATGAGATCACGGAGGCTGCCCGGGTGCCATTTCCGATTTAAAATTAAACCGGTCATGTTGGCTGCCGGATTTTTTGGGCAACGAACAAATGGCTGAAAGCCCCGGCGGGTTGTTCGGTCAACTGCCAGTTTGCCTTGTCCGGCCAGAGTGCGGAAAGCTCATTGCCCAGGAATCCCGCCCGCACGCTCACCTCCGCATCGTGTCGGGTTACGCGGTTGCAGCCGATGGCCCAAAGCAGACGGCTGCCAAGCAGAGACAAAGGAGTGCGCCGCGGCTCGACGGCAATAAACAGGCGCGTTCGGCCGGCGATCGCGCGGAATAGTCCGTCCAGGCTTACGTCATAAAAATGGTGCAGAAACAGATTGGCGACGACGACTTCCGCAGGGTCGGTGGTGTGCGACCAGTCAAAAACGTCTACGGTGACAACCTCCGCGCGCCAGCCGAGGGCATGGAACGAAGTGAGTGTATGGGGCGCCACAATCTTCCGGCAGTCGAGCAGCGTCACATTTACATTGGGTCTGCGGACCGAAATTTTTTGCGCCACCCGCAGCAGAAAATTCCCGTCGCCGGCACCGAGTTCGATGATTTGTTCCGGGTTTGATCCATTCAAATGGTTTTGCAGCGCGCCGGCCATGATGTCGTGATTGCGCATCCAGGCATTAAGCCGGCGCAAATCGTGCCGGGAGCGGACAGCGTCCGGGTCGGCGGACGGCAATTCATCGAGCCATTCCGGTTCAACAATGCGTTTCATTCTGTGTTTCCTGTTTCAGGTGGAGTGGGCCCTGACGCGCCGCGTAAAACGCTGAAACGGGGCAAGAACTCCGGGTCCGATGATAAACATAATTCAGCCGGGCGTGCCTTACGTCCGCACGCTCCTTCATTGACTAAGAGGCCGGGAAAACCCGTTTGTTCCTGTTTGGTTTGCCGTCTTCCACCTTCGATCTCCAATCTTCCATACGCCACCCGCGTCATTGCAATCTTTAAAGGTTGACTCCCATTTACGAAAGTCTTATTCCCGAAATCAATGTCTATGAAGGGCGCCATAGGTGCGGTACTGGTGTTGTCGTTTTCCATCGCGCAGGGCGCCCCGCCGCAGTTGTCGCTGAGTCACCTGACCGGGCCGATATACATTGCCGAGGATTCGTATTATTCGAAGGAAAACTCGGTGGTTTACGTCGGCGCAGAGTCAGTGACTGTCGTTGGCGCGACCTGGACTCCGGAGACTGCAAAACTCCTGGCGGGTGAGGTCGGCAAGATAACCGGCAAACCAATCTCCGAAGTCATTGACACCAACTACCATCCCGACCGTGCCGGCGGAAACGCGTATTGGAAATCGATCGGCGCCAAAATCGTCTCGACCCGGATGACCTGTGATCTGCTCCAGCGCGATTGGACCAACGTCGTGGACTGGACCTGCAGTGGAATTCCGAGCTACCCGCGTCTGCCGCTGGTGCTGCCGACGGTGACCTATCCCGGCGACTTCGAACTTCAAGAAGGACGGGTTAAGGCTTTTTACCTGGGTCCGTCCCACACGCCGGACGGCATTTTCGTTTATTTTCCGGAGGAGAAGGTGCTCTATGGCGGCTGCATTCTGAAGGAACAGCTTGGCAATCTGGCTTTCGCCAATCTCACGGAGTATCCCAAGACACTGCGCAAGCTTAAGCGGCTCAACCTTGACATCAAAATCATTGTCGCCGGT
>Ga0335080_10008950_pt1 | contig 10456 bp, 12 predicted proteins | sample Lox_Sample_34_FD_206720 | JGI IMG/M metagenome (GOLD analysis project Ga0335080, IMG submission 206720) | Soil microbial communities from Loxahatchee National Wildlife Refuge, Florida, United States - Lox_Sample_3.4 | ecosystem: Environmental > Terrestrial > Soil > Wetlands | place: USA... | reverse complement strand
GGAAACATCAGCTCATCGGCGACGAGCGTCGCGGTCCCGTCGGGATCGACCCGCATCAGGGGCGCGAGCTGCGGGTCGGCGAACGCCATCAGGTCGAAACCGAAGCAGCCGACCCACGCGCGTCCGCGGCCGTCGACGACCATGTCGTTGAGCGGGCTGTCGGTGAACGTGCCGAGGTCGGCGTGGGTACTCACATTCCCGTCGGGCTCGTGCCGCAGGACGCGCTGGTCCTTCATCGAGACGATCAGCAGCGATCCGTCGGGCAGCCATCCCAGACCCGACGGCTGATGCTCGACCCCGAGCACGCGCTCCTCGCGGCCGTCGGTGCTGACCGTGTAGACCGCCTCTCGGTAGAAGTCCGACACCCACCACCGTCCCTCGCGCCACCGTGGGCACTCGAAGAACGCTCCGCCCTCGAGGAACGGGGTCAGGACTCCCTCGCTCATCCCGCCAATCTATGCGATCAACACACCGGGCGTCGATCCGGCCCCACTGCTGGCTCTCCTCACGTTGACACGAACCCCAGCGCCGCCCCTCGTGGAGCCGAGTGAAGCCGCGCGCGGCGACGCCGACGTCAGAGCCGGTTATGGCTGCCCGGCGTCGTCCTCGCCGTCGTCGTTGAGCATCCCGACGAAGCCGGTTACCACCACTCCGAGCGCCGCGACCTCGAGCAACAGGACCGCGATCACCAGCCACGTCTGCGGGGAGAGCGCGAGCAGGACGATCAGACCGCAGATCATCAGGATCGGGATCAGCATTCCGTACAGAAGTCGGACGTCGACTCCGAGCGTGCGTTCGACGCTCGCGTCGAAATCGTGAAAAACGCGCATGGGACTTGTATCGGACATGTCGGCTCCTTGATTGGCTGGTTGCGACGGTATGTCGGTCTGCGCCGAGCGCCATCGGGTCTGACGCGCACGGTGACTTCGGCAAACCCACAACGTGGGTCGCCGTATGATCAGTCGATTCCGGCGGCTTTGAGCGCAGTCGCCAGCAGTTCGTCGCCGTGCACGTGCAGCTGTTCGCGGCGCATCCGCACATAGTGGGCGAGCGTGCGCAATTGGGGGTCCGCCGCGTCGAGCGTGCGCTCCGAGAGCTCGAACGCAGCCTCGTCGCCCAACGCCAGGACGGCATCGGCGGCCGTCGCGATCAGGCGCTCGTCTCCGGCTGCGACGTGCGGCTTCGGTGCCAGCCGGCGCAACCGCGCCTGGGCGCTGCCGGTCCCGGGCATGGTCGCCAGGTGCTCGAGCAGCGCGTGCGGGGTCTGCGTGTAGGACTCGACCTCGAACCAATCGGTGCCGAACTGCTCGGCCATGAATGCGCTGTAGCTTGCGCCCGGATGCTGGTGGCGGCTCTCGGGTTTCAGCACGCCGACTACCCGCACACCGTCGCCGTTGGCGGCGCGCACCGCCCGAGCGCATGCGGCGGCGTCGTTCGCCGGAGCATCGGTGACTACGACCACCAACTTGTGCTCGGCGACGGACGACCGCAACATCCTCGTCGCGTACGCAACCGCCTCGGCGGTCGGGGTGCCCCCGCCGCCACACTCGGTCACGAGCAGCAGCGCCCGGTCGGGGCGGTTGAGTGGGGTCTTGAACTCGAACAGATTGACGTAGTCGCCAAAGCCACTGAAACCGAGGATCCCCATCCGGTCGCGCTCGGAGTCAAAGCTCCCGAAGTGCCATGCAAGCGTCGACTGCTGAAGCTCGTCGCGGTCGAACAGCACGGAGCCCGAGCGATCGACGAGCAGCCAGCACTCGAGGTTCTCCGTCTCACCGACTCCGAGCGCGGCGCGCAGCTCATCGACTCCCGGCTCGTAGTGCTCCTCGGAGACTTCGCCGCGGGCGTCTTTCGCCAGAACGCGAAGCTCGGCATGCGAGTGCAACGTCACACGCGAGCCACGATCCTCAGATGCTGCTCCGTAACTCATCCAGTCAAGCCTTGTCCGTGCCCCCGGTTATTCCAGCTATCGGGAGCAGCGACATCCGAACCAGACCGCCGTCTCAGTCCGCAGAAAGCTGCAAGGAGCGAGCTTACGGCGAGCTCTTGAGCACACCCGCCATCGCACGCCGCGCGCGCTCGAGCGTGTGGGGGTCGCGCCGAAGCTGGAAGTCGCAGTTCGCGCCGATCGCCAGGGCATTGAGGCTGAACGCGACGTCGCCGGGGTCGGTATTCAGAGGCAGTTCGCCGGCCTCGATCGCGACGCGGGCCTCGTGCGCGAGCGTCCCGAGCCATCGCTGCATGACGCGCGTGACCGCCTGGTTGAGCGCCCCGGGTCGCGCATCGAATTCGACCGACGCGGTCGTCAGAAAGCAGCCTCCCGGAAACGGCGGATCGCGCACGTAGTCGAGCCAGGCATCGCAAATCGCGCGCAGCCGTGGCAAACCCGGAGGGTGACTCAGCGCGGGTTCGTACACGGTCTGGCGGAAGGTGCCGACCGCCTGCTCGAGCGCGGCGAGTTGAAGTTGTTGCTTTGAGCCGAACCGGCCGACGAGTCCGCTCTTGCTCATGTCGAGCGTCTCGGCGAGGCGGCCGATCGTCAGCCCGTCCAGGCCGACGACCGACGCCAGGGCCACGGCGGCATCGAGCGTCTCCGAACGCGACTGCGCGACTTCGGTGGCGGCGCGGCGAGCCATGGGAACCCCATTCTAGAAAGCGACCGGTCGTCTTGTATATTTTGAGGACGATCGTTCCGTTAAAACGCCAACGGGGGATGGAGGACCGGGATGAGGATTCGGTGGCTTGGCTGGGCCGGGGTGGAGGTTGAGGAGTGGGGCGAGCGAGTGGTGATCGATCCGCTCGGGGACGCCGCGGCGGTGTTCGCCTGGCTCGGTGAGCGGGCAGCGGCGATACCGGTCCCGACCGTCGTCGCCCCCGCCCGGGCGCGGTGGCGGGGCTGATAACGCACCTGCACCGCGACCACGCCGACGCGGCGGCGCTCGCGGCCGCACTGTCGACCGAGGCGACGGTGTACGAGCCACAGGCAGAGGCGCCGCCGTCAGGCGCCGCCGACCATCTCACAACATACGGCGCCGGCACGGTCGAGCAGCTCGGGATCGCGCAGGCCGATCATGAGCTGACGGAGTCCGGCATCACCCGCCGCCCGGCGGCGCCGTGGACAAGCGTCACCGCCGGCCCGGTCACGCTCACCGCGCTACCCGCGGTCGACGGCATCGGAGATCCGCAGGTGTCGTGGCTGATCGAGGCCGGCGGCGCACGCGCGCTGCACCTCGGCGACACCATGTTCCACGGCTGGTGGTGGCGCATCCGCGACCGCTTCGGCGCCCCGGATGTGGTGCTCGCGCCGATCAACGGCGCCCGCCTCACGTTCCCCAACCGCCGGCCGCCGAGCCCGCTGCCGGCGGTGATGGATCCCGAGCAGGCCGCGCTCGCCGCCGAGCTGCTGGCCGCCGAGCGGCTCGTGCCGATCCACTACGGCGGCTACGGGCTCACCGGCCTGTACGAGCCGGAGCCCGACGCGCTCGCACGGGTCAGGTCAGCCGGCAGCCGCGTGACCGTGCTCGATCCGGGCCACACGATCGAGATCGACCCGGCGCAGGACACGGCCGAGCGCCGCCGCGGTGATCAGCACGACGAGTCCGAGCCCCGCCGCGAGATACGCGGCGCGCGGTGAGAACAGCGCGCTGAGCGCGCCGCCCAGGACGATCCCCACTCCGGGTGCCATGGCGGCCATCGACTCGAGCATCGCCGCGACCCGGAGGCGGAACCGCTCGTCGACGAGCTGGTGCACGGCGGTCTCGACCGACGCCCACTGCGTGCCGTTGCCGATACCGCCGAGCAGGCTCCAGGCACAGGCGACGAGCAGCGATGGCGCCAGCGCCGTGCCCAGATAGGCGACGGCGACCGCAGCGGTGGAGATCAGGATGGTCGCGTGACCGACGCGCCGAGCGAGGCGGACGTGCATCGATGAGCCGATGACGGCGCCGGCACCCCAACTCGCGAGGACCGCCGCATACCCCGCCGGGCCGGCGTGCAGTGATCGCGTCGCGTAGACGACGGTCACCGGAACGACGAGATAGAAGAACATGAACGCGATGCCCTCTCCGAATATCAGGACGCGGAGCGTGGCGTGACCGGCGACGTAGCGCCAGCTCGCGCGTAGCTGCCGCGAGCTCGACCCGCGGCTCGAGTCTGATTCGCTCCGCGTACGCAGACCAGGAGTCCAGGCGATCAGTATCGCCGCCACGAGAAACGACCCGCCGTCGGCCGCCAGCGCCGCGGCAGGGCCCAGCAGCGCGAGCACGGCGCCGCCCAACGCGGGGCCGGCGACGGTGGCGGCGGCGAGCGCCAGATTGAAGGCGGCCTTTCCCTCGGGCATGAGCTTGCGCGGGATCAGCGTCGAGGCGGTAGTGGCCCGGGTCACCGACCGCGCGGCGAAGGCGAGGGTCCCGTCGACGAACGCCAGGGTGACGATCAGCGCCACTCCCACGTGTCCGCAGACCGCGGCCAACACGAGGAACAGGCACGCCTCCGCCAGGTAGCACACGGGCAGGATCCGACCCGCCGGACGCGCGCCGGCGCGGGCGATCAGAAACGGACCGACGAGGCCGGGCAGGAACTGCGTCGCCAGGAACAGCGCGGCGATCGCGATCGCCGACCGCGTCGCGCCCAGCACCACGACGGCCAGCGCCAGAGCGCCGAACACGTCCCCGGCTCGGTTGATGACGTATGAGATCAGGAGCGCGCGGAACTCGGGGACCCGCCAGGTGGCCCGCATTCCGGCCACGGATCATCCGCCTCCGACGGCGACCTGCGGCCTCGCCAGCTCGCGAATCCGCTCCTCGAGCGCGAGCTCCTTCTCGAAGTCCGCGTCCTCGGTGTGGGTGAAGCCGATCCCCTCGCGTTCGAGTATCTCGACGAACAGCTCGACGAAGCGCCCGTCAAGCTGACTGCCGGCGACGTTGCGCAGCTCGGCGACCGCCTCGGGGCTCGAGATCGGTGGGCGATACGTGTCGCGCGCGGTGAGCACGTCGTATATATCGGCAACGGAGATGATCCTCGCGAGCACCGGGATCTCCTCACCGCGCAGCCCGAGCGGATAGCCGGTCCCGTCGACTCGTTCGTGGTGGGCCAGGATCACCGCCGCGATCTTCTCGTAGCCCTCGATCCGGCGGACGAGGTCCGCGCCATTCAACGGGTGCTGACGGACGATCTCGAGATCGGCCTCGCTGAGAGGGCGGTCGGCCAGGAGGATGCGATCGGGGAATGCGAATTTGCCGATGTCGTGCAGCAGGCCGGCGGTGTGCACGATTCGAAGCTCGTCCTCCGAACAGCCCGCGGCCTTCGCCACCGCATACGCGTAGCGCGCGACGGCGGCCGAGTGCCGAGCCGTGTAGCGATCGCGGAGCGACAGCGTCCGAACCATCGTCACCAGCACACCGAGCTGGAGCGATGCGAGCTGAAGCGTCCGCTTCTCCAACTCCTCCCGGCGCTCCTGCGAGTTGAGGAGCTCCATCATCAGCACGTAGAACGCGCCCAGCAGTCCGAGGACGAGAATGAGAGAAACCCCGCCGGCGCGGACGTAAAGCGTGGCCAGCGCGCCGGCCAGGAAGTTCGGCGCCGTGATCCACGGCAGCGCCGGGATGAAGCTCTGGCGAAACTGCACGCCCATCGGCGTGCCGACATGGACGCGAATCCAGAGTGCCGCGAGCAGGAAGTTGAGCACGTTCGCGGCACTCACCACGACGGCGACGACCAGCGCGAACGCGGCGCTCCCCCGAGCCACCCCCGCCTCGACGGCGGCCCGGATCACCAGGCTGCCGAGCAGCACGTCGATGTACATGCCGAGGTTCCAGACGAGCGCGAGCCGGCGCCCGCGCAGACGAAGCCCGTCGGTCTGGATCGCCTGGGAGATCCGCGAGATGAAGCAGATGAGGACGGCCGGCGCGGGGCCGAGCAGCGCCATCGCCAGCGCGACGATCGTCAACCCCGCCGACAGGCGCATGCGGCCCGTGTAGGCGTGCACTCGGTCGCCGAGCACCCCGAGAACGGCGAGCGTCACGAACAGCCACAGCGGCTCCCAATCGGCGGCCCGTGAGCTCAACGCCGCTCCGATCACCGTGACCGACAGCAAGCCGACGGCCGCAAAGCGGAAGACTTGGACGGACTTGGCAGCCACAGTTCCCCCGGACTAGCAGACGCGGGCGATCCTAGCGCGCCCGTTGCGATCGGCGAGGCGCCCCGGGACTCTCGTCGAGCATGCGCACCAAACACTCAAGGACCGGTGTCTGGCGACGATCACCGCGGCTGACGACCTCCGCGTCAGCGTCTAGGGAAGGGATCGCGCCATGCACTGGAGCATCTGAACAGCGGGAGCGCGGCGTAGCTCAGCTGCGCCGCTCGAGCCCGCCCCGCGCCACCCGCTCGAGCGCGGTCAGGTGACCGTCCCCGGGTCGGGTTCGATCGGCAGGTCCTCGGCTCGGATCGCGTGCATCGCCCAACCCACGGCGACCATCCCGATCCCGTAGCAGATGAAGCAGATACCGGCGATCAGCGCCAAGGTCGCGTATCCGATATGGGGAGCGGACACGATCACGACGCCGAAGACCCCGAGCACGAGCGCCACGATGATCCGCCAGATCCGGTCGCCCGGATAGGCGAACGCGCCGATCAGGCGGACCACGCCGGCCGCGATCAGCCAGATTCCCAGCAATAGCGCGACCGCTCTGACCCCGCCGAGCGGATGGCGGATGAGCAGCACACCGGCGATCACGCTCAGCGTGCCGATCACCGCGAGCAGACCCCGGCTCTCGCTGTCGCCCGCAATTGCCGCGACGATCTCGACGATGCCGTCGATCAGGATGAAGATGCCGAAGATCACCGCGAGCGTGGACAGGCTGTTGCTGGGCTTCAGGACCACGATGATGCCCGCGACGATGCTCAGCACTCCGATCAGGATCGCCAGCCACCACCCCCAGGTGAGGGCCCGGAGCTCACTGGGCCCGAGGGACGTACTTGACAAGTCGACCTACCTCCTAAGTGACGACGCGCCGCTAGTTGAGGCACACGTTACAGGCGCACGGCGACGGGATGACCCGCCGGCGGTCACAGACCCAGTGACCGGGAGATGATCTCCTTCTGGATCTCGCTGGTTCCGCCGTAGATCGTGGTGACCAGCGTGTGGCGGACGTGGCGCTCCATGTCGTACTCGGTGGCGTAGCCGTATCCGCCCATCATCTGCATCCCCTCGAGCGCGGTCCGCTTGGCGACCTCGGTCGCCTTGAGCTTGGCCATCGACGCCTCGCGCGGCAGCATCTTGTCCGGGTTCGACTGGACCGCCTCCGCCACCCCGTAGACGAGGTGCCGGGTCGCCTCGATCTCGGTGGCGAGCTCGGCGAGCCGGTGGGCCACCGTCTGGAAGCTTCCGATCGTCTTACCGAACTGCTCGCGCTCCTTGACGTACCCGAGCGAGTCCTCGAATGCCCGTTCGGCCATGCCAAGCGCCTGCGCCGCGATGATCAGGCGCTCGTTGTTGAGGCCGGCCATCAGCTGCATCCAGGCGTGGTCGGGGCGCCCGACGACGCGGTCTTCGGGCACGTGGAAGTCGGTGAAGAACATGTCGTTGACCTCGCGGCCGCCCATCGTGTCGATCCGCCGGATCTCGAGACCGGGAGCGTCCCGCGGGACCGAGATCATCGTCAGCCCCTCGTGCTTGTCGGCGGTTCGCGAGGTCCGGCACACGAGCAGGATGTGGTCGGCCGCGTGGGCCCCGGTGATCCAGGTCTTCTGCCCGTTGATCACCCAGCCGCCGTTGGCCCGCTCGGCCCGGCACGACAGGTTTCCCACGTCCGACCCGGCCTCGGGCTCGGACATCGCGATCGCGTACACGGTGCCGGCGACGATCCGGGGCAGGATCTCGTCCTTGAGCGCGTCGCTGCCGAACAGCTCGACCGGACGGGCCGACATCATCGTCACCGGGAAGAACCCCATCGGGATCTGGCCGCGGGAGAACTCCTCGCACAGGAGACACAGGTCGACCGAGCCCCCGCCGGCGCCGCCGTACGCCTCCGGGATCGCCGCCCCGAGCCATCCGAGCTCGGCGATCTTGGCGTAGATCCCGGGATTGTGGGGCTCGCGCCCGTCGTCGGTGAGCGCGTCGCGCTGCTCGCGCGTCCCGCACTCGCGCCCGGCGAAGTCGCGGATCGCCTCCACGAACGCGCGCTGCTCGTCGGTCAGGTTCAAGTCACTCGCTCCTCATGACGCGTCTCGGCCCTGAGCTCGAGATTACATTCCTCACCCTGCGCGCGGCAGGGATAATCAGCACATGACGGAGCCCACGGTGTTCAGGCCCGGCGGCGTGTCGTATCTGCGGATCCCCGCACCGGATCCCAAGCGGACGGCGGCCTTCTACGCAGCGGTGTTCGGCTGGACCGTCGACACCGACCGCGACGATCCGAGCTTCGCGGACGGGACCGGACACGTGATCGGACACTTCATGCCCGACCTTCCGGTCGCCGGCGACGCGGGTGTGCGGCCGTACGTGTACGTCGATGACGTCGGCCAGACGCTCGACCGGGCCCTCGGCAACGGCGCCGAGCCGGCGACCGCCCCCTATCCCGAGGGCAACCTGACCGTGGCGACGTTCCGCGACCCCGCCGGCAACGAGATCGGCATCTGGCAGCTCGACCGCGGCCGCGCACAGCAGGGCGCCGGCGCCTGAGCGCGGTGGACATCCGCGCTGCCGACAGCGTCCGCGACGCCGAGGCGATCGCGGCGATCTACGCGCCGTACGTCACCGACACCGTGGTCTCGTTCGAGGACGTGCCGCCGACCGCGGCCGAGGTGGCCGCACGCGTCGAGCGGTTGACGGAGACCCACGCCTGGGTGGTGGCCGACCACGGAGGCGAGATCCTCGGCTACGCGTACGGCTGCCCGCACCGCGAGCGCGCGGCCTACCGGTGGGCGACCGAGGTCAGCGTGTACGTCGACCCCCGACACAAGCGGCGTGGCGCCGGGCGCGCCCTGTATCAAGCGCTGCTCGGGCTGCTCGCCGACCGGGGCTACCGGATCGCCGTCGCCGGCATCGCGCTGCCCAACGACGCCAGCGTCGGGCTTCACGAGGCGTGCGGATTCAAGCCCGTGGGCGTCTACCGGGGAATCGGGTTCAAGCACGGAACCTGGTGGGACGTCGGCTGGTGGCAGCTGGACCTCGCGAGCAACGCCGGCGACGGCGATCCGCCCGAGCCGGGACCGGCGCTCACCGGACAACGGTGAGCTTCAACTCCCGCCGGCGCCCCGGCTCCACGGCGACTCCACCGGCCTCCCCAGATCATCGAGGCAGGGCGGCGCGGAAGTGGGCGTGGCTCGCCCACGGTAAGACCAACGCGGCGCGGCAGACCGGCATGACCTACGTGCTCGATTGGACCAACGACGACCAGCCGTACGATCTGAACGTGCCCGGCATGCTGACCGTCCCGTACGCGATCGAGTTGAACGATCTCAACCTGTCCTCGGGCCTCTCCCGATGCCGCCAGCCTCAGGGCGGTGCTTGCGGCCGCGAGCGTTGAAGGTGCAACCTGCCCGAGGGAGGGCTCAGCCTTCAGGAATCGTCCTCGAGGGGCGGCGCCAGCGTCGGCCGCCCGACGTGCGAGGCCGATCTTCAGCCGGTGACGGCCGGAGCCGGCGCACGCACCGAGAAGGTGTCGGTGAGGTGAGCGAAGGCTCCGCCGCTGGCGCGTATCGTCGCCTTCTTGGCCCCGCTCGCGACCACGTGCACACTGCCCGTGTGGCCGTCGGCGGCCTCGCTGACGGTGCAGCGAGATCCGACCGGGAGGTTCGGGAAAACGCGGGACACGCTACCGCCGCGGGTGTGGGCCGGAATGATGAAGGCGTAGGCATGGAGCGGACCGCCGCACGCCACCATGATCGCGATGCGACCTTGATGGCCGGCGGCCGGTCCGGCGATCGTCTTGGTCACTCTCAGGAAGCCGGACTCGCCCGTAGGCACGTCTGGAGCGACGCTGGGGGTGCTGTCGTACGCGTCGATCAATTCGACCGGCACCACCTTGCCCGCCGGGACGGTCACACTCTGGCCATCTCCGGAGACGGTCGCCGTGACCGTGGCCGTGGCGCCATCGGCCGTCTCGGTCACGGTGCACACGGAGCCGGCCGGGATGCCGTCGAAGCTGTGCGACCGGCTGCCCGCGCCGGCGCCAGCCGCGATCACGAAGTCCGGCGACAGCGCGACGCCGTTACAGACCGCGTGGATGGTGACCGGTCCCTGGCTGCCGGCGGCCGAACCGGCGATGATCTTGGTGATCAGCAGCGAGCCGGGGACGGCGCCGTAGGTGTCGGTTATGGTGGCGGCCTCCGACCCACCGGGCGGGATCTTGACGGTGTCCGGACTGCCGGTGACGTCCACCGATACGGCGCTCGTAGCCCCGTCCGCGGTCTCGGTGACGGTGCACGTGGCCGGGGTTGGGATACCCGAGTAGAT
>Ga0335080_10008949_pt1 | contig 10456 bp, 12 predicted proteins | sample Lox_Sample_34_FD_206720 | JGI IMG/M metagenome (GOLD analysis project Ga0335080, IMG submission 206720) | Soil microbial communities from Loxahatchee National Wildlife Refuge, Florida, United States - Lox_Sample_3.4 | ecosystem: Environmental > Terrestrial > Soil > Wetlands | place: USA... | reverse complement strand
GAGAGGGAGAGCCGCGGACAGGCCTGCAGTGAACTGGATAGGGTCGCCATGGCTCGGTCTGGAGAGGTCTGCTTTGCACGGATCAGGCAGCCTGAGCTGCGATCTCCACCTTCCATTTTTTGACCTCAAAACGTCCGAATGGTCCCTTTCTTTCCACTCGGAATGCGCCGATCCCGATCTTCTTTCCGGCGTCATCGACCAAGTCCCTGACCTGCCCCTGAGTGAAAAATGAGTCATCCACCGTCAGGCGAAAGGTCGCTTCCCACTTGTCTATCCGCGGCCGGAAACACATGATCCTAGCCCCAACTTTCGCGTTGAAAACAGCTCGCCCATCGACCTCATAGTTCACGATTGGCTTCTCCCCCAGCATGAGGGGGATCGCGATCGAGTCCTCCTCATCGAGCCAGAGCCCACTGGGAACGAGGCTGGATGAGCCAGTAGTCAGCTTGTTCCGCCCATGTTTGTGAAACTTACCCGCATCGACTATCGCTCGATACATGGCCCCACCAGGGATGTAGAGCGCGCCATTCTTCGACCGATAGACAACCTCCTCAGCTTGCTCCCTGGGAGTACCGCGCTCGCCTCGATGGGCTCGGATACCGGGAGTCTGGACGTCCGCCTCGGCCTTGGGGCCAAAATGGTGCATGAGGTAAGGACTCCGGCCCTGCACCGTTATCTGGATGACTGACATGGCTATCCTCCTCCTCCCCCAGCCCTTCCCCTGAGAAACTCTCGCGGGTCGACGCCCATCGCCCCCGCAAGGCGCTCGAGCATTTCGATCGATGGGGATCGCCTGCCCGACTCGATGAGCCTGATCGCAGATCCGGAGACACCAGCCCTTCGAGCCAGGACTACTGAGCTGAGCTGCTGCTTGGTCCGGAGTTTGAGTAGATTCTCTCCCAGCCGCTTGGCGAGCGGTCCGATCGGTCTCTCTACGCGAGCTTTTTTCTTCACTTCACCCTCTGTAGTAGTCGTCATTTGAAGATATCCTCCACGGGGTCAGCAGCTGCAGGGGCCTGGACCGGCCTCGCAGCGCGACGAACCCGAGTACCTGGTGTACTCTCTCTTTTTGGCTCTGGATCGATGGTTACTACTTGCCACCCTTCCGGGATTGCACTCGGTGGAACTGGGCTGGTCACGATCAGTTGCGGTGAATCGTCGCCCCCAAGTGAACGGTCGAACGCTCGAAGTACCTCAGCCAGCGTCTGCGGATCCCAGGCGCGTTCTTCTGGAACGACTACACACGGACCGCTTTTGGGTGCAGTCGCCAAAGCCAGCGCCGCAGTTACCCGAGCCCATTCAGCGCCTGAGAGAGCTCTCGCGAGATGGCCGTCTCGCAGCAGTCCGAGGCGGAAGGTCTCTCGCGTACCGTCCCCCAGGTCCAGGGAGAGCTGATCCGAGTCAGGGAGATAGGCCTGGACCCGAGCGACAAAAGCGTCGCGTCGGCTCGTTACAAGCTGGCTGATCTTGGATCCGAGCACTTCGGCCAGCTGGGCCCACTCCAGCTCGGCTTGCTCGGCCAGGAGCGCGCGCTCCTCAGCGCCGCGGCACGCGTCCCAAGCGGCCCGAACGGTCTGAGCCTCGCGGAGCTTCCGCTGGGCTTCTTCGAGTGAGAGATCAGGTTCCGCAGGCAGGCTCGCCGCGTCCTTTTCCAAGACCTCCAGGGTCCGCTTGGTCGCGCTGAGATGCCGCTCAGCCTCCTCCAGCCGGGATTTGGTCCTGAGCCACTCCTTCCCGCTTTCGGTGGCTGCCTCGATGCGTTTCGCCCCAACATCGGCCCTGCGTCCCAGCAATTCCGGCGAAATTGGTGCACCGCAGATCGCGCACTCTCGAGAGCCAGCTCGGATCAGCGTCCGGATGACCAAGAGCGCAGCCTCGCGAATCTCGAGTCCGGTTTCCGGTTGTGGGAGCTGGGCCAGGGCCTCGGTCAGCGCGCGCACCATGGACGAAAAAGTGGCGCTTTCTGTCCGCTTCGCCTGAAGGAGGCCATCCCGGTTGCTGACCGAGCTGCGCCGATGCCAGGCCTCGATCGCCCGCTCGAGACCCGTCAAAACCGACTCAGGGGGTGGGGGCTGGGAGGGAGGAGTTGCCGATCGGAGGGCTTTTGCCTGGGAGGCCAGCTGACGGGCCGCCTTTTTCGCGCTCTCGAGGGCCCATATCAGGCGATCCACGCTGGTTTGGCCAACCGCCTCGGACAGCGCGCCCTGGCATCTCGCTCTCAGGGAGACGGGAACGGTCCCTAGAACTTCATCCAGGGACAGATCGCCCATTTGAAGCAAAAGCCATTTCCGCGCGGTTTCCGGTGAGCCAAGCAGCGCGGACACCACGTCCCTGAGCGGAAAAGCTATCTCCGGTCCGCTCCGCTTGGCTCGATGGCCTTGATCGAGAGCCCACCGCGCGACCCCTCCGTCGGACAGGGTCGCGTCCGCGAAAGCCTGGCCTGATGGTGGGCAGAGGAGGGCGAGATCGCCGGCGTTGGCTACCGTCGCTCGCCCTGCTACGTCAGATACCCTTCCGGTACCGGCAAGTTCGATCGCGTTGACCAGCGCGCTCTTGCCCAGCCCATTTCGTCCCAAGACCAGTACCTTCCGGGACAGGTTCGTCGGGCGTACTCCATTCTTGATCTCGCCTGCGACTCTCGCGACATATGGTCGCATATGGTCACTCCCCTTTCTCCCGCCGCACGAGCCCCCAGCTATCCAGCGCGCCCTCAGCCCTTCCGAGGTACTGGATCTCGACGATCTGAGCCCAGCCCCCATCCCAGAACTCCCAGACTGGTTTGTGCGCACTGAGGGCGAGCTTGACGATCGCAGCGGTGGCCTGGCCGATGCGCGCTCCCTGTTCACTCCCTGGGATCAAAATTCCATCGAAGATCTGGTTTCCGAGGGAGTCCGTCCCCTGAGCCACTTCCAACGCCCAGGCAGGCCAGGAGCCGAGCGCCTTGAATCTTTGCTCGAAGTAGCTTCGCCCCAGAATGAGAACAAACGCTTTCCCCTGGGCCACAGACTCAAGGAGAGCCCCAGCTTCCCTCACAGCCTTCTCAAGCTCGCTCACACCCCAGGACTTAGGGTGTGCCAGGAAGAACCGGGGGGCTCGTCTTCCAGCAGGCTTCCCCATTTCAAAGCTCCTTCCCGCGCGTGCTCGAGGCAGCAGCCCAGCGAGTAGCACTCGTTTTGTGGATAGGCTCGAGATCGGTACCGGACCATCACCCAGCCCTGGGGGACAGGGGGAATCTCGTTCAGCCGATACTGGACCATGAACTTTCGCCCACAGTAACTACACATTCGGTTGACGTGTCTAGTCGTGTTGCCCATTTGAGGCTCTATTTCCCGAGGTTGTTTCGGACGACTCGAACTCCGGTACCAGTGATGAGGTAGCCGACGTGGACGTGCTTAATTCCGATCTGCTCGACGAGAGGAGGATCGGCTTCTTCAAGCGCATCCAGGGCTGCCTCAATCAGTCGATCTTCGAATGCAAAGGGAGGACAAAGCGCTCTCACTCGGACACGTATGAGCTCGATCTCCAGGGGTTCATTGAAGGGGTTCTCTTCCACGATCCTCCGATCGTAGAGGACCCTCAGGACCGCGTGTTCTAGCGCCGTCTGATTCTCCCAGTCCGGTAGTTCCTGCCCGATCGCGCTTTTCATGGCTCGATTCCCTTCTCTCGCGCCAGCCACCTGGGGATGATGAGGGTCCCGGAATCGCCTTCCTCCGAGACCTCTGAGTCCGCATGGATCTGGCTTTTCGGAATCCAGATCTCCTCCTCCCCATCCTCGATGCGAATCAGGATCGCCTGATCAGTCGAGGCAATGGCCAGTTCGACCTCTACACTGACAGGCTCGTTGTTATGAATCCTGTAGTTCCATGGCATCAGCAGGCCCTCCAGTTCCGTCCCACCTTCGCCTCGCCCTTGAACCGAACGGGAAGCCCGTACTTGGCCCCATCCTCGGACATGCACTTTTCGAGTAGCCTCGCTGTCCGCTCGCCCTCGGTATCCGGGACCTCGAACAAAAGGCTGTCATGCCCCTGGTGAACGAGTCCGGTGCCAGGCCCCCACCGCCCGAATGGAATCTTTCCCAAGGCCTCGAGAGTGGCCAGATGGACGAGACCAGCTCCGCCGGACTGCGGGAGGTAATTGAGAATTTCGCTTCTCTCTTCTCCGTCAAGAAAGTCCCGTTTCAGGCCTAGAATCGGCTCCGCCAGGAACCCGTCTCTTTGCCAGTCCTGAATCACTTTTTCCCACCAGTCCGCTATCTCAGGGCACCTGCGATGCCAAGCGTCAGAGAAAGCACATACTTCTCGAAGAGTGAAGTCAGGAAACGCCAGGCAAACCTCGCCAGTCTCCTCATTCTCTTCCTCACTCGCGGTGATAGTTTCAAGCTTGGTTGCGTTACCAGCGCCGTACAAAGATGCATAGGTGAGGCCCTTGACGCTGAGTCTAAACCGTTTTTGCTGGGCTGCAGTCGCTTTCAAAAACCTATCACCAAAGGTGTCGATGCAGAGCGCGCGGTGGGGATCGGAATCTCTCCTGAATTCCTGGCAGTAATACTCACATTTTGCCAGGCCGGCGACCATCCTGAGTTCCAGCTGAGCCTCATCGCAGCCGACGAAAACGTTACCAGGGCTGGGGACGAAGATGTCCCGGAGACGGTCCGTGAAATTCTGCATGTTGGGGCCGGAGGAACTGAACCGCCAGCCTACCGTACCGTGAGCCGCGTAGTTTCCATGGACCCTACCGTCAGGGAGGCATAGGCCAGGAGCGATCCCCTCTTCCTCCTCATCTTCGATATCCGCCAAGTTGGGCTCGAGGTAGCTCTTCTCCTTGATCGGTCTCAGCCGCACCACTACCCCTCGCCGCTTTGTGATCCGCCGGAAGTCCCGGACCGCTCGGACAAGCCTCTTCTGGCTCTCCGATAGGCCATAGGTCAGCCCAAGGAAAGCCCTCAGCGACTGATCATCCGTGGACGGTTCGCCGGTTTTCTCTGAGTATCTCAGGGGGAGGATCCGGTACTCATCGAACAACAGGTCTCCAAGCTGCCTCGTTGAACCTGGGTTCATGTCCGGCCGGTTCGCCAAAGTCTGGATGAGCTTTCGAGCGAAATTCGCTTCTAGAATAAGTTTCCGATCCCATTCCCTCCTTCGCGCCTCATCGACCCTCATCCCGTTCCTGTGCAGGCCAACGCAAACATCCTGCAACTGAGCGAAGAACTGGGTCAGGTGGCCCTGGTCTCGCCGCTTCACCTCTTCAAGTAGCTTGGGCGCGACCTGAGCTGTAACGACTACGTCTATGGCATTATATTTTGCTAGGCTTAGATCACTATCAGCGTCTAGGGCTATCCGTCCGGCTTTCCAGTCAGTCACGTCCGTGTAAACCGAGCCTGCGAACCCGAGATCGTGCGGGAGCTCAGGACAGGCCAGCCGAGAGAGTCCGATGGCATCCAGGTGGTGGGAAGGTTTCATTCCCAGCTGCTGTTCCAGGACCATCCGATCGTAATACCGGCCATTCCAGGAGGCCTTTTTCCAGGCAGGATCCGCGAAATAGGCGCGTAGCAGGTCTTCTATCGCCTCCTCGTCGTCGGGCGAGTAGAAGCGGCGGAATTCCCCCTCGACTGAGCGGAAGGGAATGACAGCGACCTGCCCACTCGCGATACCGATCCCCAGGCATCGGAGCTTGTCCGCGAGTGGCTCGAAATGCTTGGGGTAGCCAGGGCTGGTTTCAACATCGAAAACCGAGAATGGCTCTCGCTTGATTCGGTCCAGGAAGAGTTTGAGCTCCTTGGGAGTGGGCTTCCACAAAACCCGAACGTCTCGCCACTCGAGCGCGCCTGTTGAGAACCAGCGCCGCGCTCGGTTGAGGTCGGCGACGAAAGGCCCTCGCCAGCGCCGCGCGGTCAAAACGAAGCTTGGATGGAGGGTCGGGACGAGCTCCACTCCCGATTCCAGCGTCCGCGGATTTCCCCTGGCGCTGAGGACTTTCTCGACCTGGCCGGTGACTGCCTGTAACGCGGTAGCCCCAAGCGTGACGACCCGGGGGCAGGCCTCGATCTCCTTCTGCAGCCTGGGTCGGCAGCAGTCGAGAGGGTGCTGAATGGGCTCCCCACCCCCGTATTTGAGCCTGCCTGCATTTTCGCGCTGGATCGTGTGGGTGAATCGCTCGAGCGCGCCCCTGGCGGGACCTGGGGGACAGCAGAGGATCGCGTTCGTCACCGCGACCCTTTCCCGGTCCAGCCCAGCAGCCTCGAGGTTTCGGTTGAGCTCGAGGCCAGCGGGCCCGACGAAAGGCCTCCCTTTTTCCACTTCGGTCGGTCCGGGATTGGCTCCGATGAGGAGCGCCAGCGGATCCTCAGGCCACTGGGGAGAAACGGGATCGCCCTGTCTCGCCTCTCGGAGAGGGCACACATCACAGCGCGCCCCCAGGGCCTGGGGACCGTAGATCATAGTGGCCACAGCTTCCTCGCGTATCCCCAGAGTCGCTCAGCCAGGGTCGGCTCAGGCTCGATCGAGCGGCAAAAATCACTGATCGCCTTGTCCAGGCCCTCTCCATCGTCGTTCATGAGGGCGATGTCCGCTCTCTTTTTCTCCTGACTTTTTACCCATAGCCAACCATGGGCGTAGCAGAAGTAGACGTAGGGGACCTCCCAGATCTGCACTGTGGCAGGCCCTCCACAGGGACAGACGCCGACTACCGGATCCCTGAGCCTAAGGTCGGAAGAGCCCATCGATGTCCTCAGCGGGGACCTCGGCCGTCTTCCTCGAACCGCGTGAATTGGTCGACCCAGTCGCAGCCATCAGATCAGCCTTGGGCGTGGCCTCGCTGGGCGGTTGGATCGCGACCTTGGCTGCTCTTTTCGCTGCCAGATACATCTCGGCAGTCACGAAGTTGATCTGCTGGAGGGGCTTGCGACCGAGTTCGTCGACCTCTCCAACCGCTGCCTTCACATAGATGTAGCAGCTCTTTCCCTCGAACATCTTGGAAGAGAGCCGCTTTATGCTCTTCACTTTCTCGGGGTTCGCCCCAATTCCATGGAGCAAATTCACTGTATGTTGACAATTGAAGTCCTTGGAGTAGTCGGTACCGATGACTACTTGCGCCTGCATTCCCTGGCTGAGAGAGGTTTCCTCGATGTCCAGGACAGAGAACCGGAGGCTTCCCTTTTTGTTGACGTCGTCCGCCCTGACCTCTCGACAACCCAGGATCTGAGCCTTGTGCGGGCCAGGGGCCAGCTCGGCGTTGAGTACGTCTACCGGAGGGAGTCCTCGCAAATCGCATTCGATTTCCCAGCCATCAGCCATTTTCACACCCCATACATGGTTTTACGTTGAGTGCCCTTCAGCTGCCTCAGCACCGCTCGATCGTATCCGTCCCGAAGCGCCCAGTACGCATGGGCTTCTTCGATGTTCCTCGTCAGAATCGCTTTTTTCGCTGTCTCAAGCCTGTTTTGGACGTACTCAGGATCGTCCAGGTGGCCTTGAAGGATTCCAGCCAGTTTCTCTGCCACCAGTTCCTGCCACTCGAGGCCAGGAAGGCGAGGGATCGCGTAGCTGGCAAGTCTCAAGATTTCTCCCAGGTTCATTGGGCTCATGTCTGGGGTCGCGTACCGCGAGCCCTGCATCCAGTCAGGTGAGTAGCCGGTCCGGTAGACTCGTGGCCAGCCAACACCGCCATTCGCCTCTTTCGACTCACCCCTGGCCTCGCCTCGGAGAAGAAAATCAGCGGCGGACGGTAGTTTCAGAAAACACTGGCCCTGGAAACTCGGACCGCCTTTCACCCGTACTCCAGCTTCCATATGCGCATGCCTGGGGTGACAAGAAAACGCTATGTGAATGCCCTTTCGCCGGAGCTTGTCGCGCATCCGGACAGCCTGGATCAGGATCGTTCCCCAGAGGTCGTAGCCACTGAGGCCTTTCCGAGTCATGAGATAGTCGGCCGTCCGATCGGCGAGTAGCGTCGCATCATCGATCACAAGGGCGATATCGCTGGGCTTCAAGCGATCGGCGAGCTCGCTCACCTGACGGAAGGTCTCGAGATCGTATCGCGCTGGTGGCTTGAAGCCCCAAACGCTTTCCGCTGGGGCGAGCGCGCCAGGAGCCGCCACCCAGGTAGCTCGAGGGAAGGCAGCCAAGAGATCGGTCGTTTTCCCCCCCTTCAACTCATCGTAAATGATCGTAAAACTAGCGTCCATCGGGCCAGTCATGGCTCTTCCCCAGCTGGCGGGCCCCACTGACAGAAGCGCAGGGCTGGACAGGGCCCGTAGGGCGTTTGACAGGTGAATTCGCTGGTAGAGGCTAGGACAGGCATCTTCTGCCCACTCTCTCGAGCCCCCTCTAAGTACCTGATTCCCTCCCCAGCCTCAGCCACCACCTCGGGATATCGCTGAAACATGAATGGGGCTGGGTCTGGGATCGCTCGCAAAAAGCCAGGCCGCACGCACCCTACGAAGTTGAGAAGGACGCCCGCGAAGCGCTCTTTCCACTTCCTGGCTCCGATCCAGCCCAGCCCCAAGACCTGACCAGACAAGGAATATCTACTCTGAGTCCGCTTGTCTATCTTGGCGACAAACTTGTGATCTACATACCAGACCTTACCCGTTCGATCCTCGTACTCGAGATCGACTCGAGCCGTGTAGGGCCAGCCATGAAACTCGGTCTTTTCGAGCTGCTCTACTCCCAGGATCTTGATCCCCTCGCCCTGGTAGTGGGCAACGTAGCCCTGGACAGCCCTGCTGGCCACTGGCAGCTGTTCCTCGCCAAGCTCTCCGAACTGCTCGGCGACGAGCTGCATGGCAGTCAGAGGATCGTGGTAGGCCCTGGGGTCCTCTCCCTCTTGGATCGCTTGCGCGCCTGCATAGACATGCGCCAGGCCAACGTGGCCGATCGCTCCCCTGACCAGTTTGCCATCAGGTGGGAAGAGCCTGTCATGGCGCGCCTTGGCCTCAGGCCCATCGCCACCCGAGCCATACCCCCAAGCAAAGAGCTGAGGGCAGCGCAAGTACGCCTCGATGCGATGGAAGCCCCTCGGCGACGGGCCCGTGTCGATCAGGATCTTGCCTTGTTCGAAGCTGGCCATTACTTCGCCTCTCTGATCCTCTCTTGGGCGATCTGGAAATACGCTCGATCGCGCTCTATGCCAGCGAAACGGAAACCCTCCAGAATCGCTGCGATGCCCGTGGTCCCACTACCCATGAAGGGGTCCAGAACGATTCCATCAGGTGGCGTGATGAGACGACAGAGCCACCTCATGAGCTTGAGCGATTTCACGGTGGGATGATCGTTTTCCTCTCCGCGTTCGGACCTGGATGGCTTGGCGCAGTAGAAAAATCGGGAGGCTGCTCCAGCTGAACTCGGTGTGTCCTTCCTGATTCTCGCGTATTCTGCCCCTTTACTGCGCTGACTAGGACGGGCCTTTTGCACCACACCCTTGAATGCGCCACTCTTTAAAACTCCACTCTGCCTATCTAGCTCCGCCACAGCGCAGCCAGGTTCGCACTCCCAGGACTCGATAATTTCTTTGCCACCTCCATCGGTATGTCCACGATCGGTACCAAGCTCTGGCAGCCCACCTGCGTAGTTCCGACTCATCTTCTCTTTACCCAGACTGTTTCGACACTCGACAGCATGTGAAAAGACCACGTTGGCGGGCCAGCGACCCTGTCTAGGCGAACGATCAATGTCTCCCTGGGCCTTTGTCCTGCCTGTTTCCTCCACAGTTTTCGCGCTAACCTGTTTTGGATACGCGGTATTCGAACCTCTACAATGAGTGCTAACAGGGGAATTCCCGATACGGCACCCATAAACATTCAGTCCGCCCACCCCATGGCGTCGCACGTTGCTCGCTACCGTCCCTTCGACTGGAACCCGACATAAGATCCAGTGCTCCCCAGCTGGCTTGAGTGCTGTTCCCCACCCCTTCCCCAGGTTGACGCTTTTCGGGAAGCCAGTGCCAAACAGATGCACGACGATGTCTCGGATCTCGAACCCAGCATTTTCTAGGGCGCAAGCTGTCCAGTGAGATGTCCGAGGGAGAGCCCAGACGAAAGCATGCGAACCTGGCTTCAAACTCTTTCGGCACAAGCCGAAAATCGATGCGAATGCCCTAACCCAGCCCTCGCGCCCCCCATGGTCGTAGTCCCAGTCCTTCCCCATGAAGGAGATCCCAGCTGGAGGATCCGTTATCAGAGCGTCAATGGACCCAGGGCGTAGTCGTTCAAGCACTTCGCTAGCCTCCCCCAGCTGGAGAGTGAACCGCCGCATCATTTCACCTTGTCTAGGCTCTCTTCCTTCTCTTCTCCCTCTTCCTTCTCTTTTTCTTTCTTTCCATGGACCAGCTCATCCGCGAGACGGATGAGTTCATTCCCAGCGAGATCCAGCAAGGTTGCGATCTCATCCTTGCCAGCCTGAAACCCAGCTTTCGTGATGATCCGCGACACTGCCACGAGCCCCGTACTCAGTTCTTCGAA
>Ga0335080_10008948_pt1 | contig 10457 bp, 9 predicted proteins | sample Lox_Sample_34_FD_206720 | JGI IMG/M metagenome (GOLD analysis project Ga0335080, IMG submission 206720) | Soil microbial communities from Loxahatchee National Wildlife Refuge, Florida, United States - Lox_Sample_3.4 | ecosystem: Environmental > Terrestrial > Soil > Wetlands | place: USA: Florida... | reverse complement strand
CAGCGACGATGCCCTCGCCTACGCCCGCCGGGGGATCCGGCTCGCCCAGACTACCGGGCAGAGCCCGTACATCCCCGGTCAGCTCGTGCTCGAGACCAACGCGCTGTTCATGCAGGGCCGGATCGCCGAGGCGGTCGCGGTGGCGGAGACCGCGACCGACGCCGCCGTCCTGACGGGCAACGATCAGTTCGCGATGTGGGCGCTGTGGTCGGATGCGATGGCATGCGCGGCGGCGGGAGACACGGTCCGCGCGCTGGCCAGCGCGCGCGAGGCCGCGGCGCGCGCCGAGCGCATGGCGGAGACGTTCTTCTCGAGCTTGTCGCGACTGCACCTGGCGGCCGCGCTCAACGCCGCCGGGGACGCGGCCGGCGCGCGGGCCGAGCTGGCCGCCTTCGAAGCCGGCCCGGATCAGCGGCTGCTCGACCTCCGCGGCGGACTGGGCTGGGAGCTCCTGATCCAGACCCAGCTGTCGATCGGGGATTGGCACGGGGCGGTGGCGTCGGCGCGGACGGCGGAGGAGCGCGCCCGGTCCACCGCGCTTCCTCAGCGGACGGCGACCGCGGTGTGCGCGCGCGCCACCGTTCTGCTCGCGGGGGACGATCCGCCGGGCGCGGCCAGAGCCGCGCGCGAGGCGATTCCGCTGGCCGACTCCACCGGCAATCCGGTCCTCGGCGCGCGGGCTCGCGCCCTGCTCGGCGCCGCCCTGGGTCGGCTCGGGGAGCTCGCGCCGGCGCTCGCGGAGCTCGAGTATGCCGAGCGCACACTGTCGGAGGCGGGGGCCATGCGCGAGGCGGATGCTGCCGCGCAGGAGCTGCGCCGATTGGGCTGGCGCGGGCCGCGGCGGGCGCGCGGCGCTGGCGCTGCGCGGGTATCGGGTGCTCTCAGTCCGCGCGAGCTCGAGGTGGCCACGCTGGTGGGCGCCGGCAAGCGCAACCGCGAGGTGGCCGCCGCGCTGTTCCTGAGCGAGAAGACCGTCGAGAGCCACCTCGCGCGGATCTACGACAAGCTCGGCGTGCGCTCGCGCGCCGCGCTCGCCACGATCCTGGCCGGAGACGACTACACGCCGGCCGGGGACTCGCGCAGCAAGGCGCGCGCGACGAACTGACGGCCGCGGTGCAGCCGGGTCGTGATCGTCGACTCGCGCGTGCGCAGCGAGCGGGCGGCCTCGCGGTAGGACAGGCCCATGAGATCCACGGCGATTACCGCGTCGCGGTACTGCGACGGCGCGCTGGCGATCGCCTCCATGATCTCGCGGGCGCTGATCTCGGACTCGTTCCCCTCCAGTTCGAGCAGGTCGGTCTCGAGCAGCTGCCGGTCGCGGGGCCGCGACGCGGCGCTCCGGTAGCGGCTGTTGTAGGTGTTCCTCAGGGCTCGCAGGAGGTAGCCGATCTCGTCGCGGTTGCGCAGCCACCGGGGTTTCTTGAGCACGTTCACGAAGGTCTCCTGAACGAGGTCCTCGGCGTCGTCTCGAGAGCCGCACAGGGCCCACGCCGCCCGGAACAGCTGGTCGATGTGGCGTGAGAGCGAGTCGGGTTCGAGCAGGTGCGGGCGCACCTCGGGCTCGGGGACGACCAGCTCTTCGTCGGTGGCGACCGACACGGGGGAGGTGTCGCAGGGAGCGCAGCTCATGGCAGATGCACCTCGCGAACCTCGGCCGCGACGGTCCGCCGCGCGACGTAACCCGGCAGCAGCGCGAGCGCCGCCGTCTCGTCGTTCGCCTCGACCGTCCACCACACGCAGTGCCCGCCGTGGGCGCACGAGCCGAGCGGCCGGCCGTGGCGCAGGGGGCTCGAGAACCCCTTCCACGCGGCGACGGCGACAGCGCATTCCTCGGGCTGGTGGGAGTGCGTGAGGACGAAAGTCGGCATGCACGCAGCTTGCCGGAACTACTGCCGCTGCGGTATGGGGGGTTTCCCTGAACCTCCCCCCGAATCTTTGTCGGGGTGGGGGTCGGGGGGAGGGTCAGGCGTCTTCGCTGGAGGGCGACGCGCGGCGGTTCACGACCAGGTCGAACGCGTCGGCGACGTGCCACTCGTGCGAGAGCATCACCGGCCGGCCGCGCTCGTCGTAGTCGACCTGGTCGATATGGAGCAGCGGGGTGCCGCGCTTGACCATCAGGAGCTTGGCCAACCTGGCGTTGGCCACGGTGGGGATCAGCTGCGCGGTGGCGCTGGCCACCGGGTGCCCGGCGCGCGCCAGGATCGTGTACAGCGAGCTGTCGAGCGCGTCCTCGGAGAAGTCTCCGAGCAGCCCGACGGGGATGCGGTCGCGCGAGTAGATCACGGGACGGCGATCGGCGTAGCGCACGCGCTCCACGTCGATCACGGGTGCGCCGTCATCCAGGCCCAGCTGGTCGCGTTCGTCGTCGGCCGGGGGGCGCACCGCCTTGCTGACCACCGTCTCGGCCGGGGTGTGGCCGGAGGCGCGGATCATCGCTGTGTAGCTCACGGTGGTGTCGAGGGGGTGACGGGTCCGGGGCGACGAGGTGACGTAGGTGCCGGATCCGTGTCGTCTGACCAGATAGCCGGCGTCCATCAACCCGCGGACGGCTTCCCGGATCGTGGAGCGGCTGACCGCGAAGCGCTCGGCCAGATCGTTCTCGTTGGCGAGCTTCGCCCCCGGCGCGAGCTTGCCGGAGGTGAGGTCGCCGAGCAGGCCCTCGCGGACCTCCTCGACGAGCGACGGGCGCTTGCGTGGGCTCATGCCGGCGTCAATCTTCACAGACCGGCGAGCGGTCGGCGATCACGACAGCGCATGCTCGACGCCGTCGAACAGGCGACGGTAGTCCCGATACGCCTCTTCGTACACCTCCGCGGTCTGTCGTTGCGGATGGATCGCCTCATCGGCCAGGCGCACGGTGTGGAGGGCGGCCTGGTTCAAGTCGCTGAATAGGCCGGCGGCAACGCCGGCCAACATCGCGGCGCCGGCGCTCGTGGCGTGGTCGCCCTGAACGGCGCGGACAGGATGACGGGTCACGTCGGCCTTGATCTGCAGCCACAGGGCGGACCGGGCGCCGCCGCCGACGACCCGGAGCTCGTCACCGCCGAGTCCCATCGCCTCGAACCGGTCGACGATGTCGCGCAGGGCAAACGCGCATCCCTCGAGGATGGCGCGCGCCAGGTGCCCGCGGTCGTGGTTCAGGCCCAAGCCGGCGAACGCCCCCCGCATCCGGTCGTTCCAGCGCGGCGCGGTGGCGCCGGACAGGGTTGGCAGGAACAGCGCGCCGTCGCTCCCGGGCGGGGCCAGCGCGGCGTGCGCGAACACCTCGCTCTGCGGAATGCCCTGCGTCCTGGCCCACCAGCTCGTACTCCCGCCGGACACGAACCCGGGATTCTCGATCAGCAGCGTGTCGGCGACGGCGTGGGCGTGCGTCTCGACCAGGCGCTCGTCGTCCAGCACGAGCTCGGTGCTCGGCACGGCCACGGGCTCAGCCGTGCCCGTCACGTCGACCATAACCCCGGGCGCGACCGCGCCGGCGCCGAGGGCCGCGCCGTGCTCGTCTCCGGTGCCTACTGCGACGCGGCAGCGAGTGGAGAGGCCGAGCGCCTCGGCGGCGTGCTCGCGCAGCGGCCCGATGACCTGGTCCGCGGGGAGGATCGGCGGGAGCTTGGCCAGGTCGAGGCCGGCGTCCTCGACCAGAGCTTCGTCCCAATCGCCCGAGCGAAGGTCGTAGAGCAACGTGCACGACGCGTTGGCCGGGTCCTGCACCACCTCGCCGGTCAGCCAGCCGGTCAGGTAGCCCCCGACGGGCGCGAGCCAGCGCGCGGCGCGGTAGTGGTCGGGCTCCTCGTCGCGCAGCCACATCGCCTTCGGCGCGGTGTGGGACGCGTCGGGATTCAGTCCCGTCCGGGCGATCAGCTCGGTCTCGCCGACCGCTTCGCTCAGGCGTGCGGACTGCTTGGTGGCGCGCCGGTCAAGCCAGATGATCGCGGGTCTTAGGGGGGTGAGCGAGTCGTCGAGCGCGACCAGACCGTCGACCTGGGAGGCGAGCGCGAGCATCGCGACCTCGTGGGGGGCGATGCCCGACCGCTGGCGCAACTGGCGGACCGTGCGGGCGATCCCCCGCTCCCAGTCCGCCGGGTCCTGCTCCGCCCAGCCGCTGCACGGGTAGCTCATCTCGTACGGCGCCGCGGCCTCCTGGATCGCGGTCCCGCGCTCGTCGAACAGGACCGCCTTGAGGCTCTGCGAGCCGACGTCGATCCCGATCACGTAGCTCATGACTGCGCCAGTGCCGCTCCGGCCCGCTGCAGCTCATGCGGGCGGGTTCGCGCCAGCCACACGGCGCCGACGGCGACCACGGCGACCCACGCGACGATCGCCCACGGCAGCCAGGTGTACGGCGCCGCGGTCTGCTCGACGATCTGGCCGACCAGAAGCGCCACCATCAAGGCGGTGCCGGCGAGGGGGAGGAGGCCGTGGCGCACCGGCTTGAAGCGTCCCGCGCGCGCGAAGTAGCGCGCCGCGGCGAGGTTCGTGAGCGCGTACACCGGGAGCACGCCGAGCGTGAGCAGGAATCCGAGGTAGCCGTACACGTTGGAGCCGCCGACTGGATCGTCCAGTCCGCCGCCGATCGCGCCGACGAACAGCGCGCAGCCGATCGCGAAGACGCCCGTCACGACCGTCGCTCGGGCGGGCGTCAGCCTGCGGGAGTCGACCGCGGCGAGCGATCTGGGCAGGAGCCCCTCGCGCGCCATCGTGTTGAGGATCCGCGCGATGCCATTCGCGGAGTTGATCATCACCGCGAACATGCTCGAGACCGACGCGACGATCACCGGCCACTTGAGCCACGATGCGTAGGTCGCGGCCAGGTCGTTCCATGGCGTGGAGGCACCGGTGAGGTGGTTGGTCGTGGCCGGGCCGAGGCCGTTGACCTCGGCCCACACGCAGAACACGTAGATCAGGCCGACGAGCGCCGAGCTGAGCAGGATCGCGCGCGGGACCAGACGGCGGGGCTCGCGCACCTCGTCGCCGAGCGTCGCGGCGGCCTCGAAGCCGACGAAGCTGAGCGCGGCGAACACGAATCCGGTGGCCAGGCCCTGGAAGCCGTGCGGCGAAGCCGTCGGGCTCAGCGGATGCAGCGACAGCCCATGCCGGCCGCCGTGTCCGACCACGATGATCGCGAGCAGGACGACAACCCCGACCTCGGTGGCGAACAGGATCAGCGCGGTCTTGAGCGACGCCCGGATGCCCTCGACGGCGAGCACGATCATCGCCACGGCGGGGACGAGCCCGATCAGCCACCATGGGACGTCGATGCCCGCCTCGGTGCGAAGCGTGCTCTGCACGTAGGAGCCGATCAAGCCGAGCTCGGCCGGGGGCAGCAGCGCATACGCGACGAACATGAGCCCGCCGGTGATGACGCCGGCCCGCGGGCCGAGTCCGCGCGACACGTAGGTGTAGAACGCGCCTGCGCTCGGTAGCTCGCGCGCCATCTCGACGATCCCGCTGGCGACGACGAGGATCGCGACGAGGCAGGCGAGGTAGACGAACGGGGTCGCCTCGCCCGAGAACGGGGTCGAGAACTGCGGGTTGAAGAAGGTGGAGACCGCCGGTCCCATGATCGCCGCCGACATCACCACCGCTCCGGTCAGTCCGACCGCGTCGCGTCGGAGCCGCGCTTGCCCCGCGCCCCACGCTGAATCAGTCATCGGTGCGATGACGCGGCGGGGTGTCAAATCCTTCCCGCGAGCTGCGAGCGCGTCCGGACGCCGAGCTTGCCGTAGGCGGCGGCGAGATGCGTCTCGACCGTCTTGATGCTGAGGAACAGCTCGGCGGCGATCGCGCGGTTGCCCTTGCCGGCGGCGGCCAGCTCGCAGATCTGGCGCTGGCGCGGGGTCAGGGCGCCGGCTCCCTCGAGCGCGGCGCGACGCGGCCGCAGCCCGCTGGCGACGAGCTCTCGCCGCGCGCGCTGCGCGAGGGTGTGCGCGCCGGCGCGATCCGCCTCCGCGAGCGCGGTGCGCAACGGCTCACGCGCTTCGATCCGGCGCCCGGTCCTCCTCAGCGCGCTGCCGAGCTCGAGCCGGAGGCCGACCGTTTCGAGGCCGACGGGTCGATCGGCGAGTTCGTCGAGTGACTGCGCGGCTCGCTGGGCCCGGGCGTGCTGGTCGGGTTCGGCCACGACCCGGGCGAGGAGGGCTGTGGCGAGGGCGGGGTGGTCAGCCGACCGCGCTCGCGCGAGCTCGTCGTCGGCCAGGGCGATCGCCTCGTCATGGCGGCCCAGGTGAGCGAGCGCCACCGCAGCGGTGGCACGCCAGCCGTGCCGTTCGTCGCGGGCACCCACCTCGCACGCGGTGGCGTACGCGTCCTCGAATCGCCCTTGGGCCAGGAGCAGCCGGGCGCGCGCATGGAGCAGCGCGGTGCTCCAGCGCTTTGCGTTGAGGGCCGGCTCGAGGCGACGCATCCGTGCGCGGTCCGACGCGGTGAGTTCTTCCCGTATGGCGGCGGCAATCAGAGGATGGACGAGCGCATCGCCGTCGCCGAGCACCGACGCCGTCGTCGCGATCTCTCGCTCGGCCGGCGTCAGCTCGGCCAGACGCCGTCGGACCGCCTGTCGGACGGCCGGCGCGATCGTGCGGCAGGTCGGGTCATGTTTGAGCTGGTGAGCCAGGGCTGCGAGCAGCCAGGGAGCGCCGTCGGTGAGCGGTGCGGGACGCAGGACGGTCACGGCTTCCTGGCTCGCGATGAGCGTGGCGTTCGGACGCGTGGCGATCATGAGCAGCACGGGGACGTCGCCGATGCGTCGAGCGAGGTAGGCCAGGATCTGGAGCGACGAGGGGTCGGCGAGATGTGCGTCGTCGACGATCAGGACCAGCCCGCGACCGGCGGCGATTTCCGCAGACAGCCACAGGACGCTGTGCGCCAACGCGATGCCGGGGTCGGCCTCGTGGCGGACATCGCCGAGCAGGAGCATCGCCGCCGGCCGGGCCGCGCCGTCGAGCAGCGCCGCGCGTCGGGGACCGGCTGCGGCGCGAACCGGCGCTTCCAACAGCGCTCGGAGCACGCCGAAGGTGAAGTCGCGCTCGGTCACGGTCGGCGTCGCCCGGCGGACGATGCACCCGGCGCGGGCGGCCGCTCGCGCGGCATGATCGAGAAGGGCTGTCTTGCCGAGCCCGGCGGCCGCCTCGATCACGATCGCGGAGCCCTCGCCTGCGCTCAGGCGCTCGACTGCCTTGTCGAGGGTGTTCAGCTCGTGCGCGCGCTCGAGCAGGGGAGCGTCGGGCTCAGCTTCGTGGGCGATCTCGGCCGGCGGGGCAAGCAGCCGGAGCGGTCGGTCCCGGAGGACCGGCCGGGGCGCCCGGGCGGTGGCTAGGACGCCCATAGGTCGAGCTCCAACTCGAGCACGCTGCCCTCGCTGCCCCGGGCGTGGAACCCGAGCTGCTTGAGGAGCGCGCGGGCCGGCCGGTTCTCCCACAGCGTCGACGCGGTGAGCACGTCAAACCCGTTCACGCGTGCGCGCCCGATGAGGCACCGGGTGAGCGCGGCCCCGATGCCGCGCCGGTGGAGCTCGTCCGCGACCGCGACGGCGACGTCCGCGGCGGTGGGGCGGCCGGTGTGTCCGACGTATCTGGCCACGCCGACGATCGATCCGTCGCGCCGGTCGATGGCGGCCAGCGCCTCGTGCCAGCGATGATCGATCGCGATCAGATAGCGCAGCTCGCGCTCGCTCAGCTCGGGCTTGGGGCCGAGGAAGCGCCGCCGGCGCGACTCGGGGCTCAGGCGCTTGAACAGCGCGACCAGCCGGCCGCGGTCCGACGGCTCCAGGGGACGGAGCTGGAATCCGTCCGGGAGGGGACCCGCCGCGCTACCCGCTCTGACATCAGATGTCTGATGACCTTGCTCCATGTCGAGGATGACGCATGGGGGGCGCCGATCCTTTCCGCGGGGCGCGTTCAGGTCTCGCGACGGGCGGCCCTGACAATGTGCTCGCCCGACGCGATCAGCTCGTCCGGGGCGAGCGCGATCTGTCGCCCCGCTGGCTTGGCCGCCCGCTCCCCGGTGTTCAGGTCGACTTCGTAGAGCCGGAGGATCCGCACCGACTCGACCCCGGTGACGCCGTGGACGATCGCGTACAGCTCGCCCTGGTTCAGCGGCCGCCCGAACGGCCAGCCGGTTCCGTGTCCGTCACCGTTGGAGGTTCCCCCGGTGAGCGGGTTGAGGTAGGTGTAGAGCGCGTCGGTCACCTTGCGCTCCGTCTGCTCGGCGTCCGCGCGGGGCGAGATGTCGATGTTGGCCACGACTGAGACCGCTCTGAAGCGGACCGGTCGGAGCCGGATTGCGGAGCCGGCGGGCTTGCGCGCGGTCAGGTGGCGCGCGACCAGCTCCAACAGGTCGGGATCGGGGGTGAGCTCCGCGAGTGTGAGTCTGCGGTTCGCCGGATCGATCTTCGGAAGGATCGCCAGCGTGACCCCTGGTTCTCCGTCTGGTACCCGCATGGCTCTGGCGACGCGAGGCGATGCGTCGCTGGCGAGGAACTCGTAGTCCTGGGCGGTCACTGCGCGGTGGCGCGTGCGGATCTCCAGCGCCGCCCGCGAGCGGGCGGCCTCGATCGTCTGGGTGTCGACGCCGCCTCGTGCGGGGCGCGGGTTGGTCACCGACGCGACGCCCGGAATCGCGCTGCGCAACGTGGTCAGACTGTCCGGCGGGAGGTTGCCGGTCCGTCCGCCACCGTGCCGGTAGCGCGACATGCGAATCGCGGCGCCCTTGGGGGCGGCGGCGCCGTGAGCCGCTGTGCTGCCGCTGGGGTGGTGGATCTCCGGGCCCAGCCGGATTTGGCCGTGGACGAGGTCGACGGTGAAGTGTCGGTCTTCGGGTCCGGAGTCGGCGAAAGACTCGACCTCCTCCCACGGCTCCCAGTCGCCGGCCGGCGACTCGACCTCGAGCGTCTCGCCGGCGGCGAGCTCGAGGACCGGTGTGTAGCGCAGACTGAACGTCTCGCCGGGCTCGCCGCTGCTCGTGCCCAGCGGCTCGGAGATCTCCACGATCGAGTGCTCCGCGGCGAGCAGCGCGCCGATCGGCGCGGCGGTGATCCTGAAGATCTCGGGGGCGTGCTGGTAGGCGGCGGGTCGACCGGACACGAGCATGGTGTCCGCGATCCGGCAGCGCAGCCAGTGCAGGCGGCGGCCGGCGATGGCCTCGGGTCCGGAACCGGGCGGGAGCTGCAACTCGATCGTCCCTGAGCCGTAGTTGAAGCCTCCGGTCCGGTCGGACAGCATCTCGACCTCGGCCCACGTGCCCTGGCCCTGACTCACCTCCCAGCGCAGCGGCGGATCCTCGGGCCTCACGCCGGCGCCGCGCGCCATCGAGGCCTCGATCGAGACCTGGACGAGCAGGCGCGCGATGCTCTCCTCGAACCCGAGATACAGCGCGTCGCCGACCTTGGGCGGCTGGTCGAAGGGGACCCGGTCGGGCCCGTGCGGGTGCGCCACGCCGTCGGCCACGCCGATCTCCTTCGCCGCGCCGGCGCGCTCGACCACGTATGCCGCCGGCCGCAGCGGCTCGATCGCGAAGTCGTCCTGGACGTGGAACACGATCGAGTCCTCGGTCGCGGTGCGCACCGTGCCGATCTCGGTGTCGGCACGGATGTTCAGCCGTTTCTGGGCCGGCGCGCTGAGGCGGATTCTCAGATCGGCTTGAGCCGGCGCGGGCGGCCGCAGCTCGATCCCGAGCATGTCGAGTAGCGCGAGGTGGAGCTTGTCGGGCACTCGACCCAGTCGCTCGGTGGCGAGCCCGGTCATCCAGGCGAACAGCTCGATCAGAGTTCCGCCGGGGTCGCCGTCGTTCTTGAGGTCAGGGAGGACCGCCGAGATGCGGTCTCGCGCCTCGGCTCTGAGGTCGTGGTGGCTGCGCGGATCGAGCCGGACGCTCATGCGAACTCCTCCGCGGGGATCACGTAGAACGGATAGACCAGGTTGTGCAGCCGGCTCGTCGCGCGCACTCGGTAGGTGATGTCGACGAGAAGAGTTCCGGCGTGTTCGGCGGACTGCTCGACCTCGAGGTCGACGACCTCGATCCGCGGCTCCCATCGCTCGAGCGCCTGGTGGACCGCGGTGTGGACCTTGCCGATGATCGCGGCGTCGATCGTGTCGAACACCACCTCGTGCACGGCGCAACCGAACTCGGGGCGCATCGGCCGTTCGCCCGGAGCCGTGCCGAGGATCAGCGCGATCGCCTGCTCGATGTCCTCGACCCCGCGTGAGAGCGCGAGCGCGCCACGCTGGTCCGCGTGCAACGGGAAGGCCAGGCCGGATCCGATGAGATCGCTCATGCTCAGCCGAGGTTGATCATCGGGCCGCTGACCTTGACGCCACCGCTCGACAGCTCGATCTGGCTGGGGCCGCATTTGAGCGTCAGCGTTGTCCCGGCTTCGATCGTGATCTCGGTTTGGCCGTTGATCGTCAGCTTCTGATTGGTGTTGAGGCTCATGTCCTCGTTCGCTGCGATGTGGACCTTGTGGTCGC
>Ga0335080_10008942_pt1 | contig 10458 bp, 10 predicted proteins | sample Lox_Sample_34_FD_206720 | JGI IMG/M metagenome (GOLD analysis project Ga0335080, IMG submission 206720) | Soil microbial communities from Loxahatchee National Wildlife Refuge, Florida, United States - Lox_Sample_3.4 | ecosystem: Environmental > Terrestrial > Soil > Wetlands | place: USA... | reverse complement strand
CCCGCGGTGACCACGCGCGGCTTCGGCGAAAAGGAAATGCGCGAGGTCGGCGGGCTCATCTGCGAGGTGCTGTCCGATCCCGCTTCGGAAACGGTTCTCGCTTCGGTGCGGCGGCGCGTCGGCGTGCTCACCGAGGCCTTCCCGCTGTATAGCTGGAAGCTCTCCGGCGCCACTGTCCGCTGAATGCCGCTGCACATCGCGATCGACATCCGGCACCTGCGAGATTTCGGCATTGGCACGTACATCCGGAATCTGGTACGGGCGCTTGGCGAGATCGACCGTGAGAACCGCTACACGCTGGTGGTGCGGGAGAACGAGGCGGAGCCTCCGGAGCTGACGATGCTGCCGGAGAACTACCATTACGCGGTTTTCCGCAAGCCGCACGCCGGCCAGGTGGGTGTAGCATATTCGTTCTTCTTGCGCGGACTCGGCGCCGACCTGTTTCATGTGCCCCTCAACAACGTTCCGCTGCTGATGCCGCGGCCCTATGTCGTCACCGTGCACGACATGAGCAAGCTGCTTTTCGACAACCCTCCCAACCTGCGCAATCAGATTCGTCTGTTTCGCTATCAGCGCGGATTGCAGCGCTCGACGCGGGTGCTGACCGTCTCCAACGCCACGCGGCGCGACGTCGAGAGCGTGCTGGGCATTCCGTCAGAGCGCATTCGCACCATCTATAACGCTCCCGACCCGGCGTTTCTGGAACCGGCGGCGCCGGCGATTGCCTGCCTTGACGAGAGCGGCATCCAATACGCTCCTGTGATCCAGCGGGTGATGGATCGCTATCAGATCAACTATCCGTTCCTGCTTTACGCCGGCAACATTCGCCCGCAGAAGAACATCCCGCGGCTGGTGGAGGCGTTTGCAGTAGTGCGCGGCGAGCTGAAGGATCACCCGATCTTGCGCAACCTTCACCTCATCATCATCGGCGATGAGATCTCGCATTTTCCATCAGTGCGCCACACTGTGATCAAGACGCGCGTCGAGCCGGTGGTCCGTTTTCTGGGTTTTGTCCCGATCGAGACGCTGCGCTGTCTGTATCAGACGGCGCAGGCCTTCGTGTTTCCCTCGCTCTACGAAGGCTTCGGCCTGCCGCCGCTGGAGGCGATGTCGTGCGGCGCGCCGGTAGTCGCGTCGAATGTGAGCGCGCTGCCGGAGGTGATCGGCGACGCCGCGGTAAACGTGAATCCGGAAAACGTTTTCGACATCGCCCGCGGCATCCGCGAGGTTTTGCTCGACGGTGACGTGCGGCAGCGTGCCATTGCGCGCGGCTATGAACAATCACGCCGCTTCAGCTGGAAGAAGACGGCGTCGCAGGTGCTCGAGACCTACCGTGAGGTGGTGGACGGCCGCGCTTAGCCGGTCTTCCGGCGCGGCTGGCTCGATCGGACGGCCGCGCGTTCAGGAGGCCGCCGATCCGACGTGGTTCCTGCGCGCCGTGTCACGTGGAAGTTCAGCTCGGCGTCGGTGTAGAGGTCGAGCACATCGACCCCGAGGCGTCTCAGCATCAGGTCGAACAGCTCCGGGGTGACGGGCCGGACGCCTTTCATCACGTTGTGGACGTGCGGCTGGGAAATTCCCAATAGGCGACCCATACCGCTCTCCGTATATTCTCCATTTCTGATCAGATTGCGTGCGTATTCCAGCAGCAGTTTGCTCAGATGGCTGTACGACATTTCTTATCCCCGCCATTTCAGGCTGAAATAGGTCCCGCCCACCTTCAGTGCGCCGGGACGATTTGCCACTCCCTTTCAACTCATTGTTCCTCCCCGAAATTGCCCTTCAACCGATCTCGTATCTTCGACATACTGCGACAGTACCATAGGTACCACAGGACGGTGTAGAACTTTTTGTCCGGAGTTCCTTGACGAATTGACGCACGGACGTAGGATCGACTCAGTTCGAGAGAGAAAAAGGCACCGATTGAGTAAATCTCCACAGAAGGAATTCGTTGCATTTATGAAATGGACACGATCCGACGCTCTCGTTCTTTCGCAGCCCGGGTGCACCTTTTGCGGCGGCATGGGATTCCGTCACTTGAATGCCGACGCGCCGTGCAACTGCGTTCTGCGCACGATCTTCCGCACGGTCTATGGGCATTTTCGTTACTGCTCGACGCGCGAGCGGTCAATCAGCCGCGTCTCGCTGGAAGGAAATCGCGCGGGCCAGCGGCGGACGATCTGGAGCCGCAAAAACGAAGAATTCATCGCGGATTTCTGCCTGACCGGGCGGCGCGCCCTGAACGATCGCGAATACGAGATCTTCCGCTATCATTTCCTGCTCGGCGCAGACTGGAAGATGTGCTGCACCAGGCTGGGTATGGATCGAGGCGCTTTTTTCCACGAGGTCTATCGCATCGAGCAACGCCTGGGACGCGTTTTTCGCGAGCTGGAACCGTACAGCCTCTTTCCGGTGGACGAGTACTTCGCCGGCACGACACGCGAGGTCACGGCACGTCCACGGCTGCGGGTAGGGGAGCCCGTGCCGGTTCGGCCGCCGGTGGCGGCGTGAGGTAAAGGAAGATAAAGGGAGATAAAGCGAGTAAGAGATTAGCGGCGGTCGCGGAAGAAGTCCTGAAGCAGTTCCGTACACTCGGCGGCGAGGATACCTTCGACCACCTCAACGCGGTGGTTGAGCAGGTCGGAATCGGCCAGCCGGAATTTGCTGCGTACACCGCCGAAGCGCAGGTCGCGGGCCGCGAACACCAGGCGGTGGATACGGGCCTGCACCAGCGCTCCGGCGCACATGACGCAGGGCTCCAGCGTGACATACAGGGTGACATCCTCGATGCGGTAGTTGCCGATGGCGCGGGCGGCCTCGCGCAGGGCGAGCATTTCGGCGTGTGCGGTGGGGTCGTTGAGAGCAATGGGCGAGTTCAAACCCCGGCCGCAGATCTCGCCGGCTCTCACGGCGACGGCGCCCACGGGGACTTCGCCGGCATCGCGGGCTCGCCGGGCCAGTTCCAGGGCGGCGCTCATGAATTCCTCGTCGGCGCTCACCGGCGCTCCTGCGGCATTGGCCGATGCGCGGTGGAACCAGCGGCCGCGATGGCTACACTAAAATAAGCAAAGCTGGAAGGCGCAGATCGCAAAGAGGTTACCTGTCAGGCATGTTCCGATATCTGTCTCTTATCGTCAAGAGCGGCCTGCGCAACCGGCGCAGAAGTTCACTCACCATTCTGAGCATCGCCGTCTCGCTTTGCCTGCTCGGCGTGCTGATGGCCATGTACCGCGCACTGTTCCTCTCGGATCAGCCGAGTCCGGCGCAGGCGCTGCGGATGATCGTACACCACAAGGTCTCCCTCACCGTGCCGCTGATCTCCGCCTATGAGGCAAAGATCCGGCAGATCCCCGGCGTGAAGGCGGTCTCGGCCTACCAGTGGTTCGGCGGAGTTTACAAGGACCCGAAGAACTTCTTCGCACGCCTCGCGGTGGAACCAGACGAGTTCTTCAAGCTGAAATCCGAGTTGCAGATGCCGGAAGAACAGAGGCAGGCTTTCCTGCACTTGCGCACCGGCTGCATCGCGGGTGTCACGCTGGCGCAGAAGTACGGGTGGAAGGTGGGCGACCGGATCACCATCGTCGGCGACATCTTCCCTTTCAACGCGGAACTGACGCTAGTGGGTGTCTACAACGATCCGGAAGACACGGACACGCTGTACATGAATCAGGAGTACATCAGGCAGGCCATGCAGAACACGACGCGCGCCGATCAGATTGGCGCGTTCTGGGTGCAGGCTGACAATGCGGCGGCGGTGCCGGAGATCTCCAAAGCGATTGACGACGAGTTTGCCAATTCGCCGTACCCGACCAAGACGGAGTCAGAGAAAGCGTTCGCCCTGAGCTTTATCTCGTTCCTCGGCAATCTGCGGCTGTTCCTGGCGGCGATTTGCGGAGCGGTGACGTTCACCATTCTGCTGGTTTCCGCCAATACGATCTCGATGTCGGTGCGCGAGCGGGTGCGCGAAGTGGGGATTCTGAAGACGCTGGGATTCACCACGGGTAACATCCTGAGCATCATCGTGGGCGAGGCGATCTTTATTGCAGGTGCGGGCGGAGCATTGGGCTCGCTGCTGGCCGCGTTTCTTGTGGGCGGCGTGAAGAAGATGCCAATGACGGCCGGCTTCTTCCGCGATCTCGCTTTCACCAGCGATGTCGCAGCAGCGGCCATGGGCGTGGCACTGTTCATCGGGCTGGTGAGCTCACTGCTGCCGGCGTGGGGCGCATCGAGGACATCGATCCTCGAGTCGCTGAAATACACGGGTTAGGAGACAGCCATGGCCATTCCCATTGCATACAATCTCCGCAACCTGGTGGTAAGGCGCACTACTACGCTCATGACGGCGCTGGGCATCGCTCTTACCGTCGCGGTGCTGCTGGCAGTGCTGGCCCTGGTGAGCGGTCTGCGAACAGCGTTCCGCAGCAGCGCCGATCCGCTTCACATTCTGGTGATGCGGGTGGGCGGCACCTCGGAATTGAACAGCGTGATCACCAACGACGTATATCAGAGTTTGAAGGTGAAACCGGGCATTGCCGTCTCGCCGTCGGGCGAGCCGCTGGCTTCGCTCGAAGTGGTGCAGGTGATCAACCTCCCGAGCGTCGACAGCCCCACCGGCATGAACGTTACATTGCGCGGCCTGACCACGATGGGTGTGGGGATGCGCCATCTGCGTCTGGTGAGCGGGCGATGGTTCGCGCCCGGCCAGCGCGAGGTAGTGGTCGGAAAATCGACAGCCAACCGTTATCCAGGGGCGCGGATGGGCGAGCGGATCCGATTCGGCAAAGGGCTTTGGACCGTCGTGGGCGTGATGGACGGCGGCCATTCGGCGCTGAACAGCGAGATCTGGGGCGATCTGGGCCAGGTTGCGTCGGATTATAACCGGCAGGACGGGCTGAGCTCGGTACTGGTGCAGGCGCAGGACAAGGCGAGCGTGCCGGCGCTAATGCAAACGCTCGATGACGACCAGCGGCTGAACGTGAAGGCGATCACCGAGCAGGAATACTACGACCGGCAGACGATTTCGGGCGCGCCGCTGCAGGCCCTGGGGATTTTCGTCTCCATCATCATGGCGGTTGGAAGCAGTTTTGCGGCGATGAATACAATGTACGCGGCCGTGGCGCGGCGGGCGACGGAGATTGGAACGCTGCGGGTGCTGGGGTTTTCACGGGCCAGCATTCTGTTCAGCTTCTTCCTCGAATCGCTCCTGCTTTCGGTGTTGGGCGGGCTGCTGGGCTGCGTGCTGGCGCTGCCGTTGAATAATGTTGAGACGGGCATCGGGAACTTCATGACGTTCAGCGAGATTGCGTTCAACTTCCAGGTGACCGTGCCGATCATGGTTGCCGGCGTGACGTTCGCACTACTGATGGGCGCATTCGGCGGCCTGCTGCCGGCACGAATGGCGGCAAAGAAGGAGATACTGACGGCGCTGCGGGAAACGTAGATCACCGGCTGAAGCAGGTGCCACCCGGTGGCACAGACTTCAGTCTGTGTTGTGCTGACAGGAACAGATGGAACCAGAACTGGGAAGTCTGAAGATCGATCGATCGCATAAGCGCTCCACCGAGCCCTCGCCGTGGGCTACGCGCTTCATCATTGCGGGGATTACGCTGTTCGTGCTGGTGGGCGTTGGCGCACTGACCTGGAACAAACTGGCGGCGTCTTCGCTCGAAGTGCAGACGGTGCGCGTGCATGCGATGAACTCGGGCGGCGCGTCGTCGGAGCCGGTGATTCTGAACGCCACGGGCTACATCATCGCGGCGCACAAGATTGAAGTCGCCGCCAAGGTGATTGGCAAAGTGGCGTGGATCGGCGTGGACAAGGGCGATCATGTGACCCAGGGCCAGGTGCTGGTGCGGCTGGAAGATGACGAGTATCGCGCACACGTGCTGGAGGCGCAGGGGGCACTGGACAATCTGAAGGCGCGGCTGGCGGAGCTGGAACACGGGTCGCGGCCGGAGGAGATCGCCAAAGCGAAGGCCGACGTCGAGCAGGCGAAGGCGGATCTGCAAAATACCGAGGTCACGCTGAAGCGAACCCAGGAACTGGTTCACCAGGGCGTCTTCCCGAAACAGCAGCTTGACGATGCCCAGGCCAGGTATGACGCCGCGGTGGCGCGGGTGAATTCGCTGCAGCGGACCTGGGATCTGGCGAAGATCGGTCCACGGCAGGAGGAGATCGACGCGATGCGCGCGCAGGTGAAGCAGGCGCAGGGCTCGCTCGATTACGCGAAGACGCAGCTCGACGACACGGTGGTGAAGGCGCCGGTGACGGGCACGATTCTGGACCGCAACGTGGAAAAGGGCGAGTTCGTAACGACGGGTTTTGTCGGCGACAAGGGCGCCAAGGGCTACGTGGTGTCGCTGGCCGATCTGAATGACCTGCAGGTGGAGCTGGACATCAACCAGAACGATTTCGCGAAGCTGGGTCCTAAGACGAAGGGTTCGGTGACTACGGACGCCTATCCGGATCGCAAATACGATGGCGTGATCGAAGAGATTTCGCCCGAGGCCAACCGCCAGAAGGCCACGGTGCAGGTGAAGGTGCAGATTCTGCACCCGGATTCGTACCTGCGGCCGGAGATGAACGCCAGCGTGGCCTTCCTGGGCGACGCGAAGACGGATGCGGGCGTGGTTTCGAAGGGGATTGTGGTGGTTCCGGCGGCGGCGGTGCGCGACAACGCGGTGTTCATCGTAAGCGACGACCGCGCGGTGCGGCGAGCAGTGACGCTCGGCGGCACCAACGCCCAGGGCGTGATTATCGAGAAAGGTCTCATCGGCGGCGAGGACGTGGTGGTGAATCCGCCCGCGGAGTTGAAGGACGGGCAGAAAGTGCGAGTGAAGGTCTAAACCATGAGCGACACAGTTATCCAGACACGGCAGTTGAACAAGGAGTACGTCCGCGACGAGTTCCATGTGATCGCGCTCGAAAACGTGGATATCGACATCCACAAGGGCGAGTTTGTGACGTTGATGGGGCCGTCGGGCTCGGGCAAGTCGACGCTGCTGCACCTGATCGCGGCCATGGACAGGCCGTCGTCCGGCGAGATTCGGGTACTCGGACAGGATCTGCGGGCGCTCACGGACAGCCAGATCGCCCACTGGCGGAACGTGCACATCGGGTTCATCTTCCAGTCGTTCAACCTGATCCCGGTGCTGAGCGCGCTGGAGAACGTGGAGCTGCCACTGAAGCTGACAAGTCTGAAGAAGAAGGCGCGCATCGAGCACGCCACCACGGCGCTGCAACTGGTGGGGCTGGGCGACCGGCTGGGCCACCTGCCGAAGCAGCTCTCCGGCGGTCAGGAGCAACGCGTGGCCATCGCCCGCGCCATCGTGACCGACCCGGACCTGATTCTGGCGGACGAGCCAACGGGCAACCTGGACGCGACCTCGGCGCAGGAGGTTCTGACGCTGATGTCGAGGCTGAACAAGGAGTTCGGCAAGACCATCGTGATGGTGACCCACGACCCGCACGCGGCGAAGTTCGCCACCCGGGTGCGGCACTTGGAGAAGGGCCGGCTGCTCCCCGAAGGCCAGGTACCGGAGGACTGGGCGCCGGTTGCGGTGGCGCAGGGGGACTGAGGACCGGGCAGCGCAATATCTGGTTTCCGACTGCGCGGCGGGAAGCGGCGGCGCACGGCTACGACCTAATTCGCCGGGGCCGCCATCGGCCCTCTGGGCCAGACAGTGGCGGCGCGGCGATCGAAGTCCTGGCGTTCCGTGGGGTTTTCACAGAAGTGCCGGGAAGGATCGTTAATGCCGTTCCTCACACTTGCCATGACGCCGTTCAGCGAGGCCCGATCATTGAATTTGCCGTACGTGTTTACATCCGAGATATAGCGTTTCAGGTTTGCCTTTTGTTCCGACGTTACCGGCCATCCGCAGGCATCGGCTGCCTGGGACACATAGACCGCGGTGATGACTTCCTCGTTAAACTCGCGGGTGGAATTCATTCTGGTGATGGCCGAGGGCACCTTTTTGACCCGGATGGGCGCCAGCGTGCGGTCGTCGAAGAGGCTGGCGATTGGCTCGTAGGACACCGGGTTCAACACGGCGACGCGTGCAATGGTTCCGTCGTAAGCAAATTCGTTCCGCGTCGACGACGCTGCGCCGGGTTTGAGGTGAAGGTCGACGCCCAGAAAAATTCTGCGTTGTCCTTTACCACTGCCTTCAATGTACCGGCGTGCATCTGCCTCGCTCATGGGCAGTTCGCTGAAGGTCATGGAAGGCACAGTGACCGTGTAGACGTTGGGAAGGACCGAACCGACTCGGGAGCGCATCAACGTGTTGTAGCCGACCGGGCAGGACTTCTCGAGTGACGCGCGATCGGCCTCCACCCGCTGTGTGTCCGCAATGTCAATTGTCCTGCTCTTGTCGCTCACCAGAATGGGAAAGACGCCACGGCGGACGTCATACTCCCCTAGCGTCAGCGTCCTCTGAATCGGCGCGTTGCCGGCGGCGCGGCGGCCCCACAAGACAGTGGCTTGCGGGATGCCGGTTCCGGGAGTGATCCTATCACCGCCGAACATCACCACTCCGGCTGTATCGGAGAGCCCGGAGAGGATCTCAGCGGCTTTACCGCGATAAAAGCTGGCGAGGGCCGGATAATCCAATTCGTTCTGGAGGGCGCGCTCGATCGCGGAATCATTGCAGTTATTCAGCGCAATGAAATACTGCATGACCGGCTTTTGCTCCAGGAGCTGCGGATCGACGCGCATGGCGCTGAGATCGAAACGCACCGTGCCGTTGTTCATCTGCTCGAGTTCGCTCTCCTGGAGTGTGTGGCGTCCTTCCGATTCGGTCACGGGCGCAGACGGGGACACCGGTTGCGGAGCCGGCGAGGCTGTGCGTGGATAACTGCGCGCGGGCGGTGGGGCTCCCGTCGTGGACGGCGCTCCTGCCTCCATCATGGCTTTCATCAGCGCATCGCTCGCTTTAGCCTTTTTGAGGCGGATCATGTCATCGGCGCTCAAATCGAACGACTGGCCGGTCTGCCGGATCTTTTTCATGATTATGTCTTCGGAGATGCCGGCCTCGAGCATACCCACGACTCCGTCCACCGTGAGTCCCGCGCGCGGAGCAGTGGCGTTACCAGATCCTCCACCGGCCGCAGCGGCCTGTTCCGACTTGCCTTCAGAGTATTTCCTGTACGCCGCCCGGACCCTCTCCTCGTATCCCGGCATGGCGGCAAACACGGGCGCAGAGTTGGCGTTGAGGATAATCGTCCCTGCGCTCTGGCCTGTTGCGACATCAGTAATCTGAATGAACCCGCTGCTGGCGCCGATGCGATGAAATCTGAGCCCGTCCAGCACCACGTCTGGCGTTTGGTTAGTGAAGGTGCTCCGGCCCCTCTGTGCCAGAGCGGAACCAGATGGAGCGATCACCGCGGCAGTGACCAGAAGCAGGCACAACGCGATGGGTTTCATGAGACGTTCTCCTGGGATCAGCTCGATTTGGACTTTGCCGGCCGAGAGTGAATCGGAACCGGCGACATGCTCTACCAATAATAAGCACGAAGGGGAACCGCGGCCCGAAGTCCAGTTTCGGCGAGTTTCGGGCGCGGGGCGGCGCGCGTCCCGACCGGTTGGCACCCCGGCTAACGCCTCATGTTAGCCTTGAAATAGAACAGGTGGAGACCAGCCCCGAACCCGACGGGGGGCCGGCGATCCGGGTCGCGGGCCTCAGCAAACGATTCAAGTCCGGTGAGAACGAGGTTGTCGTCTTTTCGGATTTGAATCTCCAGGTTGAGACGGGTGAGCGGCTGGCCCTGGTGGGAGAGTCGGGGGCGGGAAAGAGTACCCTCCTGTATCTGTTAGGGGGCCTCGACAGGCCTTCGAGCGGAACGATATACTTTCACCATAAAGACCTGACCGTGATCTCCGATACGGACCTGGCGGATTTCCGGAATCGGACAATTGGGTTCGTTTGGCAGAATCACTCCCTGTTACCCGAGTTTTCGGCGCAGGAAAACGTGATGATGCCGCTTTTGATTCGGGGCGTCCCGGGCGCGGAAGCCGCGCGGCGGGCGCTGGCGAGGCTGGATGAAGTGGGCCTGCGAAACCGCGCGACACATCGCGCCGGGGAATTATCGGGGGGAGAACAGCAGAGGGTGGCTCTGGCCCGCGCTCTGGCAGCCGATCCCGAAGTCCTGCTCGCCGACGAGCCCACCGGCAACCTCGATTTCCGGACGGGGGAGATGATCATGGCCCTGCTCGCCGATCTTCACCGCTCCCACGGGCTCACGTCGATTTATGTGACCCACAACCTCGAGTTCGCGGCCCGCTGCGACCGCGTTCTGGAGCTGAACCGCGGCTCGATCCGCCCCTGGCAGGCGGCCGCAACTTCAACCGGCACAGCAGCATCGAAGGACAGGGAATATGTTTGAACGCTATACCGAGAAAGCGCGCAGAGTGATCTTTTTCGCCCGCTACGAGGCCAGCCAGTTCGGCAGCCCGTACATCGA
>Ga0335080_10008941_pt1 | contig 10459 bp, 7 predicted proteins | sample Lox_Sample_34_FD_206720 | JGI IMG/M metagenome (GOLD analysis project Ga0335080, IMG submission 206720) | Soil microbial communities from Loxahatchee National Wildlife Refuge, Florida, United States - Lox_Sample_3.4 | ecosystem: Environmental > Terrestrial > Soil > Wetlands | place: USA: Florida... | reverse complement strand
GAACTCCGCGGTGGCCAGCCGTGCCGCGCGGATCCGCGGCACGCCGCCCGCGACCTGGGCGCGCATGCCGTCCAGGAAGAACACCGTGTAGTCGGTAGTCACCCCGAGCAGCAGCACCACCAGCACCGGGTCCAGGTCAGGCGGCAGCGTAACGCCCATCCGCCCGGCAAGCCAGACCACGACCCGGATGGCGATCACGTAGGCGGTGGCGGCGCAGGCCAGCGTGGCCAGCGGAGCGCCGGCCGACCTGAACCGCACGCCGACGATCAGCGCGATGGCGAGCACCGTGAACAGCTCGACCCACAAGATGTCCTTGCCGATGATCTGGCTCTGGTCGTATTCCGCCGGGACCGGGCCGGTCACCCCGACGACATGATCGTCCGGCCGGTTGAGGAACCAGCGCACGTAGGCGTTCGCGCCTGCCGTCTGCGCGCCGAACGAGGTGCCCGGCCGGAAGGCCAGGAACGTGATGACCGTGGTGGAGTGCTCGTTTGTCCCGCGCAGCAAGCCGGCCGTGTTGGGCAGCGGGAACGCCCCGGCTAGCCCGGGAATGCCACCCGGCGGCCCCGGGCTGACCGGGCCGGACAGGATCCGGGCGGCGTCCGGATGGCCGGCCCTGGCCAGTGCCGCCGCGGCCGTGGCGAGCTGACCTTCGGACTGGCCGGATAGCCGCCGGTCCACGGCGATGGCCTGGCGGAGCGCCCGGTCCCTGACGACCGCGGGCATCCCGTGCCGGTCGCGCTGCACGATGGCCACGGCCGCGTCGATGGGGAAGCCGAACAGACGGGCCACGTCGGCTTCGGCGCGGGCGGCGGCCGAGCCCGGCGGGATCAGGTCCGACAGGCCGCCGGAGGACGTGGCGCTCAGGGGCGGGAGGAACATGATGGCGAGCACCACCGCGGCCGCCCAGCCGCCGACGATGAGGTACCGCAGGCTGACCACGACAAAGGCGTAGCTCCGGGCCAGGATGGACTCCATGATCGTCGCCACTACCCGCGATCGCGGCAACTACCGTCCCGAACCGCTAACGATCGCAGCTGTCCGAGCGCCCGCTCGATCTGGTCCAATGAGGCCTCGACATCGCCGTCGTCAAGCGCCTCGACATGATCCCGTACGCCGTGGTCCCCGGCCTCCTCGGCCCGATGACCCGCTACCCTCGCTCCGCTACCTCGCCCCACCCTTCCGTCACATAACGAACTTTAGCTTCTTTATTCTAAATTCTGGCCTAACTGGGCATTTTCTGTTGAGAATTAGACGGGTTCCGCTATCATGTTCTACATGGCCTGATATCCCCGAACGGTGGTGGTACATGCCTCCGGAACCGGTTCCCGCGGACCCTGGACGGGACGAGGATCTCGCCTGGCTGGACTGCGACCCGGAACGGGAGACCTGGCTGGACCGGGCCCGCGAGCACGACGAGCCGCCCAACCTCGACGTCGACGAGGACGCAGGGGACTTCGCCCCGTTGACCGTCGAGGAGCTCGCCGGGGTGCGTGAAGGGGCCACAGCCGGACCTGCCGTGTGGGCCGCGGTAGCGGGCCGGCGCGGCCCGGGGCAGCCCGGCTCGGCGAGGGTCTACCCCGGGCAGTCGTGCAGCGCGGCAGCGTCGTTCGGTTCCGGGATGGCGTTGGATGTCATGCCCGCCTGCCCTGGCCTGGCCCTGTCGGCAGATGCAGCGGCCGGGGACGATGACTCCTACCAGGGCGTCTCCGATGATGAGCTGCTCGGCGTGCTATCCGCATGGGATCGCCTCGAAGCCCACATGGCGGCCCGCAAGCTCGCCGTCGTCGCGGAACTGTACCGCCGCAACCCCGGGAAGGACGGCCAGCCCGCAGATCCGCGACGGATGCCCGAGGCTTACGCGGAGTTCACCGACGACGAGCTCGCCAGCACGCTAGCCGAGTCCCGCGCCGCCGCCGGGGCGCTGCTCGACCTGGCCCGGGACCTGGCGGTCCGGCTGCCCGGCACCGCCGCGGCGCTGCGTGACGGGACCATCTCGCGGTACAAGGCCCAGCTGATCGCCCACGCCACCGCGCTGCTGGATGAGGCCGAGTCCCGCGCCGCCGAGCAGGAAGTCCTCGGCTGGGCGGGCCGGCTGACCCCGGGCAGTCTACGCGCCGCCATCGCCCGGGCCGTCATGGAAGTCGCCCCCGAGAAGGCGAAGGAACGCCGCGAGACGGGCGCGAAGTTCGCCCGGGTGGAGCGGTGGGCCGAGGACTCCGGCAACGCCGCCCTGATGGGCCGCGAGCTCCCGCCGGACGAGGTGCTGATCGCGGACCAGCGGATCACGGCCTGGGCGGCCGAACTGCGCAAGGCGGGTCTGGCCGGCGGCATGGACGAGCTGCGCGCCCGGGCCTACCTGGACCTGCTCCTGGGCAAGGACTCCCGCCCCCGCCCTGGCAACGCAGACGGAGGCGGGGATGGCGGTTCTGGCGGACCAGGGCCCGCAGACTCGGACGTCCCGCCACCCACGGCGGTACCAGCCGGGTTCGCCGGGCGGGTCACCCTGACCGTCCCGCTGGCCACCCTGACCCGCCACGCCAGCCGGCCCGGCGAGCTATCCGGCCTCGGCCCCATCGACCCCTGGCTGGCCCGCGACCTGGCCGCCGCCGCCGCGCAGAACCCGAAGACGACCTGGTGCGTGACGGTCACCGACACTAAGGGCCACGCGGTCGGCCACGGCTGCGCCCGGCCCGAACCGAAGCGCCACGGGAAACGCGCCGGCCCCGGGCCCCCGCCGGGCGGGTTCTCCTTCACCCCGATCGACCGGGACGGCCCGCCGGACGGCTACGGCACCTGGCGGCTGCGAACCCCCGGACCCGGACCCGACCTGATCATCACCCTGGAATCCCTGGGCACCGACCCCTGCGACCACCGGCTTGAAAGCCGCGGCCACGATCCGGGCGTCAAGCTGCGGCACCTAGCCCAGGTCCGGCACGCCATCTGCGCCAGCCCGATCTGCCGGCGCCCCGCCCGCCAATGCGACTTCGAGCACAACACGCCCTACGAAACGGGCGGCCGGACGTGCCTCTGCAACGGCGGCCCAAAGTGTCGCCATGATCATCGGCTTAAGCAGCACCCCAGGTGGAAGGTCGACCAGTTCCCCGATGGCACCTTCCGGTGGACCACCCCGGCCGGGCGGACCTACACCACCGAACCCACCTGCTACCCCATCTGACCGGGACGCTCCGGGCCTTCAGTCGCCGGCATCCTGCCGTGAGGCAGGATGCCGGCGATACGCGTCGCGAACAGCGGGTGGCCGTTAGGACAGCGGCTTGATGAGGTCGTAGACGGTCTGGCCGCCCACGGTCTGCTTCGTGAAGTGGGCCGCTACCCAGGCCGCGATGGCCGAGGAGCTGCGCCCGCCGCCGAAGCTCTGGCTGCCCTGGCCCACGTAGTAGTGGATCTCGTGCTTGGCCACCAGTTCCTTGAACACCGCCAGGGTGGGCCACGGGTCGGTCCCGTTGAACCCGCCGATTGCCATCACCGCGTCACCGGTAGCCAGCTCGAGCGGCGCTGCGCCCACCGAGCCCTCGGTGGCGGCTACCCACGTGTAGCGGGATGCATCCTGTTCGAGCAGCCTGGTCAGGGCGCTGCTCACCGTGGTGTTGCCACCCAGGCCGCCGCCCTGCCCATTCCCGGCGCCGAAGCCGTCGGCACCGCCCTGCGGCATCCCGCCCGTACCGGTTCCGCCCGGCGCCGCGTTTCCGCTCGATGCCCCGCTCCCACCCGGCGTCCCGGTCCCGCCGGACGCCCCGGTGCCGCCTGGTACTCCGGTCCCGCCGGGCGCTCCGGTCCCGCCTGGTGCCCCGGTCCCGGCCATGCCGCGGCCGGACTGCCCGGCACCGGGGAAGCCGCCCTGACCGCCGGGACCGCCGCCCGGGCCGCCGCCGAGGCCGGCCGAGGCCGGCCCGGCGCTCGGGATCGCGCCGGTATGGGCGGTGCCCACGGTGTCCAGCGCGTACGCCGCTGGCCCGGCCAGCCCGGCCACCAGGGCCAGGCCGAGCGGCGCTGCCGCCAGCGCCAGCCGCGCGCGCCGCGACCCCGCCACCGCCGCGAGGCGGGCCAGCGCCGGGCCGGCCAGCACCAGGCCCGCGGCGGTCACGCCCGCGACCAGGACCACCCAGCGCAGCCACGGCAGCCAGTCCGGCGTCCGGTCGAGCAGGATATACGCCCACACGGCACTGGCCAGGACGCCCCCGGCGGCCGCGATCCGCCCGGCCAGCACCCCGGATCCGGCCCGCGGCCACGACCGTGGCCGCCACAAGGCCATCGCCCCGATACCCGCCAGGGCGGCGATGCCGGGCGCCAGCGCGACCATGTAGTAGGGGTGGATGATGCCGTTCATGTAGCTGAATACCAGGCCGGTCACCAGCACCCAGCCGCCCCACAGCAGCGCCGCGGCCCGGGTCCGGTCGGTCCGCGCCGCGCGGCGCGACACCCAGGCCATGGCGGCCAGCGAGATCAGTGCCGCGGGCAGCAGCCAGCTGATCTGCCCGCCGAACTCGGCGTGGAACAGCCGGAAGATGCCGGTCGCCCCGCCGAACGAGCCTCCCTGCCCGCCGCCACCCTGCCCATTCCCGGCGCCCGGGCCGACGGAGCCGGTCTCGTCGCCGGTCAGCCGGCCCAGGCCGTTGTAGCCGATGGCGAGCTGCAGGATGCTGTTGCTGGTCGAGCCGCCGAAGTAGGGCCGGTCTGCCGCCGGGGTGAGCTGTGCGGCCAGGATCCACCAGCCCGCACCGGCGACGATGCCGGCTCCCATCAGCACCGTCTGCCAGAGCCGCCGGCCCAGCCGGGGCGGTCCTGCCCACAGGTAGGCGGCGGCGAACCCCGGCACCACCAGGAACGCCTGCATCATCTTGGCCAGGAACGCGAACCCGATCAGCAGGCCGGTGAACACCAGCCACCTGGTCCGCCCGTTCTCGACCGCGCGGACCAGCGTGTAGGCCGCCGCGGTCATCAGCAGCACGAGCAGCGCGTCCGGATTGTTGAACCGGAACATCAGCGCCGCCGCCGGGGTGAGCGCCAGTACCAGTCCGGCGGTCAAGCCAGCCGCGGGCCCGAACCAGCGCTTGACCGCGGCGTAGAGCAGCAGGACCGAGCCCACGCCCTCCAGCGCCTGCGGTGCCAGCATCGACCACTGGCTGAAGCCGAATATCCGCCCGGACAGCTCCATCACCCACAGCGAGCCCGGCGTCTTGTCCACGGTGATGAAGTTCGACTGGTCGAACGAGCCGAAGAAGAACGCCTTCCAGCTCTTGGTGCCGGCCTGGACCGCAGCCGCGTAGAAGTCGTTCGCCCAGCCGTTCCTGCCCAGGTCCCACAGGTAGAGCAGGGCGGTCAGCGCCAGCAACCCGAGCAGCGCCGGGCGAGCCCAGCGGGGGTCGCCCTGCGGTCCGCGCAGCAGGCGCCCGGCCCGGCCGCGGTGGGTTCTCCCCGCGTGCCGCGGGACGGGAATGGATGTGGTCGCGCTCAATTGGTTCGCTCTCCCTGAGTAGCCATTTCGTTTCGGTGGACGGTGCCGATCGCGCGGCGACCGGGTGGCCAGGCGTCCGGCGGGCGTTCCGTGCGGCCGAACACCCAGTACCGGTACAGCAGGAACCTGATGACGGTGGCGACCAGGTTGGCCGCGAGAAGCACGCAGATCTCGGTCAGCCGGCCGGCCTGGCCCAGCATGGCCAGCGAGCCCGAGGTCAGGGCCAGCCCCAGGCCGAACGCGATCAGCCCCTTGACCTGGTGCCTGGCCACGTTCGACCGTCCGCTGATGCCGAACGTCAGCCGCCGGTTCGCCGCGGTGTTGGCCACCGCGGTCAGCAGCAGGCTGACCACGTTCGCCGCCTGCGCCGGCATCGCCAGCCGGAGCAGCAGGAACAACGCCACGTAAGCGATCGTGCTGACCACGCCGATGACGGTGAACCGGGCGACCTGCAGCGGCAGGTCCCTGACGGCCCGGCCGCCGGCCCAGCCAGGTGCGCGCAGCTGCGGGACCTGGATCGAACCGCGCGCGAAACCGGCCCCGAGCCGGGCCATGCCGCGCAGGTCGGCCAGGGCGGTGGCGATGATGTCGACGCGCGAGTCGAGGTCGTCGATCCAGTCCACCGGGACCTCGTGGATGCGCAGCCCGGCGCGTTCGGCCAGCACGAGCAGCTCGGTGTCGAAGAACCAGCCGGTATCGGAGGTGAGCGGGAGCAGCGCCCGCGCCTGGTCGCGCCTGATCGCCTTGAAGCCGCACTGCGCGTCGGAAAAGCGTGCCCCCATCAGGGTCCGCAGCAGCAGGTTGTAGCCGCGCGAGATGAGTTCCCGCTTGGGCCCGCGGATGACCCGGGAGCCACGGGCGAGCCGGGTACCGATGGCCAGGTCGCTGTGCCCGGACAGCAGCGGCGCCACCAGCGGGAGCAGGGCGTTCAAGTCTGTCGACAGATCGACATCCATGTAGGCGAGAACCTCGGCCTCGCTCTGCGACCAGATGGCCCGTAGCGCCCGGCCGCGTCCCGGCAGGTCCATGTGGACGGCGCGCACCTCGGGCAGCTCGCGGGCCAGCCGGCCGGCGATCACCCAGGTGGCGTCGGTGCTGCCGTTGTCCGCGATGGTGATCCGGGCGCGGAACGGGAAGCTCTCACGCAGGTAGGCGACCAGCCGCCGCACGCTGCACGCGAGATCACGCTCCTCATTACGAACAGGCACCACAATGTCCACATGGGGAACTCTCATGGCAATGAGGATCGGCGACCACGCTCCGTGGCGGCTGAAGCCACCTTATGTGCGCGCTATGAGCCCTGGTACCTGCTCCCGCGAACACCACCATGTGGACCGGCCGCCGACCGTTCCGTGCCGCATCTCGGCGCCGCATCGCGGGCAGCTGCCGCCGGGGTGCCGGGCCGCGATGACGTCGCCGGTGTGCACGCCGCCCCTGGCGATGGCGGACCCCAGCGCTGACTCGAGCGCGTGGTAGAGGCGGTTGGCGTCCGCCGGGCCGAGCGTGCCCGTCCGGGTCGCCGGATGAACCCTGGCCTGCCAGAGGATCTCGTCGGCCAGCAGGTTTCCCACGCCGGAGATCCTGGACTGATCGAGCAGCCGGGCCTTGACCGTGACCGAACCCCGGGCGATCAGGCCGCGGAACTCCGCCGGGGTGACCTCGGCGGCGTCGGGCCCGAGCGCGTCGGTGTCAGGGTTGAGCCGGACCCGTCCGAGCCTGCGCTTGTCGAACAGGACGAGGCTGCCGCCGTCGTCGAAGGCGAGCGTGAACCTGTCCCATTCGGCCTTTCGCGGCTGCGCGTCGCGCCGTCGCGGCCCGCCGCCCTCGGCCGCGTGGCCGTCCCCGGAGGTGACCACGATCCGGCCGCCCATGCCGAGGTGAATGCCGAGGTCGGGCCCGCCCCTTCGATCCCCGGAGGTCTCGCACCACATCGTCTTGCCCCGGCGGCGGGCCGCGGTGAGCGTCCGGCCGGTCAGCGCGGCGCGCAGCTCACCGGGCGAGTGCGGGCGGCAGACGAACGTGTCGCTGTCGTCGACGTCCGTGATGCACCGGCCCAGCGCCTCGTCGGCAATCAGGCAGCGGGCGGTCTCGACCTCGGGAAGTTCCGGCATTCCTTCGTTTTTACCGGTCCAGTGATCGCAGTAGTCAAGATCCGGCACTTTTGTTGCGTGTGTATAGCGTTCGGTCGGCTGCCGGACGCCTGCTGGACGCAGTGGATCCGGGCTTTACTGCGTTGGAACGCCCCGGGACTGGACCCGGTTTCAGGGGTTCCAGTTGGTCCGGCGCACCCGGATCGTGATGCTGATGATGCCGGAGTGACGGATGTTTGCTCCCGTGTCTGCGGCTCGGTGCGGCAATCGAGTCACGCGGCGCCGGTTCGCGCCGCGGTGACCACCACCGTGGCGTAGTGCATCATGAAGCTGCCGCCCGCGGCGTCGACGGTGGTGCCGATTCCCGCCAGGATTTCCCGCTGCCCGGCTGCCGGGATCTGGACCCAGAACCCGGACGTCGGCAGCTGATCCAACCACTCGTCCCTGGTGTAGCGGCAGTCCCAGTCGAACCGCCACTGCTCCGGCTCGCCGAACGCGGCCGCCTGCCGCATCCCTTCGGCCGCCTTGGCGCACGACCCCTGGTAAGCGTCCGGGCCGGCGTGGCCGGCCCCGCCCCTGAAGAGCGGCGAATCAGGCATCACCCGACGGTAGACCGCGGCGAACGCTTCGGCCAGGTCGGGCGGGGGCTGGAAAGCGTTCCAGAACACGGCCAGCCGCCCGCCGGGACGCAGTGCCCGCGCCGCCGTGGCCGCGCCGGCCACCGGGTCCACCCAGTGCCAGGCCTGCCCGGAGACGACCGCGTCGAATGCGCGGCCGGCGCTGTGCCAGGCCTCGAACCTCGAGACCTCGACCTCGAGCCCGTGCCGCCGGGCTAGGTCTGCCATCCGTGCGTCAGGATCGACCCCGAGCACCCGGCAGCCGGCCGCCTGGAACTGCCGGGCCACGATGCCGGTCCCGCAGCCGACGTCGAGGACGTCGGGGTTGTGCTGGCTCCGCGCGATGCCGGCCACGATCCGGTCCACCAGCGCGTCGGGGTAGCGGGGCCGGGCCCGGTCGTAGCGGTCGGCATCCGATCCGAACGACTCGGCTATCTCGCGGGCCTGGTGGGATTCGCGTCCGCCGAACGGCGGTCGGGCCGGAGGTAGAGTGGGCGCGCCTGCGGGCAGGATCGCGGCGAAGCGGTCCGCGGCCTGGCCGAGCTGGGCCAAGATGCGCTGCCGGGCCGGGGTGTCGAGCGGGGTGTCGGGGAGCGCGATCAGCTCCTGCAGCACCGGGACCAGCGGCGCGTACTTGCCGGCCAGCCGGTGCAGCCGCGGGCCGGTGGTGTGGATCAGGCCGACACCGTTGTCGGTGAAGTCGGAGGCCTTGATGACCCGCGCCCACGGGTCGCGTCGCAGGCTCTCCGCGACGTGCTCCCGGTACTGTTCGTCCGCGTCGCGGCCGGGCGCATACTCCGGGTTCGTCACCGCCGCCACCAGCGCGGCCACCCGCGGCCCGAACTCCCCGGCCAGCGCCGCGAGCGCGGCCGGGCGGGTGCCGGCCGGGGCCAGTCCGGCAGCGTGATCTTCGACCGCGTCGTGCAGCAGGGCGGCGCAGACCACGTCGCCGTCGCGCACGCCGTAGTGCGACATGATCCGGATCGCCACCCGAAGCAGGTGGTTGACGTACGGTTCCTGCTCGCGGCGGTCGGCGGCGTGCAGCCGGCCCGCGAGGGCCAGGGCCTGGTTCAGGCGGCGCTGGTCCGCCTCCGGCCACACCTCGATCTCGGCCGCGAACCTGGCGCGCAGGCCCTCTTCGCCGTAAGCCGAGGTAATCGCGTGCAGCGGCATGGTCGCCACCAGTCGCCGCTCGCCGGTGTCCATGCCCTACAGGTAGCACACCGGACGTCCCGTATCTGCCCCTTCGCGCCCGGGCTCACCCGAGCGCGAGGAATCAGGCCCCGGGGGCATCCTCCAGAAACTCGAGGAACACGGCCGGGATGCCGAGAACAAAGGTATGCATGTCGTGGGTCAGGCGAAGGCCGCGGGGATCCCAGCTGAATTCCCAGTCGTGCCGGTCGATCAGGTGCGTAACCGTCCTGATCAGCCCCTCGTCCCTCATTTCACGGGTGAAATCCGGCAAATCGCTTTCCAGTGCGACCTTGTAGGCCAGCCCGTCCCGGTCCAGGCGGCCGAGTTCCGCGATCCGCGCGTCCACCGCCAGGACCACGGGCGCAAGGTAAAGGTCGGGTAGATCATGAGGTCTGGTGGCCATGGCTTCCTCCGCAAACGGGACGAGAACACGGCAATAGTGCGGGGAGCGACGTTCCCCGCACCAGTGCCAAAGGTCCTGCTCAGGGAACCACGCAGGTCAGCGTGATGGTAGCGGTCTGCCCGGCGGTGACGACGGCCGACGTCGGCTGCGAGCACGGCAGCTCCCGGCTGCGCCCGCCGTCGATCTCCGTGACGTCGGGCGACCGGCCGGAGACGTCGTACCGGCCTGGCGGCAGCGGCACCGAGAACGTTCCCGAGGACCCGACCGTGACCGTGACCGGGTGGTGGCCCGCCGAGGTGACGGTCACCGTACCGGACATGGCTCGCTCACCCGGCTGCTTGCCGTCCAGGCCCATGGGACCGCCCTCCATGACCAGCTTCCCCGTAAGGTGACCCGAGGCCGGCGGCTGGGCCGCGGCCGAGGCGCACCCGGCCGCCAGCGCAGTCAGCAGAAGCCCGCCGAGCAGGCCGGCCGATATGCGAAATGGTTTCATGGCTCCCCCTCATTCCGTTAAGTGCCCCTTGGACGCATCCGCCCGCGCAGCGGTTCCAGGCCGGGTCAGACCGGGGCGGCCTGCGGCTGCCCGGCGGGTGCGTGCAGCAGCGGGAGCAGGATGGCGAACCTGGTCATGCCTGGGTGACTGGTCACTACGATGGCGCCGCCGTGGGCGGCCACGACC
>Ga0335080_10008940_pt1 | contig 10460 bp, 5 predicted proteins | sample Lox_Sample_34_FD_206720 | JGI IMG/M metagenome (GOLD analysis project Ga0335080, IMG submission 206720) | Soil microbial communities from Loxahatchee National Wildlife Refuge, Florida, United States - Lox_Sample_3.4 | ecosystem: Environmental > Terrestrial > Soil > Wetlands | place: USA: Florida... | reverse complement strand
ATGGGGCAATTTATTGGTAGATTATTCGCGATCGGCGATTCGGTCGAACATTCTGTATCTGATCCCTCAGATTCTTTCGCCTACGCCCTCTTTGTATCGGGAGAATGCGCACTCGTTGACAGTGCTGGCATCGGTGAAGTGGTTCAGCTTTGGAGGTTCGCTGTTTCTTTCGTCAGGAAGCCGGCCGGCCAATTACTACCAGCCGTTAGCGCGTTTGTCGATCCCGCTGAACAAGCATATCCGATGGAACACGGAGTGGCGCTGGTATTCGATGGCGGAAAGTTTCTATGCTTTTGAGGATTTCCGCAGCAACCAATTGATGACCAGCCTGCGATTTACAAGGTAGGAGAGAATTCAACCCCCAACCAAAGGGCTGCTTGTACCACGGGCCACGTTTGATCCGTGGTGCAGGCAATCGGCGACACTGGTAAGAAAGGCAGATGGAAAAGTTAGTGCGTGACAAGAACGAGTTCCTGCTCGTTCTCCAGCTTTTCGGCGGACGGGACAACATGCACGGTCATTTGCGGCGGAATCTGTAGCGTATGTTTGAGAAGGCAGGCGTCCACGGCGCGGAGCAGACCGTCGCGATGACGCTGCGTCAAACCCGGAGCCACGACTTCAATTTCGAGGGAGACGATCCGGACGGGCCGGTCGCCTTTGGTTCCAGAAACGAAAATATCGAGATCTTCGTCGGGCAGAGCCCTGGCGCGCAGATACTCTTCGGCGTAGAACGCCGCACAAGCTCCGATGGACGCCAGAAACAATTCCGGCGGAGTCATCGCGGTATCGGATCCGTTGTTGTCGAGCGGTTGATCCGACAGAATCCGGTGACTGCGGGCCGTCATCTCGAATTTGGTACCACCCAAACAGCGAACCTTGACGTTCATCTGTATACTCCTCCAGCTGACATCGAGCATTCGTCCAGCCACTGGAGAAACAGCGGTTTGTCCTTACGTCTCATTCACTTGCATTATTTGAGGCAAGACTGTTGCGGGAGCTTCCGCACCCAATCGTGGACCTTGCCCCGCTGGAAACAATTCGAAACTAAGGCTGCTTTGAGGACACCCGATTTATGGACTCCGCGTTAGCTGTACATCGACTGCACTTTGCTTTCACGGTCACCTATCACTACATCTTCCCTCAATTGACGATGGGGCTCGCGCTGCTCATCGTGATCCTGAAGACCATCGCGCTGCGCACCGGCGACGAACGCTACAACGATGCGGCCCGCTTCTGGGCCAAGATCTTCGCTATCAATTTCGCGATGGGCGTGGTGACCGGCATCCCAATGGAGTTCCAGTTCGGCACCAATTGGGCGCGCTTCTCCAAAGCCGTCGGCGGCGTTTTGGGACAAACACTCGCGATGGAGGGCGTGTTTTCGTTCTTCCTGGAGTCGACCTTCCTCGGACTCTTCGTTTATGGAGAGAAGCGCCTGTCTCCGCGAATGCACTGGCTATCGGCCTTTCTGGTGTTCGCTGGTTCCTGGATGTCGGGCTTCTTTATTATCGCCACCGACGCTTGGATGCAGCATCCCACGGGATATAAGCTCGGCTCCGACGGTACGGTCCAGTTGGACAGCTTCTGGGGGCTCCTGCTGAATCCCTGGACTTTCTGGCAATATCTGCACAACATGACCGGAGCCGTGGTAACAGCCAGCATTGTAATGTCGTCCATCGGCGCTTACTATCTGTTGAGCGGCAAGTTCAACGAGTATGCGCGGATCTTCGTAAGAACCGGCGTGATCGCGGGAACGCTGGCGTGTCTGATCATGCTCTTCCCGACCGGCGATCAACAAGGCGCGATGGTCACCCGACATCAACCAGTAACGCTCTCGGCGATGGAGGGACTGTTTGACAGCACCGAAGGCGCTCCGATCGCTCTGGTGGGCCAGCCAGACACCGACAAGATGACGCTCGACAATCCGATCCTGGTTCCAAAGATGCTCAGCTTCCTCACGTATCGCCGCTGGGGCGCCGAGGTAAAAGGGCTCAAGGATTTTCCGCGCGATCAGTGGCCGGACAATATCCCGCTGCTGTATTACAGCTATCACATCATGGTTGGACTCGGGACCATGCTGATCCTGCTGATGCTGTTGTGCTCGTACTCGCTGTGGAGGTCGACGCTTTACGACGCCCGCGGATTGCTGTGGGCGCTGATGCTGGCGCTTCCCTTTCCCTATATCGCGACAACGGCGGGATGGATGACGGCTGAGCTTGGCCGGCAGCCGTGGCTGATTTACGGATTGATGCGCACGGCCGACGGGGACTCCTCGCGCGTGTCGGCCGCGAACGGGCTGTTCACGCTCATCGGATTCATGGGGTTGTATCTGCTGTTCGGAATTCTGTTCCTGTTCCTGGTGCATCGGGAAATCGAGCATGGGCCGCATACCGAAGTCGTACCCGTGCAAGGAGTCGCCCAATGATCCAAGTGACATGGTTCTGCCTGGTTGCCATCATGATCGCGGTCTACGTCGTGCTGGATGGGTTCGACCTGGGCGCCGGCATTGTTCATCTGTTTGTGGCCAAGACCGACCCGGAGCGCCGCCAGGTGCTGCGTTCGATCGGCCCGGTGTGGGACGGCAACGAGGTTTGGCTGCTGGCGGGCGGGGGCACATTATATTTCGCCTTCCCCGCCCTGTACGCTTCCGCCTTCAGCGGATTTTACCTCGCGCTAATGATGGTGCTATGGCTGCTGATACTGCGCGGCATCGCTATCGAGCTGCGCAGCCATATCGAAAGTCCGATGTGGCAATCGTTCTGGGATCTGCTGTTCGGCGGGTCGAGCGCTCTGCTGGCGATCCTGTTCGGCGCAGCCCTGGGAAACGTCGTACGCGGAGTTCCACTCGACCATGACGGCTTTTTCTTCCTGCCGTTGTGGACCAACCTCATGCCCGGCAAGGACGCGGGCATCGTCGACTGGTATACGCTGCTGACCGGTTGCGCCGCATTCGCGGCTTTGGCAGCCCACGGATGCTATTGGGTGATTTACAAAACGATCGGGGACCTTCAAACGCGCGCGCGGCGTTTCGGCAGCCAGGTGTGGTGGGTTGTTGCCGCGTTAACCGCTGGCATCACCCTTTCGAGTTTTCAAATCCAATCGAACTTGAATATGCAGTACCAGGTTCATCCTTGGGGCTACATCTTTCCGATCCTGGCGGCTGCGGGATTGATCGGTATGCGGATCCTAAGCTTGCGCGGCAAGGATTTGGCCGCGTTCCTGGCTTCATCGCTGTACTTGATCGGCATGCTGACCAGTGCGGCCTTCGGAGTATTTCCCTACGTTCTGCCGTCGAATGTGGATCCCGCGGCCGGACTCACCGTTACCAACGCAGCAGCAGCCGAATACGGCTTGTATATCGGCCTGGCATGGTGGATCCCTGGAATGATCCTCGCCGCGTTGTATTCGTTTTTTGTGTACCGGCACTTCTCCGGCAAGGTCGTAGATTAGTACCCGCCGGGAACCGCGCTAATTTTCCGGCGTGGTAACCAGCAGCCGAATGTCGACGGTTTCGGTCGTGGCATTTCCTTTACTGTCGGTGACAGTGACAGTGAAGAAGTAATCGCCGTACGTTTGGGCGAGTTGGACGGTTGGATGCGAGGTATTCGCGCCAAGCACCGCTGCGCTGAGAGTACCGGATGTCGTGCTGAAGGTCAGCGGATTGTTGCCACTGGGGCTGTTCGACGAACTCAGGTCCAGCGTGAGTTGACGGACCAGCGTATCGCACACGGTAATGGTTCCCATGACGGTGCAGCCTGGACCGCTCACGACGACGGTCGGCGGGGTTCCTCCACCGCTCGATGGATTAACTGGCACGGTGAGATTCTTGGCGACCTGAGCGCCGGCGCTGTTGATCGCGACGCAAACATAGGTCGTCGTGGTGGTGGGATTGACGGTCAGGTTGCCGTTTGCGTCCACTGTGCCGACGCCCGATATCACGACTCGCGTTGCCCCCGTTGCGAGGCAAGTAAGTATGACAGCGCTGCCCGGCGACGTGCTGACCGGCGGATTTGCGGTAAACGAAGTAATGACCGGCGGCGCCGGCGGTGGCGGCGGGCTGGTGACATTGATGGTCACGTTGGCCGATACGGTGCCGAAGTTGTTGGTTGCGGTCAGCGTATACGTGGTCGTCGCGGCCGGGGAGACGCTCTGCGCGCCAACCAAACCGACGTTGCCGGGAGCCGGTGCGATACTCACTTTGGTCGCGTTCTCGACTTGCCAGACCAATGTCGATGAAGCGCCTTTCGTGACACTGAGCGGGCTGGCCGAGAATCGATCGATTCGAGGTGCGGCGCCGGGCGTTACCTGTACCGCGACTGCGCAAGTTGCGGTGCCGACTGTGTTTGTCGCGGTGATCGTGTAGTTGGTGGTGACCGAAGGCGTCACCACGACGTTGCCATTCGTCCCGACGCTGCCGACGCCCGGCGTGATCGTGACGCTGGTTGCGTTGAGCGTGTTGTAGTAGAGACGCGCAGACTCGCCCTGCGATATCGTCATCGGTACGGCCGTGCATTCGAGAATCTGCGGCTTGGGCTGCGAGACAACTACGGTCACGGGTGCGGTGTCAGTTCCAGACGAGTTCTTGGCGGTCAATGTGTATGTCGTAGTCGATGTCGGCGTTACTTGGATGCTTCCGCTTCTCGCATTGACCGTACCAATGGCCGGCGAGATTGTCGCTGACGTGGCATTTTCGATGTTCCACGACAGCGTAGTAGCCTGTCCGGACTGAATGGTCGACGGATCGGCGATAAAGAACAGAATTTGCGTCTTCCTCTGCCGTTGCGTCACGACACGAACGCGTGCTGAAGCGGTCAGGTTATCCGTATTGGTGACCGTCAGGCGGAATGAATAGGCCTGGTTTACGCCGGCAACAAACGTAGTGATGGCGGCGGTCGGGGAGTTCAGCGTGACGGCCGGTCCGCTCTCCTGCACCCACTGGTACGTTAACGCCTCACCGTTCGGGTCGTGCGAGTTCGATCCGTTCAGCGTAATCGTTCCTGCGGCAACGCCGATCTGATCCGGTCCGGCATCGGCGATGGGAGGCGAAGCACCCCGGTGCAGGTTACGTGTCAGGACCTCGTAGCGGACCCGCGGAATGTCGGCCGGCACGGGCTCTGACTGCCCCTGATAATCTTTCGGCCGCATGAAATTACCGAACTCGACGCCAAACACGGCGCGGCCGCTGTTGTCGGGACCGAGCAGCGTCTCGTTGAACCCGCCCTCGGCCGTAAATGCGAGGTGTGCGTTCAACGGAAAGACGAACCGCAATGTGCCGCCGGGACGATCCGCATGGCCATAGCTGCGCAGATATCCGAGATTGGCTTCCAGATAATTGTTGCCCCACAATCCGAGTGTGGTGCTGGCGCCGACCTGGTCAACCATGCTGAGGTACTGCTGCGTGAAGATATTCGGCGCGGTCGCCATGACGGCTGTCCCGTCCGGATTGGTGGCGCCTGTAGCGAAAGTCGCGTTGCGCGTATCGAGGATCGCGTTGTTCAGGAATCCTTTCGTGCCAAAAATACCCACGCGTCCGAGCTTGAAGATGTAGTCGAGTGTGATGGCGCCCTGTCCCAAGGTTCCGCCATCCTGCATCCCGGCGAGATTGACGTGCTTGAAGCTGGCGAACAACCCGCCCTGGAAATTCCCGATGCGATCGAGCAATCCGAAATCGAGCTGACCCTCGCGCTGCGTCTTGAAGTACAGATATTCGGCCTGGGCTTGAAAGGCAAAGTGATCGGCGAACGGAGCGAAGTAGCGACCCTTGCCGGAAAACGTGATGTTACCCATGTCGTCAGAGCCGAGATTCACACCGAGCAGAGCAAAACGCGATTCGCGATGAGAAGGCGGGGCTGGAAGCGTCGGCGCGCTTTGTTGTGTGGCAGGAGGAAGTTGCGCGGGTGCAGGCGCCGGTGTTGGAGGCGCAGTAATCTTGCCTTCCAGCGCGGCCTGACGATTCTTCAAGTCGCCTACTTCCTTGCGCAAGTTCGCGTTCTCATCCAGCAGCTGCTGGAGCATACGGGCGATGTCGTCCAGTTTGTCCAAACGCTTCAGGACGTCACTGCAACAGTCGGCCGGCGAACGCTGTTCCATGGCATGAATCGCTTCACCGGTTCCGCCTGCGCTCACTGTCTTGCCGTTCTCGTCGGTGACGGTGAGAACGACGCGGCGATTCATCCAACGGGCGACATCGGTACGGCTGTAGCCGCTTTTGTATCCAGGGACCTTTGGTTCCGCTTTGCCGCGAGTGGATACGGAGATCTGATTGGCGGCGGCGCCATATTTGACCAGGAAATCCTTGACCGTGTTGGCGCGCTCGAGCCCGAGTTTGTCGTTGTACTTGCTGGTCCCGATATTATCCGTGTTGCCTTCCACTTTCACGCGATACGCGGGATGGAGTTTGAGCAATTCGGCGAGGCGCAGCAGGCTGGGGTAGCCGTCGGAGAGCACGGAGGAGTTGTATTCGAAATTGATCTCCTCCCAATCGTCCTTCGATGCGGTGGTGTTCAGACCTTGCGAAAAACTTTGTGCTGCGAACACACCGCTAAGTGCCGCTACGAGCGTCAGCTTGCGGAACATCAACTTCTCCCTCGGCAATTTGCGCGACTATCTCTTATTCGTTTTGCTTCGGCCGGCATTCAGACACACCGGCGCGACCGGCTAACGGATAGACACGCAGATCGCCGTTACCGTGACATGCGGGGCCAAAAAAATTTTACTTGGGTACTAGGACTGCGACTTACTTCACGCCTTGCACTAAGTCGAGTTCGTCAAGCTGTTGAAGGAATGAGTATGCGTAGGTCTTGCCATCCGAGGTCATGCTAATGGTGTTAACACCGAAATCGATTCCGGCTCGATCGGAGGGCGCGATCTTGAGCATGAGTTCCTGCTTGCCGGTTGTGAGATCCGTACGGAAAATGCGCGTCGGATATTCCATGCGCGTATAAAGATAGAGAAAGTGCCGCGCCGTGTTCCAGCCGGCAATACGGAGCTGGCCGCCGCCCTTTAGCGAGATGGGCGCGCCCCCGTGCACCGGATAGAGAACAACGGTTCCGCCTTGTATAGCGGAAAAATACTGGGCGTCGAGTACCAACCCGCGCCCGGTAACGGGAAGCCCCTCGGGTGTAACCGGTCGAGGCTTTCCGCCTTCCGCACTCATCGTATAGAACCGGCTGCCATGAGAAGGTTCGTTTGCGTTGAGCCAAACCTCTTTGTTACCCGGCAGGAAACCACAGGCTGCGATGGTGTAACCGGGAACCGGGATACGGCGCACGGTCCCGGCGCCAATCGGATAAATGAGGACGACCTCCGATTCCACGTCGTTGGTGACCACCCACTGCGCGTCCGAGGACAGGGACGAAGGATTCCCAGGCCCAAGCAGGATGGCAGGAGCGCCGTCAGTTGGTCGCATGTACACCTGAGAGGGTCCGGCGGCTCCTTCACCGGACTCGGTGAAGACCACGAACTTGCCATCCGGAGACAGGGCGTCCAACAGCGACCAGTCGAGCCAGGATAATTCGCGCTCGTGCGCTTCGCCGTCTTTAACGAACATCAACTTTGTCCGGGAGTCTGAGTTGAGAAATAATACGCGGCCATCGCGGGAGATGTCCTGCAGGATTACCGCGCCCGGCGCGGCAAAAACGACGCGCTCCTTGCCGCCGACAGTCGCGGCGCGGATGTCATAACGGGCGCCGACTATCGAGGCCGTGTACCAGACTTCCGAGCCGTCCGGTCTCCAAGCCAGGCCCTGACCGGCAAGGAACTCCTTGCTGATGGTGGTCTTCCTGCCGTCGCGGTCAACCACCGCAGCCGTTCCGCGATTGTCACTGCTCAAAGGGTGGTCCAGGAACGCGACCAGCTTGCCATCGGGAGAAACTCGAGGCTCGGAGATGTAGCCGGCGGTGGTGTAGAGAACTCTTCCTGCCGGGTACTCGAGCTGCGCGCCTTTGTCCGTCTCGCGGACGAGAGCCATTTCCTTGCCGTCGCGCGACCAATCGACGAACGAAATATTATCTTCCATGGGGCGTGGTGCGCCGCCCGAGAGAGGAGCACGAGCCAGCATCCCGATCGGCGCGAAAGGAGATATGCCGATGTGGTTGGCTTGCGATATGGCAAGTTCCCCTGATGGGGAAACAGCGCGAAGGGTGGAACCAGTGAAGCCGAGGGCGCGCGATCCGGCGCTGTCAAACCGGGCGCTAAAGATTTCAGTTGGCTCATCCTCCCACTGGGCGCTATATACGACGCCCTGGCCGTCGGGTGTGAATCGCGCCGCATGCACCCTGCCGCGCCGGAAAGTCATGCGATGAAACGTTCGCGTGGGCGCGGGACGAAATTCGCGGTAGATCAGGACGCCGCAAGCAATCAGTGCCGCAATGAGAGCGTAGGCGGTCCACCCGAATGCACGCTTGGCGGCAATTTGCTTCGGAGCGGCATCCAGCAATGTGATCGCTTCCAGCGCGAAGCCGATGTCTCCGGCGGATTGAAAGCGATGCAGCGGATCTTTTTCCAGACAATGCGCGACAACGCGTTGTAGCCCCGGCGGCAGGATGGACGAAAGATCCGGGTCGTCCTTGAGAATCGCGCCGGTTAGATCAGCGCCGGTTTCGCCGCGAAACGCGCGCGTGCCGGTCAACATTTCATACAGCACGCAGCCGAAGCTGAAAATATCCGAGCGATGATCCACCACTTGGCCGCGAGCCTGTTCCGGCGACATGTACGCCGCCGTGCCCATTACGACACCGGTTTGCGTCGAGGTTACGGACGCGGACTTGTCGTTCGGCGAGGATGCACCGGCCTGGCGGGCCAAACCGAAATCCAGGATTTTGATGCGGCCATCGCGCGTGACGTACAGATTGTCGGGCTTGATATCGCGATGCGTGATTCCTTTGGCGTGCGCGGCGGCCAGTCCGGCGGTGATTTGCCGCGCATAATCGATCGCGCGCGCGGGGCTCAGCTTACCGCGCTTCAATCGAGCCGCGAGCGATTCGCCGTCGAGCAACTCGGAAACCAGGTAGGGCGACTTGCCGAAGGTTCCGATATCGAAGACGGTCAGAATGTTGGGATGATTCAGCGCGCCGGCTGACTGTGCTTCAATCTGAAAGCGGCGGAGCCGGTCCGGATCGTCGGCAAAGGATTCGGGCAAGACCTTGATCGCAACATCGCGATTCAGCCGCGTGTCCCGGGCTTTGTACACCTCGCCCATTCCGCCCGCGCCGATCGCATCGACGATTTCGTATGGACCTACACGCGTTCCGGCGGCGAGTGTCATTTCAAGCCCTCCACTAAGTGCAGCTCATTGAGGACTTGACTAGGGCTGTAAGCATACGTTTTGGAGTCCGGCGTAATTTCGATGCCCAAGCTGGGCGCAACGCCGGCGCGATCGGACGGCAGAATCTCGCGGACGAGCTCCCTTTTCCCAGTTCGATAATCGACGCGATAAATTTTCGCGGGCAGTTCGCCGGCGTGATAAAGGAAGAGCGCGCTGCTGTCGCTGGACCACCCGGCCAGCCGGTCGCCCACCACGGCTCCGGGAATGTCGCGCGGCGCGCCACCGTCAAGCGGATACAAATGCAGAAGGCCGTCCGAGGCCAGCAGCGCGGGCAGCCATTTTTCATCGGGCGAAGGTCCGCAGGATGACAACCCGTTGACACCCTCCGGAGAAATCGGCCGCGGCTTTCCGCCATCCAACGCCATCCGATAGATTCTCTGACCGTGCTGGCTCTCGCTGGCAAACATGACCATCTCACGGTTATTGGAGACCAGGAAACCGAAGTCGACTTGGAAGCCTTTCATCGGAATGCGCTTGCTTTGGCCAGTTCCGGTCGGATAGATGATGATCTCGGTGCCGTCGGGCGAAATCGTGACGATGGATTTGTTGTCCGGTGCGATAGTTGGATAATAGCCGGCGCCGAGTTTGACGGGCGCTGAGGCATCGACGTCACGCATGTAGGAATCTACCGATCCCGCCGCACCCTCGCCGGACTCGTCGTAGGTGATGCGCTTGCCATCTCGAGAAATCGATCGGACCAACGACCAGTCCAGGCCGGAGAGTTCGCGCTCTCGCGCATCGTTAGGACCGCGATAGAAGATCCGGCTGCGGAATTCCATTGCGCCCGACAACAGCACTCGTCCATCGCGAGTAATGTCCTGGACGACGAGCGAAGCGATCTGTTTCGAGATGAGACGATCGCGGCCATCCAGGTTCACCGCACGCAGTTCGGAATGCGAACCGCCTTTTGTACCGCTAAACCAGATCTCGCCGGTAACCGGATTCCAAGCCAATCCCTGCGCATTGCCCGTATACCAATCGGTCAATCGCCGGGACTTACCCGTGCGGTCCACAACATCGATGTAGCCGTCTGATCCCGAGGTAGGATGCTCAATGAAAGCAAGGTAGCGACCATCCGGAGAGAAGCGTAGATCGCTCAAGTAGCCTGGCGATCCGCGCAGCAGCAGGAGCTTGCCGG
>Ga0335080_10008935_pt1 | contig 10463 bp, 8 predicted proteins | sample Lox_Sample_34_FD_206720 | JGI IMG/M metagenome (GOLD analysis project Ga0335080, IMG submission 206720) | Soil microbial communities from Loxahatchee National Wildlife Refuge, Florida, United States - Lox_Sample_3.4 | ecosystem: Environmental > Terrestrial > Soil > Wetlands | place: USA: Florida... | reverse complement strand
ACTATTCGCGCCTGTCGAAAATTGCGTCACTGTACCGAACCGTGGATCCGTCGGTTGCGCATAGGTAAACGGCACAAAGCACCCCTCGCATACCGTTTGATAGCCATTCACTTGTGTGAGATAAGGCTGGTTGACCGCGCGGGTGCCAACGTATTGCGCGTGGATGCTCGCCGTCGATCCAAACTGATGTTCCAGGCCAAAACTCCACTCCATGAAATAGGGCGCGTGGAGTTTTCCATCGGGGACCGCCGTGATTGCGACGGAAGGAAGGCAGGTTGCAGGGTTTGACTGAGTAGATGCGCAGGAAAGCTTGCCCTGCGCAAATCCGGAACTGAACGATTGATTCGCGGCCACGGTCGCGTCTATCGCACTGCCGGGTACTCCGGGCGCAATGGTTGCCCCACCAACGGTTCCAAGGAGCCCACCCTGGAAAGTTTGAACGTAGGGCGGATTGACGCCAACTACATCGGCGATGGCCCCAGGCAATAGGTCACTGAAGATCCCGAAGCCGGTACGCAGCACGGAGTTCGGTTCAAATTGCCATGCGATGGCTGTTCTGGGTTGCAGGATCGCGAGCGGCGTCGACGAAAATACATGGCCAAGATTGGTCTGAATGCTCGCGCTCAGCGGCTCATTCACATCGTGCGGGATGGAGTCGAAAGATCCACTCAAACGCGCAATGTGCTGATGCGGATTCAACGGATTGGAATTCAACGTGTCCCGTATACCGAACGTCCATGTCAGCGTCTGCGTCACCTTCCAAGTGTCCTGCGCATAGAAATCGAGATTGAGAAAGTTGAAGGGTTCGTTCGCTGAGGTGGGAAAAGTCTTTGCCGCCGTAGAGGCGACTCCATAAATGTATTGCGGCAGCGTGGTGTAAGTCGCCGTCGGGACCGAACCCTCGCCAAAGTCATAGTCGTTCAGGCGAAATATCCGGGTATTGGTTCCAAAACGAAGTTCGTGCGCGCCATGGCTCCACGCGAGATTGTCGTTGATGAAGAACCGGGACGCTCGTCTCCCCTGGACCCAGGTGTTGTCCAGGCCCCCGACCTTCGTGAAAGGAGCATTCGCACCGCTGCCTTCGAGCACAATGGGGAATGCGGCGAGTGTTTTCTGAAAATCACTCGGACCAAATAGGCTTCCATACCAGGAAAAAGCCGGGTTGAAATAGTTCACTACATTTTGCGAAAACACGTGGGTATATCCTGCTGCAAACGAATACAGAGGTTGCGGGGACAGCGCGTTGAACAAGGGGTTGATGGGATCGGTGTAGGCGGCCTGGAGTCCGTTGTCCGCCTGAAAGCGGAACCACGTCGTGTTTTTCTGATTGATGTTGTAATCCATTCGAACAGTCTGGACCTGTTCATGATCGGCGCTTGAATGCGAAATGCTCTGACGGTTCGCACAACCGTTCCCATCATTCGCAAAAGCGGGCACGCCTCCTCCGGCATCGAATGGACATCCAAGTACCGTCAGAGGCGTCCCATTCGTATTTCCGTAAAGTGAAAACATTTTCTGATAGAACGGCACCGACTGGGGAGATGGCTGATAGACGGATCCCGTGACCGAATCGGTTCCACCCAAAGGGAGTCGTTGCAAAACGTAACTTTCGAACGCGGGAGTCGGAACGGTGGTGGCCGTGACGATGGGTAGCGCGATTCGCACCCACTCGCTATCGAAGAAGAAAAACAACTTGTCGCGGACAATCGGGCCGCCCACACTGCCACCAAAGTGGTTCACCGTGGAGCGCGGTTTGTGGTTTCCGGGGGTCGCATTCGTGAAATAGTTGGCGGCGTTTAACCTTGAGCCATTCCACAACTCATACAAATTCCCATGAAACTCGTTTGAACCGGACTTTGTAACGTAGTTGACTTGGGATGCTCCATAGCGCCCCTGGTCGACAGCGTAGGAAAGAGTGTTGACGGTCACCTCTGCGATCGAATTCAGCCCGAGAACCAGGTTTGTCGACAGTCCACTGTTCAGATTCGTCAGCGGATCATTCGTTTCCAGGCCATCGACGATATAACCATTCGAGAGGGCCGGCAGCCCATTGAATTCAACGTTGCCATACCCATTTGTACCGCCGACGAAATCATTGCCGCTGCCTGCAGTGTTGACGAGTGCGCCGGCGGCAAACTGAAGTGGGTAGGTTAGATCGCCGCCCGGATTGGGCAGGTTCTCCAGTGCAGATGCATTCAGATTCGTCGATGTGTTTGCGTTCTCGGAATTGATGAGGGGAGGCTCGCCGCTTACTTCGACCGACTGCTGGGATTTGGCAACCTTAAGTGTGAAATTGACGGTCTGCTTCTGTCCTAAACCCGAAATGACATTCTCATTCTGTTGTGGATCGAATCCTTCTGCCTCTGCTTTGACCGAATAGGCACCCGGTTTCAGCTGCGGAAAATTGAAGCGCCCCTGCTCATCGGCCGTGGCACGCCGCTGTAGGCCAGTTTCGTGATTGCTGATTATGATAAGAGCGCCGGGAATCGCGGCACCTGTTGCATCGGTCACTTGGCCGACGATGGCGCTGGTGGTTTCTCCCTGAGAAAAGACCGCAGCAGGCGCAAAAAGAAGGAAACAGGCCATAGAGACCATAATTGGGAGCGAACTGCGCAACATGGTCAGAATCCACTCATAACCGAGAAAGGTTAAGCATAGTTAATATTGTGTATTAAGGCAAGTGAATATCAACGACCAAGGCTCTTCACGCAGCCAACTTCCGGAAAGTCGCGAGCCCGGGGAAGTGATGGTTACGGGGCCAGAAACGGCATTCGAGGAGATGCCTGATGATGTCCCCGAACGGGACTTCCATGATAGGTCCTTGTCAAGAGAAAAAAGCTCTCCTGACGCGCTCTGGAGGAGCGCGTGAAAAGTTTTTTCGAGTTCTTCTGCCCGCGGTTTTTGCCTCTCGGCGATTGTTCCTGCTCGATGCAGAACCAGACATCCATTTGCTGTCTCAGCCACCAAGGCCTCCACAGAAGATTGAGTTAGTGATCTCCTGCCAGTCTCGAAACATCTGGAGAGAGCATTGGGAGCTTGCGCTCCCTCGCCCAGTCCCGTTCACGCGAGACCTGGCAGGCCGCGTGCCGAAGAAACTCGATTGTTTTGGCCGCTGCCGTTTTACGCTACGGCGCGGTCCTCCTTCTCCACGACAAGAAAACCCTCCTGGCGGCGATCGATGGCCATCAAATACGCCACCAGCTTCCGTGCCACCGCCAGGGTTGCGCGATTGGCATTTCCTTTCTGCTTGGCCTGGTCATACAGTTGCGCCAGTGCCGGACTCAGTCGCGGGGCCATCTTGGCGGCCTCCACCAGCACGGTTTGTAAATGCTTGTTGCGCTGCTTGGAAATCGGAGTCCGCTTGCGGATGCCTGCAGAACTCTTCTCGTCGCCACACAGCCCACAATAACTGATGGCCTTTTTGATCGAGGAAAAACGCTTTACGTCACCTACTTCGAGCGCCCAGGTTAACGCCATCAGGCGGGCCAGGAGCAAATTGCCGACATTCACGCAAGCGATCAGAAGCAGGAGCGTGACACCGGCAGCCAGCAGTGAGAGCAGTTTCCAACTGCTGCCGATCAACTCCGAATCCATGGGCACGACCACGGCATCGAGTTTTTGGAGATCCGGATGATTCATGGCGATGCGTGCGGAGGCTACGTCAAGTTCCCTTTGCGCTGCTCCCATGTGATGTGCGGCTTGAGGCGCGCGACTACGAACATGCCCCAAGTGTCGCGAGCCTGCTTTTCTTTCTCGTTGGCCCAATGCGCGGTCCATAGGTCGGGGTAGCTCCAAGCTGTCGGATAAAAACCCGCAGGCATAATACCGACGATTTCGTAAGTTTCGCGGTCGAGCGAAATGCGCTTGCCGATGATGGCAGCGTCTCCGCCGAAGCGTTCGACCCACACGCGGTAACTCAGAATGGCGGTGTGGGGAGCATTAGGTGCATAGTCCGCGGCTTGGAAGGTGCGGCCCAGTTGGGCGGGAACGCCGAGCGTCTCGAAAAAGTTGTCGACCACATCCTGCCCCTCGAGTAACTCCGCCTCCTTGCCACCGCCAACGAGCATGGCTCGCCAACGATACGCGCTGATGCGGTCAAAGCTCTGGCTTTGCGCGCGCCACTCGTAAAACATTCCAGGACTCACAGTGCTGAAGTAAGGCTGGTCTCCGCGGTGATAACGCTCGACCCGGTCGCTCTGCCAAAGGTGAACGAGATTTTCCGGCTGCCGAAATGGCAGAGGGTTTAGGATGGCTGCCTTCACCACGCTGAAAATGGAACTAGTGGCGCCTATGCCCAGAGCGAGGTAAGCACGGCCACGGCGGTGAACCCGGGAGATCTGTGCAACAAGCGCAGTCCAGTATCGGAGGTCCGAAAGAAGATTGGTCATTGATAGCCACCTCAAGGGGTCGCGTGTGTCTTCGCTGTCCCCGCCATATTCCTAACGTTCTCCGTGCCAGGTCGTTTCATCACAAAAGCAAAGACTCCATAGAGCTAGACTCTGGATTCCGAAATGGGTGCAAGGTGTGGCAGCGGAACTCTTTGGGGAGCTGCACGAGTTCGCCAGCGTCCTTGCAACGGGAGGCCCAGTCGACCAGAGCCTGATATTGCTGGAACTCGGAGATTTGGCCGAGCCAGAGAGTGCCGGTTTCGTTGGAGATGGTGACGACGTTGGGAACATCGCAGGGCCCGAGGCAGCCGCTGATGCTTAGTTGGACGCGTTTCAGAAGTCCTCGGGCGCGCCATTCTTTCTTAAGCCATTCCACGGGTACGGGGGGGCGGCCATTTTCGGTGTTGCCACAGCAGCAGCCTTGGCACACGGTGAGATGGCCGATGACAATACGCTTGGTCGTGAGTGAGAAATTGTCCATGGGCTCTAATTGGCTAAGGGATGAGCGAGTCTAGTCTGCGTCAGCGGAACTGACGCTTTGCCCCCGGTGTCCTGCAGAGGCAGATTGCGAAAGAATGCCGCGCAGGAACTGGTTAGCGGAGCGCACCGATGGCAGCAGTGTGGCGGAGTTGAGGATGAAGGCCAGTTCCGAGGTGACGTGAATGAAGGCGGCGAGCAAAGGGTTAAGGAAGCCGAAGGCGGCGAGGCCGACGCCGATGCTGTCGACGACAAGCGTGCCGACGAAGTTTTGCAGGATGGTGCGGCGGCAGCGACGGGCGGTGTGGAGGGTGTCGACGAGCTTGGAGAGGTCACTGCCGATGAGGACGACGTCGGCGCTCTCGCGGGCAACATCGGTGCCAGAACCCATGGCCACGCCGACGGAGGCCTGCATCAACGCGGGTGCATCGTTGACACCATCGCCAACCATCGCGACTTTGTGGCCTTTTTCGGCTAGTTGCTTTACGTACTGCAATTTGTCTTCAGGCAGAAGTTCGGACGCTATTTCGTCGACAGCTAATTTCTTGCCGACATCTTCCGCCGATGCTTTGGCATCGCCGGTGAGGAGGACGGTGCGAAGACCCATTGATTTTAGAGATTGGATAGCGGACTTGGCCTCGGGACGGATGGTATCTGCAATATGGAGTGTCCCCAAGAAACGGCCGGCGCGAGCAACGAAAATCCCGGAAGCGACCGACGCATTCGTGCCTTGCGTGAGTGGGACTCCGCGCTCGATCAGGAAGTGCTGATTTCCGACGATGATTTCGTCGTTGCCGGCGGTGGTGGCGACGATGCCTTTTCCGGGGGTGTAATGAAATTGGGCGGGATCTTCAAGAACAAGGTGTAGCTGAGCCGCTCGGCGAAGGATGGCTTTGGCAATGGGATGTTCGGAGCGCGACTCGGCGATGGCGGCAGTTTGCAGCAGAAGCTCGGAGGAGCTGTCGCTAGCCACGCAGGTATCTAGGACTTCGGGAGTGCCGAAGGTGAGCGTACCGGTTTTGTCGAGAAGGACGGTGTCGACTTCACCTAGTTTTTCGAGATAGAGACCGCCTTTGATGATCGATCCTTGTTGCGCAGCCCGGCCGATGGAGCCGAGTATCGCCAGTGGCGTGCCTGCGGCGACGCCACAAGCGCCCGCAACGATGACCACAGAAATGGTGGAACGAATGTTGTGCGAGATCAGAAATGTCAAGACGGCCGCACCGAGCGCAAAGTAGACCAGGTAGCCCGCTAGGCGGTCGGCGATGCCTTGAATCGGCGCGCGAGACTTTTCCGCAGTTTCTACCGCTTCAATGATTTTGCCGAAGGTGGTTTCTCGGCCGAGGCGTTCGATACGCAGCTCAAGTGCGCCGGATTGGTTGATGGTACCGGCGTAGACCGAAGCGCCGGCCTGCTTTTCCACAGGCATGGATTCGCCGGTGATGGGTGCCTGGTCCACGAAGGAATGGCCTCCCACCACTTGGCCGTCAACGGGGATGCGGCCGCCAGGCTTCACGAGCACAACGTCTTGCGTCGAGACTTCGGCGATGTCGACGTCGGTCCACGCGCCGTTGCGGCGAACGGTTGCAGTATTTGGAAGAAGATCGACCAGCCGCTGAATGGCTTTACGGCCGCGACCGACGGTAAGGCCTTCTAGAATCTCCGCGACCAACACAAAAAGCGTAATGACCAGAGCGGTGAAAATTTCGCGAATGGCCAGCGCCGCGACAATGGCAATGGCCATGGACAGCTCCATTGTCATTCGGCGCTGGACGATATTCTCGTATGCTTCGTGAAAGATGGGAAAGCCGCCGACCAGCGTGCACACCACGCCGAGCGTGGTGATGTAGGGATTGGTTGTGCCGCCGAGGAACCAGATGGCACCCGCGGCTGCGGCTACAAAGATGACGCGGTTGATTTCACGCCAGTTTAGCGGGTGGTCGTGCTCGTGGTCGTCATCGTGATCGGTGTGGGGCGAGTTGTGGACGTGACTTGATGCTGCAAGCTTGACGGCTTCGGGTGGTTGCGCATTGGCGTGGTTCATAGATGTCCTTTACTGAGCCAACTCGGGAAGTGGTGCAGCTATTTCAAATAGGCGCGAACGACGTCGATCAATTCCTCGGCTGCTTTCGCTTGTGGCGAGTTCTGCCGGTCATTGGGTGACAGGACGTGGAACCTGACGTGACCTTCCATCACTTCGGCCATCAAACCATTTAGCGCTCCTCGGCAAGCGGCCATCAGCTGCAGTACGCTAAAGCATTCCTGCTCGGTATCGATAGCTCTCTCTATGGCTTCCACCTGACCGCGAATTCGCCGAACTCGGCTCAGAAGCTTTTTCTTGTCCTTCGTCGTGTGGGCCATCCCGTCTCCTCCAAGGAACGACTATAGCATACTACAGTACAGTATATTAATTTCGACCACGTTAATTTTGATTGGCGTCTCTTCGCGACTCTGTCAGACCGGAGTCAGGGGAGGCCCGAAGAAGTCGTTGGCTGAACGGTCGACAATCCGGAATCTAGCCATAAACGGAGTGGGAGGCTGGCTCGATTGGTACCGACAAGTCCGCCTAGTGTTTACCGATATAGTGAGGTGGCTATTGCGATTGCTGCTTCCAGCATGAGTCGCGCACTCGGAAACTGATCCGGGCCAGATGTCCGGTTCGGGAAGTGTGGTAACCGTCAGCGATCCTCATGCTCCTATCGCTGTTTGCGGCGCGTCGGCAGTGATCGAGATTGAGAGCGGAGAACAGTTTCCTTGGGATTGTGTGCGACCCAACGGAAGCCGCCAGTAATTGAATGAAAAAAAGGCCGGAATCCTGGATTCCGGCCTTGTGGATCACGAAATGGTTGCGGGGGTCAGATTTGAACTGACGACCTTCGGGTTATGCGATCTGACTCAGCTTTTGCTGAGAGTCGGACTGTACCTTCATCCCGCGGAACGGGATGCTCGCCATCCAGTCTCTACGCCTTCCTCGTTCTTCCGAGGCTTGGTTCGGTATTGCAGCGCACATTGACTTGGCGTTTGAAATTGCTACAATGCGATCAGGCGAAGGAGTTCGCCCTCTAACCGCTGTCCTTTAAGCCGGGACAGATGATGACTCCTGACAAGGAATCTTGTCGCGGAGTCATGTCCCCGGCAAGAATCCCCAGAACGAAAACAGGAGCAAGAACTGACATGCAAAATGTCTGGGCACTAGCTTCCATCTGGGTCGGATTGGCGCTTATCGCCACGCTTTTAGCGATCTGGTTCAAAATATCAACCGCTTTGTCAGAAATCGTGGTTGGAACCGTGGCGCAGTTAATTATCGGGGCCATTGTCGGTCCCATGGGCCTGGCCGCAAAGACGGAGTGGATCACTTTTCTGGCGGGTACAGGCGCGATCGTCCTCACGTTCCTCGCCGGTGCCGAGCTTGACCCGGTAATCTTCCGAACAAAATGGAAGGAAGCAACAGCCGTTGGGCTCGTGGGCTTCTTCGGACCATTTCTAGGTTGCACCGCAGTCGCACACTACGTCCTGCATTGGACGGTCATGTCGAGTTGGCTTGCAGGTGTGGCGCTGTCCACGACCTCCGTGGCGGTCGTGTATGCCGTAATGCTGGAGCTGGGCCTCAACAAGACGGAATTTGGCAAGGCGATCCTGGCGGCGTGCTTCGTAAATGACCTGGGAACCGTCATCGCCTTGGGCCTCATCTTTTCACCATTCACCATTCGAACCGTGATTTTCGTCATCGTGAGCGCGGTGGTGTTTTTCATCCTGCCTTTTCTGACTCCCCGTTTCTTCAAACACTATGGCGGTCGGGTGTCCGAACTAGAGGCAAAGTACCTTCTCTTTCTCTTGTTCGGGATGGGCGGTTTGGCGGTTTGGTCCGGGAGCGAGGCTGTCCTTCCCGCGTACATCATCGGAATGGTACTCGCCGGAACTGTCGGAAAAGACCACGTGCTGATTCGTCGTCTTCGGACGCTGACCTTTGGGCTCCTCACACCGTTCTACTTCATACGTGCCGGATCGTTTGTGTCTGTTCCTGCGCTACTGGCTGCGCCACTGGTGTTTCTGGCTTTGTTTGGAGCAAAGATGGTGTCGAAGATGGTCGGGCTCTATCCCACGGTCAAATCTTTCAAATATCAACACGAAGAAGGCTTGTATTACACGCTGATGATGTCGACAGGCCTGACCTTCGGAACGATTTCGGCATTGTTTGGCCTGAGCCACGGGGTGATTGACCAAAAGCAGTATTCCTACCTTGTGGCGACTGTAATAGGTAGTGCCGTTGTTCCGACAATGTTCGCAAACGCTTGGTTCTTGCCAAGGCACCTATTACCCAAGGAAGGTCACGATTCAATAGTGAAGGAAGCCACCGCAGTAAGTACGGACTAAGGAGGAATTATGATGGGCCGCAGACACTCCCAGTTCAAGAAAATCCTGATCGGATACGACGGTTCTGCTCAAGCGGATAAGGCGACGGAAAGCGCTCTCGCGCTGGCCCAATCGTTGGACGCGAAAGTGCTCCTTTTTGCTGTCGCGCGTCCACCGGAACCCGCGACGATGGTGGAAGTCGATGCCATGCTCGATGACGCGCGTGAGCATTTTGAAGAACAATTCAAGAAGATCACCCAACGTGCCAAGGATTTGGAGGTTGAGTTTGAAACTGCGATTGCAGTGGGACACCCGGTTGAGCAGATCGTCCACCGCGCGGAAACAGATCATGTCGATTTGATCGTACTTGGCCGGCGTGGCAAATCGCGTTTCGAAAAGATGCTGGTCGGATCTACGGCCGAGAAAGTTCTCCGGTACGCTCACTGTCCGGTGATGGTCGTGCGCTAGGGCGGCAACGGCAGCTGGGAGAAACAAAAGAGCATGGGGACTTCGCGAAATTCTCGGAATGGTGCCCGGCGGAACAGAACAGGACAGTTCTTTCCCGGGATAACGCTGAGAATTGCCATCGTTTCTGACATTCACGGAAATTTCGAAGCGCTTAAGGCGCTCCCGAACCGCTACGACGAATTGTGGGTCCTAGGAGACTTGGTGAACTACGGTCCGCAGCCAGCCGAGGTGATCGAATTCGTACGCAAGCGGGCGACTTTGGTGGTGCGTGGCAACCACGACGACGCGGTGGCGTTTGACCGCGATCCGCAGTGTTCGGCGGCATTCCGGCGAGCCGCGGAAGAGACCCGCAGATACACAGGGTCTGTGTTGAGCGAGAGGCAGAAGGGCTATCTCGCGGACCTTCCCCACTACCGTTGGGTGCGGCGCGGCCGGTGGACATTTTATCTTTGCCATGCCGTGCCTTCGGACCCCTTACACTCCTATTGCGGCGAGGACAGCCGAAAATGGAGGAAGGAGCTGTCCGCAGCAGGAAAGGACTTCCTGTTCGTCGGCCACACACACCTTCAATTTTCTCTCCGCCAAGGAGAGCAGTCAGTTGTAAATCCGGGAAGCATAGGACAACCAAAAACGGGGACGCCGCGCGCGGCATACGCGATCTGGGAGAACGGCTCGGTCAGGCTTCACAACTACGAATACCCGGTACAGAAGGCCGCCGCGCGAGTCCGCTCCATGCCTGTTAGTGCTTCCACCCAAGAATTCCTGGTCAAAGTCTTG
>Ga0335080_10008934_pt1 | contig 10463 bp, 5 predicted proteins | sample Lox_Sample_34_FD_206720 | JGI IMG/M metagenome (GOLD analysis project Ga0335080, IMG submission 206720) | Soil microbial communities from Loxahatchee National Wildlife Refuge, Florida, United States - Lox_Sample_3.4 | ecosystem: Environmental > Terrestrial > Soil > Wetlands | place: USA: Florida... | reverse complement strand
AGCTCACCCCGGAGGAGAAGCTGCTGCGCGCCATCTTCGGCGAGAAGGCCTCGGACGTGAAGGACACCGGGCTGCGCGTACCACCCGGCATGGACGGCACGGTGATCGACGTGCGCGTGTTCACCCGCGACGGCGTGGATAAGGACTCGCGGGCACTGTCGATCGAGAAGGCCGAGATCGAGCGCGTGCGCAAGGACTTTGCCGATCAGCAGCGCATCCTCGAGGACGACCTGTTCCTGCGCGTGCGCGGCATGCTGCTCGGCCAGAGCGCTGCCGGCGGGCCGCGCAAGCTCAAGGCCAGCACCCGCATCACGCCCGAGTACCTCGATGAGGTGCCGCGCGAGGAGTGGTTCGAGATCCGCCTCGAGGACGAGGAGGCGAACTCGCAGCTCGAGCAGGCCTCGGAGCGTCTGAAGCTGCAGCGCAAGGCGTTCGAGAAGCGCCTCGACGACAAGAAGGCCAAGATCACCGCGGGCGACGATCTCGCCCCGGGCGTGCTGAAGATGGTCAAGGTCTACCTGGCCGTGAAGCGCCGCGTGCAGCCGGGCGACAAGATGGCCGGCCGGCACGGCAACAAGGGCGTCATTTCCACCATCGTGCCGGTCGAGGACATGCCGTACCTCGAGGACGGCACCCCGGTGGACGTGGTGCTGAATCCGCTCGGCGTGCCCTCGCGCATGAACGTCGGCCAGGTGCTGGAGACGCATCTCGGCTGGGCTGCCAAAGGCGTCGGCCTGCGGATCGGCCGCATGCTCGAGCAGCAGGCGGCGGTCGCCGAGCTGCGTGCCTTCGTGCGGCAGATCTACAACGAGACCGGCGGTCAGCGCGAGGAGATCGACAGCATGAACGATGTCGATCTCACCCAGCTGGCGCGCAACCTCGCCAACGGCGTGCCCATGGCAACACCGGTGTTCGACGGCGCGAGCGAGGAGGAGATCAAGCGCATGCTCAAGCTCGCCGAACTGCCGCTCAACGGCCAGACCTACCTCTACGACGGGCGCACCGGTGAGCGCTTCGAGCGTCAGGTGACGGTCGGGTACATGTACATGCTGAAGCTGAATCACCTGGTCGATGACAAGATGCACGCGCGCTCGACCGGCCCCTACAGCCTGGTCACCCAGCAGCCGCTCGGTGGCAAGGCCCAGTTCGGCGGCCAGCGCTTCGGCGAGATGGAAGTGTGGGCGCTGGAAGCCTACGGGGCGGCGTACACGCTGCAGGAGATGCTGACCGTCAAGTCGGACGACGTGAACGGCCGCACCAAGATGTACAAGAACATCGTCGACGGCAACCACCAGATGGATGCGGGCATGCCGGAGTCCTTCAACGTTCTGGTGAAGGAGATCCGCTCGCTCGGTATCAACATGGAACTGGAGCAGGATTAAATGAAAGACTTACTGAAGCTCTTCAAGCAGCACGCTCCGGTCGAACACTTTGATTCGATCAAGATCGGGCTGGCGTCGCCGGAGATGATCCGCGCCTGGTCGTACGGCGAAGTGAAGAAGCCCGAGACCATCAACTACCGCACCTTCAAGCCGGAGCGCGATGGCCTGTTCTGCGCCAAGATCTTCGGCCCGGTGAAGGACTACGAGTGCCTGTGCGGCAAGTACAAGCGCCTCAAGCACCGCGGCGTGGTGTGCGAGAAGTGCGGCGTGGAGGTGACGCAGTCCAAAGTCCGCCGCGAGCGCATGGGCCACATCGAGCTCGCGAGTCCGACCGCGCACATCTGGTTCCTCAAGTCCCTGCCGTCACGCATCGGCCTGATGCTCGACATGACGCTGCGCGAGATCGAGCGCGTGCTGTATTTCGAGGCCTTCGTGGTGATCGATCCGGGCATGACACCGATGCAGCGCGGCCAGCTGCTCACCGACGAGATGTACCTCGAGGCGATCGAGGAGCACGGCGACGAGTTCGACGCGCGCATGGGCGCGGAGGCCGTGTTCGAGCTGATGCGCACCATCGACCTGGCTGCCGAGATCACCAAGGTGCGCGAGGAGATGGCGGCCACCTCCTCGGAGACCAAGCTCAAGCGCCTGTCGAAGCGGCTGAAGCTCATCGAATCGTTCGTCGAGTCGGGCAACAAGCCCGAGTGGATGGTGATGACGGTACTGCCGGTGTTGCCGCCGGACCTGCGGCCACTGGTGCCGCTCGATGGCGGGCGCTTCGCCACCTCGGATCTCAATGACCTGTATCGGCGCGTCATCAACCGCAACAACCGCCTGCGCCGGCTGCTGGAGCTGAACGCGCCGGATATCATCGTGCGCAACGAGAAGCGCATGCTGCAGGAGGCGGTCGACGCGTTGCTCGACAACGGCCGCCGCGGGCGCGCCATCACCGGCACCAACAAGCGCCCGCTGAAGTCGCTCGCCGACATGATCAAGGGCAAGCAGGGGCGCTTCCGCCAGAACCTGCTCGGCAAGCGTGTCGACTACTCGGGTCGCTCGGTCATCGTGGTCGGCCCGCAGCTGCGGCTGCACCAGTGCGGCCTGCCGAAGAAGATGGCGCTCGAGCTCTTCAAGCCGTTCATCTTTCAGAAGCTGCAACTGCGCGGCGAGGCCTCCACCATCAAGGCGGCCAAGCGCCTCGTCGAGCGCGAGGGACCCGAGGTGTGGGACATCCTCGAAGAGGTGATCCGCGAGCATCCGGTGCTGCTCAACCGCGCACCGACGCTGCATCGTCTCGGCATCCAGGCGTTCGAGCCGCTGCTGGTCGAGGGCAAGGCGATTCAGCTGCATCCGCTGGTGTGCACGGCCTTCAACGCCGACTTCGACGGCGACCAGATGGCAGTGCACGTACCGCTGTCGCTGGAGGCACAGCTGGAAGCGCGCGCGCTGATGATGTCCTCCAACAACATCCTCTCGCCCGCCAACGGCGACCCGATCATCGTCCCCTCGCAGGACGTGGTGCTCGGTCTTTACTACATGACGCGCGAGCGCATCGGCGCGCGCGGCGAGGCCATGTTCTTCGCCGACGTGGCCGAGGTGCACCGCGCCTACGAGAGCCGCGGCGTCGATCTGCAGGCGCGCTGCCGGGTACGGCTGCGCGAGCACCTGCGGGGCGAGGGCGGCACACTCAGCGAGCAGCTGCGCACCGTCGATACCACGGTGGGCCGGGCGCTGCTGTTCGAGATCCTGCCCAAGGGCCTGTCCTTCGACCTGATCAACCAGGACATGACGAAGAAGGCGATCTCCGCGACCATCAACGCGTGTTACCGCGCGCTCGGGCTCAAGGAGACGGTGGTGTTCGCCGACCAGCTGATGTACACCGGCTTCCACTACGCCACTCGCGCCGGCGTCTCCTTCGGCATCGACGACATCGTCATTCCGGAGCAGAAGACGCGCATCGTGACCTCGGCCGACGACGAGGTGAAGGAGATTCAGGACCAGTACGCCTCGGGCCTGGTCACCAACGGCGAGCGCTACAACAAGGTGGTCGACATCTGGTCGCGGGCCAACGACCAGGTGGCGAAGGCCATGATGGAGAAGCTCGGCTCCGAGGAGGCCACCGACTTGAAGGGCATGCGCCACAAGCAGAAGTCTTTCAACTCGATCTTCATGATGGCCGATTCCGGCGCCCGCGGCTCCGCGGCCCAGATCCGCCAGCTCGCCGGCATGCGCGGCCTGATGGCCAAGCCGGACGGCTCGATCATCGAGACGCCGATCACCGCGAACTTCCGCGAAGGCCTGAACGTCCTGCAGTACTTCATCTCCACACACGGCGCGCGCAAGGGCCTCGCCGACACGGCGCTCAAGACCGCCAACTCCGGCTACCTCACCCGCCGCCTGGTCGATGTGGCACAGGACCTGGTCGTCACCGAGACCGATTGCGGCACGGCCAACGGGCTCACCATGACTCCCCTGGTCGAGGGCGGCGACGTGGTCGAGGCGCTCGGCGAGCGTGTGCTCGGGCGCGTGCTGGCGGAAGACATCGTCAAGCCCGGCGCCAGGGAGGTGCTCATCCCGAGCGGAACGCTGCTCGATGAGAAGCTGGTGCGGCTGCTCGAGACCGAGGGCGTGGATCAGATCAAAGTCCGCTCGCCGATCACCTGCGAGACACGCTACGGCGTGTGCTCACACTGCTACGGGCGCGACCTGGCGCGCGGCCGGCCGATCTCGATCGGCGAGGCCGTGGGCGTCATCGCGGCGCAGTCGATCGGCGAGCCGGGCACGCAGCTCACCATGCGCACCTTCCACATCGGCGGCGCGGCCTCGCGGGCCGCGGCGGCCTCGAGCGTCGAGGTGCGCAACAAGGGCGTGATCCGCTTCCATCACGTGAAGACCGTGCAGCACGAGAAGGGGCATCTGGTGGCCGTGTCGCGCTCGGGCGAGATCGGCGTGGTCGATGACTTCGGCCGCGAGCGCGAGCGCTACAAGATTCCCTACGGCGCCATGATCAGCGTCAAGGAAGGCTCGACCGTGGGCGCCGGCCAGGTGGTCGCCACCTGGGATCCGCACACCCATCCGGTGGTGACCGAGGTCGCGGGCTTCGTCAAGTTCCAGGACTTCGTCGACGGGCTCACCGTCACCTCGCAGGTGGACGAGGTCACCGGACTCTCCAGCACCGTGGTGCTGGATACCAAGCAGCGCGGCGGCAAGGATGTGCGCGCCACCATCAAGCTGGTGAACGGCAAGGGCAAGGAAGTCACCTTCGCCAACACCGAGATCCCGGCCGTGTACACGCTGCCACCGGGTGCGCTGGTTTCGCTCGAGGACGGCGCGCGCGTTTCGGTTGGCGATGTCATCGCGCGTATCCCGCAGGAGTCGTCAAAGACGCGTGATATTACCGGCGGACTGCCGCGGGTCGCCGACCTGTTCGAGGCGCGCAAGCCCAAGGACCCCGCGATCCTCGCGGAGAAGTCCGGCACCGTGAGCTTCGGTAAGGAGACCAAGGGCAAGCGGCGCCTCATCATCAGCTCGGACGACGGCGAGAAGTACGAGGAGCTGATCCCGAAGTGGCGCCAGCTCAACGTCTTCGAGGGCGAGACGGTGGAGCGTGGCGAGGTGATCGCCGACGGCGAGCCGAACCCGCACGACATTCTGCGCCTGCAGGGCGTCGAGGCGCTCGCCAACTACCTGGTGCGCGAGATCCAGGACGTCTACCGCCTGCAGGGCGTGAAGATCAACGACAAGCACATCGAGGTGATCATCCGCCAGATGCTGCGCAAGACCGAGGTGCAGGAGGCGGGTGAGACGGCGCTGCTGCGTGGCGAGCAGCTCGATCGCTCGCGCGCGCTCGACATCAACGACCGCGCTGCGAGCGAGAACAAGAAGACGGCACGGCTGCAGCCGGTGCTGCTCGGCATCACCAAGGCCTCGCTCGCCACCGAGTCGTTCATCTCCGCGGCTTCCTTCCAGGAAACCACCCGCGTGTTGACCGAGGCCGCGGTGCGCGGGCTGAAGGACGACCTGCGCGGCTTGAAGGAGAACGTCATCGTCGGGCGCCTCATCCCCGCGGGCACGGGCTTCGCCGCCCATGCCTCGCGTCGCAAGAAGATGGAAGGCAGCGAGCGGCGCAGCTTCATGGATGTCGGCGGGAGTCTCCCGGACGCGGAAGAGTCGAGCGTCGGCGAGGAGTCGGAGAGTACCGCGAGCTGAGGTCGCGCCGCGCTCGGGCGGCGTCGTGATGTAGACTCGTCGTGAGGTAGACTCGAATGGGCCGGCGATGCATAGCGCCGGCCTGTTTTTTTGCTGTCACAACCTGAAAGGCTCGCAGCGACTGCCATGAGCGATACCACCGTGACCATCGCGCCGGCGATCCTCGTCGGGACGCACGTGCGCCTCGAGCCGCTCGCGCGCGGGCACATCGAGGGGTTGCTCGCGGCGGCGCGCGAGGACCTGGGACTCTATCGCTGGAGCGCGATACCCTCGAGCGTCATGGAGATGGCGCAGTACGTCGATGCGGCGCTCGCCGCCCGTGAGGACGGCACGGCGCTGCCTTTTGCCACGGTGCGCAATGCCGACGGCGCGATCATCGGCTCGACGCGTTTTTTCCTGATCGAGCGCTGGCCCTGGCCTGCCGGCCACCCCGCCGCCAGCCGCTCGGGTCCCGACGGTTGCGAGATCGGGTACACCTGGCTGGGTGCCTCGGCGGTGCGCACCGCGGCGAACACCGAGGCGAAGCTGCTGATGCTGACGCACGCCTTCGAGTCCTGGGGCGTGCATCGCGTGTGCTTTCACACCGACGTGCGCAACGAGCGCTCGCGTGCCGCCCTGACACGCATCGGCGCGAAGTTCGAAGGTGTGCTGCGCGCCCACCGCCTCGCGGCCGACCTGGTTCCGCGTGACTCGGCGCGTTACTCCGTCGTGAGCGCGGAGTGGCCCGCGGTGAAGCGGCAGCTGCAGGAGCTGCTCGCCGCGCCCGGCTGAGCGCGCGAGCACCGCCGCCCGTTGCCGGAGTCAGAACAGCGGGTAAGTCAGGGTCGCTTCGCCGCCCAGATCTTCAGCATATCGGGCGACCCCTGGGCGCGCACACCGTTGTCGCTGAGGATGGCCTCGGTCGATGCGACCAGTTGGGCGCGTGGAAACACCATCGCCTCGCTCGCGCGGTTGTCGAAGTCGAGCGTGACATACTCATCCTGCAGATCGCGCAGCAACGCCACGAGGTGCGCGAGACTCTTCACCGCCGTGCCGTTCACCGACTTCACCACTGAGCCGGTGGGATCGGAATATCCGCTCGAGAGCGCATGCGGGAACAATGGTGCGGGGATCAGCACCAGCTCCTCGCGGTCGGGATCGGGGCGATCGCCGAGCCGCGCCAACAAGGGACTGCCGACCAGCGCCTGGCCGTGGGTGCGGATCAGCTGCAACCCCTCGATCGTAGCGCGCTCGAACACCACGGGCCCGAGGATGAAGTAGGAGGGGTAGCTCCCTTCCAGCCAGTCGATGAGGAACGGCCGGTGGGCCGGCACCGGCATCCGGATCTGCTGGCTCCTGCCGCCGCGCACGATGCTGAGCGGCACGGTGCCGTCATGCGCGTTCTGCTGGATGAGATAGCGGAAGCCCACGCGCAGGTTGTCGCGGATCGCCACCATGCCCTCGTCATCGATCGCTTTGCCGGCGATGTGCGTGATCACGTCCCACTGCTTCAGGGGGTAGGAGGTAGCGTCGTCATCCGGGCGGTGCACGATCATGCCGCGCACCGAGCTGTCGAGCTTCAGGTAGCCGCGCAGCGCGGGGTTCTCCAGCGTCTGCAGCTCGTCGTACAGCCCCGGCTTGCCGTCGTAGTGGGCGTGGTCGGCGATGTCCCTGAGGAACAGCTCGATTTCCTCGTTGGGGATGATGTAACCGATGTTCTCCGAGTTCTGCAGGTGACTGAAGACGAGACCGATCATCTTGTTGTCGGCGATCGCGGGACCGCCGCTGTTGCCGGGATTGATGGCGGCGTCGATCTGGATGCGCAGTCCCGCGGTACGCAGAAAATACTGTACGAACTCGATCCGCGAGACGATGCCGCGCGTGATCGACAGCGAGGTGCCGCCGGTCGGAAATCCGTAGGTCAATACCGGGTCCTTGATCTGCGGCAGCGCGCTGGCGCGTGGCAGCGGCGGGCGGTGCTCGAAGAAGGACTCGTCGTCGAGCTTGAGGATGGCGAGATCGATACCGGGCGCGGTAGCCACCACGCTCGCGGCGATCTTGTCACCCGCCTGGTTGCTCTGAACTTGCACCTGACTCGCATAGGCGACGACGTGTGCGTTGGTGAGGATGCGCTTGCCTTCGATCACGACCCCCGAGCCGCTCGCCTCGATCGGGGACGTCTTGGTCCAGGGCCGCCCGACGTCCGGTCGGCGAATGGTCGAGAACACCTTGACCACGGCATTCTCCGCCGTGTGCGCGATCGCGCTGCTCGGCTCGGCGGCCGGCTTGGTCGCGGCGTGGGCCGCGGAGGCGAGCAGCCAGCAGAGCGTCGGGCCGAGAAGGGCGAGGCGGGCGGTCGGAGTCATCGCAGGCTCTTCTTGATGCTGGCGGGGACGCCTTGGGCGGCGATTCTGACACAGCGCGGCTGGTCGCGAGCCGCTGCGCGGCGCCGTTCCACGCCCGCACTGCCCGCCGCACCCGCCCCGGCCACCGGCCGCTGCGTTGCGCGTCGCGCTGTGCGCCGGACTCAGGCCCAGGGCTTTTAGTTGACTCAGTCAACTGATTGCGCGACAGTGCCGCTGCAGAGGTCCTTGCCATGTCGGTTTCGCACCAGCAGATCGAGCAGGTCCGCGCCTTCAATCGCGACTACACGCGTCGCATCGGCGTCCTGTCGCAGGGGCTGCTCGACAGTCCCTGGTCGCTCACCGAGGCGCGCGTGATGTACGAGATCGCGCACTGTCCCGGGATCACGGCGAGCGAGCTCGTCGCCGACCTCGGAGTCGACCGCGGCTATCTCAGCCGCATCCTCAAACGCTTCGCTGCCGGCAAGCTCATAGCGCGCGTGGCCTCCGGTGCGGATGCGCGCCGGCTGCACCTGCGACTGACGCCGGCGGGTCGCGGCGTGTTCACGCCACTCGAGCAGCGCGCGCGACGCCAGGTGCGCACGCTGCTGTCACCGCTCGATGCCGCGCGCCGCGAGGCACTGCTTGCGGCGATGGGCGCCATCCGCCGCGCGTTCGACCCGGCCCGCGCTGCCGGTGGCGTCGCGCTGCGGACGCACCGGCCGGGCGACATGGGGTGGGTCGTCGAGCGTCACGGCGCGCTCTATGCCGGCGAGCACGGCTGGAACGAGGAGTTCGAGGGCCTGGTGGCGGGCATTACGGCGGACTTCATCCACAAACTCGACCCCGCGCGCGAGCGCTGTTGGATCGCGGAGCTGCACGGACGGCGGGTCGGCTGCATCTTTCTGGTGGCCGGCAAGGGCGGCAGTGCGCGGCTGCGGCTGCTGCTCGTCGAGCCGCAGGCACGCGGCCTTGGGCTCGGCAGCCGTCTGGTCGGGGAGTGCGTCGGCTTCGCGCGAGCGGCTGGCTATCAGCGCATCGTGCTGTGGACGCAGTCGCGCCTGGTCGCTGCGCGGCGCCTCTATCAGCGTGCGGGCTTCGTGCGCACCGCGAGCAAGCCCCACCACAGCTTCGGCCACGATCTCGTCGGCGAGACCTGGGAGCTGAGCCTCGCGCCCGGTGCGCCGCCTGCGGCGCGCCGAGCGGCGCGTGCGGCGAAGCCATGGTGAGGCCGCCGCCGCGCCTGATAAAGTGAGTCGCCGCGTTCACCAACACGCGTAGTCCGGTTCGAGACGCCCCGCGAGGAGGGTAGCCATGCAGCGCGCAGCGATTGCCACCATCGGTGCCTTGTTCGCCGTGACGCTCGGGAGCGGTGAGGCACGGGCCGCACTCGATATGGCGCTCCCGGCTTACATCTCTGCTGCCATCGCGGACAGCGCGCGGCCGGCGAGCGACACCGAGCGTGATGCCGAGCGCAAGCCCGGCGCGACGCTTGCGTTCGCGGGGATCCAGCCGGGCGCTGTGGTCGTGGAGCTCGCCCCCGGCAAGGGCTACTACACGCGTCTACTCAGCGCCACGGTCGGTCCCAAGGGCAAGGTGTACGCCGTGGCCGCGCCACCGCGGCCCGACGCACCTGCGGACGCTCCGCCGCCAGCCGCCGCGGTCCAGGCGATCGCCGCCGATCCGCACTTCGCCAACGTCACCGTAGTCCTGCAGCGCGTCGCGCAGCTGCAGCTGCCCGAGGGTGGGGCCGACTTCGTGTGGACGTCGGATAACTACCACGACTTTCACAACATACCGGACGTCGATGTCGTCAACATCGACAAGGCGGTGTTCAAGGCGCTCAAGCCGGGCGGCATCTTCCTGGTGCTCGATCATGCGGCGCAGCCCGGCTCGGGGTTCGGCGACACCTCAACGCTGCACCGCATCGACCCGGACGCAGTGAAGAAGGAAGTCGAGTCGGCCGGCTTCAAGCTCCTCGGCGAGAGCACCGTCCTGCAGAACAAGTCGGATCCGCACACCGCCAAGGTGTTCGATCCGGCCATACGCGGACATACCGATCAGTTCATCCTGAAGTTCAGGAAGCCCTGAGCTCGAGGAGCTCGCGGGTGAGGGGATCCGCTTCCCCGGCGAAGTATTTGTCGAGCGCCGCGCTGAAGGGAGCGTCGGCCCCGGCGCCAGGTACCGAGGGTGCCTCGGTTGCGGCGGGCGTACCGTGCGCGGCGGGCGTACCGCGCGCGGCGTAGGCGAACAGCGTCATGCACGAGCGGAACTTGAGGTAATCGGGATAGCCGAAGATTGCGCGCGCACTGCGACCCTCGACGCTGTTCACCAGCCGGGTGCACTCGCGCAGCCGCTCGCCGAGGAGGCGATGAGCGAGATAGGCGCGCGCTTCCTCGAGCGAGCCGATCCCAAAGCGCTGCGCGGTAGCGCTCGAGCCGAGACCCCTGAGCTGGGGAAAGACGAACCACATCCAGTGGCTTTGCTTGCTGCCCGCGGCGAGCTCGGCGCACACCCGCTCGAACAGCGGCTCCTGCGCCTGCACGAAGCG
>Ga0335080_10008931_pt1 | contig 10464 bp, 4 predicted proteins | sample Lox_Sample_34_FD_206720 | JGI IMG/M metagenome (GOLD analysis project Ga0335080, IMG submission 206720) | Soil microbial communities from Loxahatchee National Wildlife Refuge, Florida, United States - Lox_Sample_3.4 | ecosystem: Environmental > Terrestrial > Soil > Wetlands | place: USA: Florida... | reverse complement strand
TAACTTTGGGGCCTTCGCATCGAAATCCGACGCTGGAAATTCGCTGGCGCTCATAGCTCAGAAAATGACGGGGCGATTCCAACCCGTTTCCCCAGCTATAAAAACTGTTCGCGCTGGGCGGACGAATAGTGCGCCCGAGGCTATGGCGCGTATCAAAAAGGGACATTTTGAAGCTTCACGAATAACGAAGGAAGCCACAGTGGCAAAACAGCAATTCTTTGTCCTTTTGCAACAGAGTTTTTCGCCGTTGGGCAAAAAGCGTACACACGAGAGTTGGCCGCGTTTTCGATCATCCAACTAAAAACAAAGCATTTAGGCGCAGCTTTCCCCCTCATTACCTGCTGGTTACCGAAGTGCATTCCCAATGTAACCGGGTTGCACTCTCCTCGCAGACAAGCTGTTATGATCAGGCCCTCCCCCCTGTGACCGCGCCGCGCTCAGGCTGTTGCCTGCGGCATTGTAAAGATTTGTCTAGCTCTAGCGTAACCCAGGCAGGGATTCGCAAACATGGCCGAGATCGAGGAAAGACACGTCAGCCGGAGCCGAGCAATAATGGCTTCAGGGCGATCAATAAATCTGTGGCAGCTTGAGGACGCCTTGCGGCGCAGTCTCGGCGTCGAAGACGCCGTGATTGTGGCCAAAGAAGTCTCGGGGTCGAGAACCGAGCTTGTAGCCTATGTTGTTCCCGTCCTGACATTTGCGGCGGACCGGCTGGAAGCTCAGGTACGATCCCTGCTGCCCGCCGAGTTCCCCTGCCGCTGCGTGCCGGTGGCAAATATCCCGCTGACGGCGAATGGAGAAGTTGACGAGAAAGCCCTCGCGGAAATGCCTGTTCTCGAGGATGAACTCATCGCGCGCTGGGAAACGAAGCTGCGAAGTCTGCCGCAGGTGCAGCAGGCGGCGGTTGTGGTGCAGGAGATGGTGGCAGAGCAGAAACGTCTGCATCTGGCTGACCTGATTCCGGCATGGAAGCCCTCGGTCCCGCAGGAGGCGGAGGCAAGTGGGCCGGCAACTGCGACCGGCGAGAGCGCTGCCAGAGAAACCAAGCCCAGACCGCCGGCCTATGCCAACGGCGGAGCCCTGCATATTCCCGCGGATGCGCCGAAAACCTTTACCGAGGCGATCCTAGCAACCGCCAAAAGGTTTCCCTCCAAAGGCATTCTGCATGTTCGGGCAAATGGCGAAGAGACGTTCCAGAGTTATCCGGCGTTGCTCGAGCAGGCGAAGCGGATCCTGTCGGGCCTGCAAGGCATGGGCCTGAAGCCGGGCGACCGGGTGGTTCTGCAATGCGAGCGGCTCTCGGACCACTTCGCATCGTTCTGGGCCTGTGTGCTGGGCGGCATTACGCCAGTGAACGTGGCGGTGGCCCCTTCTTATGCCGAGCGCAACTCCATCGTCAACAAGCTCTACAACATCTGGAAATTGCTGAAGCATCCGGTGGTCATCGCCAGCGAGCACCTGGTGTAACCGCTCACCGACCTGGAGCGCTTCTTCCCCGGCGAGCGCTTCAGCGTGTTCTCGGTCGAAGCGCTGAAGAAGAACGAGCCAACCGAAAACATTCATCGCGCCAGACCGGAGGACCTTGTATTTTTCCAGCTGACCTCCGGCAGCACCGGCGTGCCCAAATGCATCCAGGAGAGCCATCGCAGCGTCATTGCCCACATTCATGGATCGGCGCAGTTCAACCGATACTGCGCGGATGACGTGGTGTTGAACTGGCTGCCGGTGGATCACGTGGTCCCCACCCTGACCTGCAATCTCAAAGACGTGTACATGGGCTGCCAGGAGATTCAGGTGGAAACCAACGTGGTGATCGCGGAACCGCTGCGCTGGCTGGATCTGATGGAGACCCACAAGGTCACGCACACCTGGGCGCCGAATTTCGGATTCAAGCTGGTCTCCGATCGCCTGGCGACAGTGGAAGGTAGGACGTGGGACCTCTCGCACACGAAGTTCATGATGAACGCGGGAGAGCAGGTCACTTTGCCCGTGGTTTCGGAATTTCTGAAGCGCACCGCGGCTTTCGGTATCGTCCCGCGCATGATGCAGCCGTCGTTCGGAATGGCCGAGGCGTGTACCTGCATGACCTACACCAGCGATTATTCGGAGAACACCTCAGTCCATCGTTTTCTGAAATCCACGCTGAGCGGGCTGCTGCAGCCCAACGCGGCGGAAGATTCATCCACAATTACGTTTATCGATCTGGGCCCGCCGGTGCCGGGAGTCGAGATTCGCATCACCGACGCGCAGAACAAAATTGTGCCCGAAGGCAAGATTGGCCGCTTTCAAATCAAGGGCGACGTCATCACCCGCGGCTATCTGTACAACGATGCGGCCAACCAGGAAGCCTTCGTCGGCGAGGGCTGGTTCAACTCTGGCGACCTGGGCTACATCTGGAAGGGGCGCCTGGCGCTCACCGGCCGCGAAAAGGAAATGATCATCATCCGCGGCGCCAATTTCTATTGTTACGAAATCGAGGATGTGGTCAACACTTTGCCGGGAACTCAGCCCACCTTCACGGCGGCGGTTTCGGTCAGCGATCCCTCTACCGGCACCGAAAGCCTGGCGATCTTCTTCGTGCCGCAGAAAGATGAACTGGAAGAAAAAGTTCGCCTGATTGAGCAGATTCGCAAGTCAGTGGCGAGCAACCTGGGCATCAGCCCCTCCATCATCGTGCCGCTGCCCAAACCGGAGTTCTGCAAGACAACCAGCGGAAAAATTCAGCGCAACCAGATGAAGAAGTCGCTGACTGCGGGACAGTACGATGCAATTCTGAAGGAAATCGATCTTGCCCAGGGAAATGCCAACACGTTGCCGTCATGGTTTTATCAGGTCGCCTGGCGCCGCAAGCAGATTGCGGCGTCCGCCGATCAGCAACTCGAGGGCGCGACACTGGTGTTGCTCGATACGAAGGGTTTGGGAGAGGTTATTTGTGCCCGGCTGAACAGTCAGCAGCAGGGCTGCGTTCGCGTCTCTGCGGGCGCTGATTTTGCCAAACTCGGGCGCAATGCCTATCGCATCAACCCATCCGATTCCGTGCAATACGCCCGGCTCTTGCAAGCCATCGCCGATGATGGCATCAGAATCAGCCGCGTGCTGCACCTTTTGACCTACGACGATCTGACGAAAGATTGGCAAACGGGCGACCTCCAACCATCGCTGGAACGGGGTGTATTCAGCCTTTTGTTCCTGGCTCAGGCGTTGCATCGTTTGCCGGAAGCGCAGCGTCCTGCGCGGCTCATGATGGCATCCAGCCACAGCCAGCACGCCCAGCAGGGCGATGCGGTCGACTGCACTCGCGGCATGAATCTCGGCCTGCTGAAAACCATTCCGCAGGAAATGCCGTGGTTGCGGTGCACGCACGTCGACCTGCAGGGAAAGGACGCGGCAGCCGACAGCGACGCGCTGTGGGGCGAACTGCAGGCGGCGACCGCCGAGCGCGAATCGGCATGGCGTGACGGCACGCGATGGGTTCCCAATTTGAAGCCAGTGGATTTTTCGGCGGCGGCTAAACGCGCGGAAACATTCAAAAAACATGGCCTGTACCTACTTACCGGCGGGCTCGGCGGAATTGGCGTCGAGATCGCCAAGTTCCTGTTGAAGAATTATCAGGCGCGGTTGCTGATCGTGGGACGCACGGTTATCTCCGATTGCGGGCCGTTGCAAACTTCCGCGGATGCCAGCGGTGAGGTTGGGGATAGGATTCGCGCTCTGCAGGAACTGGTGCACCTGGGCGCCGTCGCCTACGAACCGCTGGACATCTGCGATGCTGCGGCGCTGCAAGCAGCGGTGCAACGGGCCAGCGCGCGCTGGAAATGCGAACTGGAAGGCGTGATTCACCTCGCGGGGCTCTATCAGGAACGGGCCCTTGCCGAAGAAAGCCAGGAGAGCATGACCGCCATCCTCAAGCCCAAGGTCACGGGCACACTCGCGCTGCATCAATTGATCAAAGCGCGGCCCAATGCTGTGTTTCTCACGTTCGCTTCGGTAAACGGCTTTTTTGGCGGGTTCTCCGTAGGCGCCTATGCCGCGGCGAATGCCTTCCAGGAATCCTTCGCGCAGCAGCAGCGGCTAGCCGGAATCCGCAGCCAATGCCTGGCGTGGAGCCTGTGGGACGAAACCGGAATGAGCCGGGGCTTCGCCATGAAACAGCTTGCCCGGGCCCGCGGATACTACAGCATCTCGCGAGAGCAGGGCTTGCGCTCCTTCCAGGCAGCCTCGCAACTCGCTGGCGCCCGCATGCTGATCGGACTCGATGGCAGTAAGCCCGCGGTGCGGCGCTACCAGGACGAGTCTCACCCGGCTCTGCAACAACTCTCGGCGTATTTCGTGCTGAGAGATGGGGTGAAATCCACCGGCGATCTGCGGGAGCTCACCGTCGCAGATCGCTACAACCGCTCGACCACCTGCCTCCTGAAAGAGTTGAAAAGTATGCCCGTCACCGCGACAGGAGAGATCGACCGCCAGAAGCTCACCCTGCAGGCTGTGGAAGCCGACGCCGGCGGGGAGCCGCCGCAGACCGAAGTAGAAAAAGCGTTGGCCGATGTGTGGACCGAGGTTCTCGGGATCGAAAAGGTGGGAAGAAACGACAACTTCTTCGATCTTGGCGGCCACTCGTTGTCCGCCGTACAGATCACCTACAAGATCCAGCAGACTTTCCAGGTTGCCCTGCCTTTGAAGACCTTTCTGGAAGTGCCCGTCCTCAGCGCGCAGGCAGAACAGCTGGAGAAGGAGTTATTGGCGCAAGCCGATGCCGAGCAAATCGAGCAAGCAATCAAGGAAATGGGCGCGGCCGCGGGATCGCGCGGCTAAAAGCAATAACTTTCCTCAGCGAAGGCGGAGAAATAAAATCGTTGCATGCAGCATCGGCGATGAGGAGGTCAAGCGGGGCGCATGAGCATTAGCGACAAACTGAATCGTCTGACTCCAGAACAGCGCGCGGCGCTGGCGCTGCGGCTCTCCGCAGCCAAACGGTCCGACGGTGCTCCAAAACCCGCAGCCCTGCCCGAAGTTCGGCCTGATCCGCAGAACCGCTATCAGCCCTTCCTCCTCAGCGATATCCAGCAAGCCTACCTGATTGGACGTTCCGAAGGAGTGGAGCTGGGCAACACCGGTTGTTACTGCTACTTCGAGGTCGAGCTCGAGGACTGGGACCGCGGACGTTTTCAAGCCGCATTGCAGAAGCTGATTCAGCGGCATGAGATGCTGCGGGCCATCATCCTGCCGGAGGGGCAGCAGCAGATTCTCGACCATGTTCCTGCGTATGAAATAAAGACCCAGGATTTGCGGAGTCTGGATGCCGCTGCGGCAGCATCGCGGCTGGAAGCGGTACGGGCGGAGATGGCAGCCTACGTTCATCCCACCGACCGCTGGCCACTGTTTGAATTCCGCGCTTCGCAGCTGGACGCCCGCCGCACCCGCTTGCACATCGGCGTGGATCTGCTGATTGCCGACGGCCGCAGCTTCGAGATTTTCTTCGGTGAACTGGCGCAACTCTATCGCGATCCCGCCGTTTCTCTTCCGGCACTGGAGCTTTCGTTCCGCGATTACATGCTGGCGTCGGAGGCGTTCGAAAATAGCGATGCGTTTCGCCAGTCGCGCGATTACTGGGTCAAGCGCCTGCCGTCGCTGCCGCCCTCGCCGGAGCTGCCGTTAGCGGTCAATCCTGCTTCGCTGAAAAAGCCGAAATTCAACCGTCACCGGGTGCGCATCGACTCCGCGCTATGGAAGAGCCTCAAAGAAAAAACGGCGCACCGCGGGCTCACCGCTCCCGGCGTGATTCTGGCAGTCTACGCCGAGGTTCTTGCCATCTGGAGCAAGAGCGCGCACTTCACGCTGAATCTCACGCTGTTCAACCGCCTGCCGCTGCACAAACAGTCGAACGACATCGTGGGCGATTTCACTTCGCTGAATCTTCTGGAAGTTGACAACACCAGGCAGGAAGCATTCGAGGCGCGCGCGCATCAGCAGCAGGAGCAGCTCTGGCAGGATCTGGACCATCGTCATTTCAGCGGGGTGCGGGTCACCCGCGAACTTACGCGTCAACAAGGCGTCGGCCCCAAGGCCGTCATGCCGGTGGTATTCACCAGCCTGCTGAATATCGGCACGAACAGCGAGGACAGAACCTGGGCCGCGCGCCTGGGAGAACCGGTGTACTCGGCCAGCCAGACGCCGCAGGTGTACATGGACCTGGTGGTGCACGAGGATCGCGGCGCGCTGGTGATCGATGGCTTCGTGGTCGATGAATTGTTCCCGCCGAGGCTGATCGATGATGTGTTCGAGGCGCTGAAATCGCTGCTGCAGCAGCTGAGTTCCGATGACACGGCATGGTCCCGCACTCTGGCCCAGAACACGCAGAAACTTCTGCCCGTGTATCAGGCGCAGCTTTTGAATGAAGCAAACGATACCAGCGCGGCGGTGAGCGAGGACTTTCTCCACACCCTGTTTCTCAAGCAGGTGGCGGAGCGTCCGCAGCAGATTGCTGTGTCCACGCCCTCCCGGCGCATGAGCTACGCGGAGGTTTACAGCCGAGCCTGCCGCATTGAAGAGGAACTGCTGCCGCGCGGCCTGGAACCCAATCAGTTCGTGGGCATCGTGATGGAGAAGGGATGGGAGCAGGTGGTGGCCGTGCTGGGCGTGCTTTTTGCCGGCGGCGCCTACATGCCCATCGATCCCGATTTGCCGCCGGAGCGCCAGGAGTATCTGGTGGAGAACGGCGATGTCAAAGTCGTTCTGACGCAGTCAGCGGTGCAGAGCAAGGTTAGTGTTCCGGATGGCGTCGAGATTCTGGTGGTGGACCAGATGCAGCCCCTGGAAGGCAAGCCCTTGGAGGGCCGCACGCGGCAGAAGCTCGAAGACCTGGCGTATGTGATCTACACCTCGGGCTCAACCGGACAGCCGAAGGGCGTGATGATCGATCACCTCGGCGCGGTCAACACCGTGCTCGACATCAATCAGCGTTTTGGCGTCGGCCACGAAGACAAGGTGCTGGCGCTCTCGCGTTTGAACTTCGATCTTTCTGTCTATGACATCTTCGGGCTGCTGGCGGCGGGCGGCACCATCGTTATGCCCTCAGCCGAGCTTACGCAGGACACAACCCATTGGGCGCAGCTTGTGGCCTCCGAAAAGGTCACCATCTGGAACACCGTTCCCGCTCTCATGGGCCTGTTGGTCGAGCAGGCAGAGCGCGGAGAACAGATCGGGCAGTCGCTTCGTCTGATTCTGATGAGCGGCGACTGGATTCCCGTGACTTTGCCTGGCCAGATCCGCCGGCTGTTGCCGCAGGCAACGATCATGAGCCTCGGCGGCGCCACCGAAGCTTCGATCTGGTCGATTCTTTACCCCATCGAGAAAGTCGAGTCGCAGTGGAAGAGCATTCCCTACGGCAAGCCGATGCTCAACCAGACGTTTCATGTTTTGAATTCGGTCGAGGCGCCTTGCCCGGTCTGGGTTCCCGGACAGCTTTATATCGGCGGCATCGGTCTCGCAAAAGGCTACTGGCGGGATGCGCGCAAAACCAACGGCGCCTTCATCCATCAGAATGGGGATGGGCAGCGGCTTTATCGCACCGGGGACTGGGGCCGCTACCTGCCCGACGGCAACATCGAATTTCTGGGCCGCGAAGACCTGCAGGTGAAAGTGCAGGGATACCGCATCGAGTTGGGCGAAATCGAAGCCAAACTCAGCGAGCATCCCGATGTGGACACTTGCGTGGTCACAGTGCGGGAGGATGTTCCCGGCGAGAAGCGCCTGGTGGGCTACATCATTCCCAAGCCCGGAATGAACCCGCAGACCAATCTGCTGCGCGAATTCCTGCGCGCCAAGCTGCCGGAATACATGGTTCCCTCGGCGTTCGTGTCCATTCACGAATTTCCTCTGACGGCCAACGCTAAAGTCGATCGCAAAGCTTTACCGGCGCCCTCGGCTGGGGCGGAACCGCCATCCCAGAAGGCCATGGCGCGGGACCTGCTGGAGTTACAGCTCATCCGGCTCTGGGAGCGAATTCTCGATGTTCAGCCGGTCGGGCTGCGCGACAACTTCTTCGATCTGGGCGGAAATTCGCTGATGGCCGTGCGCCTGTTCTCCGAGTTGCGCAAGTTAACCGGGCGCTCACTGGCGTTATCGACGCTTTTCCAGGCGCCCACGGTCGAGAAGCTGGCGGAAATTCTGCGCGCCGATCTTCCGCCGAACCGCTGGTCATCGCTGGTGCTCATTCGCGCCGAGGGTTCGCGCCCGCCATTCTTCTGTGTTCACGCCGCCGGCGGCAATCTCCTCATTTATCACGACCTGATAAAACGTCTGGGCGACGATCAGCCCTTCTACGGCCTGCAATCGCAAGGACTGGATGGAGAGCAGCCGTTTCTCACCCGCATCGAGGATATGGCCGCGCTTTACATCTCCGAGATCAGAAAGGTGCAGCCATCCGGCCCTTACTATCTCGGCGGTTTCTGCATGGGAGGCAACATCGCCCTGGAAATCGCGCAGCAATTGCAGGCGCAGGGAGAGAGAATTGCCCTCGTTGCTTTCATGGAGACCCTTAATCTTGCCGCCCTAGCCCCAAGTTCCCTGGCCGACCAGGCCTACTTCAACTGGCAACGGCTCAGGTTCCATGTGGGAAATGTTGGAATGCTTGATGCGAAGGACCGCCTGCAATTTCTCTGGGAGAAGATGAAGATCACGCGCAGCCGCGCCAATATCTGGCGCGGGGCTCTGCTCCACAGACTACTGCGGAATGGTCACAAATCCGAGGCCTGGATACTGGCCCAGCTATGGGACGTCAACGACCGCGCGGTCATCAACTATGTGCCCAAGCCCTACAGCGGATATGTAGTCAACTTCCGTCCCAAACAGCAATACGCCAGAAACGAAAACCCCGCGGTGAACTGGCACGGAATCGTGGCCGGCGGACCGGAAGTTGTGCTCCTGCCGGTATACCCCGCCGGAATGCTGGTCGAGCCCTTCGTCAAGCATCTGGCCGGCGGACTGAGGGCTGCGATTGACAAAGCCATGGAGGCAGAGGCGGCCGCGGCATCCGGCGCGGACGTAGCCGCTGCTTCGCAGCCGATGTCGGCGTCTCATGCCATTCAGAGCGACTAGCGAAGAACCCACGCCGGCGGTTTCACCAACGCCGAGCATCGCGTGTTCCTGGCCTCCCGCCGCGCAGAATGTCTCTCTTCATCCCGGCGAAGTACATGTCTGGTGCGCCGCTCAAGGCAGCTTCCCGCAGCAGCTCGCCAACTTCTGTTCCGCAATTTCGACCGCGGAACTGGATCGCGCGGGCAGGTTCCGTTTCCCCGCGCACCGCGATCGTTATATTGCCCGGCATGGAATTCTGCGCCTGATCCTCGGTCGCTATCTCGATCAGGACCCCGGCCGTCTCGAATTTGAACGGGGAAAATTCGGCAAGCCCTCTCTCAAGAACAACCCTGCGCTTCATTTCAATGATTCGCACTCCGGCGAGCTGGCATTGTTCGCATTCACCACACTCTGTCCGATCGGCGTAGACATCGAATGCCTGCGGCCTATTCCTGAGTTCGAGAATATTGCAGCGCAATATTTTTGCAGCCGCGAAATCGAGCTCATGCGCCTGCTACCTCCGGAAAAGAGAATGGCTGCTTTTTATTCCTGCTGGACTGGGAAAGAAGCCTACCTGAAGGCCACGGGCGAAGGCATCAGCGAGGGTCTGGACAAGGTCGAGGTTATCTTGGATGAGAATCTGTGTGCCATCGCCCTGCACGTGCCCGGCGATCCGCACGCCAACTGGTCGCTGCAATCATTTTCTCCCGCTCCGGGATACGTCGGTGCTGTAGTCCTTCAAGGATATATCCCGCCAGTCAGTCACTGGCAATTCCCTTCCCAGGGGGCTTGAGGCGCTTGCGCAGGCGGGCGAATCAAACATCCTCAGGCGGCGGATCGCCTGCTGCCCCGGCCTCGTCGTCTTTGACAGGAGCCGGAGCCGCCGGCGCAGCCATCTCCTTTTTTTCCATGCTGCTTAGATAGTCCGGCCGGCTCTCGCGATAGTGCTCCGCTGACACTTTCCCAGTCACCCACGCCAGATCCATGGGATAGACTGCCGGATCAAAAATCACCATATAGAAGTGCCACAGCAGAATCGAGAAAGTCGCCAGCACGGCTTCATAAAAGTGCACCGCTGTGGCCGCATCCGCCACCCACTTCGGAAAATGGCGCAAGGTGAAATTGTTGAACCATAGCAGAAAGCCGGAAACCGTCATCAGGATTGTCCCCCAGATGAACGCCCAGTATTCCAGCTTCTCCGCGTAGTTGAACCTGGCGAAGCGCGGCGCCTCTTTTACTACTCCCAGGTTGTACAGCAGCATGCGCATCAGATCGCCGGCGTCTCTCCAGCGCGGCAGCATGGCTTTGACGAAACCGCGCTCGCCCGGTTTCAGGGCGAGATAAGCGAAATGGAATCCCATGGTCGCCACCAGCACAATGGCGGCAGCG
>Ga0335080_10008927_pt1 | contig 10465 bp, 9 predicted proteins | sample Lox_Sample_34_FD_206720 | JGI IMG/M metagenome (GOLD analysis project Ga0335080, IMG submission 206720) | Soil microbial communities from Loxahatchee National Wildlife Refuge, Florida, United States - Lox_Sample_3.4 | ecosystem: Environmental > Terrestrial > Soil > Wetlands | place: USA: Florida... | reverse complement strand
CGATCACGCCGCTGATCGCGGTGACGCCGAGCACGCCGATCGCGCCATAGATCGCGTCGGCGACCGCGGCGCCGAGGCCGGCGGCGAAACCCGCGACCCGACCGCGCTCCAGTGTGGTGCGGATGCAGAGCATGCCGATCGGACCGACCGGCGCCGCCACGGCGAAGCCGATCCCGGCTCCCTTCACCATCAGCCAGATGTGAGCGAAGAACGCGTCCAGCATGATCGCGCCGTCACCCGCCGTTGCCGGGCGCCGGCAGCACCGCGTTCGGCACCTGGACCGGCGCAGTGTCGATCTCGCGCGTCTCCTTCACGGTCGAGAGCGCGATGATGGAATGGGTGCGCTGGATGCCGCCGATGCTCTTCACCTGCTCGGAGAGGAAGCGCTCGAGGTGCCCTGTGCCGGAGAGCCGCAGCTTCAGGAGATAGGAGTAGTCGCCGGCGATGTGATGGCACTCCAGCACCTCGGGCCGCGCCTGCATGCGGGCGAGGAATTCCGGCTCGTGGCGGAGCTCGCCGAGCTCGACCAGCAGGAACACCAGGAACTCGCGGCCGAGCTGCGCCGGCGCCACCTCGGCCGTGATGCGGAGGAGCACGCCCTTCGCCTTCAGGCGCTTCAGCCGGTCGTTGACCGCGGAAGCGGAAAGGCCGACGCGCGCGCCGAGCTCAGCGTAAGAGACCTGACCGTCCCGCTGCAAGGCGGCCAGGAGCATGCGATCGATTTCGTCCAGCATTTGTCGATTGTCCGCGCCAGAGTCCGAACAATAATGGGTTTGAACGGGCTGTCATCGAATAATTTGCGGCTACCACCCTGACGACCGCAAGCCTGCTTTCCGGCAGATCCCGGTTTGCAGGCAGGAATTGGGCATTTTGCAGACAAGTCCTCGCGCGGCTTGACCCCGCGTTGGCGCGGATCAATAGATTCAAGGAGATACTGATTTCTCCCTAGGGAGTTGACCCGGGTGAACCTTCCCGCCTTTTTCGTCCGCCTCGCCGCCGCCACGGTGGCGACGGCGGTGCTCGGCCAGACCCTGGGTCCGGCTCTCGCCTTCGCCGATGCCCGCCCGGATGCCGACCGCCGTGCCGAGCGGCCTGCCGAGGTCGGGCCGCTGCTGGTCGCCTCGCCGAACAGCCTGCCGACCGATCTGGCGCCCGACGCGGTGGCGGTGACCGATCCTGCGCAGATCAAGGCCAAGCTCGACGACACCACGATCTACGGCCGCTATTACGACGGCGAGGACTGGATCGAGTATCACCTCGCCGACGGCCGCACGGCCTATTGGGAGAAGGGCTGCACCTATCCCGGCAAGTGGTGGCTGCAGGACGGGCAGATTTGCTACGCCTACCCCAACTACCGCAACGGCGCACCCAACTGCTTCCTGCTGTTCGTGCGGCCGGACGGCAGCGTGCAGTTCGTCGCCATCGCCGACGACGGCTCCTCCTACCTCGCCTCCTTCAGCCTGAAGGTCGAGCACGGCAACAGCGCCAACCTGCCGGTCGGGGGCTTGAGCCCCTGCGTCGGGGTCTAACCCGAACCGGGCACGCGATGCGGCACGGCCGTCATCATGACGTTGCCATCGCGCCGCTGCTGGTGCCGATGTTCCTGCTGCTGGGCGAGCCGGCGCGGGCGGCGGACGCCGACCTCGGCACCCCGATCACCACGACGGCGGAGATCGAGACCCTGATGACCGGCAACACGCTGGACGGCGTCTTCGAGGAGACCGGGGAGTTCTGGGTCGAGTACTACTGCGAGAGCGGCAAGAGCCTCTACGACTTCCGCAACCGCATCTCCCTCGGCAAATGGTGGGTGGAGAACGCGCAGGTCTGCTTCTCCTACGACTGGAGCAACTACCAGCACGCCCAGTGCTTCGCGCTCTACCAGCGCAAGGACCGCGCCTTGTCGCTGGTCGCGGTGGACAAGGACGGCGCGCGGCTCATGACCTTCCGCAGCAACCAGCCGGTCCCGGGCGACCCCTACCATCTCGAGGAGCGGGCACCCCACGGCTGCCGGCCGGAGCCCTCGGTTTAGGGCATCAGCCGCGGGGTCTTCACCGGCGCGCCGTCGTAGAAGCCCGAGACGCTCATCGCGTCGGTGGTGCTGTCATGGCGATAGACCAGGTCGCCCTGATGCGCGCCGGAGACCTTCAAGGTGAGGGTCATTCCGTCCGGCTTGCTGCCGTCGCCGGCATCGATCGAGATGCCGTCGCCGTTGACGGTCACGCCCGGCCACCAGGCGCAATCCTTGAACGTGTAATCGGTCCCGGATTCGGCCGAGGTCGCGGTGACCGAGCCACCCTGATCGCAGCCGATCGAGATCGGATCGACCCCGTCCCAGTTCGCGAGCTCGGGCGAGCGGTCGAGCTCCGTGGCAATTCCCCGCGCGAGGGTGAAGGCGTCCGAGAGATTGGCGCCGGTGAGCGGTGCGTAGGCGTCGAGCATGTCCTGGCGGCAGATCTGCTCGCGCCGCTCCGGCTTGCGACCGTCCAGCATCAGGCCGAACACGATCTTGTCGGGACAGGAGAGGCCGCGCCCCCAGATCACATGGGGCCCGCCGCGCATCGTGACCATATAGGCGTTCTTCGCGTGATCGAAGACGCCGTAGCCGTTGGCGATCGGCGTCGCGGGGTCGCTGTCGGAATTGAGCACGAGGGTCGGATAATCGCCGCCCGGAAAAGCCGCCGGCCGTGCCGCCGTGCCCTTGGTCGGCCAGAAGGCGCAGACCAGGCGTTCGGCGTAGAAGTCGCGGACCAGACGCGGCGCCCGGGGCGCCAGCGTACGTGCCTCATCCAGGATTTCCTTCGTGCGCGCGGCGGGGTCGTGGCCGGCGTCGTCGTAATCCGGGCAGGTGATGCCGTAATAGGCGGCGCCGTACCAGGTCGGATCGTCATTCGGTGCCAGCGTGTCCGGCTCGGCGGAGAGATTCTGGTAGCCGAGGCGCAGCAGCGGGATGAAGCTGTCATGCGCGGCCGCCGCAAGCGCGCGCAGGAAGTCGGCGCGGCTGTCGGGACCGTAGAGCGCATAGAAGGCATCCGCGTCCAGGATCGCCGCGGTGAGCTCGCGGTCCGCGAAGCCGCCGCTTCCGATCGGGAACCGGACCGTGGCCGGACCGGCATCGAGCTTCGCCGCAAGCCGGTCGTAGATCTCGGCGGCGGGAGCGGTCATATCGGCGTGGCAGGTAGCGAGACCGTCGCAGGCCGAGAATACCTTCCCGAGCAGCTTCTCGACCGTGACGACATCCTCGGCGTAATACTGCTCGGCGTCGCGGGTGAGATCGACCACGCCATCGAGGATCACGCCGTTGAGGGCCGCGGGATAGTGCTCCGCATAATCCTGGGCGAACTGGGTGCCATAGCTCTCGCCGTAGAGCCAGACCTTGGGCGCGCCGACCGCTTGGCGAAAGGCCTCTAGATCCTGCACCGCTTGATCGGTCCCGAGATAGGGCAGCAGGTCGCGGTGCGACATCTCGGCAAGGCACCGATCGACGAAGCCCTTGGCGGCAGCGACCGCCGCGTCGGGCGCTTTCAGGGACATCGGTCCGAGATCGAAGGCGAGGCCGGCCTTGGCGCACAGCACGCCGTCCGAGGCGCCGGTGCCGCGCTGGTCGAAGAACACCACGTCCATCTCGTTCTTCAATCGCGCATCGAACGAGCTGAGATAGCTGTCGGCCAGTGCCGTGCCCGCGCCGCCGGGGCCGCCCACCGCATAGAACAGGATGCCCTTGCTCTCCGCCTCGGCGAAATGAACGGCCACGTGAAAGGACAGGGTCTGGTTGGATTCCGGCCCGCCGGCATTCGCATCGCCGTGGTCGAAGGGGACCGTGATGTCGAGGCAGGTCAGGGAACTGTCCTTGCAGTCCTCGCCGCCGAGCCGTTCGACGGCCGACCGAAGATCGTCGGCCCGAACGCCGGCACCGGCGGCCACGCCCAGGATCAAGACTGCCAAGCCCAACCACCACCGCTGCACGCGTCGCTCCATCACATCGTTCAAGCTGGGCGCAGCCTAGAGACCGCCTTCGAAGCGGGCAAGCGCATCCGGGTTGGAGAAGGAAAGCCGTCGCTCAGTAGCGGTCGCCGCCAATGTCGCGCATGCTGAGCCGGCGTGTCTCCGGCCAGTGCATGACACGCTCGGCGATGCCGAGCTTCGGCGTGGCGAAGGCCTTGAACGGAATCTCGACGATGAAGTTGACGTAGCGCCGCGGCAGGGAGGAGGCGCCGCGCGGCGAGACGCCGTGCACCGACTGCTCCGAGTTCACGAAGGCGACCAGGGTGTTCGGCGCGTAGCGGACCACGCGCGTCAAGGCGAGGTCGCGGGGGAGGACCATGCGGTGCGGCAGGAAGCGCGGCGTGTGCTTCCAGCTGTACATCTCGAGATCGCCGCCTTCCGAGCGATCCTCGGGATCGCGGAAATAGTAAAGCATCGAGAGGATGGTGGTCAGCTTATCAACGTGCTGCGTCTTCACCGACGCCGTCAGCTGCCGCGCCGGCGTGTTGATGACGAACTGGCAGTCGAGACGAAGATCGAGGTCGTCCTTTTCCTTGCGGTCGCGCCGCGCGCCGGCCTTCCATTGCTCCATCGGCCGACCGGCCTGCTGCTCCATGCCGGGAAACGTCCTGCGCAAGGCGGGACCGAAGACCCGCACGATCTCGCGCCAGAACTCCGCCGAGGTGTGGAACGCGAAGAACTCCTGCCAGAGCTGCGGGATCCGCCGGTCCTCGGCCACCATGAAGGCCGGCAGCCGCGCGGAGGCATTCTCCTTGCCGCGGCGGTCGCCGAGGATCATGGCCTGGTCGGGAAAGGCCGACGCGAGCTCCGCATAGAGCTCCGCCGGCAGCACCGGTCCGTGCACCAGATGGGCGAAGGGTTCGGCGTTGACGCCGTCCGGGCCGGCCGAGCCGAGGATATTCGTTCTGGACATCGAGCCATCACTCCCGAGTTTGCGGCAGTCAAGGTAGTCATTCCGGCCGGAGCTTGCCAGGGGCTGCACGACAGCAGCGCCCCGACCGTCAGTTTGTCATATTCATGACAGCGCACAGGATCTGCCGCTGGACCGCGACATAGCCCGGCGCCGTCACCTTCAGCCTGGTAGCCAGTGCGCGATTGACCTCCGGAAGACGGTGGAACGGCACGGCGGGATAGGCGTGGTGCTCCGCGTGATAGGGCATGTTCCAGGCGAGGAAGCGCATCGCGGCGTTGGTGTAGGTGGTGCGGGTATTCTCCAGCATGTCCGGCGTCAGATTGTCGGGCGTGAGGGGGCAAAGTGCGTGCTCAGCCATCAGATAGAGCCGCAAGGCCGGCTGGCCCAGCAGTGCCGGCGCCACCCAGTAGCGCAGCGCTGCGTCACTGCCGGCGAGAACGGAGACCACGAGCACCGCGGCATAGACGGCGACGGCAATCCGCGCCTCGCGGATCACGGTGCGGCGCTGGCGATCGTCCTTGTAAAACGGTTCCGTCGCCACGCCGAGAGCGTGCCTGGCAATGAGGCGGACCTCGGCGATCCAGTAGGGAATGCCGCTGGCCTGCCAGAGCCACTGCCGGAAAGTCGCCGGCTTCGGCGCGGCGAGCTCGGGATCCCGCGCGGGGTCCTGGGTGAAGCGGTGATGCGTGAAATGGAAGGCGCGGAAGTATTCCCGCGGCAGCAGCAGGACAATGCCGATCGCGAAGGCGACCGCCTCGTTCAACGCCCTGGTCTTGAACGCGGTGCGATGGATGCATTCGTGGAGCGGCGTGAACAGGAAGACCAAAAGGATCCCGTGCGCGAGCATCGCCGGCCAGAGCCAGAGCGTGCCGCGGGCGAGCCAGATGCCGGTTCCGGTCACGACCAAGAAGACAAGATGTCCACCGAGGTGGACGAGTCCGGGCCCGTCGGAGCGCCGGCTCCAGCGTTGTACGAGTTCGCGGTCGATGGTCGGCGCAGAAGCGAGATCCAGGTCCAAGGCATCCTCGTCCGGTGACGGCCGAGAGTAGCGCCGTCGCTGCCGCTATTCCACCGTGACGCTCTTCGCCAGATTCCGCGGCTGATCGACGTCGGTGCCCTTGGCGACGGCGGCGTGATAGGCGAGGAGCTGGACCGGGATCGCATAGAGGATCGGGGCGACGAAGGGATCGACGGTCGGGAGCTCGATCGCCGCCATGGCGGAATCGCCGAGCCGGGCGACACCGGCGCGGTCGGAGAAGAAGATCACCCGCCCGCCCCGCGCACGCACTTCCTGGAGGTTGCTGGCGGTCTTCTCGAAGAGATCGTCGCTGGGTGCCACCACAATCACCGGCACGTTGTCGTCGATGAGCGCGATCGGCCCGTGCTTCATCTCGCCGGCGGCATAGCCTTCGGCGTGGATGTAGGAGATCTCCTTCAGCTTCAGGGCGCCTTCGAGGGCGATCGGATAGCTGGTGCCGCGGCCGAGGAAGAGCACGTCGCGGCACTCGGCGACCTTGAGGGCGATCTCCTTCAGCCGCGCGTCGTGGTTCAGCACCTCGGCGGCGCGGGCCGGCACCTCGGTCAAGGCGGTCGAAAGCTCGGCCTCGCGCGCGGCATCGATCGCGCCGCGGGCGCGGGCGGTGGCGATGGCGAAGGCCGCCAGGACGACGAGCTGGGTCGTGAAGGCCTTGGTCGAGGCGACGCCGATCTCCGGCCCCGCGAGAGTGTGGAGCACCGCGTCGGATTCGCGGCCGATCGTGCTCTCCGCCACATTGAGGACCGCGATCACCTTCTGGCCCTGGGCCTTGGCGTATTTCAATGCCGCCAGGGTGTCGGCGGTCTCGCCGGATTGCGAGATCACCAACGTGGCGCCGTCCTTCGGCATCGGCGCCTCGCGGTAGCGGAACTCCGAGGCGATGTCGAGCTCGACCGGCAGGCGGGCGATCCGCTCCAGCCAGTACTTGGCGACGAAGCCGGCGAGATAGGCGGTGCCGCAGGCGACGATGGTGAGCTGCGAGATCTTCGCGAGATCGATCGGCAGCTGCGGCAGCTCGATGCGGCGGCGCAGTGGGTTGAGGAAGGCCTGCAGCGTGTCGCCGATCACGGCGGGCTGCTCGGCGATCTCCTTCATCATGAAGTGCGCGTGGTCGCCCTTGCCGATCATGGCGCCGGAGAGGGCCGTCTTCTTCACCTCGCGGTTCACGCGATTGCCGTTGTTGTAGATCGTCGCGGTGTCGCGCGAGATCACCACCCAGTCGTCCTCATGCAGATAGCAGATGCGGTCGGTATAGGGCGCCAGGGCCATCGCATCCGAGCCTAGATACATCTCCCCGTCGCCGTATCCGACCGCAAGCGGGCTGCCGCGCCGGGCGCCGATCATGATGTCCGGCCGTCCCGCGATCAGGATCGCCAGCGAGAAGGCGCCGTGCAGCCGCGGCATCGCCTTCGCCATGGCGGCCTCGGGGTCGAGACCCTGGTCGAGATAGTGGGTCAGGAGATGCGCGACCGTCTCGGTGTCGGTCTCGGTCTCGAACTTGCAGCCGGCCTGCTGCAGCTCGTCGCGCAGCGCCTGGAAGTTCTCGATGATCCCGTTATGCACCACGGCGACCTTTGCCGTCGCATGGGGATGGGCGTTGGTCTCGTTCGGACGGCCGTGGGTCGCCCAGCGGGTATGGGCGATGCCGATCACGCCCGGCAGCGGCGCAGCGGTCAAACGGGCCGCGAGGTTGCCGAGCTTGCCCTCGGCCCGGCGACGCTCGATCCGGCCTTCGACCAGTGTCGCGATCCCGGCGGAATCATAGCCGCGATATTCCAGGCGCCGTAACCCGTCCAGCAGCAGGGGCGCCACGTCCGCCTTGCCGATAATCCCGACGATTCCGCACATGTCTCTCTCGGCTCCGGACTCTAGGGCTTCTTCTTCAGCGCCTGGCGCGCGGCGCGGAACTTCACCGCCCAGCCCGCCTTCTCGACCTGCTGGCCGCGGGCGACCACCATGGCGTCGGGGGCGACGTCGCGGGTGACGACGCTGCCCGCGGCGATCAGCGCGCCCTCGCCCACCGTCACCGGCGCGACCAAAGCGGTGTTCGAGCCGACGAAGACGCCGGCCCCGATCGTGGTCTTCGCCTTCACGAAGCCGTCGTAGTTGCAGGTGATGGTGCCGGCGCCGATGTTGCTCCGGGCGCCGATCTCGGCATCGCCCAGATAGCTCAGATGATTGGCCTTGGCGCCCTCGCCCAGCACCGCATTCTTGGTCTCGACGAAGTTGCCGACATGGGCGCCGGCGCCGATCTTCGAGCCGGCCCGGAGGCGCGCGAACGGACCGATCAGCGCGCCAGCCGCGATCGCGGCACCTTCGACATGGCTGAAGGCGCGCAGCTCGACCCTGTCGCCGACCGTGACGCCGGGGCCGATCACCACATTGGGGCCAATCACCACGTCGCGGCCGAAGACCGTGTCGGCCGAGAGAAAGACCGAGGCGGGATCGATCATCGTGACACCATTCTCCATGGCGCGGCGGCGCAAAGCCTGCTGGCAGATCGCTTCAGCTTCCGCGAGCTCTACCTTGCTGTTGATGCCGATCAGGGGCAGTTCCTTGCCGTCGGCCTCGACCACGGCGACGCTGCGGCCCATGCGCTGGGCGATCGCGATCGCATCGGTCAAATAGTATTCCTGCTTGGCATTGGCATTGCCGATCGCATCCACCAGCGACCAGAGCACGCCGCCGTCGATCGCCATGACGCCGGAATTGCAGAGGCCGACCGCGCGCTCGGCGGCATCCGCGTCGCGATGCTCGACGATGCGGATGAGGTTGCCCTTGGGGTCGGTGATCAGGCGGCCGTAGCCGTTCGGATCCGCGGGGCGGACTCCGAGCACGACCACGGCCGGCCGGTCGGCGGCCTCGCGGCGCGCGACCAGGCGCGACATGGTCTCTGCCGCGACGAAGGGCGCATCGCCGAAGAGGACGAGGACGGTGCCATTGACCGCGCCGACCGCGCCGCGCGCGGCGGCAACCGCGTGGCCGGTGCCGAGCTGCTCCGCCTGGATCACGGTCGGGTGCGGCGCCACCTCGGCCGCGACGTCGTCCATGCCGGGGCCGATCACGACCACCAGCTTCGACGGCTTGAGCTGCGCGAGGTTGTCCATGACATGGCCGATCATGCTGCGCCCGGCGATCCGGTGCATCACCTTGGGCAGGTCGGACTTCATCCGCGTGCCCTTGCCCGCGGCCAGGACGATGGCAGCGATCTCGGTCATGCAGCCTCAGTCATGAAAATGGAGCCCCGTCTCGATTGGCGGTTCGCGCGCTTGCGACCGGCGCCAAAATGCCATATCCCCCGCGCCAGTCCAATACGGGTCCCCGCCAGTATCAGATAACCCCTGAAGCGGGCGGAAATAAGGCCCTTTGGAGTCCAAGGTTGGGACGGTGGCTTTGGTGGCGCGACCACGGAATCTGATCTTCGACCTGGACGGCACGCTGGTGGACAGCGCCCCGGATCTCGCCGCCGCGGTCAACAGCCTGCTCGGCGAGCTCGAGGCGCCGGCGCTGACCGAGGCTGCGGTTCGGTCGATGATCGGCGACGGCGTCGCCTTGCTGGTCCGGCGCGCGCTCGCCGCGGCCCATGTCGCGACCGACGACGCCGGATTTCCGGCGGCGCTGGAGCGGTTCCGCGCACTCTACGACGCCCGCCTCACCGCGCTCACGCGGCCCTATCCGCAGGTGCCGGAGACCCTCGCCCTCCTGACGTCGGCGGGGCACCGGCTCGGCGTCTGCACCAACAAGCCGCTGGCGCCGACGCGGCGCATCCTCGAGGAGCTCGGCCTCGCGGCATTTTTCGGTGCGGTGATCGGCGGCGACAGCCTGCCCCAGCGCAAGCCGGCGCCCGAGCCGCTGCTGGCGGCGATCGCGGCGCTGGGCAATCCCCAGGGTGACCGCCGGCCGGCGGCGATGATCGGCGACAGTGCGAACGACATGCTCTGCGCCCGCGCCGCCGCGGTCACCGGCATCCTCATTCCGTCGGATTACGGCGCGCCGGCGACGGCGGCCGACCTCACCCTCGCGCATTTCGCCGAGCTGCCGGAAGCCGTGGCGCGTCTGTAGCTACTGGGCCGAGACGAGGTCGAACACCATCGAGCCCAGGGCGTTCTGGGTCTCGATCCGGACCGGCACCGCCGGCATGCCCTGCAGCGCGTTCGCAAGCCAGATATTGGCGGATTGCGGATAGAGCTTCGATTCCACGGCCATCTGCTGGAAGCCCTGGATCAGGGTCGGCACCGCCTGGCATTCGATCGCCGGGCCTTGATAGAAGGACTGCTTGTAGAACTGCACGTTGCCGTTGCCGACCTGCTGGACCGCAAGGTCGTAGCGCCGCACGCCGTCGAACAGCTTGAAGCTGCCGGAGCAGTTCTGCTTCTCGGAATAGGCGGCGACCACCGCCATCACCAGGCTGGCGGGATCGATGGTGCCGTTGGCGGTGCCCTGCGCCGCCGCCTCCTGGGCCTGGCGGGTCAGGGGCACGGCCTCGATCGTCACCCGCCCGCCGGAGCCGTAAG
>Ga0335080_10008925_pt1 | contig 10466 bp, 2 predicted proteins | sample Lox_Sample_34_FD_206720 | JGI IMG/M metagenome (GOLD analysis project Ga0335080, IMG submission 206720) | Soil microbial communities from Loxahatchee National Wildlife Refuge, Florida, United States - Lox_Sample_3.4 | ecosystem: Environmental > Terrestrial > Soil > Wetlands | place: USA: Florida... | reverse complement strand
GTGCCGAGGCGGTCCAGTGCAGGTACGAGATGGAAAGCTCAACCGACAAGCCGAGCAGCCGATTGGCGGCACTGGCGCTGCGCGGATTCAACGTGATCCGCCCTCGCGGACGCGAGCGGCTGGGGCTCTCGGCGGGAATCTTCGGCAACGGTTTCGCCCTCACCCGCACTATCCTCACCGAAGTTCCGTACGGAGCGTTTTCAGTGGTCGAGGACCTCGAATACCACCTCACACTGGTGATGAAGAAGAGGCGCGTGCGCTTCCTCGAAGGCGCTCGGGTCTGGGCTTCGCTTCCCGCTTCAAGCGAGGGCGAGACCGTCCAGCGTTCGCGCTGGGAGGGCGGCAGGTTTCACGCGGCTCGTGTCTGGACTCTGCCCCTGCTGGGACAGGTGCTGCGCGGACGGCTGCGGCTGCTGGAACCGATGTTCGACGTTGCCTGCTTGCCGATGGCCTACGGCGTTTTCGCGCTGCTTCTGGCTCCCTGCATCCCGGTTCCAGCCGTGCGTGCTTACGCGGCAGTTTCAGTGATGGTTGTAGCTTGCCACGTGCTGGCTGCCGCAGCAGCGGGACCGGACTTTTTGAAGACCGTGGGGCTGCTTGTAACTGCCCCGCTTTATATCGTTTGGAAGCTCCGCCTGCTGCCTTCGATCGTGCGTGGATCAAGGGGCAAGGCGGCATGGGTGAGAACCCATCGTGACTCCAACTTTAGGAGTATTTCCTAAACTTCGGGAGCGATGCATGATTAGGAACGCTGGCGCAAACCTCGGGTGGCCGTCATCCGCCCGGGCTGAAGAGGAATCGGAGAAGGGCCGCACCATGAGATTTGCATTACGGTCAACTCGGGCAGTAAGCGTCGCCCTGGCAATCAGCCTGGGGGCACTGCCTCTGGTGGCCCAGCAGCCCGCCGGAGTCGCGACGACGCCAGCTCAGGCTCAAGCGATGGGTGCGGACCAGGACCAGCAAGCCGCCCCACAATTGAAGCTGAGCCCCGAAAAGCAGCTCCAGAACTTCGAGCCGGCCATTGATGAGGAGTACACCCTCGGAGCCGGAGACGAGATTAGCCTGGATTTTCCCGGAAGATCCGAGCTTTCTCGCAAGTACATCATCGGACCGGACGGCAGAATCACTCTGCCGCTCGCCGGACCTCTTACGGTCGCCAACCTGACGCGCGCCCAGGCAGCGAAAGCAATCGTCGATGCGCTTTCAGCCGATTACAACAATCTGAGCGTGACGGTAAACGTCGACAAGTATGGATCAAATCGGGTGACAGTCCTCGGGAATGTGAAGAATCCTGGGGTGTTCTACTTCGACAACACACCAACCCTGCTCGATGCGGTATCTCGGGGCGGCCTGCAGTCGACACCGTCGAACAAGGACGGCCTGCCTGACCGAGTGATGATTTATCGCGGCAACGATCAGGTGATGGAAGTGGATCTGCGTGGATTGCTGCGCAGCGGCAACGCCATGGCGGATGTCCGGCTGCGGCGCAACGACATCGTCTTCATTCCCTCGCAGGCCGATCAGTTTGTTACCGTGCTGGGCGAGGTGAAAAGCCCCGGCGCAATTCCGCTCACACCGGAATCCACGCTGCCTTCGGTGCTCGCTCAGGCCGGCGGCCTTGGCGAAGGCGCGGGGTCATCACCCAATATCACCATCATCCAGAAATCAGCCAACACTTCCCGGGTGATTCCCTGGAAGCAGTTGATGACACCAACCGGCATAGCCGAACTGAGACTCCAGCCGGGTGACGTGATCGTTGTTCCGAGAACCGGCTTTTATAAGCTGACTTACTTCATGCAAAGGCTCAGTCCCGTTACCAGCCTGTTGACAATAGCCACACTGGCGGGCCTGCCTTAGAACATGGTTGCAGTTGTGAATCTGCCTCGTCTCCGGATGGCGAGCGATCTCAGCTCGATTTAACCTCCGGCAGAACAGGATTTCAAGGACCCGGAATTCATGTACATTACTCCACGACAACTCGAACCACAGCAGCCCGTGAATCTGCCGCCGCCACGCCCCTCATCAACAGGGGGTGGGCTCGGGTTCCGGATCAATGTACTCCGCAGCATCAAGACTCACGCGATTACGGCGAGCCTGATCGCCATCGTGACCTGCGGCCTGGGCCTTGCTGTACTCCTGCGCCACAAGCCCACCTATTACGCGACGGCCATCATCTACGTCTCCCCGAACTTTCCCAAGACGCTGACCGACGACCGCGAGCAGCAGTACCAGTACGAGACTTACATCCAGCAGGAAATGCACACGGTCACGCGCTACGACGTGATTGCTGACGCCATCAAGAAGCTTCCCGCTGGAATGTGGCGCTTCCCAGGCGAAACCGAGCAGTCGGCGGTTGAGCGCATGCAGGCCTCGCTCGATATCGAGCGAATCGGCGCGACCTACCAGGTCGGCATAACGCTGATGGGCGGCCATCCGAACAACCTGGCCGAAATTGTTAACGCCGTAGCCAACACGTACATAGACAAGGCCAAGGACGAGGAGTTCTACGGTCGCGACCAGCGTCTCGACACACTGCGGCAGGAGCGCTCGCGCATCCAGTCCGATCTTGATTCGCTGCTTCAGGAGCAGGCCCAGATTGCTCACTCTCTCGGCGTCGCCATTGTGACCGGTGAGGGCGCAAATCCGTTCGACAGCCAGCTGGACAAGATGCGGACCGACCTCGCCACCGCGCATGAGCAGCGCATCCAGGCTGAGGCGCAGCTTTCCGCCATCGAAAAGGGAGACCCGTCGGCTCCCAACTCGGCTCTGAGCGCGGCTGCGGACGAGATTATTGCCAGCGACCCGCAGCTCAACGCTCTTAAGGCCTCTCTCGGACAAAAGCGCAGCGAACTGCTGGGCACTTTGGCCGGCCTTACGCCAAACAATCCGCTCCGGAAGCAGACAGAGGAACAGCTGGCTGAAACCGAGGCGGCGCTGCAGAAGATGCAGACCAGTCTGCGTGCCAAGGCTGCTGCTCGCCTCGAAGAAAAGCTTCATGCAGAAGTGAACCGCGCAGCGACCGTCGAATCCAGGCTGCTTCATGACTTGCAGCAGCAGACCACGACCGCGACCAGCGCAACGCCTAAGATCCAGCGTTCTGAAGAGATCAAGGCCGAGGTCGCGCGGCTTCAAGCGCGGTACAACGCAATCGACGAGCGCATCGGCAACCTCGAACTCGAAAGCAGCTCTCCAGGCTCTGTCCACCTCTTCCAGCCAGCTATGTCTCCGCTGGGCCCGGCTCCCAGCAAGGCGCACAAGTACCTGCTGATGCTATTCCCCATCTCGATTCTGCTCGGCATTGCCGCGGCAGTACTGTTCGACCTGCTTGATCCGCACATTTATACGGGCGGCGACGTCGAGGCGGTGATGGGCTTCGCTCCCGTCGGCGTTTTGTTCGACGACCGCGAAGTGACGCAGCTTGTCTACGACGAATGCGCGCTCCGCATGGCTGCGGGCATCGATCACGCTGCACATGCGGCGGGTGTGCGCACTTTCGTCGTCACCGGAGTGACCGCCGGCGCGGGAAGCACGAGCATCGTGGGACAACTGGGAAGCACGCTGGCCAAGCTCGGTCGGAAGACCCTGACCGTCGACGCCTCGGGAAACAGCAATCCAGTGGCCTACGCTACCGTGAACCTGAACGACCCGGCACGTGGCTCGGAGTTCACCGGGGAAAAGACCGGCACCGAACTTCAATCGACTGTCGTGACCCAGCCGCTCAGCTCGAAGGTGACGCCGCTTGCGACCAGCTTTATGGCTAAGGCTTTCCAGGAGCTGACGAACGAATACGACATCGTGCTGATCGACGCGGCGCCGATCCTTACCTCCGCCGAAACCGAATACCTGGCCCGCTTTGCCGATGTAACGATCCTCGTGGGCGAATCGGCCCGTACGAAGAAGACCGAGCTGAAGCGCGCGGCGCGGCTGCTCGAGCGGCTCAACGTAGGCGGTGTTGCGGTCATCATCAATAAGGTGGGCCTGATGCGCGCCGAGAAGTCACTTAAGCGCGACATTGATGAGTTTGAAGCCCGCATCAACAAGATGAATCTGCGCTGGCAGCCCAAGTATCATCGCGGCGAAGCAACGCCCTTCACTCCGTTTGTCGCCAAAGACAACGTGGTAGATGCCGAAGAAGTTCCGGCCGCCAGAGAAGCCTAAATACTTGCACTCAGTACCGTTCATGCATGCCTGGAAACACACACAAACCGGTTGGCGGCAACGCTTCCGCGTCGAATGCGGCGGACGGTCGCGCGCGCTCTCATAACAATGAGCTCTTCGCTCAGGCGGTAGCCCGCCTCTGGAAGGAAGTCCTCGGCCTGCCGCGTACCGGCCTCGACGACAACTTCTTCGAGAGCGGCGGCACCTCTTTGCTGGCGACGGTTCTGATCTCGAAGCTCAACCAGGCACTCCGTGAAGCCGGCCGGGATGAGCTGCCAATCGCTTCGATCTTCGAACATCCAACGCTGCGCGCGATGACCAGCCTGATTGACGGCGGCTCCGCGCCGGCAGCTACGGCTCCCGCCGCTTCTGCTGTTGAGCGTCCCAGCCAGCCACTGCCATCGTCGGCCATTGCCATCGTCGGCATGACGGGACGTTTCCCCGGAGCCAACAGCGTCGAGGAGTTCTGGACAAACCTGGCAACCGGGGTCGAGTCCATTACCTTCTTCGACCGCGAACAGTTGGATGGCTTCGAGCGCGAGACTGCCAGCCGGAACGAAAATTACGTCGCGGCGCGGCCCATTCTGTGTGACGCCGACAAGTTCGACGCTGCGTTCTTCGGGATCTATCCGAAGGAAGCGGCGCAGATGGACCCGCAGCACCGCGTCTTCCTCGAATGCTGCTGGGAGGTTCTGGAGCGCGCGGGTTACGACCCGGCGCACACAACGCAGTCCGTCGGCGTTTTCGCCGGATGCAGCATGAACACCTATTTCATGCGTAACCTCGCTACCGGCCGTGAGTTCCTGGAGGACTTCACCGGCGGCTACCAGGTCAGCAACTATGTAACGATGATGGGCAATGACAAGGATTTCCTGCCCACTCGCGTTTCGTACAAGCTGAATCTGCGTGGGCCGAGCATGACCGTGCAAACGGCCTGCTCAACGTCGCTGGTTGCTGTCTGCCAGGCGGCACAGAGTCTGCTCACGGGCGGCTGCGATATGGCGGTGGCCGGGGCAGTCTCCATCACAATTCCGCAGCATCGTGGATACATCCCGCAGGAAGGCGGCCTTGCCTCCCTCGACGGCCATTGCCGGCCCTTCGACCGCAAGGCGAGTGGAACCGTCTTCGGGTCGGGTTCGGCCGTTGTGCTCCTCAAGCGCCTCGGCGACGCCGTCGCCGACGGCGACCAGGTGTTGGCGGTGATCCGCGGATTCGCGCTCAACAATGACGGCTCGGTCAAGGTCGGATATACCGCGCCCAGCGTTGATGGGCAAGCGCAAGTAATCCAACGAGCACAGACGATGGCTGGGGTTGCGGCCGAATCGATCAGCTATATCGAGGCACACGGGACGGGCACTCCGCTCGGCGATCCGATCGAAATTGCAGGATTGAACAAGGCATTCCGGGCATCGACTTCAGAAACAAAGTTCTGTTCGGTGGGAACCGCCAAAGCGAATGTTGGGCACCTTGACGTCGCGGCCGGAGGCGTCGGCCTGATCAAGACGGTGCTGCAGATCCAGAACCGCGCGATTCCCGGACTGCTGCACTTCGAAGAGCCGAATCCGCATCTCGATCTGGGCAACAGCCCGTTCTACTTTACGCGCAGCCTCGAACCTTGGCAGTCGAATGGATCGTCGCTCAGAGCGGGCGTCAGCGCCTTCGGCGTCGGCGGGACAAATGCACACATCGTTGTCGAAGAGCCGCCGCAACTTGAGCCTTCAGACCCCGGACCTGAGCACCAGGTGTTGGTGTGGTCAGCCAAAACTCCTGGGGCTCTGACGAACCTCACCCAGTCGCTTGCGCAGCACTTCGCGCAGAATCCAGAGCAGAACTTTGCCGACACAGCCTGGACGCTCCAGGCGGGGCGCAGCCGCCATCATCACCGCCGTGCCGTGGTGGCGAGCTCGGCGCAGGAAGCGGCCGCGATTTTCGCTGCGGGTGACAGTGGGTCCGTCACCAGGCAGGACAAGCCCTTCGAGAATCCTTCCCTTGTCTTCTGCTTCCCGGGGCAGGGAGTGCAGTCGATAGGCATGGGGCGCAGGCTGTATGACACCGAGCCCGTCTTCCGCGAGGCGCTGACTAAGTGCAGCGAACTGCTGGCTCCTGCGCTTGGAGCAAGCCTACTCGAAATAATTTATCCCGCTGAAGCGTCGCCAGAAGCACAGACGCGGCTCAACCAGACGCTCTATGCGCAGCCGGCAATCTTCAGCTTTGAATATGCTCTGGCCCAGCTGTGGCTGTCGTGGGGCATTAAGCCGCAGGCAATGGTCGGGCACAGCGTTGGCGAATACGTCGCTGCATGCCTCGCAGGAGTCTTCTCGCTGGAAGATGCTCTGCGGCTGATCGCAGCACGCTGCCGCCTGATGCAGAAGCTGCCCCGCGGCTCAATGCTGGCGGTGCGCAAGGACGAAGCGACCGTTGCCGGACTTATCCCCGGCGACTTGGACCTTGCGGCGGTCAACAGCCCGCAGCTATGCGTGGTATCAGGGCCGGATGCGGCGATAGACGCGTTCATCAGAAAACTGGATGCGGAGAAGATCGTCAGCCGGCGTTTGGCGACATCGCATGCGTTCCACAGCCGCATGGTTGAACCGGCGCTTGCGCCGTTTGCGGACGTAGTCCGCACGATCAGCTTTTCCGAGCCGACGATCCCATATGTGTCGACGCTGACCGGCAACTGGATCACCTTCGACGAAGTTTCACAGCCCGAATACTGGACCGGCCAGCTTCGCCGAACAGTGCGTTTTGCCGACGCGGTGCGCGAGCTGCTCCAGACACCCGAGCGGATCATGCTGGAAGTCGGGCCGGCAGAAACATTGGTTCCGCTGATTCGCCAGACAGCAGCTGCAAGCTCGATGATTGCGCTCTCGTCGCTTGGCTCAGCCCGTGAAAACACTCCCGAAGATAAGGCTGTGCTCTCCGCGCTTGGCGCTCTGTGGACGCAAGGCGCAAATCCTGACTGGTCTGCAGTTCATGCCGGATACCGGCGACGGCGCGTGCTGTTGCCGACGTATCCGTTTGAGCGCCATCGCCACTGGGTCGAAGCTCCAGCTCATTCAGCGGTTGCGTCGCCACTCCAGCAGACATATCCCCTTCAAGACATGACTGTACTCACAACAGTTACAAATACGCTTTTCGCTCCACCACTTGAGGTTCCCACGATGGCTACACCTGCTTCTGCCGCCCAGCCCGACAGCATGCTCACAGAGCTAAAGGCTCTGATTGTCGATCTCTCCGGCACTGATCTCGGCGATGCCGAGGCGGATGCGTCTTTCCTTGAGCTCGGCTTCGACTCGCTCTTTCTTACTCAGCTCACGCAGGCCATTCAGAGCAAGTTTCGCGTCAAGCTTACGTTCCGCCAGATCATGGAAAGCTATCCCACCCTCGGAGCGCTTGCGGCCCACCTCGATGCGAATGTCGCGCCCGAGCTACGCAGCGCGCCCACTCCTACAGCAGCTCCGATACAGGCGATTCCAGCTGCTCCGGTACAGATTGCCGCAGCTCCCATTGCCGCTCCGGCTGCGTTTGCTCCGCCTGGTGCGTCGGTTGGCGCTGGTTCGTATGAAGCGCTTTTCGCCTCTCAGATGCAGGCCATGACGGCGCTCTTCCAGCAGCAGATGGCATTCCTGCAGGGGCATGCGGCCGCGGCTGCACCTTCTGCACCTGTTGCGGTTACAAATATCCCCGTGGCTTCACAGCCTGCTTCAGTTAGCCCTGCCACCTCGACGTCTGTTCCGGCACAACCGGCCGCTGCTACCGAGACCAAGCCTGCCAAGCCGGCGTTTACGCCCTTCAAGCCTTTGCAGCGCGGTGAGACTGGCGGACTGAACCCAACGCAAGAGAAATACGTCAAGGGCCTGATCGACCGCTACAACGCGCGCACCGCGGGCTCGAAGCGCTTTACGCAGGACCACCGTGGAGTTTTCGCCGACGGGCGCGTCGTCTCCGGCTTCAATGCGCAGACCAAGGAGATCGTCTATCCGCTGGTTGTGAACAAGGCGTCCGGCGCTTATCTCTGGGACAATGACGGCAACCGATACATCGACATTCTCAATGGTTACGGAGCGATCCTCTACGGCCACTCGCCACAATTCATTACCGAGGCTGTGCGCAAGCAACTCGATCTGGGATTCCCCATCGGCCCGCAAACAGAGTTGACCGGCGTCTGCTCGGAGCTGATGCGCGAGCTCACCGGCATGCAGCGCGTCACCTTCTGTAACACGGGTTCAGAAGCTGTGATGGGCGCAATGCGCCTTGCACGCACGGTCACCGGACGCAACCTGGTCGTGCTGTTCACCGGCGATTACCACGGCAGTTTTGACGAAGTTCTGGTGAAGGCTGTCGGCAAGCAGCGCTCCATGCCGGTTGCGCCGGGCATTCCGCGTGAAAGCGTCGCCAACATTCTCGTGCTCGATTACGGCACGCCGGAGAGCCTCGAAATCATCCGCCAGCGCGCGAACGACATCGCGGCCGTGCTGGTCGAGCCGGTACAGAGCCGGCATCCTGAACTGCGTCCGGCGGAATTTCTGCGCGAGGTGCGCAGGATCACCGAACAGAGCGGCTCGTGCCTGATCTTCGACGAAGTGGTGACCGGCTTCCGCACCCATGCCGGAGGCATGCAGGCGCTTTACGACATCCGCGCCGATCTGGCTACTTACGGCAAGGTGGTTGCCGGAGGCCTGCCGGTCGGCGTGATCGCCGGCAGCCCGGCCTACATGGATGCGCTCGATGGCGGCCAATGGCAGTACGGCGACGACTCATTTCCGCAGGTGGGCGTAACGTTTTATGCCGGGACATTCATGCGGCATCCGTTGGCGCTTGCGGCGGTCCGAGCAAGCCTGGAGCACATCAAAGAGTCGGGCCCGGCGCTACAGACCGATCTCGCCGCGAAGACGGCGTCGCTGGTTGCGGACCTGAACTCCATGTTCCGCGAATTCTCCTATGGGACGACGATCGAGACGTTCTCGTCGTGGTTCTTCTTGAGCGCGCCGACCGAGCCAAAACTGGCCAGGCTGCTCTACTACCATCTGCGCGAGAAGGGCATTCACATCCAGGAAGGCTTCCCGTGCTTCTTGACGACAGCGCATACCGATGCGGACCTTGATTTCGTGCGCGAGGCATTCCGGTCCAGCCTGAAGGAGATGATCGCCGGGCAGGCTATCGGGCACGCGGATGCCGTCGTTCCTCTAGCGGGCACCGAAAAGTCCGAGCCGGCTGCGGCACCCGAACCTCTACCCGCACCTGTGGACCGTGACATCGCCATTACTGAGCCACAACGCGAGATCCTCTTCGGCACGCAGCTTGGTGATGAGGCCAACTGCTCCTTCAATGAAGGCACGTCGCTGCGTCTGACCGGACAGTTTGACGAGGCAGCCTTCACGCGAAGCCTTGAGCAGATCATCGCTCGGCATGAGGCGCTGCGCGCCGTGATTCGCGAGGACGGCGACACGGTACACATTTCGGCCGCGATTCCATTGCCGCTTGAGCATGACGACCTGAGTGATCTTGCGCCGGAAGCCCTTGACGCGAAGCTGACGGAACTGGTTCACGAGCAGGCATCGACACCATTCAACCTGCAGCATGGCCCATTATTCCGGATGCGGCTGGTGAAGCTCGCGCCAACAGAGCACGTCTTCGTCTTTACGGCGCATCACATCATCTTCGACGGATGGTCGACGAACGTTCTCTACTCGGAGCTTGCGGAACTCTATAACGCCGCAGCTGCCGGGAAGACCGCATCGCTAGCTGCTCCTCTAACGTTCAGCAAGTACGCTGCAGACGAAAATGCGCGGCACGCGTCGGAAGAAAACAGCGAAGTCGAGACCTACTGGCTCAACGAGTTTAAAAGGCTGCCCTCGGTTCTGCAGCTTCCCACAGACCGGCCGCGTCCGGCGATGCGCGGCAATGACGGCGCGACGAAGCGCTTCGTCTTTCCACCGGAGTTTCTCAAAGCCGTGAAGAAGGCCGGCGCGAAGCAGGGCAGCACGCTGTTTGCGACGCTGCTGGCAGGCTTCTCGCAGCTGATTCACCGGCTGTCGCAGCAGGATGATGTGGTCATCGGCATTCCCATGGCCGGTCAGTCGCTGCTCGAACGGGGCGGATCGCTCGTCGGGCATTGCGTAAACTTCCTGCCGATTCGCAGCCGGTTCGACGCGAGCCAACCCCTAGGTGAATATTTCAACCAGGCGCGCAAAAAGCTCCTCGACGCGCAGGACCACCAGAGCTATACCTACGGAACGCTGCTGCGCAAGCTAAAGGTGGAGCGTGACTCATCGCGGCTTCCGCTGGTCGAGGTGCAATTTAATGTG